>SDBU01001389.1_pt1 | contig 34728 bp, 28 predicted proteins | sample 2277071 | NCBI WGS metagenome assembly SDBU01 (sample SAMN10397929, study PRJNA504765) | marine sediment metagenome | isolation source: marine sediment core GS08_GC12, 126 cmbsf | place: Arctic Ocean: Gakkel Ridge, Loki's castle | collected 2008 | reverse complement strand
CCTTTGCAGGAGCTGTGGAGAAGCGGTTTCCGCAGATTCGATGCAGGGACGGAGTTGAAAACGACCGATGCCGGAGGGTATCGTTCCTCTCGCAAAGCCGTCGCGCGGGGCGGTGGCGGTCGAGAGGGAAGGGACGACGGACATGTTTGCCGTCGGGACACGTAATGCCGCTGGAAGGAGGACTGTGGAATGACCACTGAGGAGCGTCGAGCGCTGCTGCAAGAATGCAAAGGCATCCGGGTGACCGACTGGCATGACGCCGTGGACGCCCTGGGGCTGTTCGACCGCGGCCTGATGAAGCCCGAGATACGTCCTCTCTGGCGTGACATCGAGGACTTCGAGCATTGCATCGTCGGCTTCGCCTTCACCGTGCGCTGCATCCCCTCCAACCGCGTCATCGTGGCCCGCGACGCCGAGGATTTCCGAAAGCAAGAGGGGCAGTGGTACGGTTCGCAGGCGCGCTGGTCCGCAGAACTGAGCGAAGGCGATCTGATTGTCATTGATGCCACCAACACCAGGGACTGCGGTTTCATCGGCTCCCAGAACGCGATGGGCTGGATGGCAAAGGGCGTGGTGGGGATGGTGACCAACGGAGGGACACGCGACACGGACGAACTGATCAAGCAGAAGGTGCCCGTCTACCACCGGGAATTCGGGCGCGGCATCAGTCCCGGGCGCGTCGAACTCGACTCGTACCAGCAGCCGATCGAGTGCGGGGGCGTCTACGTGCTGCCGGGCGACCTGGTCGTGGCCGACGGCGACGGGGTCATGGTGGTGCCGGCGGCCGTCGTGGGCGATGCCCTGCTCATCGCCAGGAGGATACAGCAGGGCGACCAGAAGCGCCGCGCGGAGCTTTACGGGGAGCTCGGGATCCCCTCCGACTTCACCCTCGGCGAGGCGGCTGGGGAAGAGACCTGAGAGTCGCACGCCCACTGGAGCACTGCGGCGGGCGGTGGCCGATAGATGGAGAATTCCAGATGAAGGCCCTTGTGCTCAAGTCGCCCGGGAATCTGCAGCTTACCGATGTGCCTGAGCCCGTTCCGGGGCCGGGACTGGTCGTGGTGAAGGTGCACCAGTGCGGCATCTGCGGAAGCGACGTGCGGTATCTCCACGGAGAAAACCCCTGGGCCAAGCATACTCTGGGCAGGAACGTCCCCAATCCGCCCAACATCATACTGGGCCACGAGTTGGTCGGCACGGTGGTGGACGTCTGCGATCCCTCTGAGGGGCCGCTGGTGGGCAAGCGCGTGGGCGTGAACGCCTTCCTTACTTGCGGGCGGTGCCACCACTGCCGGCACGGGCGGGAGAATTTCTGCGTGCAGACAAAGCACCTCGGCCACGGTCAGGGCTGGGGCGAGATGGATTTCTATCCCGGCGGCATGGCGCAGTACTGCCTGGCCTTCGCCAGTCAGGTCTACGAGTTTCCCGCGAGCATGACCGACGAGCAGGCCACTTTCCTGGACCCGCTGGTCGCATCTCTCCATGCTGTGGACGTGGCGCGGCCGGCGGTGCTGGACAGGGTCGCCGTCATCGGCGCCGGAGCCATCGGGCTTCTGATCGCTCAGCTCGTGAAGGTCTACGGCGCCATCACCACGTTCGTCACGGACATCGCCGAACCGAACGTAGCCGTTGCCCGGGAGTTGGGCGTTGACCACGTGCTCAATGTCGCCGACGGCAAGGGGCGCCTGTCCGATCTGGTAAGGCGAGAGACCGACGGCGGAGGGGTTGATCGGGTGTTCGATACGGTGGGCTCGCAGGAGACGATGCTCGAAGGGCTCGGCATGCTGGCGACCAGAGGCATTCTTCTGCTAATGGCCACCAAAGAAGACGAGATCCGCTTCCCCGCCCTGATGCTCAGCGGGGAGCGGACGATAAGGACCTCGACGAACTCGCTCTACAGCGACTTCCCGCGTGCCGTCGAACTGGTCCGCTCGGGTGCGGTGAGGGTGGACCCTCTCGTCACCCACCGTTTCGCCCTGTCTGACGGCGTGGCGGCCTTCGAGGTGGCGACCAACAAGGCCCGGACGGGCGCGATCAAGGTGGTGCTGGACTGCCAGGCATGAGGCCGTCGTCGCCCGGCGTGGTAGGCCCGATCCGCTTTCGTAGGGGCACGGTCCCGCAGTTGCGGGATGCCCTTGCTTGACTAGCCGCTTAGCCCCGCAATGTCCGGCTTTACGACCTCTCCCGATTCCGCCGACCGCTTGCCGGCGTCCAGGACGGCGATCTCCCTGCGCACTTGCGCCAGTTTGGCAACCGGCTCGGCTTTCCCCTCCAGCACGGCCGCGATGTTCTCGTAGTAGTTTCGCCAGCGCCCCGGAATGGTCGGCACGGTCCGTTCCGTGCGTCCATCGTGCAGAACGCCGTAGGTTGACGGATCCTCGACTGCGGCGTCAATGTCGCCGGCGCACATCGCATCTTCCTGGGGGTCGAGACCGTATTTGCAGAACGTCGCCTTGGTTCCGTGCACATGGAATCGTGCCTTGCTGACGGCGGTTGCGCTGGAGAAATCACACACGCCCGTCGTCCCCCCCGCGAACGTCACCACGAGCAAGGCTTCGCTTTCCACGTCAATGCCCGCGTAGTCGTGATGCATTCGACAGTAGACGCTGTCGACAGCCTGGGGGAAGATCATGCAGAGCTGGTCAACCAGATGGGCGCCGAGGTCCCAGTAGCGGCCCCCGCCCCAGGCCGCCTGGCCGTGCCAGCCGCCCCACGTCTTGAAGCCCTGCCAGGCCATCTCGACCCATTTCACGTCTCCCAATTCGCCATCGTCCATGAGCTTGCGCAGAGTCAGATAGTCGCCGTCGAAGCGCCGGTTCTGGAACACGTTCAGCATCACGCCGTTCTTCTCCGCCGCGGCAATCATGCGGTCGCAATCCTGCAAGGAGACGCACATGGGCTTCTCGGTCACCACGTTCTTGCCGGCGTTCAGGGCCTGGACGGCGAGGTCGGCGTGGGTGCTGTTGGGAGTAGCCAGCATAATGAGATCGACGTCCGCGTCGTCAAGGGCCTCCTCCAGCGAAGCGTAACCTTTGCACTGTTGCTCGTTGACGGCGCGCTGCCGCGCTTCGGCGGATCGCGCTACAACACCGTGCAGGATCAGCCCCGGCGTCAGTCCTATCAGGTAACAGTGAAACTGCTTGCCGGACCTGCCATAACCGACGACTACTGTGCGTATGCTCATGGCTCTTACCACCTCCCAAAGCACTGGACGTGATGGGCGTGCCAATCGGCCCATCATCGGCCGGTCTCCTGCGCGTCCGCAGACCGGCGCCCAAGAAGATATCCGGGACGCCCTCAATTAGCAATCTCCACACTTGATTCCCACGGACCTGGAAACGATACTTCTCACGCGCACCTGGCGGGCCCCATCTCTGAGACGTCGGGGCATTGCACCGTTTGCGAAAGACAGAGTGAGGAGGTGAGTGTGAAGGTCTTCATGCACTGGGATATGGAGGGAGTGAGCGGGATCTTCACGCGCGAGCAGGTGTGGTTCTGGGAGGAAGGCGTAAGAGACCACATTGCCAGGGAGGGGCACCAACTCCTGATGGCCGACATCAACTCCGCCGCCGCGGCTGCACTCGAAGCCGGGGTGGACGAGCTGATCGTGTGCGACACACATCACGGCGGGGGCAACATCATACTGGACCAGATGCTCTCCGACCCCCGCATTACGTATCTCGAAAAGCCCAGGGGGTATCAGGACGAGAAGTTCCGCTGGATGCCAGGACTTGACGAGACCGTTGACGGCTTCATGGTCCCGGGCCATCACGCCAGGGCAGGCACGGAGGGTGCATTCCTGCCCCATACGTGGACGCTCCAGTGGGCTGACTTCAGCATCAATGGGCAGAGCGTGGGCGAGATGGGGATCGAGGCATGCTTTGCAGGCCACTGGGATATTCCGGTGATCATGATGCAGGGGGACGAAGCGGCATGTAGAGAAGCGGAGGAGCAGTTCCCCGGCATCGTGGCGGCGCCCGTCAAACGTGCCGAGAGTCAAGATCTGTGCTCCGGACTCGAGCCCGAGTCCGCCCGCCGACTGACGGCGCAGAAGGTGGCCGAAGCCGTTGAGAACTTGCGCGCCGGCCTCTCCAAGCCTTACGCGCCCGCACTGCCCATGACGGTCACGATCCGGATGGTATCGGTCGAGGATGCGGAAAAGGCGGCGCAGAAACCCGCAGTGCAGAGGATAGACGAATACACCGTGGAAACTCAGCTCGAGCGACACTGCGACGTGGTCAAGTGGATATTGAATACCGGACTGCCGTAGGGCATAGAGATCAACTGAAAGGAGCTCCCGATGTCTCGGAAGGCACGCATCTGCACGATCTCGATGAACTCGCTGGTGCACGGCGACCGCTCTTCCAAGGAAGACCGTCTCCGGGAGGCCGAGCAGAAGATGAAGCAGGGATCGCTGGACAAGCCCGACCTGTTCCTGCTGCCTGAAGCGTTTCTGCTGAACGACGTGCCGGGCGCGTTCGGTGATCCTGCGAACATAGAGGAGGAAGGCAACGAGACCTACCAGCGTCTGGGCACGGCCGCCCGCTCGTACGGCGCCTACGTGGTCGCCCCGCTCATGACGCGCAAGGACGGGGTGGTGCACAACTCGGCCGTGATCTTCGACCGCACGGGCGAGCCGGTTTTCGCCTACCACAAGACCTTCCCCACGCGGGGCGAGATCAAAGAGGGGGTTACGCCCGGGACGCGCACGCCGGCGTGCTTCGAGGCCGACTTCGGCCGCCTGGGTATGGCGATCTGCTACGACCTGAACTTCCAGCCCCTTTTCAAGCACTACTACGACCAGGGCGTGGAGTTGCTGCTGTTTTCGAGCTACTTTCCGGGCGGGTTGCTGCTCCAGTCGTGGGCTTTCCTGTACATGTTCCACGCCGTCAGCAGCCACGCGCAGGGCTCCGACAGCGTGTTCGTCAACAACCTCGGCTACGTGGTGGCCCGGGCGAACATGTTCGTCCAGGCTCTGACCCACGAGTTCGAGCTGGACAGCGTGGTCGTCCCCTACTGGGGGAATCACGACGCGGTGTGGGCGGCCAAGGAGAAGTACGGCCCGGAACTCGAGTTGGACATCCACCGCGCCGAGGGCGATGTGATCCTGCGGTACCGGGGCGCCGACAGCACGGCCAAAGACATCCTGCGCGAATTCGGCATCCGCACGCGGGTGGAGTGGTACAACAACGAGCACCTGCTGTAGGGCCGGAGGCCGCTCGGGGCGCTCCCATAATCTGGTCTCGCTGTCTGTGCTGCAGTCCCTCCAAAGGCGTTCGAGGAGAGCGCGGTGACCTGGCGGTCTTTCGTCATCGGGTTGTTCGCCGCTGCCGGGATCTGTCTGTTGGAGCCTTACTCCGTGGCCAAGGGATACGGGTTCTTCACGAACTCCTGTTTCCCCGGCGGCGCCGTTCTCGTGTTGGTGTTCGTCGCCGTCCTCCTCAACGGTTTCATCAAACTGGTCCGACGGGGGTGGGCGCTCACTCGGGCCGAGTTGATGCTGGTGTATTGCATGGCGCTGGTTGCCTGTGCGATTCCGAACGAGGGACTGGGGTCGTTCTGGTACGGCATAGTCGCCGGGGGCCCTTACATGGCGCGCCGGTCCGACCTCTACTGGGAGGACAACGGTGCGCTCACGGCCGCACCGGAGGACCTGGTCCTGAGTAAGGACCCCAAGTCGGTTGCCGCCGCGCAATACTTCCAGGGGTCGGAGACCGGTCGCGTCCCGTGGCGGCCCTGGATCCGCCCGCTGACGCGTTGGGCCGTGTTCCTGGTGCTGATGTACGTGGCCGTGTTCTTCGCTTGTGCGATCCTCAGACGTCAATGGGTGGAGATAGAGCGGCTGATGTTTCCGCTCGCACGCATTCCCCTCGAGTTCACCGAGGGGAGTGAAAAGGCAGGCCTGCTGCCCCCTGCCTTCGCCAACAAGGCCTTCCTGGCCGGCCTGGTCGCCAGCGTGGCGTTCCGCTTCCTCCGTGCGCTGCCGCTGATGTTTGGGGCGGACAACGGGTGGAGCATAAGCATACCGATCGGGGACATACTGAAAGAAACTCCCCTGGCCCAGATGGACTTCCAGAATTTCAACCTGTGGTATACGGCCATAGGTTTCGCCTACCTGGCGCCGGCAGACGTGTCGCTGAGCATATGGTCCTTGTTCCTGTTCGGCCGTTCCGAGCTTCAGGTGGGGCACTGGTTGGCGATTCCCAGTGCAGCGGGGGGCACCTGGTCACACCTGATGCGCTGGCAGCAGTTGGGCAGCAACCTGGCGTTCCTTGCCGGCATGTTGTTCGTGGCACGACGCCACTTGTGGGCGGTTCTTCGAAAGGCGACCGGCTTCTCGCACGGATCGGAAGACGCCGGAGAACCCGTCAGTTACCGCGTGGCGTTCTGGGGATTCATTCTCTCCATGGCGGGCTGCATCGCCTGGCTCTGCTACTACGGGATGTCGCCGGTGATGGCTACGGCAGCCATGGCGCTCGTGTTCTGCTGGTACATAGTCTACGCGCGCATGGTGGCGCAGGGCGGCCTTTATGTTGCCAGAGTGACGTGGTCCGTGCCGGACGTGCTTCACGGCGCCACCGGCCGACTCGGCGGCACGGGCGCCGTGATAACGAGCACGGTCGCGATGTTCCTCGGCGGGGCGACCATCATGCTGTCGCCGGTAGCCATGGACGCCTTCCGGATCTCCTCGGTCTTCAAGAAGGGACGGAAGTGGTTCCTTCCCGCCCTCGTTGCCGCCATTCTGGTGGCGATGCTGGCGACCACGTACATGGTGCTGACGCAGGCCTACAGCATGGGCGCCCTGAACTTCTCCTTTGTGTGGGCCGCAAAGGTGGTGCCCATAAGCGTTTTCGACCATGCGCAACGGATCATAACGCAGCCTGCGCAGTTGACGAAGTTCTACTGGGGTCCCCTGACCTTCGGCGCTATCCTCACGGCGTTTGTGATGTTGATGCGGGCACGGTTCTACTGGTGGCCCGTCCACCCCATCGGCCTTCTTGCCTTGAACAGTTGGCACGCGCACCGCCTCTGGTTTCCATTCCTGCTGGGGTGGCTGATAAAGGTCACCATCATGAAGTTCGCGGGCGGACAGATGCTCAGGTCCGTCCGGCAGTTCTTCATAGCCTTCATCATTGCCGAGGTCTTCATCAGCGGCACTTCGGCGCTGATCTGCACCGTCACGCGAGGGGCCGTGCCCCTGTTCTAGCAGGAATGGCAGAAGTCCCTTGTAGCTCAGGCGCCCCTTGGCCTTCGAAGCTTCAGCGAAGTAGGCTCGCCTGAGTGTCGGCCATTCGCATCCGCCGCAGCCGAGGGCGGCTGCGCTACATTCGCATTCGACGTAGCCCCGTGTAGCCTGAGTTCAGGCTCACCGGATGGCGTGGAAGCGTGTGGCGTAGTCCGTCGGCGGGGGGTATCCGCCCACGTCAAACGGCGGCGTCGGCCCGACTTCCTCTGCTATGCGGGCCTTGATCTCTTTGACCACGTCCGGTCTTTCGTTGACCAGGTTGCTGCGTTCCTCGGGGTCGCTTTTCCAGGCGAAGAGGTGCTTGGGGCCTTCGGCGCGATGCTCGGAGTAGTCCCATTCCGCGTCGTGATAGTAGACGAACGAGTTGTAGCCGCTGGTCACGAAGTCGCGCCCTTTGTCAGTCTCGGCGCGGACGAGCGGGGCGAGGCTGCTGGCCTGGACGCGCTCGTGCGGTTCGACACCGCTGATTTCCAGAATCGTGGGCACCAGGTCCATGTTGTAGACCAGCGCCTGGCAGCGTTTGCCGGCGCCGGTCCCCGCCGGGTGACGGAGCATCATGGGCACGCGCACCACGCCGCGGAACAGGCCGTCCGGGCCCTTGTGCATCATCCCGTGGTCGCCCAGCATCGTGCCGTGGTCCGACAGGAGGCAGATCAACGTGTTCTCCAGCAGGCCCATCAGCTCGACCGATTCCATGAAGTGGCCCAGCCAGCGGTCCAGCATTGTGATCTCGCCGGCGTGTCCGGCGCGGTTGGACAGTATGTTCTCCTCGGTGATCTGCTTGTCGCGGGGGGAGATGAGTTCATAAGGCCGCTCCAGCAGCTCTTCGCGGCTATAGAGACGCCGGTAGTAATCGGGCGGGTCCCAGGGCTCGTGCGGGTCGAACGAGTCGACGACCAGGAAGAATTTCTCGAGGCCGTCGTTGTGCTCCAGCCAGCGCATTCCGGCAGTGAAGACCTGCGGCGCCATGCAGTCGGCTTCCCAGTCCCGCAAGGTGCGTGACACTGCTCTACTGCGCCCCTTGAGTTGCTGATTCCGTTCAGCGTAACTGGCGCAGGCCGACCGTTCCCCCGGCAGGCGGTAGCCCGTGTGTGAATAGTCGCCGCCCTGGCCGCGAATGGCCTCATAAGTCATGAATCCGCGCCGGAAGTTCATGCCGGGTTTGAACATGTGCGGCGTGTCGGTGATGTAGCTCGTCACGTAGCCGGCGTCGCGCAGCATCTCCGAGAGGCAGAAATCCTCGTCGTGCAGCGGCATCCAGCCGGGCTGGAGGTTCAGCGCATCGCCGGGGACGATCTTGTGGTCGTTGAACGGAAACGTGCGCCGGCCGGTCCACAGCGCACGCCGCGCCTGGATCGTCGGACAGCCCTCGGCGTATGCCTCGTCGAAAACGAAGCCCTCCGACGCGAGCCGATCAATATTGGGCGTGCGAATCCAGCTATTGCCGTAGCAGCCCAGGTAATCCGCCCGCAAGGTGTCCAGGATTATGAGAATGACGTTCATGTGACAGCTCCTGCAAAAAGGGAAATGCAGCCGTCTATCCGCCCTGCCCCGCTATGTTGGCAAGATGGGCACTGGCAGTCAACTGCCTCGGGCGGGTGGTTGACCCATCGGGTACGCATCCTGGCGGTCGACGGCGAGGGGTATTGGGTGAAGGGCCAGGGACGGCTCAAGCGTATGCGCCGTAATCATGGGCGGCGTCCAGCATGGCGATGATGTTCTCGGCGGGGCAGCCGGGCTGGATGTTGTGAACCTGGTTGAAAACGAAGCCACCGCCGGGCTTGAAGATTTCCATTCGCTCGCGGACGTGTTCGCGCACCTCTTTCGGGGTTGCGTTGGGCAGGACGTGTTGTGTATCGCACCCGCCGCCCCAGAAGACGATGCGCCCGCCGAATTCCGCTTTGAGTCTCTGTGGCTCCATGTTCGCCGCCGAGGTCTGCACGGGGTTGAGGATATCTATGCCGCAGTCTATGAGCGTCTCGATGTAGTTGTAGATGGACCCGCAGGAATGCAGGAAGACCTTGAAATCGGTGTTCGCGTGGACCCATTCGCAGAAGCGCTTGTAGCCTGGCGCGTTGACGCTTTCGAACGTCTCCGGAGAATACAGTTCCGAACGCTGCGTCCCCATGTCGTTGCCGATGACCAGGGCAAAGACCTTGCCGCCCACGGCCTGGTGCGCGAGCCCGGCGCGACCGATCATGGCGTCGCACGCCTTCTGCACGTACTGCCGCGCGCGCTCAGGTTCTGAAGCCACAAGCATCATCCAGTTGGCCATGCCGCCCACGTTCAAATCGAACAGGTTGCCGCCGAAGAAGCTCCCGAGGATGGCATAGTCGGTGTTCTCGTACAGGAACTCCGCGCGCGCTGAGAGTTCATCGAGTTGCTCATCGGTATAAGTGTCCCCGGGCCGGTACTCGTCAACGGATGAAAGTCGCCGCGGCGCGAGCGGACTGACCACCGTGTCGAAGTAGAAGCCGTCCACCGACATGCGACGCTCCACCTCGCCTCGGGCGTTGCGGAGCACCCAGGAATCGCCCCCTTTGAGCTCCGGGCGAATGTCATCTGGGATGAGCAGTTCCAGTCCCTCGCGCGGCGACCAGGGGGACCATGATCCGGACCCCGGGTCCCGCCCGGGTGCTTCGAGTCCGATCACGTCCACGTGCAAGCGCTCGCGCACGTCATCTTGTGGGAAGCCCATCATCTGGTGCGGGTCGTAGGCGTGGATGGGCCGGGCCTCCAACCCCAGGGCCTGCCGAAGTTCGGCCAGCGCGAAGGCGTGAATGCCGGTCGAACGCATGCCGGCAAGGTCAATGGGAACGCGGTCGGGTTCCTCAAATCGCAGCGCCGCCTCTACGCGTTCGCGACCGTTCATGCTTCGCTGGAGCATATCGCTTCCTGTTCAGTTTATGTAGGTTCGCGGCACGCGCCGACCTATGCCGGTGACTATCTCATGAGTGATTGTATCCAACGTCTGCGCCATCTGCTCTGCCGGCAGGTACCCTGAGTCCTGCTTGCCCAGGATGAGGACCTCGTCGCCTTTGCTCACGCCCGATATTTCGCTCACGTCAACCATGAACATGTCCATGCACACGCGGCCGACCACCGGGGCTTCCTGTCCGCGAATAAGCACGTGGAAACGGTTGGACAGGTCCCGCCGATAGCCGTCGGCATATCCCATGGGGATGGTGGCTATCTTGCGTGCGGTGTCCGTGACGTAAGTGGCGCCGTAACTGACCGGCGTTCCGGCCGGCAGCGTCTTGAGCTTCATTATCCGGCTGACGACGGTCATTGCAGGGCGCAGATCGTCTCCCAGGTGTGGCGCCGGCCGCAGGCCGTAAACCATGATGCCCGGCCTGACCATGTCCAGATGAGATTCCGGCAGGGATAGCACGGCGGCGCTGTTGGCCATGTGGGTCAGATCGAAGGAGAACCCGTGCCGCTCGAGCTCGGAAACCGCTGCTCCAAACCGCTCGAGCTGACGTCGCGCGAAGGTCTGATCCGGGTCGTCGCTGGTGGCGAAGTGGCTGTAGGCCCCCGCTACTTCAATATGACGATGCTCCTTCGCGCGCCGCATGAGTCGGACCGCATCTTCTTGCTGTACGCCCAGCCTGCTCATGCCGGTGTCAATCTTCAGGTGCACTCGCGCCCGGTGTCCGCAGAGGGCTGCCGCCCTATCGAGGTGGGGCAGGATTGTGTCGTCGTCCACAGTCTGTGTGAGGCCGAAGTTGACCACGGTTTCGGCCTGGGATGGGACGATGATTCCGAGGACAAGTATCGGCACTTCCGGAAAACGCTGCCGAAGCTCTACCCCTTCCTCGGGAAAGGCCACGCACAGCATCGTGCTGCCGGCATCGAGGACGGCCTGCGCAACTTCGAGGGCGCCGTGGCCGTAGCCGTCCGCCTTGACCACGGCAGCGATGCGGCAGCCGGGCCCCACGTGCTCCCGGGCGACGCGGATGTTGTGCCTTATGGCATCGAGGTCCACTATGGCTTTGGTCGGTCTGTCTGACATGGCGATTCTGTCGGCGGCGTGATGGGCACCACAACCTGCGAAGCGCAGGCCCATTATAACCCCATCAATCGCCTGGCGCACGAAAGCCGGCACCGGAACGGTCGGCCCGCAAGACGGGGGGCGTCCGATCACGGCCCTGCGAGGGTCCTGTGCCTTGACCGGTGCGGGTACGCGTGCTATCTTGCGCTGGCCGCAGTCGGGCCTCCTTCGCTCCTCCGGGAGCTACGGAGCCCAAGGGGCGGGTTGCGCGCGGCGCGCGGCGTGGGGGGACTGGAATGACCTGGCGTGCATTTCTTCTGGGCCTGGTGCTGGTCGTTGTGCTGAGTTGGGCGGACGTGGCCGGTGGCATGAGCCGCGGCTACGGCTGGACCACGGAGGGTCATTTCCCCTACGGATGTGTTTTCCTGCTGGTGGTCGTGACGCTTGCGCTCAACGTGCTGATCAAGCTGGTGAAGAAGACTGCCGCCTTCAGGCAGGCCGAGCTGATGCTGATCTGGTGCATGTTGATCGTGGGCGCAACGGTGCCGGCCACGGGCCTGATGCGGTTCTGGTTCCCGATGCTGGCCGCGCCGCCGTACCTTGCGCAGCGGCACGACATCGTGTGGCGCGACACGGCCCTGGATGCCGTCTCGGACACGCTGGTGCTGAGCAAGGATCCGAAGTCCGTGGCGGTCAAGGATTTCTTCGAAGGGGGGCGCACTGAAGGACGTATGCCCTGGCGGCAGTGGCTCACCCCGATCAGCCGGTGGGCCCTCTTTTTCGCTGCCTTCTACCTGGCCGTCATCTTTCTTTGCGGGATACTGAGAAAACAATGGGTGGACAAGGAGCGGCTGCAATTCCCCCTGGCGTGCGTTCCCCTCGAGTTCACCGAGGGGAGCGCGGGCGGCGGCCTACTCCCCTCGATCTTCGGCAACCGGGCCTTCGTCGTCGGGCTGCTGGGGGCTCTGGCCTTCAGGCTGATCCGCGCCGTGCCCGTCTTGTTTGGCAAGCCGTCTTGGGCGATCTCCATGCCGCTGGCGGACATTCTCCAGGGAACCTCTCTGGAGAAGCTGCACATGGTGAACTTCACGTTGAACTGGATGACCATCGGTTTCGCATACCTGGTGCCGGTGGATGTGTCGCTGAGCATCTGGTTCTTCTACCTGTTCGGTCGCGCCCAGCTTCTGACCGCCGCGTGGCTGGGCCTGCCTGTTTACACGGGGAGATGGAGCCCCCTGATCCCGTGGCAGCAAGCGGGGGCTTACGTGGCCTTCACGGTCGGGGCCTTGTACATGTGCCGGCACCACTTGCGGGACGTGTTCCGGAAGGCTCTGGGCCGGGGGGCGGGCACGGATGATTCGGAGGAGCCGATAAGCTACAGGGTGAGCTTCTGGGGATTCCTCGTCTGCTCGGCGCTGTGCGTTGTGTGGTTCGTGGCATACGACATGAGGCCGGTGGCGGCGGTGGTGCTGCTGATGGTCTTCCTGTCCATCCAGATTGTGCATGCACGCCTGGTCGCACAGAGCGGCGTTCCCAACAACTGGCTGATGTGGGATCCGGCGGATCTGCTGTATGGCGCCAGCGGCGGGCACATATTCGGCTCGGCCGGCCCGGTGCTGGCTCACATGCAGCGCAGGATGATGATGCACGAGATCAGGCTCTGTCCGGCCGTCATACACTGCCTGAGAATAAGCAAGGTCTTCAAGAAGTCGCGCAGGCTCCTGGTGCCGGCGCTTCTGGTGGCCCTGGTCGTTGCTCTCACGGTGTCGTCGTGGACCTTTCTGGACGAAGCTTATGACCGGGGCACGCTCAACTTCAACATAAGATGGGCCGCCATCAAGAACCCCCTGGACGCCTACAACCTTGCGCACCAGAAGATCCAGCGTAGCGGGTCCGGGAACTTCAGTTGGTCGGCCTTCGGGACGGGCGTCGTCGTGACCACCGGCATCATGATCATGCGGTCCCGATTCTACTGGTGGCCCATTCACCCGATAGGCATCATGGCCAACGCCGGCTGGCACCCGGACAGGATGTGGCTGCCTTTCTTGCTTGGCTGGCTGATCAAGGTGTGCATTTCGAAGTTCGGCGGCGGCAGGATGCTGCGCGACGGGCGGCATTTCTTCATGGGGCTGATTATGGCCGAAGCGTCCCTGATGGGCATCTCGGCGACGATGACGATGCTGAGCGGGGGCTTAATCCCGCGGTTCTGACGGCGCACCCCGCCTCGCCCCCTACACCCATCGCGCGAGCCAGGACCTGAGACCGCCTGATGCCTTGACCATGATCAGGGGCTTCTTGCACGCCCGGGCCACGCGGACCGGGACCGATCTCCTGGCCAGCCGGTAGAGGCGCGGCGTGGCCGTCCAGCCCAGGACGACCAGATCGTATCCCTCGGCCTCCTCGAGGATGGCCTCAGCGGCGTCACGGGCAACGACCGTCTTCGCATGGACCGTATGGTGAGCTATGGCGGAACGGTCGCGGTGCCTGTCCATGAACTGCCCGATATCGAACCGCCTGTCCTCGCCGGTAACGGTGAAGACGACTATCTCGCCTTCGTCCTTGTCCGCCAGGATGTTGGCTACGTCCAGGGCAAAGGGGGCGTTGCGACCGCCGGCGACGGGCACGAGCACCCGCTTGAACTTCAGGTTTCCTCCGCATCCCTTCAGTATGACTACATCGCAGGGCGATCGCTCGGTGACTGGATCAATGGTGCTGCCCAAGGTGAAGAGGCGGCCCCCCTGTTCCCCGTGCCATCCCATGATGAGCATGTCAATGCGCTTCTCTCTGACGGCGCTCACTATGCCTCGGGCGACGTTGCGGCAGTAGCGCAGGCTGGTGCCAACGGGGAAGTGGCGCACCAGGTAGAGCATCGCCTCGACAATGCCCTCCTTGCCTACCAGCACGTAGCGGTCTGCGTCGGCCAGCGGGACCTGGTCGGGAATCGGCACCATGTGCAGCAGTTCGGCCCTTGCATCCTTGGCGGCGCAGAGCTTGTAGGCGTTGGGGGCGAGCATGACGGCGTCCTCCGTGCTCTCCACGGCGACCATGACGCGGTACTCGTCTCCGGCCGGTGCCCGCTGTTCCTCCAATACGAGTATCTCCTCTTCGGTCGTCACCGCATGGCGCTTGCCGTAGATGTGGTAGATGGCGACGCCGACAAGTATCCACGCCGGGGCCACTATCCACGCGACCAGACTCATGTGTACAAGCCAACCGGCCAGCACGACCTGGCATATCATGGCGATGGCGGGGAAGAGCGGAAACAGGGGCATCAGGAAGCCGTACGTCAGTTCGTCGCCCATGTTCCGGCGGATCTTGATCACACTCAGGTTCACCAGGAAGAACAGCAGCAGGAACATCATGCTGGCGCTGGCGGCCACGTCCATCGTGGGAAGGCAAGTGGCCACTATCAGCACGATGACGCCCGTGCAGAGCAGCGCCACGACGGGGGTCTTCCGCTTCCTTGAGGTCCTGGCCAGCAGTGGCGGCAGCAGGTGGTCGCGACCAAGGGCAAAGGAGACCCGCGTGGCCGAGTACAGGGTAGCGTTCAGCGCCGACGTCGCCGAGAAGATGACGGCCAGGGTCACCAGGAAGTTCCCCATCGGCATCAGGCGGGCAATGGCCTCCCCGAAGCCCCTCTCTCTGAATCCGCCGATCCACTGCCAGGGCGCTCCTTCGACGCCCGGCGAGCCCGCCTTGACGGCCACCACCGCGGCAAACGCCACCGCCACATACGTCACCGTGACCACGAAGACGGAGTACAACATGGCCTTCGGCAGGTTCCGCCTGGGTTCTATGGCTTCGTCGCCTGTTTGAGCGATGACCTCGAAGCCTTCGAAGGCAACGGCGGTGAAGCCCATAGTGATCAGCAGCTTCCCCCAGCCGGCGGGAAGGAAGGGATTGAAGTTGTGCAGTCGAGAGGGATCACGCGCGACGACGACGATGCCCACCACCCCTATCAGGGCGAGCAACAGGGTCTGCCCCAGCGTGAAGAAGGCACCGATTCGTCCCGTTGTTGAAACACCCCTGTAGTTGATGTAGAGGAAGAAGCCCGCCGCCACCACCGCGACCGCCTTCTCCACCACGGGCACGTGCCCCTGGGCCCACCCGAGCAGGCCCAGAGCATCGAGGTAGCGCACCGTGTAGATGGCGAACACCAGCGCATACATGCTTCCTGCCACGCTGGAGGCGAACCACTCCATCCATCCGGCCAGGAAGCTGGGGCCCCGTCCGAAGGCGAGACGGGCGAAGTTATACGCGCCGCCGGCACGTGGGATGGCCGAGCTGAGCTCGGCGTAGGACATGGCCGTGAACAGGGCAATGACACCGTTGAGGGCGAAGGTGAGAACCACGCCGCCCGGTCCCGCCACGCCGATGGCGTTGCCCACGCCCAGGAAGACGCCCGCCCCGATCATCATCCCTATTCCCATCATCGTGATCTGGAATAGGGTGAGTTCGCGCGAGAGCTCCGACGAGACGGGGCCTTCAGCTTTCATCGCCCGGTTCCCTGTGGAGCTCGCGAACGGAGCCGAGGCCGTTGCGGGCTATGCGGCGGATTGACCGCCGGCTCCATAGAACGAGGAACGTGACAAGGCCCAGTGCCACCGCGACTATTATGCACCCGAGTAGGGTGTCTGCATCCATGTTGCATGTCCCTCTGACCTGACCCCGCACGCCACGCGGTCCTGTGTCCCTGAGGTTACCAAAGATGCTTTGGCTCGGCAACTCGCTCCGCGGCCTCCTGGTGGACGGGGCCGCACCGGCGCGTCAGTCCAGGCTCGGCGGGCCGCCCCGGAGCCTGTCCTGGACCTGCCGGCTTCGCTCGAGGGCGTCGCGTTTCGGCGTCAGGCCCAGCTCACGCATCATCTCCATGATGGGCTTGTCCGGGTCGTTCGACCAGAAGATCCCGGTGTCCTCGGCTGCGGAATAGCGGTAGCCGGCTCGATCGCCGTACTTCTGGTCGAAGGCCTTGCCCTCCTTCAGTGCCGCCTGCCAGTGCATGACGACGTAGTCGAGGTCAATCTGTTCGACGAAGACGCCGTCCTCTCCCCGGATCTGGCGGATTACGTGGCCGGTCGGGTCCACCAGGGAGGCGTTGTTGCGCCACGTGCTGGTGAGGATGAAGTATTCGTTGCGCAAGGCACGGCTGGCGGGATTGATCTGTCCGGGCCATTGCGTGGTCCAGATGATAAGTTCCGCCCCCTTGCGCCCCAGCACTTTCCAGCCCTCGTCGAAGGCCATGTCGTAGCAGATCTGCATGGCGACGCGGCCGAAGTCGCAGTCGAACACGGGGAAGTCCTTGCCCGGCGTCACGCCGCCCTCGAGCACGCCCATGTCTCCGGCGCCCGTGGGGAAGACCTTCCGGTAAATGCCGGCCACTTCGCCCTTGCGGTCCAGGAGCACGGCGACATTGCTGTAGAGGTCCTTCTCGCGATCTTCGGCCAGGAAAAGGGGCACGATGACGTAGCACTGGTGCTTGCGGGCGCTGGCGCCCATCGCATCGAGCACCTGCCCTTCGAGCGGCAACGAGACCTCCGCCGCCGACCCGTGCAGCCCGCCGTTGACGGCCACTTCGGGCAGCGCGGCGAGGTCCAGCCGGCAGCCGGGGTACTTCGCGGCCGCCTTCTTCGCCATCTGGCCGATCAAGCCGTCCAGCTCCTCCAACCGTTTCTCCAGGCCGGGGTATTCATGGAACATGTTGTACATCGAGGTGCCGACAACGACCTTCCGTGGTCCCGATTTTCCCTTGGCCATCTTCTTCTCCTTCGCTTGTCCGGCGGCACCCAGCATCAAGGCTGCCACCAACCCAATCACCCACGCCGCCGCAAAGAGCCGCACGAGCCCCCTCCTTCCATGCCAGGGCCGGTCGCGCCCGTGACCGGCATGCGCGCGCCACGCGCTCGGCGGGTATTATACGGGACAACCCGTCGTTATCCATCTGATTCGTCCCAGGGGCCGCACGCCCCTCCGGACTGCGACGAGCGCAATTAAGGCATATGAACACTTTATGGCTTGACGGGAACCCGGCAGCGAGGTATACTCATATAGCATATGGAAAGCTCGATTCCTGTGGAGTTTATCCCGAGCGGAGCCGAGGGGTGGGCATCTGTGCAGATCAGTGGCCCAATGCCGTAGCCGTTGCTGACGCCGATTGGGCCAAGGACGACCAGGCGGCCCTGCTGGCCGGGTGGAGCCACGCCTACGACCGTATCGGGAACAAGAAGTACCAGGAGGACCTGCAGTCGGCCACGCAGAGCGAGCTGTACGCGTACGACAAGGTGTATCGGGTCACGAGCTTCAAGCGGGGCCAGCTCAACGGAAATAAGGACGACATCGCCAGTCCGTCCAGGACGCAGACGTGGTCGCTGGACCCGCTCGGCAACTGGGACAACACGGTGGTGGACGGGACGACCGAGACGCGGACGCACAACACCGTGAACGAGTTGACGGCCAGGACCATCGGCGAGGATGCCCCGATCAGCCTGACCTACGACGCGGCGGGGAACGTGACCCAGGACGGGGACAGCAACGGCGACCACAAGTACACCTGGGATTACAGGAACCGCCTCATCGAGGTCGAGGAGAAGCAGTCGGGGAACTGGAACACCGTCGGGGAGTACAAGTATGACGCGCAGAGCCGTCGCGTCCTCAAGGTCGTGACCAACAAGGGCGGCCTGAACGGCACGACGCGCTTCCTGTGGGGTGGTGATGCGGATTGGCAATGCCTGGAGGAGCGGGATAGCAGCGGGGACTTGGTGGCGCGGTTCACGTATTCGCCGGGCTACATAGACGCCGTGGCGGTGCAGGAGCGCGACCTGAACTCCGACGATGATTTTTCCGACGCGAACGAGGTGGTGTACTACCATAGTAACACCTTGTTCACGGTCTACGGCTTGAGCGATTCGGGCGGAAGCGTGATAGAGCGGTATAGATACGACGCGTATGGCGGCGCGACCGTGTTGGACACGGATGGCTCCGCCGACGCGGACGGAATCTCGGATGTGGAGAACCCCTACCTGTTCACAGGCCGCAGGCTGGATCTCGAATCCACCCTCATGCAGTATCGCAACAGATGCTACGCCCCCACCTTGGGCCGGTTCGTCAGTCGAGATCCGGTAGGTTACCGCGGCGGGTTCGGTCTGTACGCGTACGCCACCGCCCGTCCCACCTCAAGAGGGGACGCAATGGGCCTCGATGCCAACCCCCTAGTGGGGTCGGTTCACGACTGGCTTGGCCGGTACGAATCAGATCCGGGGATCGAGCTGATGGAGTTCGGGATGCACACGGTCGAGACCGAGCACGACACAATTCTTGTAACCTGGAAGGCTTGGCGTGACGTCGATGAGGACTCGGGGTGGGGTGCGTCGTGGGGGTTCACCGCCCCCTGCGCTCAAGGCGGTGGGGGTACGGGAGGGGGATGCTTGGGTGAGCATTGCGTTCCGTCCCCTGTTCTGCCCGATCCGTCCCCTGTCTTTCTGGCCGCTGCGTCCTCTGGCCTCTTGGCCGCTGGCAAGAAGCCGCACTGGTCAGCTGTTCTGACATGCTGCCTGTGTTGGAAGGTTGAATATGACAGCTACGACGAGTGCGTAGCAACGATATCGCATTTCTGTGACAAGGCCAGAGATATCGAGCAGAATCACGACTTCAAGTGGGTAAGGACTGCTGTCGCATGTGGCGTATTCTGGACGGCAGTACACGTGGGCGTTCCCAGCCGGTACGATAAGTACAAGCATTGTCTCGTAGGTTGCCGTACTGCGAAGGACTCAAGCTGCGGGCCAGAGATGGCAGAGTACTTGGCTTGGCAGAACGAGTGTATGGACGCCAGCGACTGCACGAAATCTTACTCTGATCAAGGAGACGTAGACGCTACTCTTGACGGGAAGCAAGCGGGCGAGGATGGGAAGGACTGCAGGGACTACTGCGGGAGTAATTACCCGCATCCCTAGCGGCGCGCGTGCGGGAGGTCCGTGGGATGAGGAAGATCGGCCAAGTGTGCTTAGCGTGTCTGGCGGGATTGCTCACGGGGTGCGGTGAAGGGGTCCCGAGTGAGCAGGAGATCCGCTTCCTGTGTCGGGGCCTGATACCTGAAGAATGCTACATCGTGCGTCACTATATCAATTACGATGTGGACTGCGTTATCTTTCGTTTCCGGGAGTACGACGAGAAGGACACGTCTCGCGCGTTGGCATCATTTGTCGAGCGCGCCCAGGGCGAAGGCTGGGAAGTGCTTAGACGCGAGGAGAGGGTCTCTACGTTTCAGAGGATGAGGCCTGGCCCAGTTTTCTTTAGTCTCGAGACGATCACGACGGCCTTGTCGGATGACGGCTGGGTTTATGTTGGCTACATCCAGATTGACCTCCGTGACAAACCTGCGGGCCCCATGGACTCTCTGGCTGACCATGGCGAGGCCCGTTGGGCGAGAAGATTCTTCTGGCCGGAGTTCAACCAATTCTATCGAATGAGGGAAGGCCGCGATCCGTAGCCGCTGCTCGGGCTTCTCGTGAATGGCGCGGAGCTTGGCCTGCGTAACGGCAAAGACGAGACGCCGCTGTGGCGCGCTGTACTGTCGGCACGGAAGTAAACGGCTGAGCATCTGCGCGAGCACGGCGCGACGGAATGACATTTGCGCGCCGAAGTGTGCAGGGCGGAGGCCCGGGAAGGGGACAGAATGCCGGTTCTGTCCTGTTCGTGGGATCAACGGCCGCTGCCGCGGGGATCACCGGGGCCTGCAGCTTCCTGCTGCTTGCCAGGTCCGTCATGGTCGGATGGCCCTGATAGTGGAACCTTGCCGTAAGTTGCGGCCTTCATAGCGTTTCGGTTCAACGGAGTCCTGTAACGACGCCTCGCCCTCAGCCCCGTTCACCCCTTGACAGGCCGAGAACGCTTCCTTATCATGCCAGCATTGCACCTTCCATGGGGTGTATACACGGGGCCGTTTGCACTGTATCTGGGCAGGGGAAGAATGGCTCTGGGCCACAAGGACCGGGCGCGTATCCTGGGCAGCGTCGCCATCTTGGGCGCCGGCATCGCTGTCTCGGCGTGGATCTGGCACGTTGGGGCCCCCGAGGGCAGAACGGCATCCGATGCGCCACCGCCGGCCCAGGCGGAGCAGTTCCATATCGTCCCCTCCCCGCTGGCGCCGCCGGAGGCGGTGGCCAACAACCTCGGGGTGAGTTACGCCATCAAGGGCGCGCACGACAGGGCCATCGCCCACTTCGAGCTGGCCATCTCCCATAGCGAGGACTACCTGCCGGGGCACAAGAACCTGCTGGCGGCATGTGTCGAGACCGAGCGGTGGGACGAAGCGCTCAAGGCGGCGCAGAAGGCGGAGGCGCTGCACCCGCTGTCGGGCGAACTGAAGGCGGAATATCCGCCCGAGGCCCATTCGGCAAGCTCAGGGCAAGCCCCCTCGAACGGTGGCGACGCGGACCTGAGCGAAGCTCAAAAGAAGCGGAAGGCGCTGAGCGAGGACAAGGACTTCATCGCCAACCTGGGCCGTGCATATCTCGAGAACGGCAAGCTGGAGAGAGCCAGGCGGCGTTATGGCCTCTATGTGCGGCTCTTCCCGCAGGAAGTGCACGGCTTCAACGGGCTGGGCGAGGTGGCGTTCCGGCAGGAAGACTACGAGACGGCGCTCCGGCTCTTCTCGCTCAGCCTGAGGCTGTACGGCGATCAGCCCGATGTGGTGAGCCGCCTGACGGAGATACAGGAGGAGGACGAGGAGCTGGCCGGCAAGGTCCAGTGGGTGCTTGCCAACTACCTGGAGCCGAAGGACAAGAGGCCGGGATGGGGGGTGGAGGTGAAACACGCCGACGTTACGGAGAAGATCATCGGGCTCGCCCATAGACTTCGGCAGGGGGATCAAAATCAGGCGGAAGGTCTTTGATCGGTGAGAATCCGTGTTGATCCGTGTCGAACAGCCGTTTGCCGGCAGCTTCAAGCGGGGCCAGGCGGAGCAGTTCCATATCGTCTCTCTGGCGCCGCCGCAGATTGACGGGATCGCCCAAATCGGGTATAATAGCCTTTTCGGGATCAGGGAACTTTCCTGATCTGAGTGGTGCGGCCGCCGGCCTGATTGGCGGTCGAGGGATCGGGTTGCGTGGGTGAATCTCCGCGCCCGCGTGGCGTTCTCGCCTTGCTGATCCTGTTATTGTCAAACCAATTGTCTCGTGGAGGGACTGTACTAACCGAGCACCGTCTTCTGTGCAGCGCTAATGGTCGTGACAGGGCTTTTCGTTATCTGTAACACGCCGTTGGACTGATATGCGGAAGTAGTGGTGCAGCCGCGCCGGCGGGCCTTAGGCCCGGAGCTGGATGCGGCAAATGGAGGGGGAGTCGTGGACGGACGCACGCCGATTGGCGTGCTTGGCCTGTGTTTTCTACTATGCCTGAGTGCGGGATGCGCAAGCTCGCGCACCATAAGGGCAAAGATTGAGAGCATACGGGACAAGCACGGTGTAACAGTACGAGCCGACAATCCGCTGAGCAGATGCTACCTGTTCGGCAATCTTCCCGGGCTCCTTGACAGGATAGACAAGAGCCTGGATGGGACCCCGCAGTTCTTCAAGGACAACCTCGGTCCCGTTATCGTCGAGGAGAGCTTCGCCGACAACCTGGCGACGTATCCCTTTCCCTTCCTCGTCAGGGGCTACGTGGCCGCTCGCGAGGAGGAGGAAGGCTTCCCCATTCACATCAAGAACCGTTCCTTGCTGGAGAAAGTGCTGGTCTTTGCTGCGAGGGACGGCGAGCTGTTCCTCCACGAGGCGAGCCACAGCTTCGAGTTCAATGTTTACACGAACCACAGCGACCTGTGGGTGAGTTTCTATGAGGAGTTCGACGGTGCGGGGGGTTTGTCGTATCTTCCTTCGTATGCCGGGCCGATTCTGTACTCCACCCTACTGACGGCGTGCCCGCCTCTGACTTACCTCAGGATTGGCAGCATGCCGAGCCTTTACGGTTGGCTCAACCACTTCGAGGACTTCGCAGAGACGCACTGCTACATGGCCAGGTACGGGGGAGACGTGGAGTTCCTGCGGCAGTCCGACCTTGCCCTGTTCAAGAAGTGCAAGGCGGTGGAGCGCCTGCTCTCAGGAGGGGTGGGCGGCGAGATCGCTGAGGTGCGGGAGTCGCCACGCGGGCCTGCCACGATGTGACGGGGGGCACTGTCACCGGCCGACAAGGTCGAAGAGTTGCGCGCGGAGCTTCTCCTCAACTTCCCGCCAGTCGGGGTGGCCGATCAGGTTGTTGCGTTCGTCGGGGTCCTCCACCAGGTCGTAGAGCATGTAGCCCTGCCCCTTCTGGTGGGTGGCGTACTTGTGGCGGTCCGTCCGGATCATCGTGTTATTGCGCCCGCTGCGTTCTACTTCGCTGATGGCGGCGTCGCGCAGGTGCGCCTTCGGCTCCCGCAGGACGGGCCACAGCGACATTCCTTCGCAGGTCTGGGGCACTGCTGCGCCCACTGCCTCCAGAAGCGTCGGCATGATGTCCACCGTCTGGGCCAGCGCGTCCGAAGTCCGGCCGGGCGGGATGTGACCGGGCCAGCGGAACATCAACGGCACGCGCAACGCGCTCTCGAAGAAACGCGACTTGTAGAGGAGTTGATGGTCGCCCGCCATCTCCCCGTGGTCCGACCAGAAACAGATGAGCAGGTCATCCAGCGCGTCCCTGTTGTCGCAGGCGGCCAGTATCTGTCCGAACCAGTGGTCTATCAGGCTGATCTTGCCGTAGTAGTTGGCACGCACGCGGCGGACGCGGTCCTCTGTCAGGGCCTCAATGCGGCCGCTGCGCTGCCATCGGGCTGCATGCTCCGGCACCCAGGGGCCCGGCTCGGCGGGTTCGATCGGTGGCATCGGCGTCTCAGCCGGGTCGTACATGGTGGCGTACTCCCCGGGCGCATCCCAGGGCTCGTGCGGGCCGCCGAAACCCACGAACAGGGCGAACGGCCGGTCCCCGTCGTATCCCTCGATGAAGCGGACCGCCCGCCCGCCCACGTAGCTGTCCAGGAAGTCTTCGGTTGGCAGCGGGCTGGGCCAGACGGGGGCGTCGGCCCTCGCCTCTCGACGCCTGGCGTAGTCGTCCCTGAACGCTTTGAGCAGCCCCTTTTTCCTCCAGGCGTCCGTCATATATGAATCGGTTTGGCTGGTCGCCCAGGGCCCGGTGGTCTCGTGGACGTAGTCGAACCCGCGCGCGTGCATATAAGGTTCGCGCTCTTTCATGTGAGAGGGACCGTGCGAGTAGTAATGCGACTTGCCGACGTGCCCCGTGTAATAGCCGCACTGCTGGAGCCGCCGAAAGAGGGATTCCTCATCGGGCGCCAGTTCCCCTCTGTTCTCCCACATGCCGTGCGTGTGGACGCGGAGGCCGCTGATGAACGAGGCGCGCACCGGCATGCAGAGCGGGCTGTTGGTGCAGGCGTGAGTGAAGTGCATCCCCTCGGCCGCGATGCGGTCCATGTTGGGCGTGCGGACCTGGGGGTGGCCCGCGCCGCTCAGGCAGTCGGCGCGCTGCTGATCCGTCATCAGGATGAGGATGTTCGGTCGCTTCGGCATCGGTTGCACCTGCGCTCGGCAATTCGGTGAACGGCGAAAGCGCAGTCTAGCCGGTCAGGGCGCGCCGGTCAACGGGTCGCTGCGCCGCCTGGAGGCGGCAGACTGGAGACTGGAGGCTGGAGACTGGAGCCTACAGCCTACGCCGTAGCTTGACAGAAATCGCCGCTCAGGTACAGTGGAGGCCGCAGACTGGAGCCTGCAGCCTACAGCCTCCGGCCTCCAGCCTACGTTAAGGAGCCGCCATGTTCGAGTTGGAGCGCTACAGGCCGGAACGCGGCATCATCGTCATCTTCGGGGCGAGCGGCGACCTGACCCGACGCAAGCTCGTGCCCGCGCTCTACAACCTTGCGCGCCAGAATCTGCTGCCGGACGGGACCGTCGTCGTCGGCTACGGCCGCACCGAGATGACCGACGAGGCCTTCCGCAACCGACTGGGCGAGAGCGTGTCGACGTTCTCCCGCACGCAGCCGATCGAGAGCGACGTCTGGAACGCGCTGGCGCGCCGCATGTTCTACCAGCAGGGCAGTTACGACGGTGGCGACGCCTATCCGGCTCTACATCGGCGCCTGCTCGAACTGGACGAGCAGTTCGCCACCGGCGGCAACCGCATCTTCTACCTGGCCGTCCCTCCCGGCGTCGTGCCCGCCATACTGCAGAACCTCTCCTCGGTGGGCAGCCTGGAACGGCGCAGGCGCTGCGACGAAGGCACGTGCTATCTGCGCGTGGTGTTCGAGAAGCCGTTCGGCCACGACCTGGAGTCCGCCCGCCGACTCAGCAATGAGATAGACCGCCTGCTGGAAGAGCCTCAGATCTTCCGCATGGACCACTACCTGGGCAAAGAGACGGTGCAGAACATCAGCGTGCTCAGGTTCGCCAACTCCATCTTCGAGCACGTGTGGCACTCCGAGTCGGTGCGTTACGTGCGCGTGACCGTCGCCGAGACGCTGGGGGTGGAGGGCCGGGGAGGTTATTTCGATTCGACCGGCATCTTGCGGGACATCTTGCAGAACCACGTGCTCCAGTTGTTGACGTTGGTGACGATGGAACCGCCGGCGTCGCTGTCGGCGGACGCCATCCGCGATGAAAAGGTGAAGGTGCTCCGGTGCCTCCGTCCGCTGGAGGGCGAGGAGGTGGCGCGTTCGGTTGTGAGGGGGCAATACGGGCGCGGCGTGGTGAACGGGGTTGAAGTGCCCGCCTATCGCGAGGAAGAGGGTGTGGATCCGAACTCCGCCACCGAGACTTTCGTCGGCCTGCGCACTTACATAGACAACTGGCGCTGGGCCGGCGTGCCCGTCTACCTGTGTGCGGGCAAGCGACTGGCGCAGGCCCTGACGGAGGTGTCCATCGAGTTCAAGGAAGCGCCCCGCGTTCTGTTCGGGGCGATGAAAGGGGTCGAACTGAAACCGAACAGGCTGACGCTCCGCATCCAGCCGGACGAGGGGGTCTCGCTGCGGTTTGCGAGCAAGGTGCCGGGTCTGAAGATGGAGTTGCGGGACGTGGAGATGGACTTCCCCTACGGCAGCGCGTTCCCGGCGGCCTCGCCGGAGGCCTACGAGCGGCTTCTGCTGGACGTGATGGGGGGCAACTCGTCGCTCTTTGCGCGGCATGACGAGGTGGAACTCGCCTGGCAGTTCGCCACCGGCATCCTGGAGGGATGGCAGAAGCAGCCGCCGCCCGAGTTCCCCAACTACGCCCCCGGCACGTGGGGTCCGGTATCGGCCGAGCGCTTCTTCGCCGAGGACACCCCGTACGCCGACGCAGGGGACCGGTAGGGGCGGTTCGCGAACCGCCCTTCACGCGCACTCGGCCGGCTGGAGGCTGGAGAGGGGAGACTGGAGACTGGAGGCTGGAGGTACCTGCGGCCTGCGGCCTGCTGCCTTTCGGGTCGGCTCACCACGGGCTCGAGCGGGCCTTGTCTGCGCTTCGGACGAAGACTTCGTAGGAAGCGTAGCGCTCTCTGGGAAGGTCGGCCAGGCCCCTGAACTTAAACGCCATTTCGCCGCCCGGCAGGATCCTGTCCAAGTAGTGCGACTCGACTTGGACGTCTATGAGCTTGCCCTCGGCATCTCTGAACTCGACCTCCATCTCTATGTATTCCAACGTCGTGTCGCTATTGTTCTTGATCTTGCCTACGACGAAGACGGTGGGCCCGTCCTTGGACTCGCCATAGAACATCTCGGACTGGGTTACGTCTATGTGGACTCCATGTGCCATGTCATCGTCTTCCGGGCTCGCTAACTTCTCGAAACTGCTGGTCATCCAACCCGGAAAACCCAAGAGGGCCACCAAGACCAGAACCCCCACTGCGAGCCGCGGCAGCAAGTGCCTCCACTTATTTGGCCATTGCCGCACTCCACAGTGAGGACAGATCCTGGCTCGTGCGTCTGTCTCCTCAAAGCACGTCTTGCAGAGCTTCGTCTCGGCTTCGTTTCGCATGGTATTCTCCCCCGCAGCGGTCGCACGCGCCTCATTACCAGCACATGCCGGTGCCCTCCCGCGCCGAGCGCAGCACGACCTGCCAGGAATGGTACCGATCAAGTGGGAGTTCGGGTGCGAGAGTCATCTTGAATCCTATTTCACCCGCCGGCAGGATCATTCTGTCGTAGGCCAGATGCGTGGCCGTATCCACGAGCCTGCCGTCGGCGTCTTTGAACTGCACTTCAACCTGGGGGCTGCTCCAAGTCTCCTCGCTGACGTTCCTGATGGTTCCCACCACGGCAAGCACGGGCTGCGAGCCCAGCTTTCCGGGAATCATGTCGGTCTGTACGAGACGCAACTGCCCTTGGTACACGGCCCCCGGTTTCTCGGAAGGGAGCATCCGTTCGATGGCTATTCCAACCACCGCCAACGGTCCCAGAATCACCAGTAGTGCCATCGGCAGCAATAGGGACCTGGACAACAAGCACGAGATCGAAACCCATCTTGTCTGCCAGGTTCTGCAGTGCGGGCAGCGCCGGGCTCGTGCGTCCATTTCGCGGTAACACATCGTACAGAGCTTCTCTTGTCTTACGCCACCCATTGCTCATGGCTCGTCAAACGGAAGTGCGTGCCCCTGCAGTTCGGTTGCGTCCGCTACCATGGGAATGATCCTGCCTCTTTGGATCCTGTCACACGAACTTCGTATGATGCGTATCGCCCCTCCGGCAGGTAGGCATACCCCCAGAGCCTGAAAAACCTGACGCTGCCGGGACGGAGCTCACCTACGAAGAGAGTATCGGAGAGCACGTCAACGAGCTGGTCGTCTTGGTCCCTAAACTGGGCCTCCATCTGGATCTCATCCCAGGGGATGTCGGAGTTGTTCTTGATCTGGCCGATGACGCCAATGACGCTGCGCTCGCCCTCTTCTTCGTAGACCATCTCCGGCCGGAGGATTTCCAACTGGTCCTGGTATTCGGCGAAGTCCTTGCCCTTACGGAATGCGGCCATGAGGGACAGAACAGTGGCTGCGTAGAGCACAAGGCACAGAGCAAGGACCAAGACGATCGCGGCCGGATGGAAACTCCACGCCCATCTGGTCTGATGCATGCGGCAGTGGGGACAGCGCTTCGCGCGCGCGTCCGTTTCTTCATAACAGAACCTGCACAGCTTCGTTTCGCGTTCCCCGGCCATGACGGTCATCCCCGCTTGCCAAGAGCGCTGAGAGGGCCACCCCGTAGTCCGCCCCCTGAGTTCATTCTATTATACGCTCTAGGGCGCCAGGTATTCACCTTCTACAACGTGAAAATGTAGCGCAGCCGCCCTCGGCTGCGGCGGTTTCTGCGTCCGTTTCCTCAGGCGAGGGCGCCTGAGCTACACGGCTGCTGACTGCTGACCACTGCCTACTGTCTGCTGCCTGCCGTCTGCTGTCCGCCGGTTGACACTTGACGCCAATGCGCACCGGATTTATGTTAGGGCCTGCCATCGAAGGTCCCAGTCGAGAAGGATATCCAGCGATGAAGTGCGACAGCACTACCGGTCGTGAGGCGCGCCTGCGGATGGGGTTGCTGGCGGCGCTGTTCGTCCTGCTGCCCGCCGTGTTCGGGTGTCCCAAGAGCGACGACCCCGCCTACTACATCAAACGCATGCAGAAGGCCGACAAGGAGGTGCAGCGGCGTGCGGTGGAGGAACTGCGCCGCATGCACAAGAAGGCCATGCCCTACATCACCGGCAGGCAGGCCGGCGAGAAAGAGAAGACGCAGGAGGCCGCCATTGACAGCCCCAATCCGAACGTGCGGATGGGCTGCGCCGACTTCCTGGCCAAGGTGCGGCGCATCGAGTCGCTGGAGGCCCTGGGAGAGCTGATTGGGGACGAGGACAAAGCCGTGCGGCTCAAGGCCATCGAGGCCGTCTCCGTCCTGGCTCAGATGTGGAAGAAGAAGAGCGTTGAGCTGCTCTCCCGCGCGTTCAACGACGCCGATCCCGAATGCGTCAAGCTGGCGGGAGAGGGCCTGCGCGACATGAAGGCCGAGGAGGCCACCGACGTGCTGCGCCTGGAGTTCGAGGAGGGGCAGGGGATACAGGCCATCTACGCGGCCAGGTTCCTTTACGAGATGGAGCCAGGCCCCGAGATCGCCCGACCCCTGCTGGAGGGGCTGATCTCGGACGCCCAGCCGATTCGCGACGCGGCGAAAGAGAACATGCTGGAACTGGAGCACAAGATCGTCGAGCCGCTGGTGGCCTTCCTCGACCGGCCCGAAGGAGGCACCGCGCGGGCAGGGATGGCGCTGGAGGCGTTGCGGGACAAGCTCATCGAGGAGCTTGACGTGATCCTGGACAGCAGGAGGGCGGCCGAAATGCTGGCGGCCCTCGGTGCCATTGCGGACGAGGAGAGCATTGACAAGCTGAAGGAAGACCTCTACGGCACGAAGCTGGAGAGCACGTGGCGCGTGGCCGCTGCCAGGGGGATGGCTACCGGCGCACTGTCGTCGCGCAGCACGCCGGCCCAAAAGACGGATATCAGGGCCGTGCTGACCGAGCTGCTGAACGACGAGGACGAGGACAACCGGATTCGCATCGGGGCCGCCATCGCCCTGTGTGAGTTGAGGGAGGAGAACGCCGTTCTCTACCTGCTGGACGAACTGGACAGGTTCGAGGAGGAGATACAGCGGGAGAACATCAGCGATGCCAGGCGCGACGACCTGACGCAACTGCGCATCTGGGCACAGGAGGCCCTGACCACCGCGGGTGAGTTCGTCGTGGACTTCCTGATGGACAGGATGCGCAGGCCCGATGCGGGGCCCATTATCAGGTGGGCGGCAGCCAAGACTTTTGGGGATCTGAAGATTGACCGGGCGCTGCCTCAGCTCGGCAAGTTCATGGTGGCCCAGAAGGACCCGAAGATAGCGGTGACGGCCGACGGGGTGATCGCTCTGGTCAACATGGGCAGGCCCGTGGCCGAAGCCGACGTGGACTCCTTCGTGCTCCTGTTCGAAGGGGCGGAAGCGGGTGCGCGCCTCGCTCCGAAGGACGTGACGGACTGGAGCGGACTGAGCGAGGCCGACGCCGATAAGGCACAGCAGATGCTGGAGGTCTTCGAGCATCCCGGCTACGTGCGCTGGACGGCGGCCATAGCCTTGGGGCAGATCGGGGGCGAGCGCGCCCTCAGCCTGCTGCAGCAAGCAGAGGCCGCTGAAGGCGAGCTCCTCGAGCGCCTGAGAAAGAACAGGGACATCAGGAACTTCCACAAGCGCGCCAACGTGGTCAATGGACTTATCGCGCAGCACGAGGACGTCGTCTTCTACATCCGACACGCCCTTGAGGATCTGGAGGGGGCGAACTGACCCGCGCCGCCGGGACGACCTGACGGCGCTGCCTACTCCACGGGGTCGTAGCCGCCGGGAAACAGCGGGTTACATCTCAGGATTCGCAGTATCCCCTTCACCAGCCCTACCAGCAGCCCTTTCTTCTGGATCGCCTGGATCATGTATTGGCTGCAGGTGGGCGTGAAGCGGCAGGTCGCCGGGAAGAGGGGCGAGATGGTGCGCTGGTAGAGGCGGGCGGTGCCTATGGCGAGCCACTTCAGCGCGCCGTGGATGGAGTGCAGGACGATCATTGCTGCTCTTCATCTGCATTGAGCGTCTGTATGAACCTGTCGAAGCAGGCTTGGGCTTGCGCGACCTGTTCCGGGGCGGCTTCCCAGCTCACTGAGATGACCAGGTCGTGGGGCGCGCGAAGCCGGTGGCGATTCAGGCGGAAGGCTTCACGGATTGCGCGCTTCCACCGGTTGCGCACGACGGCCTTGCCCACCTTCCGGCTGACGGCGAGGCCCAGACGGCTCTCCCCTTGGGCGCGCCTGAGCGCATAGAGTCGCAGGGGGAACTGCCGGAGGCGTTTCCCCGTCCGGTAGACCAGCTTGAAATCCCGCTCGCGGTGCAGTCGAGCCTGTCGCGGGAAGGAGAACCGCCGCATCATTGGTGCTCCGGCAGCATGGACCTGAGCTGGATGAGCCATTCGCTCACGTCGAAGATGGTCTCGAATTCGCCGCGCTCGGCGGCCCAACCGTAGCGATAGATCTTCCCGTGTGTTTCGACCCTGAGGCACGGGATGTCCCACCACTCCCCGCGTCGGCAGCTCTCGATGTCGGTGAGGGCTATCAGATGCATGCCGGACTTCTCAGCCCCGTCATCTTCCGCCATGATGGCCCACTCGGGCTCGTACGTGATGCGCCGATCGGTCAGGAGCAGTTCCCCGGTGCTGATCTCGAACCACTCGCAGATGGGATAGGGGAAGTAGCGAACTCGACTGCGGAGGATTTGCCGTTCGGGCAGAAACTCCTCCGGCTCCTCCGGCTCCTCAACGGCCTCGATGACGAACTGCTCGGAGTCCACCTCGATCTCCAGTTCGGGGGGGCGCTCCCAGTCCGGGCAGAGGAGTTCTCTTGCTTCGCGCAGCATCTCCTGGGGCACCTCGCCGGAGGCGCGGATGATCACCTCGTCGGGCCCCGCCGAGATCTCCAGCACTTCCGCCAGGCCGGTGTGCTTCCTGCGGAGGAAGCGCTGGATGCAGCGCGCGGCCTGTGCGGGGGTTGCGCTTGCGGGGTCGACTTGCAGAACCCGGAAGCTGAACTCCGAGGGCCGGAACCTTATCTCTGCGACCGACGGCATCACGGACCCTCCAGCAGACTTGCGAATCCCTGGGACATGTGCGTGCGGACGATGTCGTCCTGCCCACGCGCCATTATCATACACTCCACGTCCGGCAACGAGTCAACCAGCTTCAGGCCTTCCTCGGGGCCCATCACGCTTACGGCAGTGGCCAGGGCGTCGGCCGTCGTCGCGTCAGGCGCCACCAGCGTCACGCTCAGCATGTTGGCCACTGGCCAGCCGGTGCGGGGGTCAACGATGTGCGACAGTCGCCGATCGCCCACCTGGAACCAGCGGGCGTAATCGCCGCTGGTCGTCACGGCGCACGCCGGCACGGACACGGTGAACGTCTCTTGCACGCCGGGGGGGGAACGCACCGCCACTCGCCATCTCTGACCGGGCGCCGGCAGCCCGAAGAACCGCAGGTCGCCGCCGATGTCAACGAAGCCGGCCTCGGCGCCGCTGGCCTGCAAGGCCTCGGTGGCCAGGTCTACGGCGTATCCCTTGGCGACGCCTCCCAGGTCCACTTTCATGCCGGGCACGGCGAAGCCCACCCGGCCCTCCTCGAACACCAGCTTGGTGTGCCCCACGGTCGCCAGGGCTTCTTCGATCGCGTCCGCAGTCGGCAGGCGGTCCTCCTGCTGCGCGCGCCGCCACAGCGTCCGCAGGGGGGCATAAGTCACGTCGAAGGCCCCGCCCGTCAGCTTCGACATCTCGACGGCCTTGCGAAGGACGTGCAGCGTGTGCTCCGAAAGCTCGACCGGGTGCTGCGAGCCGGTTGCGTTCAGGCGGCTCACTTCGCTTTCCTCGCGGTACGTGCTCATCTGCAGCTCCACCATGCGCATCTGTTCGATGGCCTGCTGGAACATGCGGCGCGCGTCAGACTTGCTGCGCGCGATGGCCTCCAGTTGTGCGTCGGTCCCCATCACGCTCAACAAGGTCTCGTAACGGCCCGGCTTGCCGGCCACCTCGCGGACCGCCAGGTCCTCGCTCTCCGGCGATCCCGCCCGGCGCTGGAAAAGGAACGCTGCCGTGAGAGCGGCGAGCGCGATGATTACGGTCCATATGCCGGTGCGTCTTCGATATGCCATCTGAATGCGCCGTCGGCAAGGCAAGGAGAACTGCGATGCGGCCACAGGCGTCTCCGAGTATAACCGAGCCAACCCGGACTGCCAAGGAGCCGTCCCCCGTCGTGCGCCAGCGATCGTTGAACGGGGGCGCGAGCCGGCTTATACTCGGCGCCCGGCGCGTTCACACCTGGCGGCGCCCTGCGATACGACACGAGGTGGTTATGCTCGACAGTAAGTTCAAGATCGTGTTCCTGATTGGGTTTCTTGTGGGATCGGTGATACGGAGGCTCGGTACGAGGCGGTACCGACGGGGGCAAGCCAGGAAGGAGCGCAAGTTGCTCCTGGATACGCTGCTGGTATGGTTCGCTGCCACCGGACTGCTTGTCGTGCCTCTGCTCTATCTCTTCACTGCGTGGCTCGACTTTGCGAACTATGGCTTGCCGACGTGGGCCGGCTGGCTCGGGGCGCCGGTCTTTACCGCTGCGCTGTGGCTGCTCTGGAAGTCACACGCCGACCTGGCTCTGAACTGGTCGCCGACGCTCGAGATACGAGAGGAACACACACTGGTAACTGGCGGCGTGTATCGCCACATCCGTCATCCGATGTATGCAGCGCACTGGCTGTGGGGGATCGCGCAGGTGCTTCTGTTGCAGAACTGGATTGCGGGCCCGGCCCTTCTGGCGGTGTTTGTGCCCCTCTGCCTGGTGCGGGTGCCGCGCGAGGAGCAGATGATGCTGGAGCGCTTCGGGGAGGAGTACCGTCAATACATGAACCGCACCGGTCGCATGCTGCCGCGCCTCCGGCGATAGCCCACTGGCCCCGACGATGGAAGCACGCCGGGCCCATGGGCCATGCGTTCCTGCAGGCGTACGCTCCCCCTCACTCGGCCGGGAAGCTGAGGGGGTCCAGTGGGTTGGTGCCGGCGCGGGCCTCTTCGGCGTCGGAGTAGCCGTCGCCGTCGTCGTCCGCGTCCGCGGTGTCGCCCACGCCGTCCCCGTCGGTGTCCCGCCACTCATTCCGGTCCAGCGGGAACGCATCCCATGGCACCGCGCGAGCACGGGGAACCCCGTCCCCGTCCAGGTCCATCTCCTCGTGATCCGGGATGCCGTTTCGATTGCCGTCGTCGCCGATGCCATCGCCGTCCACGTCTGCGTCCAGGTTGTCGCCGATCAGGTCGCCGTCCCGGTCGGCCCACTCCTCCGGCTCCAGCGGGAACGCGTCCTGCCCGTCCGGCACACCGTCGTTGTCGTCGTCCGGGTCGAGGTGGTTCGGCGTTCCGTCGCCGTCCAGGTCCGGCGGGCCGTCGGGCGTGATCAGCAGCGCGAGGTCCACCAGGAACGGCGGGGCCGTGAACGTCTGCCGCCCCGCCGGAGCGTCAACGATGCCCAGTATCTCCGCATTGCGCGGCGAGTACCAGTAAGCCGTGGCGCCCGCAGGCACGTTCAGGCTCACCTTGAGCCCCTGCACCGGCGCCGTGTGGTTCGCGAAATGGTGCAGGTAGACGCCGGCCCGTTGCGACGAAGCCAGCCCGTAGGCCCGCACCTGCGTCGGCGCCGAGACCTCGACCGACGCCATCGTCACGTCCGCGTCCAGGCGGTAGGCGAAGTCCTGCATGGCGCGCACGTATTCGCGTTCGCGCGGCCCGAGCCAGATGTTCATGAAGTGGCCGTCGCGGGCGTAGCTGGTGTCCCAGAAGATGAAGGCGATCTCGTTGAACAGCGCCGTCCAATTGCGCACGCGCATTCGGCGGGCCGAGCCGGCGTCCCACACCCCGCCGATGCCGACCGGCCGGGGCTTGTCTCTCGCTATGCGGTTGCCCTGCTCGCCGACGATGACGGGCTTGCCGTACTTCTTCCATCCCTTTGCGCGCGAAGCCGTCACCGCGTCGGAGCGCAGTTCGTTCTCGTTGCCGTACCAGTGAGGGGCGTTCACCTCGATGCCGGGCAGGTCGGGCCGCTCCCAACTGGTCGTGATGGGATGCCGATAAGGATCGACGGACCTCAGGTAAGGGACCATGATCTCGTACCACCCCGCGTCCGCCTTCTGCTCGTTGAGGAACTGCCAGAAGTCCACGTAGGCGCCCCAACGGTCCACGCTGTACTTGACGAAACGCTTGACCTTCGCCATCCCCTCGGCGTTGTCGGGCGCATCGTTGAAGACCTTCTGATAGCCGAATAGGCCGTAGAAGATGCGGAAGTCGTACTTGCGCGCGGTGCGCAGCAACTCGTCCGTCATCACGCCTTCCTGGACCAGCCAATGGTCCAGGTCCCGATACAGGACGTAGGAGCAGTTCTTCTGGGAGAAGCGGAACAGGTTGAAGCCGCACCGGCCGTGGCGGCGGAAGTAGACGTCGCCGTTCTGGGGGTTCATCGAGGGGCCGCGCACGTAGAGTGGCCCCTCGGGCAGCTCCACCAGGTTAGTGCGGTCGGTGCGGAAGGGCCCCTCCAATGCGACGCTGTCCACCACCGAACCGGTGCCGGAACCGTCGCCCCAGCAGTCCTGGAGGCCGATGGGGAAGTAAGGGGTGCCGTCGTCGAACACCCAGCGGAACGGGTTGGTCGGATGTTGCCTGACGAACCCGTGTTTGGGCCTCCGGCCTCTGACGCAGTCAAACGCGCCCTCGCCGTTGACGCGGAGGCCCGTCCGGCTTGCGAACGCATAGGAGTAGGTCCACCTGCCGATCTCGGCCGGCGCAAAGCGGGCCTTCCAGACGTTGGCTCTGTCGAACACGTACTCGACGCGCCTGGGCGATCCGTCCGGCCTACGCTCGGTCACCCGGATCTCGGGCGCTTGCAGCGATCCGTAGTGGAAG
>SDBU01001388.1_pt1 | contig 34738 bp, 37 predicted proteins | sample 2277071 | NCBI WGS metagenome assembly SDBU01 (sample SAMN10397929, study PRJNA504765) | marine sediment metagenome | isolation source: marine sediment core GS08_GC12, 126 cmbsf | place: Arctic Ocean: Gakkel Ridge, Loki's castle | collected 2008 | reverse complement strand
TCGGTGATTATAGAGAACATGCCATAAGCAGCGTTAGCAAACGCCTCGGCTAAAGTCCGGCCATAAGCAATCAGCCCCATATCGGCGGTGTGCTCTATAAACTGAAATCTCTTCATCTTTACCAAAAGAGTCCCTCACCAGTATAACCATAACAGAAGATGCTGGCGGTGGTAGCTAAAAGACCCGATTTCAGATACTCTTCCTCTTTGTGGAGCGGGTGATGGGATTCGAACCCACGACGTCTTGCTTGGGAAGCAAGCACTCTACCGCTGAGTTACACCCGCAAAATCATATCTATTTTAGCCCAAAGAATAACAGCTGTAAAGGGGAAGTGCTTGCTTCGTCAAAAACAGCAACTGAACTATCAAGCCTCACAGCAGGCGATTAACTCTGCTCCATACGGCAGCGATGAAGTTTTGACTCCATCTAGAATGGCCTTCTTTTGCCATTAATAGTGATGCAAAGTTAGCTTACCCTAACGGGTTGCGTACCCGTATTTGCTGGCAAAGAGTGGGGTGGGAGTATAAAGAGGATAACCATGACAAGCAGCAAAAAATTGCGGCTGGCCATCATAGCTATGAGATATGGCGTGCCGAGTTCAAACTCAATATAGTGGTAAGGGTAGATATACTGGGTAAGCCCGCCTACAGCCAAGAAAAGCATCCATGAGGTATAACGCCATCGCCCCCTAACTAGAGGCAGTAAAGGGCAAAGCCATATAAGAAACTGCGGTGAGAAGAGTTTGCTGCTTAATAGCATTATCAAGATTGCCAGTAAAGAATAGCGGAGCATCAATACTGCTGCTCCAGCATCAAGCGTCGCTATTCCTGCCACGGGGGCTGCCCTTCTCCAAATCAGCCGGGCGTATAGGGCGTATATGATTAGAAGAAGCCCGACAAATATGTAGGGCGATGCCCGGGATAAGCTATCAGCCACTGGGGAGACGAGGTTCCAGGAGCCGAAACTAAGCTCCCCTGTCACCTGGGTCAGCCCCAGAATTTGCCCTACCAAAAGTACTGAGGCATAGCTGCTTTCGGCGTGAAGCCCCCGCTCTGCATGATAGCTTATGAGATGCCAGAAGCCCTCCGCATTGCGCACCATCCAGGGAAGGCTGAGAGCTAGCAGGAGACCCAGAAAGATAGTGATACCATGCATAAGTTGCCGATATTGCCGGTGGCGTAAAAGGTACAGGGCAAAGAACGGCGCTATAATAACGGGATATATCTTAGCCATTACGCCCAGTGCCAGAATCGCCCAGGCGGTCTTATTTCTGCCGCTGACAAAGGCATACAAGGCTATTAGTACCAATGCCGCCGGCAGCATATCAAAGCGCCCGGTGGTTATAACACCCACAGCCAGCAGGCATAAAGTATAGATGCCCAGGACGCACCATATTCGCATATTAAAGCGGGTGGCAAGCTTCCACAGGATAAACAGTACCACCAGGTCCAGAAGTAACATCTCTAAGGCAAATAAGAAGCCATAGGCAGGCTGGGTGGCAGCAATCAAAGCAGGCAGTAGGAAACTGAGTAGAGCCAGGGGTGGATATTCACTGAAGAAATCACTGTAAGGCACCTGACCACTAAGTATTGTGGTAGCACATTGTCGTTCTAACCCACCGAAGCCGACAAGACCATATATTCCATCCAGGTTGGCCGAAACAGCCAGGAAAAGTACGGCGTGGACTAGGGCGAAAAAGATTAATGGCCGTTCTCGCACTTTCCGTATTGCCCCGGCGATTCCCTTAGAATACATGGTAGGCGTAACCAGAGCCCCTTCACTGCTTGCCCCTGTGAGGCAAGCAGTCAGACAGGCACATTGCTTGGGAAGCAAGCACTCTACCGCTGAGTTACACCCGCCAAAATCATACCTATTTTAGCCCAAAAAATGACGCCTGTAAAGGGGGAGTGCTTAACCCGAATAGGGCTACTGCGGCCTCACCAGAAAGACCGGGGTAGAGACACCTAGCAGAACCTTCTCGGTGACACTGCCGTAAGCCCAGCGGCTGATTCCAGAGCGGGAATAGATCACCATAACGGTGAGGCTAAAATGATTTCCATTGGCATAGTCAACAATCTCATCAATTGCGTTGCCCATCAGCACTTCTGAGCGCACCTTAAGACCAGCGTCTTTAAGCCGTTTCTCTACATCTGCCAGATATGACCCAGCCACCAGCTTGCACTTAACCGTTTCATGCTCCACATGCTCCTCCCAGCTCAGAGGCATAACAGAAGGGTAGTCAGATGAGATAACCGGGGGATCGTAAACCCTGAGCAGAACCACATCCACCAGCTCAGCATTCCCCTGTTTTGCCAGTGCTTCAACATGGGGGAGCACTAGTTCAGCCAGCTTTGAACCATCCAGTGGCACCAGTATTTTTCTTACTGGCAATTTGTCATGAATAATCTTCTCGGGAACCCCTGCCCGAACCAACCAGACAGGAACTTTTGATGCCCGCAGCACTCTATAAGCCACACTCCCCATTGCCCAGCGGTTGATTCCAGAGCGGCCATGGGTTGCCATAAGGATAAAATCAATATCATTCTTATTGGCATAACGGAGGATTTTTTCAGCCGGGTTACCCATAGCCAGTTCACCTCGCGCCTCCACTGCCCCCTCACTCGGTTGAACCCCTGGTGACTGACATTTGACAATCTCAGCCGCCCGCTCATCAACATAGGCGCGACGCATGGGTATCAACTTTCGTTCCTGTGGGCTATACACATTCAGCAGAATCACCTCTACCCCTAGCCTGCCAGCAATTTCTTTGGCATAGCTAAAGACTACCTCAGCCAGCTCTGAACCGTCCAGGGGGACCAGCATCCTCTTATATCTTTTCATACCTTAAACCAGCAACCTAATAATATACTACATTTAAGGAAAACTCAACCTGCTCACCAGTGAATATTGCGCTGTATTAGAAACATGAGGTATCATAAGCTCTGTTTAACAAACTGCACTATATCAGAATGAGCGGCTAGATAAAAATGGGATACCAAGAACATAAACAAGCGGCACCTAAAAGCGTAAACTGCGCTGTCCTCATCATCAGTAATACCAGAACCGAGCAAAATGATGAATCGGGCAAGCTCATTATGCAGGCGCTTGAAGAAAACGGCCATCGAGTTGTGTCTTACTGCATTTTGAAAAACGATGTCGACTCAATCCAGAAGAAATTGGATGAGCTTCTTCTGAAAGAAAGCCTGGAGGTTATTATTACCAGCGGGGGCACCGGAATAAGCCACCTGGATGTTACTGTGGAGGCAATATCTCCGGCTCTAGAGAAAAAACTGGATGGCTTCGGGGAGCTCTTTCGCTTTTTGACTCACCAGGAGCTAGGCAGCGGCAGTATCATGAGCCGGGCAATAGCCGGTGTCGCCAGGGGGAAGGTTATCCTTTGCCTTCCGGGCTCGGTTGGAGCAGTAAGCCTGGCGATGGAGAAAATAATCTTGCCTGAAATCGGGCATCTAGTCAGGGAAGTGACAAGATGAGACCATCATCTTAAACAATGGTACAAAGATGAACAACACAATCAATGAGCCCAAGAAAATAAACACAAGCTTCATGGGACTCATACCAAGATGCATTCCAGCTAAAGGCCTCATAGGACCACCTCACCATGCGATAAGTGCCAGGTATCATAATTTCTGGTGGGCGGTACTGGACTTCAACCAGTGACCTCTTGCGTGTGAAGTATGCCTGATAAAAGGCGGAGGCCGCTTGCCTCCTTTCAGTGTCCAATTCTAGCAAAGCGGGGGGCGGAAATCAAGCGACTCCAGTTGCCCCATCAGTTGGTTAGAATGGAAGGGTGACAACAAAAAGATGTTTTGTGACCTATCAACTGTATGGAGAGTATGATTAGGTCTGAAGTTAGCTACTTATACTATTTGACTAGCTGAGATGCTTGAAGGCTCCGCTATCTACCTGGTCAAGTGGATACTGTTTCTGCGGTGGTGGTATAATAATTTGAAAGCCTAGCCAAATTCATCTGATAGGGAGGTGTCTTATGCCGAAGGGTACAATCAAAAAGATCATGGACCGTGGTTATGGGTTTATCAAGACAGAGCAGGAAGAAGACCTATTCTTCCATCGTAACGATGTTGAAGGAGTGGAATTTAACAGCCTTAACGAAGGGCAGGAAGTAGAATTTGAGCAGGGTCAGGGACGTGACGGACGTCCGCAGGCAGTTAAGGTGAGGCCTGCTTCGCCTAAATAGATAACGTCAACCGTGTTCCAATAGTCGTAACTACATTCCGCACGCCCAAGGGTTCATCTCTATTTGGGGTACGCAACGTTTCCGTAAATATCCGGCAGTCCTATATTGTAGTGTCTGGAAGCAACCTGTGCTTCAACTGTAGGAAGAAAAAGGAGGTGGAAGACTGGTTAGTAGCCAGAATTAGGAATGTATGACTGCCACAGAGCATCGTCAGTCCAGGCTACCAGGGCGCAAGGCCCGATAGAGAAGCCGAGAGTAACGCTGGTGCGTTATAATATCATCGGTGATGGCCTCTTCCCATAATCTTAAGAAAATCTCATGCAAATAAATTCCTTCAGATTTAATCTCCAAGAGTTAGGCGGAGCACTAGGGGACCTGGGTACACTGCTGCCACTGATGGTGGCGCTGATACTGGTTAATGGGCTAAACGCAACCACAGTCCTAGTGGGAGTCGGGCTGTTTTACATCGGCTCCGGCCTGTACTATCGCATCCCGACACCGGTACAACCGCTGAAGGCGGCATCTGCCATTGCCATCTCACTTGGTCTTTCCGCTAGTGTTATTGGTGCCGCTGGCCTGCTCATGGGCGCTATCTTGCTACTCCTATCTCTGACCAACCTTATCGCTCTTGTGGTCAAATTGTTTCCCCATGCCGTTGTCAGGGGCATCCAGCTCAGTATTGGACTGATACTACTCAGAAAGGGGGTTGACCTTGCCTTCTTCGGCGAGCAGACCTTTATCAGCGGGGTCTCCCGTTCCCTGGGCTTGGACCAGTTCCCTGTCGGCGCTCTCCTTGCCGTCTCGGCACTACTGGTATTCGTTCTTTTTAAGTTCGTCTTCTTCGGACAAAGTCAGCGCTTTCCCCCGTCTCTTGCCCTGCTCGCCTTTGGCCTGGGAGCCGGGGTGATATTCGGACATACCTCCGGGCTTGGTGAATTAAGCCCGGCTCCTCTCGCCATAGCTCTGCCGACTGCTGCCGACTTCTGGCTTGCCTTCATCGTTTTGGTCATTCCCCAGTTACCGCTAACGCTGGGTAATGCCGTGGTTGGCACGCATGATACTGCCAAGGTTTACTTTAAAGAGCGGGCACGCCGAGTGAGCCCGCGGGCGCTTACCATGTCTATGGGACTGGCTAATATGGCTGCCGGACTGTTTAGTGCCATGCCCATGTGCCATGGCTCAGGTGGTCTCACCGCTCACTATAAACTGGGGGCCAGGACGGGGGGGGCCAATCTGATGGTCGGCGGTTTGATTTTAACACTCGGCATATTTGGCTCTGCTGCTATAGCTTTCCTGTCCCTGATACCACTTTCGGTGCTGGGGGTCCTTTTGGCCATAGTTGGCATCTACCACACTTTTTTGATTCGTGACCTAAAAGCCAAAAGGCAGCTGGCCGTGGCCGGAACAGTGGCTGTGGTCGCCATTGCTCTGGTCCTTTTAGATATTCCTGGCAATTTAGCCTATGGCTTCGGCGCCGGCATCCTTCTGCACTACCTACTAAAGCTTTTTCAAAAAAGCAAGGGCTCGCTCCTTGGAAAAGAAATGGGCTCTGGCCCGAATGATGCCACATTATGACGTTTTGTTACTTCTAAATCTGTTAGCGTCCAGGCATTGACAACTACCCAACTGAGGATTAGACTTTAGACTCTACATGCGAAATGACCTTAAGAAAAATTAGGGTAGGTCAAGTACACATAGAAGGTAGGCGAGCTATTGTCTGTTAATGGTGACATAGTGATAAGAACCACGGGGTTAACTAAGCGGTTCGGTTTGGTGTTAGCGGTGGAGAAAATAATCTTGCCTGAAATCGGGCATCTAGTCAGGGAAGCGACAAGATGAGACCATTTGGAACACTGGCTTCTTTTCCCGAAGCCAAAAGAATAATTAACGCCAGCAGGGAAGCAACACAATGAGACCTTTCGGAGTACTGACTTCTTTTTCCGAAGCCACAAGAATAATTGACGCCAGCATAGAACCAATTACAAGAACCGAGACAATCCGCATTGATGACGGCTTGGGCAGGGTGCTGGCAGAGGATATAGTCGCCACCAGAAGCACGCCCCCCTTCAACAGGGCGGCTATGGACGGTTATGCCGTCAAGGCAAAAGACACCTACGGTGCTTCCCGCGAGAGCCCCAAGCTGCTTAATATAGTTGATGTGATATACGCCGGGTCGGTGCCACAAAAAAAGTTAGCCGCTGGAGAGTGTATCCAGATTGCTACCGGAGCCATAATGCCCCAGGGTGCTGATGCCGTGGTGATGATTGAAGATGTTGACAGGGAAAACAGCCGGGTAAAGATTTTCAAGCCTCTCTACCCGAAAGCCAATATCGCCTTAAAAGGAGAAGATATCAAAAAGGGGGAACTAATTCTAGAGCAAGGCATCATTTTAGGCCCGGCCAAGATAGGGGTGCTTTCTTCTCAAGGGATGCTCCGGGTCAGGGTATATGAAAAACCGAAAGTGGTGGTAATCCCCACCGGTGAAGAGATAGGCGAGGTGGGTAAAAAATTAAGACCGGGACAGGTCTATGATATTAATTCTTACACCTTAAGTGCCGTGGTAAAAGAAAACGGTTGCCTGCCTATTAAATCCAATATTGTAAACGATAACATCCCCGAAATCAAAGCCACCATCAGCGAGGCACTAAAGAGCGACTTTGTGATTATCTCTGGCGGCTCCTCTGTGGGCGAGAGAGACCTTCTGTTCGGTATTCTTAAGGAATGGGGACAGGTTCTCTTTCACGGAGTTCAGATAAAGCCGGGCAAGCCAACCATGTTTGCCATGGTGAAAGGAAAACCGGTCATGGGAATGCCTGGCTACCCCACCTCCTGCATGATGAACGCCTACATATTTCTCAAGCCAGCGCTGAGAAAGATGGCTCACCTGCCGCCGAAAAGAGAGATAACCATTGACGCCAGACTCGGCGAAAGAGTTCTCGGCAGTGTCGGCCGGAGGCAGTTTTTGCCGGTTAAGATTGAGGCCGGCAGTGCTATGCCTATATTCAAGAAATCAGGGTCAATAACGGCCACTGCCCAGGCTGACGGCTATATTGTGGTAGCTGAGAATACCGACATACTGGAGAAGGGGGAGCCGGTCACGGTAACACTCTTCTAAGCTAGCTTTAGCTCATCCCCCGCCCTGACTATACCCCCCTTAATCACTCTGGTAAATATCCCTTCAGTGGGCATTACGCAGGTGCCCACCTGCTTGAATATGGCACAGCGGTCGTGGCATTCCTTACCAATCTGGGTCATTTCCAGGATAACATCCTGTCCAACACTAAAGCGTGTGCCAATGGGCAGGGTAAAAAGCTCCATGCCTTCAATGGTCAGATTCTCAGCGAAATCCCCGGGGCCTACATCAATGCCGAGGGCCCGCATCTTCAAAATACTGGATAGCGCCAGCATGCTTACCTGGCGGTGCCAGCCTGAGTCGGCATGGGCATCACCGACAAGCCCATATTCTTCCTTAAGAATCCCTTCTTTGATAGCCTTTTTCTTCTGTCCCTTTTTCTTGCTCAAGCAAACCGCTACAACTTTAGCCATCTGATTTTGCGCCCCCTCCTCTGATATAGGTTCCGCTCTTGCCACCCTTCTTACTTTCAAGATATATATGCTCAACAGTCATACCGCGGTCAATTGCCTTGCACATATCATAGATGGCCAGGGCGCTGACTGAGGCGGCAACCAGAGCCTCCATCTCTACCCCAGTCTTACCGCTGCTCTTTACCGCAACTTCTATCTTTATGTAGTCATCACCAACAAAATCAAAGTCAACACTAACATTGCTAAGTAGTATCGGATGGCACAAGGGGATTAGATAAGGCGTCTGCTTGGCCGCCATAATACCAGCCACTCTGGCTACTGCCAGGACATCACCCTTCTTAAGCCCCTGCTGTTTGATTTTATCCAGAGTCTCCGGCTTCATCCTGACACCAGCCACCGCCACCGCCTCACGTACCGTGTCCCCCTTGCCGGTAACATCCACCATCCGTGCCCTTCCCTTTGCATCTACATGGGTTAACTCTGTCATCTCTACCCCCTCTCCTCTCATTCTAACTAAACGCCTCAGCCTCCTATCTGCCACATCTGCCGCTTACTAGGGACAAACTCCTCACTCAGGCAGTGCTGCTCCTTTTTTAAGGCAGCCGCCTCGTGCATCAAATTCTTTAGCTCCTGGGTACTGGCACCGCTACGCAGCGGCCCTTTTAAGTCAACCTCGCTGTCCTCCAGCAAGCAAGGCCGCAACCGACCATCCGCGGTGAGACGAAAGCGGTTACACTCAGAGCAAAAGCAATCAGTTACCGGCCCGATAAATCCTATAGTCCCTTTAGCTCCCGATAACTGGTAGTACTTAGCCGGACCATTGCCCGATGCCGGCCAGCAAGGCTTAAGCTCTCCAAGGGACCTCTGGATAATAGCCGCCATATCTCTCACAGCCACCAGCTGAGCGTTTTCAGCCCCTGCTGTCACCAGAGGCATGTGCTCAATAAATCTTACATGCCAACCTTGACTAACGCTCATTTGAGCAAAATCAACGAGTTCATCGTCATTAAAACCCTTTAGAACTACCGTGTTTATCTTTACCGGAGCAAGCCCGACCCGCTTGGCTGTCTCAATGCCACTAAGCACAACCTTCAGCTTATCACCGCCGGTAATCTGCCTGAACTTATCCGCCTTAAATGTATCCAGGCTGATATTAACCCGCCTAAGTCCAGCCGCCTTAAGCTCAGCGGCATATCTACTAAGCAGAATCGCGTTAGTCGTAAGAGCGATATCATCAATGCCCTCTATCTGATAAAGCAACTTTACCAATGTGCATAGGTCAGGTCTCACCAGCGGCTCACCCCCGGTGAGGCGGATATGCTTCATGCCCAACCCGACCGCTGCCTGGACTACCCTCCGGATTTCCTCATAGGAGAGAATTTCATCATGTGGTAGACGGGGCACCGACTCTGCTGTGCAATAGGCACAACGCAGGTTACAACGGTCAGTAACCGAGATTCGTATGTAATCAATGCGCCGATGAAAAGAGTCAAAAAGATCTGTCATTTTTCTCTTCTTATTCTACCATAGACATTATAGTCAAGCTGCTCATTTTTCCACAACATAATCCCTGAGTTGGGCAGGCACACTCAGCAAGTCATTGGTAACTGCCGGCACTATGAGCGTGTGCCCATTCTCCTCCATGATTGCCTGCCCCTCCGGCCCAAGCAAAAACTGTAAAAACTCCACAGCCAGGCCGGCTCGGGGAGCATTTTTAGGGATAGTAACGGCATAGAGAATAGGCTGACCTACTTGTGTCTGGGTGGTGCCCAGCTCCCTGCCAGCTACCTCAACCTCGGCTTGAGCATAAAAATCAGCGTACTTGCCATCTGATAAGTCAATCTGGGGTGGCAGCTCAACAAACTTTAAGCCACGCTGCTGGGCAATAGAACGGTAGAAAAAAGCATAGTCCATGTCACCGCTCTGAAGCGGGGCAATTAGCTCAGTCTCCTTTGACCTCATATACTTACCCCCATCAGGGCTACCAGCCAGCAAGCTATCGTACAGACCGGGGACATCGTAATACTGCTCAGCCAGCTGCCAGACCATCAGCGTCCGGTAGCCACACGGGTCGGCATCAGGATTGGCGCGACCATATGCCACCCCTTCCCGGCTCAGTATCTGGTACCAGTTATCCCCGTTTATCTCATCACTGAACTTTGACTCATCAGTATAGGCTATAACCATTTGATTACTGACAAAGATGATATACCAGCTGGCAAAGTCGGGAAACATCAGCTGCTCTATAGCACTATAGTCTGCGGAACCGATAATATCGGCCAGTTTGCCCAGCTCGGTCACTTTGCGTATCGTAGTGCGACTGCCGGCTGATTCGGTCTCAATCTTAATATCGGGATGGATTTCCTGAAAGGCATCTGCTACCGCCGCAAAGGGAACACCAAGACTACCGGCGTGGAATATGGTAACTGTGTCCTTAGTGCCGGTTTGACAACTCGCCACCATCAGCATGACCAGCAGTAAGTTAAATATAACGCCAACTAGTTTCTTCAAAAAATGAACCCCTTTTAAAAGATATGAATTGCGGATGCCTTAAATGTTATGTAAACTTTCATCCCCTCTATCAAGCCCAACTCCTCATATGAGCGGCGAGTGATAAGACACCTAAAATCCGGTGGCACACTTACCGTCAGATAGATAACCGAACCCTTATCAGCTATATGAGTGATGGCGCCGGAAAGAGAATTGAGGGCGCTGGAGGCCAGAGGCTCCCTGGAAATCAGAATGTCCTCAGGGCGAATAGTGGCATGCAGCTGACCGCGCAACTCAGTGACCACTGCCAGCTTCGTCCCGTTGACACTAAAAGTAGCCTGCCCGCTTCGGCCATCCTGAACATCGCCGTTAAATATATTACGAGCCAGGGCAAAACGGGCGACAAACTCTGAATTTGGACTGCGAAATATCTGCTGGGGAGTGCCCGTCTGGATTATGTGAGCATTACCTAAAACCGCTATCCGGTCGCCCAAGGCAACCGCCTCCTCAAAATCGTGGGTAACGTGTATGGTAGTTACCTTCAGTTGGTCATGCAGTTGTCTCAGCTCTCGCTGAGTCGCCTCCCTCGTCTCCGGGTCAAGGGCGCTAAGCGGCTCATCAAGGAGAAGAAGCTCCGGCTCTATGGCCAGGGCTCGAGCCAGAGCCACTTTCTGGCTTTCACCACCACTTAGGGTATCGGGCTTCCTGTCCAGAAGATGAGAAATGCCAAGGAGCCCGGCCAGCCGACTGGCGGTAGCTTCTATTTCTTGCTTTGACTTAGCCATATGCTTCAATCCAAAGCATATATTCATAGCCACGCTTAAATGGGGAAAGAGCATATGATCCTGGTAGGCAAAGCCAATGTTTCTTTTCTCCGGACCGAGTAAGGTTACATCCCGGTTATTGACCTTTATCTGACCACTTTTTATCGGACAAAGTCCAGCAATAGCCTCTAGTAGCACGGTTTTACCGGCGCCAGTTGGCCCCAAGAGTATAAAATACTCACCGTCCTTGACTTCTAAGTTGATATCTTCAAGAAAGAAGCCGCCCAGAGAAAGACTTAAGTTTTTTATCTCTATCATTTTGCCTCCCAGCGACGGGCGATAGCTCTCAAGGTGACAAATATGACCAGGCATACCGCGACAAGCAAAACTGCCACCGGCAGAGCATAATCCAGACCGAATGTCTCAAACCTTTCGTAAACCAGAATTGGAGCTATCATGGGATTATAGGTCAGAATCAGGACGGCACCGAATTCACTTATACCCCTGGCCCACATCATCACCGTACCGGATAGAATGCTCCCTCGCGCCAGTGGCAGGGTTACCCGGCGAAAGGACTGCCACGGAGAAGCACCGAGGGAACGGGCCACCTTTTCCAGTCTGACATCCACCTTCTTAAAGCCCTCTTTGGCTGAATTTATCAGAAAAGGAACGCTTACAAAAAGCATGGCGATAACAATACCGGCAACCTCACCAACGAAATCAATACCCATAGCATGGAATACCTTGCCAAAAAAGAAGCGTTGGCCGAAGACGAAGAGAAGGGCTATACCCACGGCGCTGTGGGGCACCACTATCGGCAAATCAATAAGCCCCTCAACTAAACGCTTACCGGGAAATTCATGGCGCGCCAGAAGATAGGCCAGAGGAATGCCCAGCATGAAACCAACAATAGTAGCCAAAAGAGCGGTATAAAGAGTAAGCCCAATAGATGCGGCTACTTCTCCGTCTCTAAGCGTATCAAGCAGACTAGCCGGACTGGATGAGACCATCATTTTAAACAATGGTACAAAAATGAACAACACAATCAATGAGCCCAAGAAAATAAACACGAGCTTCATGGGGCTCATACCAAGACGCATACCAGCTAAAGACTTCATAGACCACCTCCACCATGCGATAAATGCCAGATAAAATAAAAGTACCTCCGGAAGGAGGCATCACAGCATTGAAGGTATAAATCAACCTCTATACACCCTCCTTTCCAAACACGGGCGGCGCAGCAGTTTCCCACTACACCTTAATCGGTTGCCCGCCATAAGCCTCATGCCCTTAGGCAAAAGCAACTCGGAAGGTTATATTAAAACTCTATAAACTAAGGTACAATAGCCTATCCGGCTAAAGCCAACGTTACCATACCAGCCCAGCCGTGTCAATAGGACTAAAAAATGAAGCCGGGGCCGTTGGTAACTTCCATTTAATATGCTATAATCCTAAAACTTTAGCCCTGCAAGGAGTCAGCCATGCCTAAAGTCGCCATCGTTACTGACAGTATCGCCTGTTTTACCAAAGAGCAGATTAAAGAGTATGAAATCGGGGTTGTTCCCATAAAAATCATCTTTGAAGACAAGGTTTACCGCAATGGAGCAGACCTTACCGCATCTGAGGCTTATCAGTTTCTAGAGAGAGCTCCAGAGAAATTTTCAACCTCGCCATCCTCCCCGGCTGATTACGCCAGTGCTTTCCACGAAGTGGGTGCTCAAGCATCAGGCATCCTTTGCCTTACCCTCTCCTCCAAGCTCAGCACTGCATTCAACATGGCAACCATAGCCAAAGAGCAGCTCAAGGATGAGCTGCCCCAAACGGCTATTGAGGTAATGGATGCCGAAACTGTCACCGCAACCCAAGCCCTTATCGCCTTAGCCGCAGCCCGGGCGGCAGCTCAGGGTAAGGAGCTTAAAGAGGTTACCGAAACAGCACGACTAGTTAGAGAGCGGGTCTATGCGGCTATTGCCCTTGAGACTATCCGCCATGTCTACCGGACAGGACGAGTACCCAAGATTGCCGCCCAGATAGGCTCCAGGCTAGGGGTCAAGCCGATACTAACTATCTATGATGGTCTGGTGCATTTTGCCGGTATCACCCGAACTAAAGAGAACAGCGTCAAACGGATTATTGAAATTATGAGACAAAGGGTGGGCACTGAGCCTGTCCATGTGGCGGTAATGCATGCCGACACTCTTGGGGAGGGTGAGAAACTAAAGGAGCTTGTCTCATCCGAGTTTAACTGCGTGGAACTGTTTCTTACCGAATTCAGCCCGGTTATGGGCTATGCCACCGGCCGCGGCACGCTGGGGCTTGCTTTCTATTCACTGCCTAATGAGTAACGCCTAGAGCAGTGTCGGCACATCCTTGCCCGCCTCTTCGGTTAAGTCAGCCTTGCCCGCCTGCACCTTTTTTCTCTTGCTCATTTCCTTAACTAAACTGGCCGACTTAGTGTAGTAGTTTCTCACCTTTTCAACATCACTGAGCCCTGACAGGACTAAGGTTATATCAAGCACACCCTTCCCCCTGGGGTAGTCCCCGTTTCTGATAACAGCATTTGGCACTATATTCTTGAGATGCTCGCCAAGTTCCTTAATGAGGCCAACATTCATCGCCCTGGCCGCCGCCGAAACTAGATACAGAGCCCGACAGGCGTCTTCGGGCTTACACCCGATTGATAGCTCACTAATAGCCTCATCCATTGCCTGGAGACCCAGATGAGTCTGGGCACTCTTCTTCACGAAGTTATCTGTCCATCGAAAAAGTAGCGTCCTAAGTGGTAATGGTGATTTACCATAGCCAATCGCTGTCCAACCGGCTATGGTATTCATTATGTCTCCGGCATCAAGCATTCTGGCACCGATGTGCTTTGCCTTTTTCTCCTCACCAGCGCAGAGCAGATTATAGAAAGGTTCAACTATCAAGGAATTGATTTTAGTGAGGTTGTTTTTCAGTGAGAAGTCCTTCCTGACATATCGTTGATTATCAAAAAGGATGACCGCATCAGCCACTGAATAGGTAGACTTGAGAAATACAGCTGTGTTATAGAGCGCCCTTTCCTCTGTCTCCTCTTCATGCTCAAAGGGAAGGGCAGCCAGAGCATAAACCGGTTTATCAAAGCGCTGCTTCAGCACATTGGCCATGACCGGTGTTGCCCCCGAGCCGGTGCCACCAGCAGTCCCGGTCACCAGCAAGAAGGCATCCGCTTCAAAGAACCGTTTAGTGGCTCTCATAGCATCAATAACCTTATCAGCGTCTTCCTTGGCTATCTCGGCGCCAACCTCGCTTATCTTAGCCACACCATGACCGTGAGTCCTGCCGGCACCGATGAGTATTCTATGCTGATATTCAGCCTTTATAGTCCTTAGCTCGGCTAGGTCAGCCGAATCCGTATTAACAGCAAAGGCGTCAATAACGATCTCGATGCCACGGTGGCGGCGTGCTCTTTTATTCAGTCGGGCAAATTCATCGGCAATCCTACCACCACACTGCCCGAAACCAACGACTACTAGTTTCACGTCTCACCTCCTTTTGTCTGGGATTTGAAGTTTAATCCTAAATGCTCTCTTTGTCAACACAGCCGTCACTAGAAGATGTTGACAGAGAAGCTACAAGAATGGTATCCTGATTTACTTTTTATTTCTGAACTAGGCCCTTTGACATAGGAGTAAGCGGTTGCTAACAAACTATGGCTATATCGCCTTATTGCTGGTCGTTGCTGTCTTCTTTGCCTCCTCATTAATTCTCATTCCTGTTGTTCTTAAGCTACTCAAGATTGTGCCCAAAAAGCCCAACCCGGTTAAGGCCTCCACCTTTGAATGTGGTATGGAGACCATAGGCAGGTCATGGGTTCAATTTAACTTCCGCTATTACTTCTATGCCCTCATTCTCATTGCCCTTGATGTTATGGTTGTCTTTCTCTATCCCTGGGCAGTTGGCCTCCGTCAGCTGGGGGTCTTTGGTTTTACTGCGGCACTTATCTTTATTGCCATTATTGTTGTCGGCTATATCTATGCCTGGAGGAAGGGGGTTCTAGAATGGCAGTAAGCAAAAGATACAGTTACTCCGAGACCGAACTTGATAGATATGAGGGTGGGGTAATAGAGGCACTAAAAACAAGGAGTGGGGAGCTTATCCCTGACCCGGATGAGTGGCTGGATGAAGACTTAAGTCAGAATATACTGCTCACTACCGTAGATGCCGTCCTGAATTGGGCACGGCGGTCTTCACTCTGGCCGGTGATTTGCTTCCCGGCCTGCTGTGCCTTTGAATTTATTGCCGCCGCCGCCTCTCGTTGGGATTTTGCCCGCTTTGGTATGGAAATCGTGCGTGCCTCACCGCGCCAGGCTGACCTGATGATTACCGCCGGCACGCTTACCTGGAAGATGGCGCCCCAGGTAAAGCGAATCTATGACCAGATGGCAGAGCCGAAGTGGGTAATAGCTATGGGGGCCTGCGGCATCAGCGGCGGACTCTTTAAAGGTTCTTACTCGGTTGTGCCCGGCTATAACCGCATAATTCCGGTTGACGTCTATGTACCCGGCTGTCCACCGCGCCCGGAAACCCTGCTCCATGGGGTAATGATGCTGCATAAAAAGATAGCCAAAAGAAGCTTAAAGCAGGAAGGCAAGTAACCGATGACAGTCGCCCTTTCCGAAGAAGATTTCGCCGCTAAATTAGAGGCGCAATTCCCAGGAAGTATTACCGAGTCCAGCCCCGGTAGTCTGGTGGTTAAGAGTGAATTTTTATTACGGATAGCCTGGTATCTTAAGGCTACGCCGGGATTTGACTTTGATTATCTTTCCTCTATTACCGCCGTTGATTACGGCAACTACTTTGAACTGGTCTATCATCTGGTGTCACTGGGGCATAACCACAGCCTGGTGCTCAAAACTCGGTGCTATGGCCGAGATAAGCCGGTAGCCCCATCATTAGTCAGCTTGTGGCAGGGGGCTGATTTCCAGGAGCGCGAGGCCTACGACCTGATGGGAATTGGATTTGATGGCCACCCGAATATGAAGCGCATTTTTCTCTGGGACGGTTTCCAGGGGCATCCACTACGTAAGGACTACTCCGATGACACTTAAAACCGAGCACTTTGTCCTCAATCTAGGCCCGCTTCATCCCAGCACCCACGGGGTGTTTCGCTTAAGAGTCACTCTTGATGGCGAGGTCATTGTCGACATTGAGCCGGTCCTTGGCTACCTCCACCGCGGCATTGAAAAACTGGCTGAGGGGCGCACCTACAAGCAGAATATCCCCTTTACCGATAGGCTGGACTACGTTGCCGCCATGAGCAGTAATCTGCCTTATGTTATGGCGGTAGAGAAGCTGGCTGAAATAACCGTACCCGAGCGAGCCGAGTACCTGCGGGTCATTATGGTAGAACTGCAGCGCATCGTCAGCCACTTAATAGCCGTGGGTACCTTTGTCCAGGATTTAGGCGCCGCTGGAACTCCTTTACTGTACATGTTTCGGGAAAGGGAGAAGATTTTAGACCTGTTTGAGATGGTCTGTGGCCAGCGGCTTACCTATAACTACATGCGTTTTGGCGGCGTGAGCCACGACATTCCCGATGAGTTCTTACCCGCCCTGTCCAAGTTTGTTTTGCAAATGCCCGGCTTTATTGATGAGTATGACCAGCTTCTGGCTGAGAACGAGGTAGTTCTGGTGCGGTCCAAGGGTGTTGGCATTCTACCTAAGGAGCTGGCCATCAATATCTCGGCCAGTGGCCCGGTGCTTCGTGCCAGTGGCGTTAAGTGGGATATTCGCAAGGCAGACCCCTATTCTGTATATGACCGCTTTGAGTTTGACATTCCGACCGGCAGTATCGGCGACACCTATGACCGCTACCGGGTAAGAATTGAGGAAATGAGGCAGAGTGTGCGCATCCTAAGCCAAGCCATGGAGCAATTGCCCAAGGGCAAAGTGCTAAATGAGGTGCCGCTTAAGCTGCGGCCACCAACTGGTGAAGTCTACGCCCATATTGAATCCCCCAAGGGCGAGCTCGGTTTTTACCTGGTGTCAGATAATTCAGATAAACCATATCGCTTCCATATCAGGGCGCCGTCCCTAATTAACCTGACGGCTCTTCGGCAGATGCTTATTGGCTGGAAACTGGCTGATGCCATAATTGTCTTCGGCAGCATTGATATTTGCCTGGGCGAGGTGGACAGATAGTGGCTATACCCAGTCCTAACTCATTTAGCCAGCTAGCGGTGCTTCCCCCCGACTGGCCGGGGAACTTCTGGCTTCACTGGGTGGTCTTTACTGTCATTATACTGGCTTTTGTCTTAAATACCGCCCTTATATTCATCTGGCTTGAGCGCAGGGTTATCGGTCGTTTCCAGATTCGTCTTGGCCCCAACCGAGTTGGACCCTTCGGTCTTCTTCAGCCGATAGCTGATGTCCTCAAGCTACTAACCAAAGAAGACATCATCCCAGCTAAAGGGGATAAACTGGTTTTTTGGCTGGCGCCGCTGGTTGCCTTTGTTCCGATACTTATGATTTTCGCCGTGATTCCATTTCAGAGTGGGGCGCTGCTGGCTGACCTCAATATCGGCATCCTCTATGTAGTGGCCATCAGTTCACTGGCAACAGTGGGGGTTTTTATGGCCGGCTGGGCTTCCAATAATAAGTACTCCCTTATCGGGGCAATGCGAGATGTAGCCATGCTAATCAGCTATGAAATTCCAATAGTGCTCTCTATTGTTGGGGTCGTCTTAATTACCGGTTCTCTGTCACTGACTGAAATTGTCGCGGCACAACAGAATATCCCCTTTATTTTACTTCAGCCACTGGGGTTCCTCATCTTCTTCCTCGGCTCTCTGGCTGAGAGTAATCGCACTCCGTTTGACCTGGTGGAAGCCGATTCAGAGCTTGTAGCCGGTTATCTTACTGAATACTCCGGGATGAAGTTCGGCACACTTTTCCTCGCCGAATACGCCGAGGTCATAGCTATCTCAGCGCTAATGACCACCCTTTTCCTAGGCGGCTGGCAGGGACCTCTACTGCCGCCTATCCTCTGGTTTTTGATTAAGGTATTTGCCGTTTTCTTGCTCACCGTGTGGATACGGAGCACGATACCACGCCTGAGGATAGACCAGGTAATGGCCTTTGCCTGGAAGTTCCTGCTGCCTCTGGCACTAATAAACTTACTTATCACCAGCATGCAGGTCGTATTCTGGCCCGGGGCTTCTCCCTGGCTAATAGTGCTAATGAATTTAGCTGTAATGGCGGTTTTAGTACTTTCATGGTCAAGGTTTTTCAGGCTAGGAGGGGAAAGAATTGAGGTTTGAGCGCTACGGCAATGGCATAGCCAAGGGAATGGCTTTAACCCTAAAGCACCTGTTTAGAAAGCCGATTACCACCCAGTACCCGGAAGAGAAACTGACCGTTTCTCGCCGAATTCGGGGTAATGAGCTCATCTGGAATAGAGACACCTGCATTGCCTGTAGTATCTGCGCCAGGGCTTGTCCCATTGGTTGCATTGACATAATAACCTCAAGAGGTGCCGACAAGAAACTTAAGGTAGATAACATTACCATAGATTTCGGACTCTGCATATTTTGCGGCTTGTGTGTTGAAGCTTGCCCTATCGGTAATACCCTGTTTATGAGTTATAACTATGAGCATGCTGCGTATCAGCGACAGAAATTAGTCCTGTCCAATAATGATTTGCTGCCATCAGAAAAGAGGCAAGCCAGCGGTTATGCCCACCCTGAGGTTGAGGAGACCTTACCCAAACAGACTTTACTTATTGACCGAGGTACCTAACAAGGTGAAGGAATGGCATTAGAAATAGCCTTTTGGGTATTAGCCATAGTGGCTATAGCGTCTGCCCTAGCTGCAGTTACGCTGCGCAATGTTTTCCGGGCGGCGCTGTCACTGATTTTATGCTTCCTGGCGGTGGCTGGCATCTTTGTCACCCTCAGTGCTGACTTCCTGGCAGCGGTTCAGGTTCTCATTTACGTCGGTGCCATCTCGATACTAATTATCCTGGCTATCATGCTGACCAGAGAGGTCCAGCGGGGCAGCCTTTCTAATAAGCTAGTGGTTCCAGTGCTTATCAGTGCTATTTTGTTTTTCGGCCTAGTCACCTTTGCCATGCTTAATACATCGTGGCCGCTAGTCAGCTTACCCCCTGCCGAAGCTACGACGACTGCCTTAGCCAGCAAACTTTTTGGTGAAGACGGCTTTATCCTGGTGGTAGAAATTGCTGCCGTTCTACTACTGGTCACCATTATAGGAGCCATCACTATAGTGAGAGAAAAATAAATGACTTTAAGGCTGTGGAGATGCCACCGTGCTACTACTAGCCATCAATTTAGGAACTATACTCTAGCGAGAGGGAAGTAAGGTGTCTTTAGGTTTGGAGCATTATCTAGTCCTATCAGCGGCACTATTTTCTATCGGCTTATATGGGGCGCTGGCCAAAAGAAGCGCCATAGTCATCCTGATGTCTATTGAGCTCATGCTCAACGCAACCAACATCGCTCTGGTTGCTTTCTCACGCTATATTGTGCCAGTACTTCTGACCGGGCAGGTTTTTACTATTTTCTCCATCGTAGTAGCCGCCGCCGAGGCTACCGTGGGCCTGGCTATAATAATAGCTATCTATCGCAGCCGTGAGACGATAGATACCACCAAGATTAACCTGATGAAATGGTAACAGTAAAGGGGTAATAGACTTTAAAGGCTTATGGAAACTATAATACCAAATGAACTGGTCTGGCTTATCTTCTTACTGCCGATACTTTCATTTGCGGTAATCGCTTTATTTGTAAGACCATTCTTAAATAAGCCCAGGCTCAGCGGTTATATCTCTATCGGCGCTATCTCAGGCTCCTTTATCCTATCAATCTGGGCACTAACAAGCCTTCTGGCGACACCAGCCCACGAGCTGGCAATACCCAGCTTTAGCTGGCTTATTATTGAGGGGGCCATTACCATTCATTTTGGGCTGATGATAGACTCACTGACAGTAGTGATGCTTATTGTCGTCACCCTGGTCAGCCTCATGGTGCAGCTCTACTCACAGGGCTATATGCACGGTGACCCCGGTTACCATCGCTACTATGCCTATATGTCACTATTTACCGCCTCAATGCTGGGGCTGATTATGGTTGATAATCTACTCTTAATGTTTGCCTTCTGGGAAATGGTAGGCTTATGCTCCTTTCTCCTTATTGGCTTCTGGTTCCATCGTCCGGCGGCAGCTAGTGCCGCCAAAAAGGCTTTTATTGTCACCCGCATCGGTGACTTTGGCTTCCTTGGGGCAATACTGCTTCTTTTTTCCCAGACGGGCACCCTGGATATTGCCACCCTGATTGACAAAACTCCTGACCTTGCTGTAATGAGCTTCTTGGGGGCATCAGTCCTTACCCTGGCCGCCTTAGGTATCTTTCTCGGAGCTATGGGCAAATCAGCCCAATTTCCACTCCATGTATGGCTGCCAGATGCCATGGAAGGTCCGACCCCGGTCAGCGCCCTGATTCATGCAGCGACCATGGTCGCCGCCGGCGTTTTTCTGGTTGCCAGAATGTTTCCCCTCTTTGAGCACTCTGAAGTCGCCTTGCTTACTGTAGCCATCATCGGCGGCCTGACCGCCATATTTGCCGCCTCAATAGGACTGGTGATGACCGATATCAAGCGGGTCCTGGCATATTCTACCATCAGCCAGCTTGGCTATATGATGCTGGGACTGGCGACAGGTGGCATAGCCGTTGGCATCTTCCACCTGTTTAACCATGCCTTCTTTAAGGCACTACTGTTTCTTGGAGCAGGCTCTGTCAATCACGCCACCGGGACATTTGACATGCGCCGGATGGGCGGACTGCGCAAGGTGATGCCGTGGACCTACGCAACCTTTCTTATTGCCGCGCTTTCCATTGCCGGTATCTGGCCGCTTGCCGGGTTCTGGAGCAAGGATGAGATACTTGTCAGCTCTCTTGCTTTTGAAAGCCAACCCATTTTGTTTTACCTGGCCATGGCCACCGTCTTTATGACCGCATTCTACATGTTCCGTGTGGTCTTTCTCACCTTTGGCGGTAAGTACCGGGGTAGCAGCGGAGGCAGCCACAGCGCCAAACCCCATGAATCCCCGTCAGCAATGGTAAGGCCAATGGTGGTTCTGGCTGTTCTGGCGATTGGCTCCGGCCTCTGGAATGTTAGCGGAGCCTTTAGCGCCTTTATGGGACATGAAGTGCACAGCTATGGCTTTTTCGGAATTCTAACACAGGCCTTACCCTGGGTATCGCTACTTATGGCTGGCAGCGGCATTCTTCTAGCCTATGCTATCTACAGCGCCAAATGGCTGTCAGCCAGGCGAATTACCAGACTGTTTGCGCCACTGCACCACTTGTTTGCCAGAAAGTACTGGATTGATGAGCTTTATGAAAATATCATTGTCCGGATAGTGTTACTGAAGGGCATTTTTAGCGGACTTCAGCTATTTGACAGCCGGGTTATTGATAGGGGAATAAATACCTTTTTTATTGAGAACCTGCTTGTCCGCAGGTTCTTTTCCGGCTTGAAATTATTTGATGATAAGGGCGTTGACGGCACAGTAAATGGAGTGGCCGACACTACGGTAGCCACCGGCAGAGTGCTAAGAAAAGCACAGACCGGGCAGCTGCAGCTCTACGGCATGTTTATTATCTTTGGTATACTGGCCATCAGTCTCGCCTTGATTTTCTATAACTAAGCACTAACAAGGGAGGTAAGGTAACTTGAGCTTTAACTATCTTTCAGCCTTAGTTTTTCTGCCGGTACTGGGAGCCATTGTAATTGCTCTGGTGCCGCGTCTCTCCTCAAGGCAAATTAAGTACATTGCCGCCCTTTTCACCCTTATTCCACTGGCCATCGCTCTGGGACTGTTCGCCGCTTTTGACCGCTCAGCGGCAATGGCCGGTGAGATGCAGTTTGAGGAGCTCGTATCATGGATTCCACTGATTAACGCCAACTACCATCTGGGCGTTGACGGGCTGAGTATGCCGATGGTACTGCTAATGAGCCTGCTCGGTTTTCTAGTAGTCCTTATTTCCTGGAAGATAAACCTAAGGGTTCGGGAGTATTTTGCCTGGCTGCTGCTGCTTGAGACAAGCATCCTCGGCGTATTCTGCTCTCTTGACCTGCTACTATTCTTCGTCTTCTGGGAGGTAGAACTCATCCCCATGTACTTCTTAATCTCTATCTGGGGATCTGGCAGAAAGGAATACTCAGCCATGAAGTATGTCCTTTATACCCTGTTTGGCAGCGCCCTGATGCTGGCTGGCATCTTAAGTCTCTACTTCACTACCGGCTCTCTCAGTATGGTAGAGCTAGCCCAGACCGACCTCGCCCCGTTGGTCAGCGCTATCCCACTGGCAGCTACCTTCTTCCTGCTACTAACTGGCTTTGCCGTAAAGTTACCCGTCGTTCCCTTGCATACCTGGCTGCCGGATGCTCATACCGATGCCCCAACCGCAGTCAGCGTGATACTAGCCGGGGCACTGATTAAGATGGGCGGCTACGGTATGATTCGCATTTGCATCAGTATCTTCCCTCAGGCCGCCCAGGATTATGCCCCTCTGCTTATTGGTCTAGCGGCAGTCAACGTGGTCTATGGCGCCGCGATAACACTAAAGCAGACCGACATTAAGAGGCTGATCGCCTATAGCAGCATCAGCCATATGGGTTTTGTCCTGCTCGGTATCTTTGCCCTGGGTGAGGTAAGCCTGGTTGGTGCCGGCTTGCAGATGTTTAGCCACGGTATCATTACCGGACTCCTCTTTGCCGTCGCCGGCATAGTTATGCACAATACCAAGGAGCGCAATATCGCCAAGCTGGGCGGCCTGGCGCGACAGATGCCGGCTGTAGCTGTCATATTCGTCATCGCTGGACTGGGTGCCATGGGGGTGCCCACCACCAGCGGCTTCATCGCCGAGGTTACCATCTTTTTGGGTGCTTTCTCCAGTAACGTCGTTAGTGGGGCTCCTATCTTCACCATCATCTGCCTGCTGGGTATTCTACTGGCGGCAGCCTACATACTGTCGCTCCTGCAGCGGGTATTCTTTGGCCCGGTGAAGGAGAAATTTAATTCTGTTAAGGACGCCGACCGTCTGGAGAAGATATATTGCGCCATTTTTATTGCTCTTATCTTCTTGGTCGGTCTTTACCCGATGATTTTGACCGATGTCTTTAAAACCGGTATCGCTCCCATAGCCGCCCTATTTGGCGGATAAGGGGCTTGATAGTTAAAATTTAGCAAGTAACACGGGAGGTAAAGGAGCAGGTTTTGAATCTTGAGCTACTTCTGCCAGAGCTAAGCCTTCTGATTACCGCTGTAGCGGTAATAATGCTGGACCTTTTTACCGAGCGCAAGGGACTGCTGGCAGCGCTCAGCATAGCCGGACTGGCTATCGCCGCTGGCTTTGCCATAACCATGTGGAATACGGCTCCTCAGGCTATCTGGAACAATATGCTGGCGGTAGATAACTATGCCATTTTCTTCAAGCTGTTGTTTTTAGGTATTTCAGCCCTCGTTATCCTGGTCTCGGTAGACTATGTCTCCAAGTTTACCCGCTTCCGCGGTGAATACCACGCCCTGGTACTTCTAGCCACGCTGGGCATGATGCTGATGGCGGCGGCCACTGACCTGATCTCCATCTTCGTGGCTCTGGAGCTGGCTGCAATCTCCTTTTATGTTCTGGTCGGTTTCTTAAAAGACAAGAAATCAACCGAAGCCTCTTTAAAATTCGTTTTGCTGGGCGGGGTTGCCTCGGCAGTATTGCTCTTTGGCATGGCGCTCACCTTTGGTTTTACCGGCACCACCCAACTCCCAGAAATTGCCCTGGTAGTCCACGGGATGAGCGCCCAAAGCCTTCTGGCTAACCCGGGCCTTATCCTAGGCATAGTACTAATGATAGCCGGCTTCGGCTTTAAAATTGCCGCCGTACCCTTTCACATGTGGGCGCCCGATGTTTATGAAGGCGCACCAACGCCGATAACCCTCTATCTCTCGGTAGGCAGTAAAGTCGCTGGCTTTGCCGTCATCCTGCGAGTTTTCTACTCTGCTTTCGCACTGCCAGAGACGCTGAGCCTAGATTGGGGGATGATATTTGCTGCTCTCAGCGCCATCGGTATGACACTGGGCAATGTAGTCGCCATTCAGCAAGATAACATCAAGCGTATGCTGGCTTATTCCAGTATCGCCCACGCCGGTTATATACTGATAGGGCTGGCCGCCATCGGGCTATCACCAACTACGGGTACTCTGACCCAGAGCAGTGTCCTCTTCTATGTAGTTGCCTTTGCCCTGGCTGACCTGGCCGCCTTTACCGCTGTTATCGTTATTTCGGGTAAGCTCGGCAGTGACCAAATTTCGGACTATGCCGGCATGGGAAAGCAGGCTCCGCTAGTGGCTTCCGCCCTGACCCTGGGGCTTATCTCCCTTATCGGGCTGCCACCAACCGCCGGCTTTATAGCCAAGTTCTACATCTTCAGCGACGCCGTTAATAACGGCCTATTATGGCTGGTGATTATTGCCGTCTTAAACAGTGCCATATCAGCCTACTACTATCTCAGGGTGGTAAAAGTAATGTGGCTTAACGAGCCAGCTCATGAGGGCAAAGCGCCTTCCTCCATATCCCTTCGGCTGGCTCTGGCTATTTCCTGCCTTGGCATCCTGCTTCTGGGCATTGTCCCCGCCTTTATAATGAAGCTAGCCGAAATGGCAACCAGTATGTTTGGTTTTTAGCTGAATTTTTATCAACCTCACCCCCTTTTATCCCCCTCTCCTTTGAAAGGAAAGGGGGAAATAAGAAAAGAGGGGCTTCGCCCCTCTTAGACACCCCTGATAAACAGATTCTTAACTTGTTGACCTGTAATGTATAATAGATTAGGTAGCTACAGAACAGATGCTTTGGCCAATCAGATTTGGAGTAAAACCGGGAGAGATTGAGTTTTAAATAAGAGGTGGAAGACAGGCATGAAAATCGCCCTTGAATATCCAGTAGATGCCACAATACATATCGGCGAAGAAATACGCCTAGTTTATCAGAATAAGGAATATGTTTTCTTATCAGACACAAAGGGAAACCTGAAGGCCATACGGATAATATCTAGTGTCGACAACCCCAAGCGATTCGCCACGAAATTTGAATCTAGCGGCAAGGAGTCAGGAGCTGATTTCACTATCAATATGGGAAATAACCCGCCTAGTGAGCTGATTGCTGAGTTCCAAGAATTAGAATCTGTATTGTCATTTGAGACTGAGGGAGCTCTTAGAAGAGTCATCTGGAACAAACCGATACAGGAGTTTATACCTGAATCAGACAGTGACAAGACATTTATAGCTGTGCACAGCCTACAACTAGAAAAAAGCTGGCCTCGCACACGGGCAAAGTTAAGTAAGTCAACTCTTAGCGAAATAATAAATACAAAGGATAAATATCACTCTCTTGTCATACCAAAATCTTTTTATCGCGAAGGAATAATTGAATATGAGGAATTTCGATACATAAATGCCTTTCGCAATTTCTACTACATTCTTGAGGACCTATATGGCGGTGGTAAAACAAAGAACAAAGACATTATCAATGAAATGGGGTCTTCACCGGAATTACGAAAAACAATGGAATGGGCACTCAAAAACGTTAAAGAAGATGCCAAGCATTATAGCGCTCTAAAAAAGTTAGCTGATTCAGAAAAAATCACGCTTGATGTTGACTGTTTTATCGGACTCTTAGTTCGTATTCGTGGTCGAACACATCATTTCACTTCCAGAGGGGGTAAGCGATATCCCACAGTATTTGACCACGAAAAATATCGTAGCATTGCATGGATAACTCTGGGAATCGCCGCACATGTTATATTAAGCAGGATTGTTATCATAAACACTACACAAACCCACCAAGGCGCTAGAGGTGGGGGCTAAACACTTGAGTGTGCAGTCAATTCACAACTTCGCTAGCTATACCTTGAAAGCCGAGGGGCAGATGTCACTGAGAATACAAACTTCACACCTGGGTTTTCTGGCTTGACAGACGGCACGACCGTGCTCAATCAAAAGATAGGAAAAGGAGCCCCACTTGGCCTTGGGGACTTGCTTCATCAGGTCCTCTTCAATCTTATTCGTGTCGCTATTTTGGGTAAGTCCTAGACACCTTGAAAGCCGCCTGACATGGGTGTCTACAGCTATACCTTCAGTAACACCATAGCCGTTATAGAGCACTATATTGGCCGTCTTTCTGGCTACCCCGGGCAGGGTGATAAGTTCGGCCATTGTCCTCGGCACCTGAGCGCCATAATCGGCTACCATTAACCTGGCAGCACCAATAATATTTCTTGCCTTATTACGATAAAAACCGGTTGACCTTATCTCCTTCTCAAATTGCTCAAGGTCAGCATTAGCGTAGTCCTCGGCAGTACGGTACTTGGCAAACAGGCTCGCAGTTACCCTGTTGACCACTCCATCGGTGCACTGAGCAGAAAGGACAGTAGCCACCAAAAGTTCCAGCGGGTCTGAAAATTTAAGTGCAATCTTAGCGCCCGGATATTCTTTCTCAAGCCGCCTGATAACCTCGGTGGCTTCTGCTTTTCTATTCAACGCCAAAACCTCACCGGAACCGGCTGCCTGGTCACACTAATCGTACGAGACGAACAACCAGAGACAAGGCGAAGTAATTACAGAAAAAGGGAAATGCTCTTATAGGCAGGCAAAAACCCCATACCATAGCCTCAATGATGCATGTCTATAGCTAAGCTCGGCTGGCGCCCAAAATAGAGGTAATGTGCAAAATGCACATATTTTGACACTGGCTACTAAATATCCTTATGTAAAGTAACCAGCCACAGAAGACAAACCTGCTTGTCTAATGATATGCAGCCTATTTACCAGTTTCTACACCAGCAGTATGACTTTAACCCTTGCCTATCCTAAACATCTTGGTGCTGCACACTGGGCAAACCCCCTGTGTTGCCGGCTTGCCATTTTTCATAGTTATCGCCCTGGCGTCCCTCATTTCCCTCTTGGTACGACATTTAACACAATAGCCCTGCATCAGATACCCCCTTTTTGCAATTTGCTGTAAGAATAAGCGATTCCTCCCCTGCTGTCAAGCGACTCAAGAACTGCCGGCGTATGCCGCCTGTTTCAGCCGCCCCTCAACCACTCCCCAGTTTATGTTATTGAAGAAGGCTTCTATATAGTCAGCTCGCTTTAACCCATAATCAGTAATAAAGGCATGTTCAAAGACATCCATTGCTAAAACGGGAATACAACCCGCCGGATGGCCGGTCTCATGCTCATTAATCCACTGGTTAAAGAGTTTTCCAATTACATTGTCCTGATACAGAATAGCCCAGCCGATGCCACGCATCATTCCCGTACCCTTAAAATCCCTCTCCCAATCCTCATAGCTACCAAAGTCCTCAGCCAGCTTTTTGCCCAGCTTACCCGCTCTGCCCAGAGCCCTTGTGCCACCAAGGTTTCCGAAGTAATACTCATGCAAGCGCATGCCATTAAACTCAAAGCCCATCCGCCGCTTTAGTTCAGCATACTGCAGGCTGCCGACCTTGCCCTCTCCCAACATGGCGGCCAGCAAGTCCATAAGCTTATTGGTATTGGTCACATAGCCCTGGTAGAGGGTAAAGTGGTTTTTGAGCAGGGTTTCGCTAAAACCCCCCATCCCTATCAGACTACCATAATCCTTTGCCGTGTAAGCCATTGGTTTTTCCTCCTTTAGTTAGTCTGGCGGTTCCTCCTCCTTCAGCAGGTCACTAAATACCTCCTTATGATATATTTCATGGTCTCTTATCCGAAGGAGAAGCTTTCTCAGGCCAGGGTCTTTAGTCTCCTTGGCAGCGCGGCCATATTCGGCAGTTACCTCATCCTCAATTTCAATATCAGCCCGGAACATATCAGCCGTCTTGGTCAATTGGTCAACCTCGGTATGCTCAATCCTTGGATTGCCACCAATATCAACTATCGCCTCAGCCAGCCAGCCAAGGTGCTGCATCTCGTTAATGGCTTGGCCTTCCAGCTCCTTCTTAGCCGCTTCATCACTCGTCATATATGATTGGAACATATACTGCAGAATAACAGTATACTCGTGCTCGATGGCCCAGTTAAGAAACTGGGTCACCTTGTCCTGGCGAGCACCTCTAATATCTTTGGCCCCTTCCTTTTGTGCCTTGTCCACAAAGTGCTCAAATTCACCGCGGTGAGCTTCCTCGTCAGACAGGATACGCTGCAGTAATCGCTTTATCTTGAGGTCATCTATAGCCTTAATGTGCTCCTTATATGTGTTAATGGCGCCTTCCTCCAGCAGCACATCGTTTGCCATCCATTCAGCCACAGACCTGCCTTCCATAAGCATCTTTCCCCTCCCCAGGCTAGGAGTGCCACCAAGCTCAACTATAGTCTCAGCCAGCCAGTCCAGGTGACGCATTTCCTCACGGGAGATTGCCTCAATCTCACAAGCCATCTCCCCCTCACCCATAGCATAGGCATGGCTCAGATACTGAACAATGGCACCATGTTCATCTTCGAGGTCATGGTTTAGTAAAGCAATGATTTCATCTTTGTCCATTAGTTTCTTCCTTACCAAGAGTTCATCCAGCATATTCGGGACCGAAGATTATCTTGATTTAGCCGCCATCCATAGACGAATGCTCCTTGGTAACAAACCACCCTGCCGGGTCTTTAAGATACTCATAGTAGTCAAGCAGGACCAGATGGTGCCCCCTCTCTTGGACAGCCAGAGCGTCGTAGAAGCCTCTCTCAGCATCATAGGTAGCAATTTTGCCTTGGCTTTTATAGAAATCATAGGTTTTATTTTCCATATCCATTGCTGTTTCTATGGCCTCAAGCTCAGAAGCGGGAGCTTTCATATCTGAGCCTATCCTCTCTGTCGCTCCAGCAAATATGGTTCTCAGTCTTTTGCCCCCATCAGGCTGAAAGTCAGTCTCGGGCCAGGCCTTTTTACTCCTGATAGCCTCGTATATCTCCTCAAACTTCTGCCGGTGAATGTCTTCTTCAGCGGATAAAGACTTAAAGAGTTCCCTGCCCAGCTGGTTATTACTGCTCTGGCTTACCTTCTGGTAATATTCCTTGCCATTGATTTCCATCTGGATAGCAATTTGAAGTGCTTCAAGGGTTTTGTCCTGCTCACTTTCCATTGTCAATCTCCTTGGCAAAGCGAAGCTCTTTGGCCGGAGGCTGGGAAGCGGGACAACAGAGTCTTGATAGGCTACTTACCGGCTTTCTCCTTTTTCCCGACCTCGCTTTCAGACTTCTTCCCCTCTTTGATGGTATATTGCCTTGAGATAGGGTTCTGCTTCCCAGACCTTTGGGGAACTCTATATTAGCAGTCCTGTGATTGAATAGCAAAAGTCCATCGGGTGTATTTGGCAAGCTGATTGAAAAAGGTATCAGGAAGTAAGTAAAAAAGTGACGACGATGATGAGCGCCGTCGAAACCATCGCCACCTTTTTGACCCGGTTCATGTTCCATTGCAAACGTCCTAACCTGTCGGACAAGCCATGGTGCTGGATAGTCTCCAGCATAATGGTTATGCCTACAACGTTGGAGAGAACGCCGACAATAATAAAGAAAAACTGGTAGTTCACTAGAAAGGTCGCCAGACCGGACAAGCCCAGCAGTGGCAGGACGTCGCTCAGGTGATGGGCACAGCAGGCTGCCATTGAACCAGCGGAGACGGTGCCAGAGGCGGTTACTGAGCCAGTGGCAGCTGCCCGGCGCACACGGATACCCTGTCTGATAAAAGAGAATAGGCCAGCCTGAATCCCAAACCCGCCGGCTAGAGCCAGCACCCAGTACCATAGCTCAGCCGTCTGCTCCAGGGCGTGGCTCCAGTCCTGCGCCCAGGTGATAATGCCCAGATAAATTATAATTAGTGAGACAGCGGCGCCTAGTCCGACAAGAATGTGCCTTTTTATAGCTCCCACTTCAGAACCCTTTCCTCAATGCCGGCTATCTCCCGAATCACTATCTCTACATACTTAGCCTCCCCTTGACTCACCGAATCAGGAAGAGGAAAAGCTAAAGTACCACTACGGTGATGTCCTCCAGCAGCAGCATTCCACGAGACCGGGCGATATTCGTTGCCCATATCATCGCGTAGCACAGCCAATTCCCCCAGGTCATACTGGTCCAGGTCCACCGAGTGAGTGTTCATGACAACATTAAATATAAGGGAGCCATTCTCTGCCTTAGTCCATTCAACACCAATGGTTACACTCCCTTCGGCGTTAGATTGAACCAGCCCATTGGTAGGCTGAGAACCGGGTTCCCCTTGTGTCGGAGGCGGTGAGGAGCAGCCGACAACTATGACAGCCACCATAAGAATAATGGAAATAGCTAATACTGGACTTTTAACAAATTTGCTCATTCTCTGTCCTCTCAGAAAGTATCGAGAGCCTGTTCCAAGATGCCTAAGGCGTCAGTTGCTTCTACGGTTAACCATATAACCTGGGTATCGTTTTTCCTGGAAATATAGAAGAAGTGTTTTCCGCCGGCACCATCGACCTGGAAAACCTCATGGCTATGGTAACCTTGAGCTATGCTCAATCTTGTCAGGTTGCTGAAGCTGGGATTGCCTTCGGCGATACCATCAACCATTCTGGTGAGGAGCTCTCTGGCGGTATCACTACTTTCGGCGCTACCTACCCAGACAGTTACCCGCTCATTACCACGGGCATACTCTGCAATATAGCCATTCACCATCTCAATATCGATGCCGTGGAGCCTATTAACTTGAGCTAGAGCCTCAGAGCCTTCAATACTGCTGACGAGCTGCAGGTCTCCCAACTGCTTCGGCCCACCCGACTGTGTTCGTGGTGCCAGGACATTTTGCCCAAAGCTGAACCACACCACGGCCAGGAGTCCTACAACAATTAATAGTTGGACTATAAGCGGGCCGCGTCGTTTCTTTTTCTTTGATATAACACTATCAGGCATTATTAACTATCCTCACCAAGGGCTAGCCTTAGTGGGTGAAAACCTCTGGGCCATAGGGAATTAGACACCACGGTTACCGAGCTGGAGGCCGTGACTCCTGCCACCAAATGCTGGACTTACTTCTTTTCCTCGGCTAGATACTGTTCCTGGTTCTGGTCAAAAGCCTTCTTACAACCGACAGCACAAAAGTAATAGGTCTTACCCTTATACTCCGAGGTAGCTACTGCCTTAGCCTCCTCTACATCCATCTTGCAGACCGGGTCAATCGCCATTTTAGATACCTCCTTTTATTTAATTGCCGAATCGATAGCTTGAGCTATCATCTTTTTACTGGGCAACTCATTTACCTTATCATCTTCAAGATACAGGCGGCAACGCATTGAAAAGTCCTTTATTTCTTCAGCGCCAGGCTCAATGTCCCGACCGTTAAGCCTGATAGAGGGTGAACCAAGGAATCTGTTCTTTAAAGCATCTTCATCACTCTCTATCTTTATCATCTCCACCCCGGCGCCCAACTGTTTCTCCGTAATAATCTCTTCCAGATACTTCAAGACAATTTCATAGGAGGGACAAGTATCAAAATACAAAAGCTCAATCTTCACCGCGTGTCTCCTCTACTTACGCTCAGGGTGAGAACTGTTCTCCACCGGTTCAACCACTACGCCGATTCCCTTCACTGCTACTATGCTCACCTGCTCCCCAATTTCAAGAGCATCTGTGGAGTAAGCAGTCCATAGTTCACCTTCACCTTTAGCGCGAACCAGATATCGGGCAGGATTGTCTGGCGCCCGCTTAGATACCACCTCAGCCTCAGTGCCGATCAGGCTTTGGAACCCATCCTGTATAGGCTCCCTCATCGCCTTCGTTATCAGCCAGTAGAGAAAAGCCGAGAGTAACACTATTACTACATAAATCGGCACCGCGGAGTTCAGAGGCATCAGCCAAAAAATGGGCAGTGCTATTACCGGCATAAGTAAAATCAGATGACACACCTTGCCTACCCTACCTCCTTTATTGACCACCGGAGGCCAGCCGTGGAGGTTTGAAGCCTCTTAAACGCAGGGAATTAGAGACCACAGTAAGCGAGCTTGTTGCCATAGCAAAGGCGGCTAGCATTGGGTTAAGGAAGCCATAATCACCCAGGAAAAACCGCAAGCCCAGCGGCGTCCCACTCTGACCGAAAACAAAGTATAGTATGCCGGCAGCCACCGGTATCAGGGAGACATTGTAGAAAAAAGCCCAGAATAGGTTCTGCTTGATTGTCCTCATGGTACGCTTGCTGAGGGAGATGGCGGTAACCACCCCTCTCAAGTCACCGCTAATAAGGGTAATATCAGCTGCCTCCATAGCTACATCGGTACCGGTGCCGATGGCGATACCGACATCGGCCTGAGCCAGAGCCGGGGCATCGTTTATGCCGTCACCCACCATTGCCACTACCTTGCCCTCGCCTTGAAGCTTCTTGACCTCCTGAGCCTTATGTTCCGGGAGCACCTCGGATAGCACCCGGCCAATGCCCACCTGTTTGGCAATAGCCTCGGCGGTGCGCCGGTTATCCCCGGTGAGCATGATTACTTCCAGCCCCAGCCGGTGTAGCTCTTTCACTGCCTCTTTTGAGTTTGGTTTCAGGGTATCAGCCACGGCGATTATGCCGGCAGCTTTACCATCGACACCCAGAAACATTGGGGTTTTCCCCTCACCCGAGAGCTGGGCAGCCTTTTCCTCCAGACCATCCAGGGACAGTCCCTGATCTTGCATCAGCTTCAGGTTGCCCAAAAGCACCTTCTGTCCATTTATCTTGGCCCTAATACCATGGCCGGGGATGGCGTTAAACTCGGTGGCATCGGCCAGAGTGAGGTTTTTTCCCTTGGCCGCATTGACGATGGACTCCCCAAGGGGATGCTCCGAGCCTCGCTCGGCAGAAGCAGCCAACATGAGCAGCTCCTCTTCTTTAAAGCCCGGAGCAGCGACTACATCGGTTACCACCGGCTTTCCCTGGGTGAGTGTGCCGGTCTTATCAAGAACAATTGCTCTTATCTTATGGGCGGTCTCCAGGGCTTCACCACTGCGAATAAGGACGCCGTTCTCAGCCCCTTTTCCCGTGCCCACCATGATGGCAGTGGGCGTTGCCAGACCAAGGGCACAGGGGCAGGCGATAATCAAAACGGCCACAAAGTTGAGCAGGGCAAAGGTCAGTGCCGGGGCCGGCCCCAGAAAGTACCACAGAATAAAGGTAATAGTGGCGACAACGATAACAGCCGGTACAAAGTAGGCCGAGATAATATCGGCCAGCCTCTGGATAGGAGCCTTGCTTCCCTGAGCCTCCTCTACCAGCTTGACAATCTGAGCCAGGGTGGTGTCTTTACCCACCTTGGTGGCTTCAAAGCGAAAGCTACCGGTCTTGTTGATGGTGGCACCAATCACCTCGTCGCCAGCCACCTTCTCTACTGGTATGCTTTCACCGGTAACCATGGACTCATCAATACTGGAATAGCCCTCTTTGATGATGCCATCCACCGGTACCTTCTCCCCCGGCCGCACCAGGACAAGGTCGCCGACCTGGACATCATCAACAGGAATCTCCTTCTCTTCGCCATCGCTGATAACCGTAGCCATCTTCGGCTTAAGTCCGATTAGCTTCTTTATCGCCTCTGAGGTCTGACCCTTAGCTCTAGCCTCCAGGAAACGCCCCAGCAGGATAAGGGCAATTATAATAGCCGCCGTATCAAAGTAGACAGCGGCCTGCCGACCACCGGCGGCAAAAAAGCTGGGAAATAGAATAGCGGCCACGCTATAGAAGTAGGCCGCCGATGTACCGACGGCGATAAGGGTATTCATGTTGGCTCTTTTATGCTTTAAGCCGGCCCACATACCTCGGTAGAACTGCCAACCCGCCCAGAATTGAACTGGCGTAGCCAGCGCCCAGAGAAGGTAGTAATTGCCCAAGAATGAGGGCATCCACTTCCCAGAGAACTCAGAAATGGCGACAAGGAGCATGAAAAGGCCTATAGTGCCGGCAAAGATTAGCTTGGTCTTCAGGGTGCGAGTCTCCCGGCGAGTAGCTGCCATTACCACATCGGGCTCGCTGGTGTCCTCAGCGCTAACCTCACCCCGGACGCTATATCCGGCTCCTTCCACCGCCCGCCTGAAGTCAGCCATAGTGGCCTCACCGGCTAAGTACTGGACGGTCGCCTTCTCGCTGGCTAGGTTAACATTGGCTGAGATTACCCCCGGCATCTTGGCCAGGGCATTCTCAATGTTGGCCACACACGAGGCACAGGTCATGCCGCCGACACTGAAGGTTGTTTTCTCCACCGCCACGCCATAGCCTACATCTGAGATGGTATCTATGAGTGCCTTGGTATCCACTTTGCTTGGGTCGTATTCAATGGATGCCTTTTCACTGGCCAGGTTGACACTAGCCCGGGACACCCCCGGCAACTTAGAAAGCCCCTTCTCAATAGTGGCTACACAAGAAGCACAGGTCATGCCGGTGATGGGCAGGATTATTTTCCTTACTTGCTTAGTCTCCTTAGTCATCTATTGTTAGTCTCCTTGTCAACTGCTACTGGTGCTTTATCGCCTTGCGTATCGTTCTCATCAGCTCCTTGATATGACTCTCCTCCCTCTATTCCACTAGTGACAAAGGTTACAAAAGGAACCGCGACTGCCGAAGCTCACTGCCTCAAAAATATCATCAGGGCGGTAGACGCCCTCCACTACCAAATCAGCCCCGGGTTTGAAACTGTTGGGAAC
>SDBU01001387.1_pt1 | contig 34758 bp, 22 predicted proteins | sample 2277071 | NCBI WGS metagenome assembly SDBU01 (sample SAMN10397929, study PRJNA504765) | marine sediment metagenome | isolation source: marine sediment core GS08_GC12, 126 cmbsf | place: Arctic Ocean: Gakkel Ridge, Loki's castle | collected 2008 | reverse complement strand
TATATCGCATTCGTAAGAAAAGTCACTACAGAACAGGTGATGCGTGGTGTATTTATTCTACCTATGATTTTACCCATTGTCTTTCTGATTCGATTGAAGGGATTACGCATTCTGTTTGCACCTTAGAGTTTGAGAATAATCGTCCTCTGTACGATTGGATTCTTGATGAGTTGAAGGTTCATCATCCCCAGCAGATAGAGTTTGCCCGCCTGAATCTCAGCCATACTATTATGAGCAAGCGAAAACTTCTGGAACTTGTGGAAGAGGGGCAAGTAAGTGGCTGGGACGATCCGCGTATGCCGACTTTGTCAGGACTGAGAAGGCGCGGCTATACGCCTAAGTCTATCAGGAAATTCTGCGATATTATCGGGGTAGCAAAGGCAAACAGTATTGTTGATATGGTTCAACTTGAGAATTGTGTTCGTGAGGAATTAAACAAGACAACTCAGCGAGTTATGGCGGTGTTACGCCCGCTTAAAGTGGTTATTGTTAACTATCCTGAAGATAAAACGGAAGAATTAGAAGCTATCAATAACCCAGAGGATGAAAGCATGGGAACGAGGAAAGTTCCTTTTTCACGAGTTCTCTACATTGAACAAGATGATTTCCTTGAAGAGCCGCCAAGGAAATTTTTTCGCTTAGCTCCTGGTAGAGAAGTCCGTTTGCGCTATGCCTATTATATCACCTGTGAGGATGTTATTAAGGACAAAAAAACAGGAGAAGTGGTCGAACTGCAGTGCAGGTATGATCCGGCAACACGAGGCGGTGGTTCTCCTGATGGACGCAGAGTTAAGGGAACATTACACTGGGTTTCAGCTAACCATGCCATTGAGGCTGAGGTGCGTTTATACGATCATCTTTTCACAAAAAGAGATTCTACCGAGGTAGAGGAGGGTGCTGATTATAAATCTAACTTGAACCCGAAATCATTGGAGATTCTAGCATCGTGCAAAGTTGAGCCAAGCCTGGAAGGGGCAGCACCGGGAAGCCGCTATCAGTTTGAAAGACTGGGATATTTCTTTGTTGACACCACCGATTCTTCGGTAAAAAAACTTGTGTTCAACCGCACAGTATCTTTACGTGACACTTGGGCTAAAATTAGCAAAGCGCACGAGAAATAGGCCTTGTCCTCGTTCAGAGACATTAGTGACACCTTAGGACAATGCCCATATTTTATAGTATAATATCCCCGAAGAATTTCCACGTGCTGGGAAGTGGTGTAATGGTAACACAGATGACTCTGGATCATCCGTTCCAGGTTCGAGTCCTGGCTTCCCAGCCAAAAAATGCCTTTGATTAAGGCGAGATGTTATTTAACCGAGAAAGCCCTGGCCCCAGCTGCAACTCCCAGGCATAGCCTAGCTTCACAAAAAACGTCCTGTTTGCTTGCTTCAGGCTGAAATCCGGGCCACCGAAGTAATTGCGATATCCATCTCTCGATGTACGCCCTTTCATTTATTATAAGTCATGTGTCATAAATATATGACAGGATTGTCTCCCTCATCTCTTTTCTTTCCCCTAATTAAGTTTAATTCAGTTTGGTATGAATTTTGCTAAATAAAATATTAGATTACTTAATGTAACAGAGCGAAGGAGACTTAAGTGAAAGCAATCGGGCTCATCCGAGGAATTTCAATAAGAATGCATCAATTTGTGATTCAATTACGTATATATATATGAAGGACGTAAAAAGGTAGATTAGAAAGATGGAATGCCCTAACTGCTATTTCAAAAATCCCGGCGACAGCCATTTCTGTAACAAGTGTGCGACTCCGCTCCCTCCTGGAGATGAAATTTCTGCCTCTCCCACCAGAACCATGGAGAAAACCAGAGGTGATTTAACCAGGGGAACCACTTTTGTTTCCAGGTACGAGATCATCGAAGAACTGGAGAAAGGAGGTATGGGGAAAGTCTACAGAGTATTCGATAGGAGGCTAGAGGAGGAAGTAGCCTTGAAAATAATAAAACCTGAGATTGCTTCCAACGGGGATTCTATCGACCGTTTCAGTAATGAACTTAAGTTTGCTCGCAAGGTTGCTCATAGGAATGTCTGCAAGATGTATGATTTGGGCGAAAAAGATGGGATCCATTATATCACCATGGAGTATGTGCCTGGGGAAAGTTTGAAGAGTATGATTGGAATGATGGGGCAGTTAAGTGCAGAACAGGTTATTTTCATTGCGAAGCAAGTGTGTGAAGGGCTGGCTGAAGCACACCGCTCGGGAGTCGTTCATCGTGATTTGAAGCCAAGCAACATCATTGTTGATAGAGAAGGTAATGTTCGTATTTTGGATTTTGGAATAGCTCGCTCGCTTAAGGCAAAAAGCATAACAGGTCCTGGGGTGATGATCGGGACGCCAGCCTACATGTCACCTGAGCAGGTGGATGCGAAGCAAGCAGACATGCGTTCTGATATTTATTCTTTAGGAGTCATCCTGTATGAAATGATAGCAGGGAGACTGCCTTTTGATGGAGATACAGCTCTTAGTATTGCCTTGAAGCATAAGACAGAGAAACCTATTGATCCCATGGAGTTCAATGCACAGATGCCATTGGAACTAAGCTGTGTAATTCTCAAATGTATGGAGAAGGATAAGGAGAAAAGGTATCAGGATGCAAAGGAGCTCCTTTCTGAATTGGGCAGGGTAGAGGACGAGATTAGCACGGCAGAGAGAGGGGTTCCTAAAAAAAAGCCTATCACTTTAAAATCAGTTAAGGTAATACTCAGGAAGCGCTGGATGATGATTACTGCACTTTTTGCGGTGGTAGTGGTGGCCGGAATGGCGATATTATACAGCGGAATAAAAAGGCCAATGCTTCCTACAGAGGCAACATTGCTTGTGGTTCTGCCGTTTGAGAATTTAGGACCTCCTGGAGATGAATATTTCGCCGACGGAATAACTGAAGAGATTACAAGCCGCCTGGCCGCCTTGCATGGACTCGCTGTAATCTCCCGGACTAGTGCAAAACACTATAAAAAGACTGATATGACAACCCAGCAGATTGGTGATGAGTTAGGAGTTGCTTATGTGCTTGAGGGAGCTGTGCGCTGGGATCGGAGTGCTGAAGGTAATGGGCGGGTGCGGGTGACGCCCCAGCTTATTCGTGTTTCCGACGACACTCACCTCTGGGTAGAGCGCTACGATCGGATCATCAAAGATATATTTTCAGTGCAATCCGAGATTGCCGAGGAGGTTGCCAAGCAATTGGATCTTACCGTACTAGAGCCGGAGAGAAGAGCTTTGTACGAGCAGCCTACTGATAATCTCGAGGCCTATGACTATTATTTAAAAGGAAAAGAACATGAGTATAAAGGATGGTCATATTCAGATGATCAAGAGTTCGATCTTGCTATAGAGAATTTAGAGAAAGCGACTGAGTTAGACCCTGACTTTGCCTTAGCCTATGTCCAGATATCTTTGATACATTCCAGGATGTATTTTTTCGGAGATAACCGCACCAACGAGCGCTTGGTAAAATCAAGAGCTGCAGTGGATAGAGCGTTTGAGCTACAACCGGATCTCCCTGAGGCGCAGTCAGCTTTGGCGTTTTATTACTATTGGGGGCTCCTTGACTATGATCGTGCAGAGGAAACATTTAAATTAGTCCAAAAAGCTCAACCTAACTCCCCTCCGGAGCTGCTCGGCTATATTCAGAGGAGGCAGGGAAAGTGGGAGCAATCTTTGTTGATCCTCGAAAAGGCATTTAAACTCAACCCGCGTCATTTTCAATTAGCCTATGAAATAGGGCTGTCCTACCAAGGAATGCGCAACTACCAGAAGGCTGAAGAATGGTTTAACCGAGCCCTCTCGCTTAATCCGGAGCGTCTTGCACCTCGCTTAGGGAAAATTGGGACCTATGTTTTCTCGAAAGGAAATACGGAAGAAGCTCTAACCTTGCTGGAGATGTTGCCCCAGCACAAGTTAACTGATTACATGTGGCTTACTCTTGGCATGCTTGAGCGAAACTACCAGGAGGTGTTGGACCGGCTTGCCTTCTTGTCCTATGATTCTTTTGAAGGACAGCATTTTTATTTTTATAAGGATCTAACTTTTGCCGCAGTATATCATGCCATGAAAGAGTGGTCGCTGATGAAGACCCGAGCTGAATCAGCGAGCATCGCACTGGAAAAAGCCATTAGAGAGAATCTTGGAGATCCGAGATTTCACGCTGCCCTTGGCCTTGCTTATGCCTACCTGGGCCGTAAAGCTGACGCTGTTCAAGAAGGAAACCATGCTGTAAAAATGCATCCAGTGGCAAAAGATGCAGCTTTTGGACCTTGTTATATCCTGAACTTAGCCAGGATTTATACTGTGATCGGTGAATACGAGGAGGCTATCGATCAGTTGGAGTATCTCCTCTCTATCCCGTCTGCTGAATTTCTTTGGCAATCAGTCTCTATTCCTTTACTTCGCCTTGATCCGCAGTGGGATCCGCTGCGTGAACATCCGAAGTTTCAGCGTTTGTTACAGCGGGAATAGAGATAATTTAATCGAGGCTTTTTTCAATTTCCTGGACTAATTTTTTAATACTTTCCTGCTGTGAATTCAGGCCTAAGGATGCTCTCAAGGCATCCAGTGCCTTCTTTTTTTGGTGGGTCTTATAGAAACAGAAACCGAGGGAATTAAGAAGTCTGACTTCGCTGTCGTAGATTTGGTTAGCCTCAAGCAAATTGTTGATAGCATCTGGGTAGTTCCCCATTTCCATATATATGTTTCCTCTTATCAAATAGTAATCAAATTGAAATATTTCATCTTCTTTAATACCCTCGATCAATTCCAAACTTTCATTAAACTTTTTAGTCTTTTTCAGAAAATATGCGTACTCGACCAATCCCGCTTTGTATTCAGGTTTTAGCAAGTAGGCCTTTTTATAGGCAGCGTCGGCTTTTTCTAATTCATTCACTTTGTCGTATTGGTATGCTAAAGAATAAAAATATAAAAAATTATTAACAGGGGAAACTGACTTGGCCAAAATAACAGGGTGATGAACTATCTTTTTTGGGGATACAATAAAGTTAGTAGCTTCCTCAGCAATTATTGCTCCTTTTCCATCTTTTAAATTTACCTTCATTTTATAATAATCAGGGCGTAATCCTTGTAGCGATATTGAGCGAATGATGCAAAAGATTTTATTATACGGATAATTCCTCAAATCCCATTGAAAGGATTTATTTGAAGGATTCTTATTGCTTAGGTCATTTATTAAAACTTCCACTTTGCCTTCTTGCCATAAATCTTTTGTGAGGTTCTTAAGAAAAAAAGAGAAGACCATTTCATCTGTTGAAGCAAAAATATTGTTGGGGTCAACAAGCAATTTTGCATACAATACCTTAAAAGGAACATGAAGATGAGTTGGAGATTCCTGGAGTTTGCTTCCCAAAACAGGGCCGATAATCTTTGCTGGTCCTGAATTATTTGGGACAGAAATATCTTTCTCAAGAACGCTAAACTCTTTTCCCGCGGAATTCTGAATGAGAATATTTAATCTATAATTGCCCTCAATCACAGGGAAGAAATCCTGGATTGAAATCCCTTTTACCCTTATTCTGTCAGCTTCATCAGGATAAAAATAAAAGGGAAAATCTTTAGAATATTGAAAAATAATTTCTGTATCTTTTCTTAAGCTAACATTGAGTTTGAAATTACAGTAATACTGCTCTTTCTGCTCAAAATAATCGCAAGAAAAGCTAACAGGATTGATAGAGAAATGTAAAAAACTGATATCAAGGACTGGATCTAGGGTCAATGCGATTTCTGTGATGCTTTCGATATAATTCGTCAAATAGTCTGTGTTCACTACTCCTTTATAATTAAAAAAATGAGTCGCATATGCCGGAGCTACATCCTTTTCCTGAAGAGGAATGATAGAGGTTGTTTGCTGTAGCCATTCTGTATATTTTTCAGAAAGATCTGTTTCTTTAATTTTTCGAGACGAAAAAAGAGTGGAAAATGATAAAAGAAAAATAAGAAGGAATGTTATCCGTTTGTTTCTCATAATATTCACCCTATTTATTCTATTTTCACCAGAGGCCTTAAATTCCATTCTGCAGCTGAAACAGCAGGCAAGGCACCCCTTCCACCCCACTTTGATATCTAGCCAGGAATGGATGGCCTCAAGGTATTCACCTTTTAAGGTTACCTTGACACAAGGAAGGGGACTGCCATTTCTGCACCCTTTGCGACTCCTTGCTTAGCTCCAAATTCTTGACCAGGATCAGAAGTTACAGTCAGGAAGAACAAGATAAGTAAAATTGCGACTAAGATTATGATTTTTTTCATTTTTTCTCCTTTATCAATAACTTATTAAGCAAGAACCATGCCATTTAATTCAGAGGAGTATGAAGCGCCAAGAAAAAAGTGGTAAAATTAGCCAATCTGATAGCGAATAACAGTATTTCCCCTGAAAAATAATCACGCGAGAATTCGTCTATTTTCTGGTTCGTTTAAAATGGATGTTGAGGCATGATTCTGTTTTAAAGAATAAAATTGTCTAATATTTAGACATTGATAGATTGAGGAGAACGGGGGAAGGATTGGAATTTATAGAAAATAAATGAGATAAGGGCAGAGAGAGCACATATGTCTAATTTTTATGCTGTTTTAGGAGATATGAGAAAGCAGATATGAAAAAGGGGACAAGAAAGGGGACAGGCTACTTTTTAAAGAGGTGGGGTTGATGAATCAAACCCTAACATTAACTATAAATTATTGAATATATTTTAAAAGGTGGGCTTGATAAATCAAGCCCCTACAAGATATGAGAAAGGGGACAGGCTACTTTTTCTTAAAGAAAAAGTAGCCTGTCCCCTTTTTTCGTTTATGCCTTTTTACAGGCTTTATTTCTTGATTTTATGCTTGTTGATTTTGTTATCCAGCGTCTGTCGTGTAACACCCAATATCTTAGCGGCATCGCTTTTGTTCCATTTGGTGTATCTCAAAACTCTGATAATATGATCCCCTTCCATATTTTCTATCGTACCAAGAGGAGATGGGATTATCTTGCCGCTTTTACGGATATGAATGGGTAAATCCTCCGGCTGGATGACTTCCCCCTGTCCAAGAACTACCGCCCTTTCTATACAATTCTTCAGCTCTCTCACATTACCAGGCCAGTCATAGGCTAATAATAATTTTTCTGCACTGGACGAGATTTTTTTTACTCTCCCAGCCATGAAATTTTCTGCCAAGGGGATTATATCCTCTTTTCGCTCTTGAAGTGTCGGAAGCTTCAGCAATACTACATTTAAGCGATAATAAAGATCCTTGCGAAACTCTCCTGCTTCGACATATTTTTCCAGCTCTTTGTTTGTCGCTGCAATCACTCGAACGTCAACATTTATGTTTTTAGACCCGCCAATTCGCTGGAATTCCCTCTCCTCCAGGGTACGCAGCACTTTTGCCTGCATATCCAGACTCATGTCGCCGATCTCATCAAGAAAAATTGTACCGCCGTCAGCTAATTCAAACTTTCCCTGTCGTGTGCTAACCGCGTGAGTAAAAGCTCCTTTTTCATGTCCGAAGAGCTCACTCTCGATTAACTCTGTTGGAATGGCTGCACAATTGAGAGGGATAAAGGGTTGATCCCTGCGTGGAGATAACGAATGGACCGCCTGGGCGACCAGTTCCTTACCTGTTCCCGTATCACCTTGAATCAGGACCGTAAGTTCTGAGGGAGCGACTTTCTTAATAGCTGCGAAAACCTTCTTCATCTCTTCGGATTCACCCATGACCTGGAATTTTGGCTTCAATGCTTTTCCTAGCCGGATATTCTCTTGGACCACTTGCCTGTGAAGCCATGAATTTCTCATTGCTATCCCAGCCTGATGACAGAGAGCTGTTAAGAACATCATGTCATCTTGAGAGAAACTTCCTGCAGAGACACGGTTGTCCAGGTATACTACTCCCATAACCTCTTCTCGAAAAAGCAGGGGAGCACATACGGCGGATCTGATGCTATATTCCCTGACGCTTTTTACATCCTTGAACTGGCTGTCTTTGAGAGCATTAGCTGTCAGGATTGAAACACCGCCTTTAAGCACTTTATGGATTATTGTTCTGCTTACTTCCAGCTTTTCCGGCTCTTGATCACCTGTATTATCTCGAACAGACTCACAGATCAAATCTCCAGTATTTTCATCAACCAAGGCTATAAAACCTCTCTCTGCATCAAGCGTTCTTAAAGCTGCGCTCAATATTTCATCCATCATACTGTACGAATCTTCAAGATGTAAACTAATAGCTTTGCTAACATCATACAGAAGCATTAGCCTCTGATGGTCCTTTTGGAGCGATTGGAGATCCGCATCATCAACGGAGAAAACCGAAGTCTTTTTGGCGTCCAAGGATGCAACTTCCAGGGTCTCTTGGGACATGTCTTCAGTGGCGAGAAATTCAACATGGGCAGCGGATTGGGTTTCCCCTGATTTAAAGATCAAAATTGAGTCGCCTAATCCTATTCTATCCCCTTCTTTCAATCGATGAGAAGAGACTACCTTTCCATTTATCGTAGTATGATGTCTGGCGCCCACGTCTTGTATCTCATAGCCGCCATCTTTAAGTGCTATTATCTTAGCGTGATCACGGGATACGCTCTCATCCGTTAGGAATACATCGTTGGTGTGTTTTCTCCCAATGGTTGAAACGGCTTTGGTGAGCTTGAAAATTTTGTCTTTAGAACCCGCTCTTTTTAAGATCAAGTGAGGCATGTTTCTTAGTCCTTCGGCAATGCCTATATATTTTATCCTTACTCCCGAAAGCATTCAAGTCTATTTCCCACGAAAAAAAGGGGACAGGCTACTTTTTCTGATGTTGTGGGCAGGTCTTATCTTAGAGAATGCTGTAAGGACGAAAAGTAGGAAAGTATGCTTTTCCCTATGGCAATGCCTGACCTCCATACTAGAGGCTGCCCTTTTTCTCACAGAAAAAGTAGCCTGTCCCCTTTTTTTCAGTCCCCTTTTTTTCAGTTCCTCTCTCAAACTTGCAATCTTTTAGATTTATTATTCGTATTATCTAATGTGATATAATATTTGCAGGATTTATTGTATTTGACACTTTTCTCATTAATTAATATTTTATCGATACATGGTCAAAAAGAGAGAATAGGCTATGGAATGCCCTAAGTGTCATTTTGAAAATCCAGACGACAGCAGCTTCTGCGGCAAGTGTGCAACTCCGCTTCTTTCTCTGGAGGAGATCTCTGCATCTCCCACCAGTTTCCTGAAGAAAGCTTCAGATGAACTAACCAGGGGAGCAACCTTTGCCTCCAGGTACGAGGTCATCGAAGAGCTGGGAAAAGGAGGCATGGGGAAAGTCTACAGGGTTTTCGATAAGAAGATAGAAGAAGAGGTCGCTTTAAAACTCATCCAGCCTGAAATCTCTTCGGATAAAAAGACCATAGAACGCTTCAGAAACGAGCTGAAAATCGCCCGCAGGATTGCCCACAGGAATGTCTGCAAGATGTATGACCTTGGTCAGGAGGAAGAGACTCACTATATCACCATGGAGTATGTGCCCGGGGAGAGTTTGAAGAGCATGATCGGGATGATGGGGCAATTAAGTTCAGGGCAGACTGTTTTCATAGCCAAGCAGGTGTGTAAGGGATTGGCAGAAGCACACAGGTTAGGTGTAGTGCACCGTGATTTGAAACCAAGCAACATCATGATTGATAGGGGCGGTAATACTCATATTATGGATTTTGGGATAGCCCGCTCGCCTAAAGTGAAAGGGATAACAGGTCCTGGGAAGATAATCGGAACACCGGAGTACATGTCACCAGAGCAGGTAGAAGGGAAAGAAGTAGACAAGCGTTCTGATATCTACTCGCTCGGAGTCATCCTGTATGAGATGACGACCGGGAGGTTGCCGTTTGAAGGAGATACTTCTTTAAGCATAGCTTTAAAACACAAGACAGAGACACCTGCGGACCCCGGCCAGTACAATGCTCAGATTCCAGAAGGTCTGTGCCAGTTGATACTAAGATGTATGAAGAAAGATAAAGAGAAGAGGTATCAGGATGCGACGGAGCTCCTTTCGGAATTGATAAAGATAGAAGAAGGAATTTCAACAGTTGAAAGGATTGTCCCTGCCAGAAAGCGAACTCCCTCCAGGGAGATAACAGTAACATTCAGGAAGCCCTGGGCTGTGATTGCTGCGCTTATTGCTGTAGCAGTCGTGGTTGGAATAGCTTTTATGTTTTTCACGAGAGAAGCACCAGTGCCTCCTTCTCCGGAGACAAAGATGCTTGTAGTCCTTCCCTTTGAGAATTTAGGGCCTGTAGAAGATGAATATTTTTCAGATGGAATAACAGAGGAGATTACCAGCCGCCTGTCAGCTTTACACGGCCTAGGAGTCATCTCCCGGACCAGCGCAAAGCAGTATAAAGATTCCGCCAAAACAACCAGGCAGATAGGGGAGGAGTTGGGAGTTGATTATATACTTGAGGGAACCGTACGTTGGGACAGGAGTGCCGAAGGCAAAGGACGGGTGCGCGTCACGCCGCAGCTTGTTAGAGTATCAGACGACACTCACCTCTGGTCTGATAGCTATAACCGCGCCTTAGAAGATATTTTTATGGTCCAGTCCGAGATTGCCGAGCAGGTCGCCAAGCAACTGGACATCGTAGTTCTGGAACCGGAACGCAAGGCTCTCTACGCCAAGCCTACTGATAATATTGAGGCGTATGACCTTTACCTGCGTGCGAGTGAACATTTTTTCAAGGGATATCGAGAGAGAGATATCGACGAATATGAACAAGGTATAGCATTATTGGAAAGAGCTATCGAGCTAGACTCTGACTTCACCTTTGCCTACATCGGTCTTGCTCATATTCATGCCCTAGCATATCATTCCGGAATTGACCGGACCGAGGAGCGAAAGGTAAAAGCAAGAGAAGCGGTGGATAAAGTGCTTGAGCTGGAACCAGATTTGCCAGAGGCCCAGTTAGCACTGGGACGTTACTATTATTACGTAATCCAGGACTATGAGCGGACGATTGAAGTATTTGAATCCATTCAAAAAGCGCGCCCCAACCTCGCACCTTCTTACCTTGGAGGAATCCAGATGCGCCGGGGCAATTGGGAACAAGCCGCAGCAATTTATGAAAAATCATTCAAGCTCAGCCCGCGTAATTCAGATGTAGCCAATTCCACTGGCCTCATCTACGAGCGTATGCGCAAATACGAGAATGCACTGGATTGGTTCGATCATGCCCTCTCGATTGATGCGGATACTATTTGGTCTCAATTCGGCAAGGTAAGGGTCTATTATCTCTCGAATGGCGATACGGAAAAAGCTCGAGCTTTATTAGAGACATTGCCTCCTCACAGGTTTAATGATTATTGGTGGATTCTTAATGGCATGCTTGAAAGAAACTTTCAAGGAGTGCTAGGCCGGCTTGACTCCTTATCCTATGATGTGGCTGAAGGTGAATATTTTAATTTCTATAAGCATCTTGCTTATGCCATGGTATATCATGCCCTTAGCGATCAGTCGTTAGTGAAAACCCATGCCGAGGAGGCACGTATCGCCTTAGAAGAAGCCCTAAGAGAGCATCCGGAAGATTCAAGAATTCATGCTTCCCTCGGTCTTGCTTATGCCTACCTGAGTCGCAAAGCGGAAGCCATTAGAGAAGGGAAACGAGCAGTAAGCCTCTATCCCCAGTCCAGAGACGCCTACGGTGCACCGCATTACGTCAATAGTTTAGCTATGATTTATACTGTTGCCGGTGAATACGAGGAGGCCATCAACCAGCTGGAGTACCTAATGTCTATCGCGTCTGGGGACATCGTATCTATTCCAGTCTTGCGATTGGATCCGATGTGGGATCCGTTGCGCCAGCATCCACGTTTTAAACGCTTGCTCGAAGAGAATTAAAAGGGGCGAGAAAAGAGAAGGAATTTTCTTCGCTCCTGGCGATGATACTGGAATAATTGCGTTTATATTAATAATATCCTAGTTTGCACCATTTTCGATCAACAGCTCCATTATCTCCTCATGGCCAATTCTTGTTGCGTTATTCAGCGGAGTCTGACCTTTTTTGTTCTTTACATTCACCTCTGCACCTCTTTTAATCAGTAAATCAACTATCTCTGTATGGCCGCAATAGGCCGCCACATGAAGTGGAGTATTACCGTCTTTGTCCCGAGTGTTTACTTTTACACCCTCATCAATCAACAACTCAACTATGTCTTTTTCGCCGTCCCAGGACCCTAAGTGCAGCGCGGTTTGGTCAGTATAGTCTTTTAATCCTGCATTTGCGCCCTTGGCAATGAGAAGAAGGACTGCCTCTTTATGACCATTATAAATTGCGATGTGCAATGGAGTCATACCCGCCAGATCCCTGGGATTCTTCTCAATCCCCTTTGCTAGCAGAAGCTCTATGACATCTTTATGACCATGGCATGATGCGAGGTGAAGTGGTGTTCTGCCTTTGTTGTCCTTTATGTTAACCTCTGCCCCATTTGCAACTAACAGCTCAACTAAATCTCTGTGGCCACGTAAAGAAGCGAGGTGCAGTGGGACTAAATTTTTGTATTTGGATCTTGCATTCAGCTCCGCTGTCTTGGCAATAAGTAACTGAGCTGCATCTTTATGGCCCGAATATGCTGCCAAATGCAGTGGAGTCCAGCCTTTATAGTTACTGGCGTTCGCCAAACCAGGAGACTTTAACAATAACTTTTTTAGTAGAGAAAGGTCTCCTTGCAGTGCTGCATTATGAATCTTGTCTTCCAATCCGTGTGTTGCAGACATATAGAAAGTCAAAATGAAGATGTAAACTAAAATTAAATGTAAAGATGGCTTGCGAATCATATTCTGTTTTTATTAAGGGCTGATTCTGATAAGATGCCGTAATAGAACTTCCTGAGTTGTTTCGGTATGATCATCCTTCCTGAAAATGTCCTGTCAGCAATTATTGAATACAGCTCAGAGCCGAAAAATTTCTGATCTGTGTAATTCACTTTTAAATCCTGCAATTCATCATAAGGTTTAAAGTCATCTGGGGATGGCTCGTTTAATCCAACATTCCTCAAAAACATCACCTTATCTTGTTTTTTCTCAGCCATCATTGCCTCTAAAAAAAAGATCTCTGCCTCGATCGAAAACAGAAACTTTTTTCTTTCATCTAATATGTTATGCCAGAAGTCATGGAACAACTCATGTATAAGGGTGGCCTTAACTCTTTTATCTAATGTTCTGTGTACAGCCATTCTATTAGAACTAAGAGTAAAATGACTGAAAAGACATGTGCTTAGCATCACTATGTCTTTTCCCCCTTTATCTTTTATGTAACGGGCACGATGCATTTCAAGGGAAGATGATTCACTGTCTCCAGGAAATACACCGTAATTATTATTAAGGATTTCTTTCTCAATTAGTTCGTTTTTTCTTAAAAATCCGGAAGTCCATACTTGAGCTAACAAACTTTCGATTGTTTTTTTATCTGCTGTATGTCTATATCGATATCGAAAATCGAATTTGAGTTCTAAGTTTGGGTAAATTTCTGATTCAATTCTTAAAACTCTAGAGCAACTGGTTAATGTTACAACTAATAAAAACGCAGCATATATTTTTACAATGTCATTGCGAGCCCTGAAAGGGCGTGGCAATCTCTTCTTTATAGGATGAGATTGCCACGCTGCGCTCGCAACGGGGATCGCCATGTTGCTTCGCTCCTTGCGATGATACTGGAATAAATGCGTTTGAATTAGCAGTAAATAGGTTTTTAATAACTTCGAGTTTTGCATTTTAGCCACCCGGCATATCAGTTCATAATTCACTCGACAGTTTCAGGCTCCAATAAATCTTCGTTTGGTTTTAAGTGAATCATCATTAAGCTTTTATGCAAGAAATATGCCATTGCATAGTAAAGGTTTGATAGATCGCCTTTTTGAAAAATTATGGAAAAACCTCTGTTGCCTTACATCTTGAGCCCTTTGTCAATAATCAAGCTAAATATAAGAAAATCAACAAAAAATAGCTTTGAGAAGAGGGAGAACCAATTATGTTACACATCAGAAATCGGATAACAAAATCGATAAATATAAGATCAAGAGATAAAAGCGAGAGGAAATTTTTTCTTAAGATGTATGAAAATTAGACAAATCTAATTTCCGTCCTCTATCCAATTTATTTTCAATAGGTTCCAGGAATTTTGTATTTTTCTGCGTGTATAAGTGTCAAAAAATTAGGCAATCTAATCCTTTTAAGTCCTGATTCAACAAGGATTGTGGGAGATGGAAAATAGCTGAATCCTGATGTGATTATTTCTTAAGGATGATTCCGTTTTATAACATTATTCTCTATTGCTAAGCTGTTGATACCTAATATATCCAATTTTTCATTCATCAATCTTGGCGATCATTATGCGGAATTTAGGCCAGAAAGTTCTGTATCGGTTCCAGTCTGATTTAATTGGCATATTTTTTGCATAGGAACAACTATGAAGAATTTCAATAAGAATGCATCAATTTGTGATTCAATTACGTATATATATATGAAGGGCGTAAAAAGATAGATTAGAAAAAAAGGAGCACAACACCATGCATCATGAAATTAAAATTGATCTTGATAATTTCCGACAAGGGCGCTTGGTTCGAATCCACCCGGTCTGGCATTCTTTCATCAAATATTGTGAGTCCTTAGGATATGGAGAAATAGAAAAGCTTAAAATTCAAGATGGACTCCCAATGTTGGCTGAAGAGGTTAAAAAGAAAATAAAATTTTCTGAAAAAGGATGGACGTGACAATGGCTAGAGAAAAATTAATTGCTGAGCAATACAATTTGTTATACCAGAAGCGCGACGCTGAAGCAATATTTGAGCTTGAAAATGGTGATAAGTTAAGCTTAGATTTTCTGGGTGAAAGGGAAAGGGGAGAACCCGTAATGAAAAGCTTTAAGCTCTTCATAAACTATTTTAGTGAGACGCAAAGAGTTCCTTTAAAGGAACTGATGAACATGGTGGAGAGAGCTATATTGATCAGAACGTTATCTCAAGTAAATGGAAATCTGAAAAGTGCAGCAAAATCCCTGGGCTTAAAATACACCACGCTGCACGAAAAGATAAAAAAATACAATATTCGTTTTCAAAAAGAGCCAATTAGATATTAATTTCTTTCTTTTAGGTTCTTTGTGAGTCATGATTTTTTAGCTTTTAAAATTTATATCTCTAAAAATTTCATCAAGTCAAGCCCTACACAAGAAAACATCTCTATTCTCCGGATAGATATTCTTATTTTGATATTGGTTTTTCTTATTGTTATAATTGGTCTGAATTATTCATAAAAAATGCCGATACTTTTTTGCGGTGGAGGACCACAGCTTCATGGGCTGACGCCTTGCATCCGACGACATATATTTTAAATAACATCGTCGTTGCGAGCGGAGCGTGGCAATCTGGCAACATCGACTCGTGAATAATCCAGGTTAGTCAGATAAGAATTCTTGCGAATTTCACATAAGCGGAGGAGTAATGAAAAAACCATTGGCCTTAATCAATGTAACGATAATGTTTATCTTAGCAATACTAATGATTAATAGTACCTTTCTCTATTCTCAGGTTTTTGCAATGGCAAGCGGCACAGTAAAATCAGAGGATGGCAAGCCCATTAAAGGGGCAAAGGTGATTTTAATATTTTCTGAAGACGGAACAAAATATGAGTTAATAACTGATAAGAAAGGAAGATGGAGGAAGGCTAGTATGCGTTCCGGCGCATGGACTATAGGTTTTATGGCTGAAGGATACGAGCCTCAAAACTTTAATATTACCCTCTCTGCAATAAAAAAGAACCCCCCTATTGATGTTAAACTTACCTTTATTCCTAAATCCCCTTTGATCACAGGAGATGCCTTATACCAGCAGAAGAAATACGATGAAGCTTTAAAGGAATATCAAAGGGTTTTGACCGAGAATCAAGACCTTTACCAGGTTTATGATAAGATCGGGCTTTGTTATTACAGGCTAAATGATATAGAAAATGCTATTGAGGCCTTTAAGCTAATGCTCGAAAAAGAGCCTCAATCACAGGATACACTCATTAATCTTAGTGCTATCTATTTTGAAAAAGGCGATCTTGAAGAAGGCATGAAGTATTTCGAGCAGCTCGACGAAAAAAGTCTGGAAGATCCTAGCATGTTCTATAATATCGGGATACTCTTGTTTAAAAATCGTAAGATAGATATGGCTATTGATTATCTCCAGAAATGTTTAGCTGTGGATCCGAGGTATGTTAACGGTTATTATCAATTAGCTTTGGTATATCTTAACAAAGGTGACTTGGAGGAAGCAAAAAAGAATTTAAAAAAAGTTATTGAATTGGCGCCTGAATCTGAAAAAGCAGCCTTAGCTAAAAAAATGTTAGAGAATATAAAATAGAAGGATAGAGCAAGAAATTCAATTTTTTGAATATTTATATCCAATAAAATGAATTTTATTACATTAATTAGGCCCTACAATTTATATAACTTCAATCTAATTAATAAGATAAAGATTTATATTATAATTGGCATGTTTTTTGCACTATATAAATGACAGAATAGAAAAAGATTTAGAGTAAAGCATAAATTTGCAGCATAACGGCTCACTTAAATAAAAGAGGCTGTTTGAGGCTGATGTTTCTGTGAGTCTCAGGCAGCCTCTTATTGTTTTGGCTGAGATGCTTAGTAAAAGGAGGTGAGAATCAAACAGACAATTCAAACAAGATGGTTAAAAGTATGGGATTAATAACTTCATTATGAAGTTTTAATTCCAGGGCAATGGTTAATTTGGCTCGGCTCTAGATATTGAGTTAGAGGACAGAGCCAAAAATTTTCCCAGAAATTGGGAAAGGAGAAAAAAATAGTATGAAAAAAAGCTTCAAAACTTTGTTGATTTTGTTATCCATCCTGATGATCACCTCAGCTACATACTCCGCCGAAAGGGGAACTCTCAAAGTCACAGTTGTTGACGATGAAGGTAATGCTCTACCCGGTGTTTCCTTAACTCTCTCAAGCCCTGTCATGATGGGATCAAAAAGCTTAATCTCAGGCGTGGATGGAGGAGTTTTGTTTGTTAATCTGACTCCTGGAACTTATGAACTTAAATCAAGCATTGAAGGATTCCCAGAAAAAACTTCAACAGAAATTTTTATCTCTCTAAATAGACAGACCGTTCTTCAGGTCGAGTTGAATCCTGCAGTAGTTGAGGAGGCCATTACTGTTATTGCTGTCTCTCCTGCGGTTGATACAACAAGATCTGTCATAGCTGAATATATTACCCATGAGACTGTCGAATCGCTGCCTATAGCTCGAGATTTCGTCGGATATCTGCAGTTAGCTGCTGGTGTCAACATGGTTCCCAACTCTGGGGGCAGAGATACATCTCAGGATCCAGCTGGTAAAGGCGGTTTAAACTATTATGACCGAGGAAGCCAAGGAGCGATAAACACAAGAGGAGGCGGCAAACGTGGCTCCCGTGATAATATGTTTTTCCTGGACGGAGTGAACATCACCGGATTATCATCTCAAACAGCCCTGATGACCTTTAACAACGAGGTCATTCAAGAGCAGGAACTTATGACTTCTGGTGTTCCGGCTGAATACGGAGGAGGTAAAGGTGTTGTCGGAAACATCGTGACCAAGTCAGGAGGAAACAGATTTTCAGGTTCCGTAAACTTTTATTTCCAGCCCGAAGGTTTATTCATGAACTTCGGCGGGAGTGCACATGATGACGCGGATGATCCCACAAAGCTCGAGGGATTCAGAGACAACAAATATGATACTGCTGCGACTTTTGGTGGACCAGTGCTGCAGGATAAAATCTGGTTTTTTCTTTCAGGTCAGTACAGAAACAATTCAAAAGACTTCCAACTTTCAGAATCTGCTTCTTCGACCCGAGAGGAAGTGAACTATAAACAGAGCAGAAAAGGGCTTTTTGGCAAGCTCTCATTCAAGTTGACTCCTAATGATTCATTTACTTTTGTGTATTTCTTGGATGACTATACTGTAGAGGGATCCCGTGATAAAACCATAATCAAAACCCGTCAGCCCTTAAACGACTACAATATGGGTACTTACAGTGGCTATTATCAGAGGGTCTTTGGAGATAACCTCATTGTAGATGTTCGCTACGGGCATTACTGGTGGGGACAGGAGATTGCACCCCGCTATCCAGAGGCAGGCGTTGAAGACAGGCTTTATTTCTTGGCTGGAGCATACCCCTCTATTGAGAACTACCAGTTTGGAAGCTACTCTTCAGGTGCTGATAATAAAAACACGAGGGATCAGGTCAGTTTAAATTCTGAATTTTTCTTAGGCAACATGCGGATCAAGGCTGGTGTAATGTACTCCAATGAGAATGATATGGACGACGTTTTTTACCCCTTAGGAGAAAGGCGCTCTTCCTTAGATCCTAATCTATCGGGATATACTCTTGGAGAGCTTTATGATGCAGGTATTATGCCTGCTAGCGAATTCGATGAACGGCTCCTTCCTTGGATTAACGCTCACTGGGATGCCACCGCTGACGCCCTTGATACAGATGGGAATGAAGTTGTGAGTACCGATGAGTTGAGAGCAGCAACCATGGCTGAAATGGGCGACAACGGGGTGAACTTCTTGAGAACTTATCAGTCCGCAACAGGTCCTAATAAGGTCCGAGCCCAGCGCTGGTATGGATACCTCATGGATGACTGGAAAATCAACGAATATTTCACTCTCAATGCAGGACTCCGAATCGAAAATCACCATACCAAAGACTCAAAGGGTGAGACTATTCTTCATTTGAATACCGTATTTCTGCCCAGAATAGGATTGGTCTGGAATATAGGCGGAAGAGGGACCCACAAGTTAACGGCCTTCTACGGACAATTCTCTGATCCTACGCCATTTGGTATGATCCACTTTGCTGGAAACCTTTCTGGACGAGTTCGGGAAGAGCAGGTCTGGCTTAATAACGACTGGTACACTTTTCGCATCCGGGGAGGAGACAAACAGAGAGATGCTGTCTGGACTCCAAGTACAAAGGATAGTCGTTCCAGGGAATTTTCCTTGACCCATGAGATTGATTTAGGCGATGGGCTGGTCTTTAGGAGTCAGGGCTATTACCGCGGAGACCGCAACATCATTGAAGATTATGATCTTTTTACCTATGTTGAAAATATTCCAGCCGGCTATGAAAATCTCGCGCTCACTTTTGAGGATTTTGGTTATCCTGCAGAGGGTCCTCCTGCTAACATCAACTATTTCCTCTCTAACCTCGTCGGAGGTAAAAGAGATATCTATGGCCTTGACTTTGAAGTCTCAAAGCGATTCGTCACAGGCTCTTTCGTAGTTGCCCAGTATTCATTCAAGCGTGCTCTTGGAAACAGCCAGTCTGATGGAAACGCAGACCTTCAGGGCGATTTCATTACTCTTGATCCAAGAAACGATTACATGTGGGGACCTACTCCTGGAACCATTCCTCATAAGATTAAGATCTTCGGTACCTATAGAACTCCTTTTGGCTTGGATATCGGCGCCCTTTTCTACTGGAATTCAGGAATGATATACACTGAGAGCTATAACTTTTTGCCAGATGCTTACGACATTTATTACAATTGGCCGTTGGGTGGTGGTGATTACGTAAAGACCGGACAAGAGCAAACTCAAAATTATTATCAACTTGATTTAAAGTTCAACTACGGAATAAAGCTACAAGATGTTGCTGTTCTTGATTTGTTCCTCGATATTTACAATGTCACCAATAGACAGGCACCTATTGATCTTCAGTATACACGTAATGATCCAAAATGGGATTATCAAGAGATAACAGAAATCCTTATGCCTTTGAGATTGTACATCGGAGCCAGAATCAGATTCTGATCTGCAGTTAAAGCACAAAGAGGCTGGCGCTTGAAATAAGTGCCAGCCTCTTTTTTTTATCTTGATCGTTGAATTGTGGTAAAATAAAAATATCAGTGAAATTGCTTTTTAGGAAATAATCAATGATTATTTTCTAAAAAGGCATTATCGCCAAGATACATTATTGAAATTATCATGGAGAGGAGCGAAGAAGATTCCCCACAGGGCTCGGAACAAGCTATGCGACCTCAACCGGCTCTATCTTTTATTTTTGAATTTTTATAAAATTTAGAAAAATGACAATTAAAAAATTAATCTTGTACGCTGTCATTAGCAGTTTAATCCTCCTTTTCCTGGGTCCGTATACTTTATCCCAGGAAGCAAATAAGAATATCCAGCAACAAAAAAAAGAAGGAATACCAAGGCCTGCCTATGAGGTTGAGGTTATTGTTACCAATGTTGATGTTGTTGTGACTGATAAAGCAGGCAAGAGAATTACAGGTCTTAAGCCGGAAAATTTTGAAATCTATGAAGATAGTTTACTCCAGAAGCTGACTAATTTTTATGAGGTCAAGGGAATGGACGTTTATCTATCTGCGCTTGATAAAGAGAAGAAAAAACTTTTTGTACTCGCTGAGCCTTTACCCAAAAAATCTCCACAGTTCGCGAATAAAATTATTATTTATTTCGATAACTGGCATCTCCATCCTTTAAACAGAAATTGGAGTTTAAAAAAATTAGAACCATTTATTCGAAATAACTTTTCAACTGATAATAATAACCAGGGAATGGTCGTTTGTCTTGATCAAAAACTCGAAATCGTACAGGAATTCACCTCGAACGAATGGCAACTTATCCAGGCTATAAATCAGATAAAAGGGCTCTCTGGCCAATCCCTTTTACGAATAAGGACCAAAGAAGATATGAGAAAAGAGCTAAACAGAATGGTTACAGAAACTACGGGGATTAACAGATTTGATAGTTATGATAGAGCATTGGGCTATGCCAGAAATTATGTTGAAGATGAACAAAATGACCTTTTATACTCCCTGAAATCAATGAATGCTTTTATAGATTATTTAGTGGGAATCGAGGGAAAAAAAATAATGATTTATATCAGTGATGGATTGCCTATAAATCCAGGCGAGGAAGTTTTTGGCTTTCTTGATCAAGCCTTCCCCAGAGGAAATGCAATGTCCGAAGCGATGAACTATGATGCGACTAGATTATTCAAGGAATTGACAGCAAGATGTAATGCTAATGAGATCGTCCTTTACCCCATCAATGCCCAGGGATTAGAGAGCATGATCCTCTCAGCAGATAAAGGAGCAGGATGGGATACTTATTCTCGAGGCTCTGGCATGATGAGGCCTGGATCAAGATTAAAGAATGATGCTCTTAAACTTATGGCCCGCGAAACAGGGGGCTTAGCCGTCCTCAATACCAATGATATCGAATCAGGGCTTGAGAAAATAGAGAACGACCTTCAGTTTTACTATTCCCTTGGATTTAAGTCTCCTCAAGGTGAGGATAATAAATACCATTCAATTAAGGTTAAATTAGCTGGAATTAAGGAAAAATATAAGGTTCGTGTTCGACAGGGATATGTGCGAATTTCTCAAGAGGAGAAAGTTAAAGAGAGTGTTTTTTCGCGGCTGCACCTCAAGCGCCAGTACAATCCAATGAATGTTATGGTCCAAATCATGCCAGTGGAACCAATGCCCGGATCGGATAAGCTTCGTCTGACTTTAAAGGTCCTTGTACCCCTAAAAAACTTAACATTATATCCTCGTAAAGATGATTATATCGGACAAATTAAGGTATACATTGCCCTAATGGATTCAGAAGGCCGTATATCTCCTTGTCATGAATTGACTCAAGAAATAAAAATTCCTGTTGAAGACTATGAGATTGCCGTTAATAGAAGTTACCCATACTCCGCTGAAATGTACGTTGATCCGGGTCATTATATCATCTCTCTTGCCGTTAAGGATGTCCTAGGGTCTGTCATAAATTATCTTCAATTAGAAGAAATGATTGAATAAGGACTTCTTTCTATATAATTAATTTTTATCTTCGTCCCAAAATGGCTCGTGGAGAATAACATGAAAACACTATCAAAAGAATCCAGAAGAATTTTTTCTTTCAGATTGTCCGCTTTGTTTTCTATCCTGTTGCTTTTAACATTCCTGTTGGTTGGGTGTGGCAATAGCAAACTCGAGTTAAACAGCAATTGGCGGGACCGGGAGATTACTGTTGATGGTAAAAATGCGGACTGGCTCGGAACCATGTTGTTTTTTGAAGAAGATAACGTTTCCGTCGGCTTGCTCAATGATGATAATTTTTTCTACATTTGCATGATTGCTGAAGACCAATTTATGCGAACTCAAATGATGAGGAAGGGATTTACACTGTGGTTTGATCCGGATGGCGGCAAAGAAAAAATTTTTGGCATTAAATATCCCTTAGGAATGCAAGCAAGTGGAATGGGTATGAGAAGAGATGAACAGAATCTGGAAAGATCCAGCCAGGCCCCCAGGAGACCAATGATTGAATTGGAAATCCTCGGGCCGGGAAAGGATGAGCTAAAAAAAATGCCGATTGCAGAAGCAAAAGGAATCGATATTATTGTCGAGTTTTCAAGCGGGATGTTTGTCTATGAACTCAAAGTCCCCCTTATTCAGAGCGAACAGTACCCTTACGCTATCGGAGCAGAAGCAGGCAGCTCGGTTGGTATTGGACTTGAAATGTCTAAGATGGAAAAGTCAGATATGAAGGGGCAAATGAGCGGAGGAAGGGGAGGAGGTGGCCCGTCGGGCGGAATGAGTGGGAGAACCGGAGGCAGAGGAATGTCCGGGGGCGGTAGAAGCCCTCAAAAGCGACAACCTTTAAAAATTTGGGCAGTTGTCCAGCTGGCTTCGAATAATAGCGCGGTCCAGGAGTAATTTTATCGTTAGAAAGGAGGGAGGATTATGGATCAAAAAATTATTGACTTACACGATGATTACAGCAATGGATTGCTGGATCGTCGTGAATTCATCAAGAAATTAGCTTTTCTTGCTGGCGGCACTGCTGCAGCTATCGCTCTTCTGCCTCTAATAGAAAATAAATATGCCCAGGCTCAAGTCGTTCCAAAGGATGATTCCCGCCTATATGTGGAAAATATTAAATATCCCGGAGAAACAGGCGATGTTCTTGCACATTTTGCCAGGCCCAAAGGAGATAAAAAACTACCTGGTGTGATCGTGATCCACGAAAACAGAGGTCTTAATCCCCACACCGAAGATGTTGCCAGGCGCGTCGCGTTGGAGGGTTTCTTAGTTATTGCCCCAAACGCCTTATCACCGTTGGGGGGAACCCCAGAAGATACCAATGAGGCTCGGGCGCTGATGCGAAAGCTTGATAGAGAATCGAACCTAAAAAATTATCTTGCTGCGGTAAAGTACTTAAAGACTCATCCTCAGTCCACAGGAAAGGTGGGATGCACGGGCTTCTGCTGGGGGGGAGGAGTAACAAACCAGGTTGCCGTCAACTCTCCGGATTTAAAAGCAGCGGTTCCTTTCTATGGCAGACAGCCTGCGTCTGAAGATGTCCCTAAGATTAAAGCATCTTTACTTCTACAGTATGCTGGTCTTGATGAGCGAATTAATAAAGGCATTCCGGAATTCGAAGCAGCTTTAAAGAAGGCATCCGTAGATTACAAGATATTCATATATGAGGGTGCAGGGCATGCTTTTTTTAACGACACAGGTTCCCGATATCACGAGGAAGCGGCCAAGCTTGCCTGGGAACGGACCATTGCCTTCTTTAAACAGAAGCTAAAAACCTGATGCCCAGCCTGCACTTTGACGATTTGTGCTGCGAATGACGGATTCAATGGGTCATTTGCCCAGGCAGCATTTCTTGTACTTCAAGCCACTGCCGCACGGACAGGGAGCATTCCGGCCCGGTTTGAGATTTGTCCGGGCATCTGCGGCCCGCTCTGGCGGCATTTGTTGTTTGAGGATTTGCTGATCCCATTGTTCGGCCACCTCTGAAACGAATGGCTGACAATGTGCAAAAAAGCGTTTGTAGCCCGCACACAGGTAGTTTAATCCCTCTTCGCCATCCGGTGTCTGGAGGAAGCGGTTCTTCGGGCATTCCCCATGGCACATAGCCCTAACATCACATTTCTGGCAGTAGCGGGGTAAAGTCTCCAATTTGGCTTTCCCGAATGCCCTCTGTGCCGGGCTCTCGAGCAGCTCTACCAAGGGAGTCTCCTGAATATTCCCGAGGCAGTGTTCAGCATCGACGAAGTGGTCACATGAATAGAAATCTCCGTTGTGTTCGATGACGGGAATATCACCGCAGGTCGGACGGAAAATACACAGCGAATGCTCTTGATTGAAAGCTGTTCTGGCAGCCTCTTCGAATATCTGTACTTTAATCTGCCCGATATCCTGGTCTTTCCACTCGTCGAATATGGTACAGAGAAATATTCCCCAAGCTTCAGCCGGCGCGGTGATGTGGCTGACGCCGCCTTCGGCGTCCGGCTGTGGCTCGACCAGAGGCAGAAAGCTTATGTATTGGGCATTGATCTGCTTGAAGAATCGGTAGACTTCGGTGGGGAACTTGACATTATGCACATTCACCACACATAGGATATCGGTATAAACTTTGTGCTGCTGCAAGAGTTTATACCCCCGCATCGTCTGCTCGTGGGTGGTTTTTTTGTCCTTGGTGACGCGGTATCGGTCATGCATTTCCTGAGGACCGTCCAGGCTTAGCCCAACAGCAAAGCCCTCTGCCGCCAGAAAGCGGCACCAGTTCTCATCGAGGAGGATTCCGTTTGTTTGCATGCCGTTGGCAATTCGTTGGTTAGAAGGCTGATGCTTGTTCTGTAGGGCTACAATCTTGCGAAAGTAGTCCAGCCCCAGGACGGTCGGTTCCCCGCCATGCCAGGAAAACCTGATCTCTGGATCCGGGGAAGCATCGATGTGCTGGACAATGTACTCCTCCAGGATGTCGTCGGACATGCGCCAAGACTCGCCCTTTGGATAGAGGTGTTCCTTCTTCAAGTAGTAACAGTAGTGGCAGTCCAGGTTGCAGATGGAACCAATCGGTTTGGCAAAAACCTGAAATTCGCGGGAAGCTTTGACCATTGTCTAATCCTACGGCTCAATTAGTCTTTTTTCTGAATACATCGGGCTCAATGTGCCATTCCAGATTGTTCGGGGGTGTTACCGCATGCTCAGAAGGCTTAGGTAGTGCTTTTAGCTGCGGGCAGTAATCATAGGCAACGGGGAAGGGACGGCAGGTACCGCCTCTGTTCACATATTCCCAGACAATCTCGCCGTCAGGTTTTACCTGAAAGAGTCTCCCGGTATTGTCCTCGGCTATAAACGTATTTCCGTTGGGAAATCTCTTCTGTGAGCCCATTGTCTTGCTGAAAAATTTAATGTTTGCGTATCCTTCGGTCTCATACTTCCAGACGATCTTCTTGGTAACTGGATTGAATTCGATAATAAATGTTTGTCCGGAATGAGTTCTGTGCCTGGGGAAAAGTCCGTTGTCGAATAAGATAATATTTCCTTCCCCGGGCAATCCTTTCTCTATCATTTCAGGTTCGTGGCAATGTGATAATCCGCCTTTATAATTGTGAGTCCACTCCCATACAATTTTTTTTGTTTCTTTATCCACGATGTAAAGTGTGTCTATATTTCTCGGGTTAATGATGATATTGCCTGGTTTGAACCTCTTGTCACCGGCATCGTACCATTTGTTCTCCGGAATAGGGGCGATCGAATTCATGTGAATCCAGTCTCCTTCCGGAGTGACTGGTGAAAATCTATTCAGGTCAAGATGATTATATGCATGCCACTCCCATACAATTTTCTTATCCGGCGTTAACTCATAGATGTCACCGCCTTTTTGCTTCTCTTCGCTTCCTCTTTTTCGAAGCGCCCACCAGGGAGAAATTTCTACATCCTTTACCTGCTTCTGATAATCTTCAGGCAGCGGTTCATGATCAAGTAATAACCTGTTATTATTAGGCAGCCATCGCATGTCATTTATTGAATCAATCCCTTCATGAGTCCAGACAATGTTGCCATCCCAGTCATATTCAATAATTGTTTTTTTTGGAGCAACGTAAAGCAGATGACCATTGGGCAGTAGTCTGCATCGTTTATTAAAATTGGGAATAACCTTCCAGGTGTGTACAACATTGCCATTCATGTCAATAAGACGGACATCGTCGGGGATTTTGCTTTTTGCCCTGACTTTAGCAGATGGGTGATTACCTAGTGAGGCGTGATCAGGAACCAGAATATAACTATTGTGACATTCATCAGGTTTGTAAATGGTGGTTCCAGTAGGAAATATTGTTGGATAGGCAAAAGCCAGATAAGCAAAAGCCAGAGAAATCAAAACCCCTATGGCGGATGCAGTAATTTTCTTGGTGTTCATTTCTTCCTCCTCTTCTTTAATTTCTTGTTGATTTCATATGTTAGAACAAAAAAATCTATTTAAGCAACTCATAAAGCCCCCTCACTCCTCATGGACAATAGAGCTGAAGACAGCAACAGCGGAAGAGAAAGGCCGTTTCTACGACATGGAATCTACCAGAAAATAATGGCATTTTGATTTCATATTCACTTATACAAACGCAATTATTCCAGTGTCATCGCGAGGAGCGAAGAAGATTCGTTCGCTTTGCTCGGAACAGGCTGTGCGATCTCAAACAGTGAATGACATTGTAAAAATATATATTGCGTTTATATTAGTATCTGATATCTATCTCGTATATTTATTGTTATGCTTTGCAAAATGGTGTATTGAGATTGGGTTGTAAATCCTCAGAATCCAGAATATTCTTTTTTATAAAGTTGACATAGGGACTATTGGTTCATATGTCAAGGAGATAGAACAATGGCTGAAGATTATGAAAAAGGTTTGTATTCTCCCGAGTTAATGGAAGAGATTAGGAGCAGGTTTTTATATGTAGATGGGGATCCTTATTCTGGAAAACGGATCTACCTTGAAGCCGCTTCAGGCTCGCTAAGACCAAAATCAGTAATAGAAGCGATGGCAAGAGAGACAGAACTACCTGATCAGCAAGGGAGGGCGAACCCAGGATCCGCTCACTCAGTTGAGGTTACTGCCAAAGGAATTGAAGACCTCATGATCTTTTTCGGGGCGAAGTCAGGGCAAACCATACCAGGCTGGAGTAGCAGCCATGTGATATATCGCCTTACAAATGCGGTCCTCTCTTCCATTCCAGGAACAAATGTTGTTACAACTGGGCTGGACCACGCTTCAGTCCGTAGTGCAATAACCCAGTTTGCCGGGAAGTACGGCAAAGAAGAACGTATCGCCGAACCCGATCGAGAAACAGGCTCCGTCGAGCTGGATACAATTTACGAAAAAATTGACAAGGATACCTGTTTTCTTGCTGTCATACACACTTCTAACGTTACCGGCGAAGTATTTGACGTCAAAACAATTGTCGAAGAGGCCAGGAAGATAAAGCCTGATTTGTATATCATGGTCGACGGTGTCCAATACTCGCCGTCTGATCTGATTGACGTCGATGAGATAGGAGCAGATGCCTATGTCTTCGCACCCTACAAAAACTATGGCATCAAGGGATGTGGATATGCTCATGTTTCAGATAGATTGGCAAAGCTTCCGCATTGGAAATATGTTTTTAAGCCTGAAACGAGCTGGGACCTGGGCGGGGTAGAGCATCAATCTTATGCGGCCTGGTCAGCTGTTGTAGACTATCTGTGCTGGCTTGGTGGCCATTTCACGGATTCTACTGAGCGGCGCGCATTGGTTGTAGCTGCCATGCAGAGTATAAAGGCGCATACAACAGGCCTTCTATCCACGCTGATCAAGGGCACAGATAAAACTCGTGGCTTCAAGGATATGAAGCATGTTACGGTCTATGGGATGGGAGAGGATCTATCAAGCCGCGCCTGTCTTGTTGGGTTTAACCTGAAAGGGATTGAGTCAGCTAAAGGATGTGAACTTTACAATGGTGAGCAGCTCAGACTCCATGCCCCTGGGCAGGATCCGTTTTTCGCGGCTATGTTGAAACAGCTTGGCATATCAAGCTTTATCCGGTTGTCAGCGTGTCATTATAATACGCCGGAGGAGATAGAGCTGTTTCTCAAGGCCACAGCAAGCTTCGCCTAACGGTGTGTATTGATTCTCGACTGACGAGTTGCTCGGAACAGGCTGAGCAATCTCATAGGAATATGTCATTACAACGCTTTCTCCACCTCTCTGATTGAATCGGCAAATATTTCTATTCCCTTTTTTGCCAGTTCTTCTGTCAGAACAAGAGGAGGAAGGAATCTGACAACGTTTGAATAATGGCCACCTATCTCAACGAGGAGCCCATGCTGGTGACAGATAGTCCTCACTTTTTGAGCAAGGTCAGAAGCTGGCTCCTTTGATGCTTTATCCTTGACAAGTTCTATGCCATGCATGAGCCCCCTTCCTCGAGCTTCTCCTACAATTGACGAATCTTTCTCAATATCTTTAAGCCAGGAGAGCATCTTCTCACCAAGGTTGAAGGAGTGTTCTGCAAGATTATTATCAATCATGAAACGGAGTGCTGCTGCTCCGGCTGTGTAAGCAATGACATTTCCCCGAAAGGTGCCGATATGTTTGCCTGGAGGCAATGTATCAAGTTTTTCTTTGTAGGCAATACATGAAATAGGAAAGCCCAAGCCTCCCAATCCCTTACTCAAAGTGATTATGTCAGGCACTATTCCGCTGTGCTCAAAGGCAAACATCTTTCCTGTTCGACCCAGACCCGCCTGGATTTCGTCAACAATCATAATGACATTGTTTTTGTCGCAGGTCTTGCGAATCCCGGTGAGAAACTTCTCTGGAGGAATAATGGAACCTCCTTCACCTTGAATGGCCTCAACGATGATAGCCGCCGGTTTCCCCACTCCTGAATGGGGATCCTCAAGAATGTGCTCTATGTATTTCACACATTCAAGGTTACACGACTCAGAGGTCTTTCCGAATGCGCAGCGGTAGCAGTAAGCATAGGGTGCAAAATGAACTTCGGGAATGAGCGGGAGAAAATCTTCTTTGAAGCTTAAGCCGCTTGAAAGAGAAAGAGCGCCTGAACTCATTCCGTGGTAGGCTCCTTCGAAAGATATCAGAGGATGACGGTGCGTATTATACTTGGCAAGCTTCACAGCCGCTTCAACTGCGTCAGACCCAGTCGGGCCTCCGAATAAAACTCTTTTTAACGGATCAGGAAAGAGCGAAAACAAGGTATCTATGAGTGCTTTCCGTGGTTCGTTCGGAAAGTCCAGGGAATGAGTCAGGTTTGAGAGCTGCTTGGAAACATCCTCTAACACCTTTGGGTTGGCATGCCCGACATTCATCACTCCGGCCCCTCCGAAAAAGTCAATGTAGACGTTTCCATCGACGTCCTCTACAGTAGCCCCTCGAGCACGGCTCAAAGCCATGGGCATTCCTCGGGGATATGAAACAGCAGAACTCTCATGAGCTGACTGAAAACTGAGGTACTCCTTTGATCGAGGACCCGGAGGTTGGATCTTTATCACGGGTGCATCAGGGAAGGAAAGACTCTTAAAATCCATATTATTTCTCCTAATCTAAGAAGTGAAGGAGAGGATTTCTCTCCATTTTAATCCTATCTTCAAAAGCCTCCGATTTTAACAAGCGGTAAGAACTAGAACCGGGCCTTTCTTTTTCCCATTCACAACTGTTCTTGGTATCCTTATTTACAGAATCGAAAGAAATATCATAAACTCTTTTTTATAAGAAATCAAAATATTACAATGACATAGGCATTTGGGGGAGTTGGCTCTATCCTTATCAAATGTGGCTGTTCTATTTTTGCTTTTTATAACTCTAAGTAATAAAAAAACTCAAAAATTCGATATTTTATAACTGCTAGTTATAAAATTGCAGTTAAGAAGCTTGGGAAATCTGGTATAATGTTTCAGAAGTTTGAAGGTGCGCCTGTAGCTCAGGGGATAAAGCGACGGATTCCGGATCCGGTATCGGGGATTCTCCTAACCTCCTGAAAACAAAGTAATAGCCAATCTTATCGGAAACTTACAAATTATCTGTAGGTATATGTAAGTATACCAAAATATACCGAAGAATATCTCAGGCAGTCACAATTTGGTCACAAGTAGTTCGTCGGGCTTATAACCCGGAGGCCACTGGTTCAAATCCGGTTCCCGCTACCATCATATTTTCCTTTTTTCCATTGGTATATTATTTGAAAAAATAATATTATTTTATTATCACATATCATTAATCATTGGACAGATGAGATCACTCTTCAGGTGAAATTAATTCCACTTCCGGGTTTTGAGCATAGTGGATTTGCTTCACCTGTTTACCGTATCCCAGCAGTTGATCAAAGTAAATCACCAGCTTGGGGAGAATATTGTACTCGGCAAATAATCTGACAAATTTATGCAGCCGGTCATTGGGCTTGTTCCACGGACAAATCCGGATGCAGATCGAGCAATGGTTGCCGTTTTTCACCCACCAGTCCAGGCATTTCATTGCCCTGGCGGGCCATTTCAGCATACCGGGCACATTTTGTTCGTTCCAGGCTTCATCGGTTCTTTCTCCATTCGGGATCGAGTTGCTGGGACAGTGCCTGGTGCACAAGGCACACGCTTCGCAGAATTTTTGAACCCCGATATCGATCGGTTTATCGGGGACCAGGGGAAGATTGGTAAAAACTTTACTCAGCCGAACCCGCGGCCCGTAATCCCGGGTGATCAATTGTCCGTTTCGTCCGAGTTCCCCGAGTCCGGCATCAACTGCCATGGCAATATTGATCCCCAGTTCATTGACAGAGGGTATGGCACGGTACCCGAGTTCGGTAATAAATGTGGCTAAAGAACTGGCACACCAGGCGCCTTTCGAATACTCAATATCGGTGTCATATTCAATGCCGGGTGATCTTTGAATCACACCATAACTCATTTCATGGACCATCATGATAACGGTATCACACTCTGTGGGAATCTCTATGGGGTCTCCCACCTCAGCCGCGTGGGAGTAGTTCACGTTTTGGTTGCCCCAGTGGGTGTAGATATAGGCAGGATTGATTTTGGCAATTCCCACATCATCGGCACCAATCCAATGGGCTTTTTCTTTTATTAATTTGGCCAACTCATCAGGATTAGGGTTTTTTAGCCGGTACTCGTTATTATAAATCGGTTTAGTTTCTCTGCCCAATAGATTTGCCCGCACTACATAGTCAACGGTTGCGCCTGCAACCCAGGTCGCATGGTCGATAATGGTTTTGCCGGGCTTAATCGACTGCAGGTTTTTAAGGCAGTTTTGGTGCATTTTGGTATATTTATTTCCCTCGACCGCACCGCGGCTAAGTGCCGTGTTGCGATCATCGAATCGTTTCAATTCTTTGGTTATATATTTTTTGTAGGTAGGTTCTTTGACAAATCTCATCGATCATCCTTATATTTTAATAACGCTTGGAAGTGGGACAATATATCAGGTTTTAGGCAAATACACGATTACTGCGGGGGCTCAATACATGTTTAATATCCGCGTTATTGTACCTCTCTTTTTTACTAGATGACAACCAGAATATGGGAATCAAAAAATTAATGGAACATATCGAAACAGGAATGAGATACTACCCGCCAATAGAAGAAAGATGAATAAGAATTTGCTTTTCGGCTGTGGTGGCCGAGCGAGTCTCTTTGAGTCGATATTCCCCTCCTTCCATCGTAAGGAAGTATAAAACACGACTCGAAGAGCTGTCAAGGACCTAAAGAGAGGGGGTTAGTTGATATGGTCACCTTTTCCTTGATTTTCCACGAGTATATACATAATATTTGAAGCATGGCAGAGAACCTTTCTAGACAACAAAGACATCGAGGAGAACATGCTCTGCCTGATAATAAGTATTTTGACAGAGGGATGAACCTCCGGAGAGGAGCGCAAAGATCATGACACAATTTGTATTGATTTTAGCGATTGTGCTCTATTTCCTTGTTTTAGTCTTCATCGGTATATTCAGCCGGAAAGAAAGCGATTCCGTTGATGGCTATTATGCAGCCGGAAAGAAGCTGCGATACTGGATCGTGAGTTTCAGCACCAATGCTACCGGTGAAAGCAGCTGGCTCCTCCTTGGACTTACAGGAATGGGCTATGCCTTTGGTGTTCATGCGCTCTGGGTAATGGTCGGCGAAGTCCTGGGCGTCGCTTTTGCCTGGATTTTTATGGCGCGGCGGTTCAAAGTTTATACGGATAAATACAATTCCATCACCGTCCCTGATTTTCTCGAGGACAGATTCAATGACACCCGTCACATTATGCGCATCATTTCTGCCATTATCCTTTTACCCATGGTCACCAGTTATGTAGCTGCGCAGCTTATGGCATCGGGAAAAGCCTTCAAGGCATTTCTCGGCATCGATTATGTTACGGGAATAATCATAGGATTAATCATCATCCTTTTTTATACAGTTATTGGAGGGATTACGGCTGTAGCGAGAGCCGACTTTTTCCATGGCCTCTTGATGCTGATGGGTCTTATCGCGCTCCCAATTGTGGCCATTGTCCATTGTGGGGGCTTTGGCCCGATGGTTGCATCATTAAAGTCCATTGACCCAAATCTTCTAAAACTCGCAGGGCCGACGGGCTTCAACACTATCGGCATCATAAGCATCATCGGATTTTTAGGCGTGGGCTTGGCTTTTATGGGATCACCGCAACTGTTTGTTCGTTATCTTGCTGCCCGAGATCAAAAAGAACTCATCTATGGCAAATACGTTGCGATTCTCTTTATCATTATTGTGGATACGGGAGCCATCTTGACAGGGATGGCCGGCAGAGTTCTCTTCACCTCTCTGAAAGATCAGGAAGACATTTTGCCAACAATAGCTTTGGAGCTTTTCCCTGCGTTGTTTACTGGACTTTTTATTGCCATCGTCCTCGCTGCCATCATCTCGACTGTGGATTCACTGCTGATACTCCTTTCCTCTTCCCTCATCAGAGATGTTTACCAGAAGGTTTTTCGTCCCGATGCACCTCAAAAGAGGCTTGTTTTCATGGGCAAAATCATAACCGTTATCGTCGGAATAGCTGCATTCTGGTTTTCCATATCGGAGACAAGACTGATTTTCTGGTTTGTCCTTTTTGCCTGGGCGGGTATCGGTGCGGCTTTCTGCCCTGTCATGATCCTTTCGCTTTTTTGGAAAAAGATGACGAAGGCAGGGGCTATAGCAGGAATGTGCAGCGGCTTTCTCATCACCATGATCTGGGCGATTTTCTTCAAGTCTTCAACAAATCTGTATGAAATGGTGCCTGGATTTTTCGGGGCAATCATCATAATCGTGCTGGTGAGCTTATTCACACAACCACCCCAAAAAGCGGCTCAAGATTTCGAATCCGTTTCTGAAACAGTCAAAAAATATAAGATGTAAAGTCCTGAAATAAAAGGGTTAAGTCCTAAGATAAAAAGGAGGATATATCATGTGCAATTCTCCATTATTAACTAAATGTCAACGTGTCTTATTTCTTTCTCTTGTTTTCATCTTGAGCAGCCTCTTGCTCACTTATTCAGCCTTCGGGAACGAGAAACCTAGAGCTCGTGATTTAGGCATTCCCTTCGATGGAAAGACGGGTCCTTTTAATTCCATAACAGATGTAAAAGGCGTAGAGGTTGGCCATGTGACTCTCATATCGGGAGAGGGTGCTTTGGAGGTAGGGAAGGGGCCGGTTCGAACGGGAGTGACGGCCATCTTGCCGCGTGGCAAAAAATATGACCCTGTGTTTGCCGGCTGGTACAGCTTGAACGGGAACGGGGAAATGACAGGCACAACTTGGGTGGAAGAGTCAGGTTTTCTGGAAGGGCCGGTCATGATTACGAACACCCACAGCGTAGGTGTTGTCCGAGACGGCGTAGTCGAGTGGATGCATAGGAACAAGATTTATGACCCGATATATGCAGATATTTTCTGGGCTCTCCCCGTGGTTGCCGAAACCTATGATGGTGGATTGAACGATATCAATGGATTTCATGTGAAAAAGAAGCATGTGTTTGAGGCGCTGGATGCGGCACGCAGTGGACGTGTTACGGAGGGCAATGTAGGCGGCGGGACAGGTATGGTGTGCCATCAATTTAAGGGTGGTATAGGGACCGCTTCGCGACGATTGGATGAGAAATTAGGTGGATACACAGTGGGAATCCTTGTTCAGGCTAACTATGGAGGGCGAGATACGTTGACTATTGCGGGTGTTCCCGTTGGAAAGGAAATTCCTGATATCAGGCTGGATAGTGACGAGTCAGGAAATCAGGCCGGTGACAGCAGAGGTTCTATCATTGTTGTTGTGGCCACCGATGCGCCCTTAGTTGCTCATCAACTCAAACGTCTTGCTAGGCGAGTTCCTGTCGGAATCTCGAAACTGGGTGGATTTGGAAGCAATACCTCCGGCGATATTTTTATTGCATTTTCGACGGCCAATCCAGGAGCCGCCAAACGAAGGGGAATATCCAAAGTTAATATGCTTCCCAATGACAGGATGACGCCGCTCCTTCTGGCCACAGTCCGGGCCACAGAAGAGGCAATCGTGAATGCTCTAATCGCTGCCGAAACGATGACCGGCATCAATAACCGTACGGTTTATTCCCTTCCCCATGACCGATTGATCAAAATCCTCAAGAAATACAACAGGCTAGCCAATTAATTATTTTCTGTAAAAATAAGTACTGGGAAGGATGAGATGGAAAATAAATCGGTCATAATCATTGGTGCAATAGGAATTTCCTTATTTTCCTTCGGTTTTACAATATTTTGAGAATTAGATAGAATTGGATTGAGTATGAGTACTTATCATTTGGCTGCGCCTGTAGCTCAGGGGATAGAGCGACGGATTCCGGATCCGTAGGTCGCAGGTTCGATTCCTGTCAGG
>SDBU01001386.1_pt1 | contig 34792 bp, 48 predicted proteins | sample 2277071 | NCBI WGS metagenome assembly SDBU01 (sample SAMN10397929, study PRJNA504765) | marine sediment metagenome | isolation source: marine sediment core GS08_GC12, 126 cmbsf | place: Arctic Ocean: Gakkel Ridge, Loki's castle | collected 2008 | reverse complement strand
GATATAAGCGGCCTCGGCGGCGTCGGCGGCGGCCCTGGTGGCCCAGACGGCGTTGGCGGTGGCCCCGATATAAGCGGCCTCGGCGGCGTCGGCAGCGGCCCAGGCGGCCCTGGCGGCGACGTCGGCAGCGGCCCTGGCAGCGGCCCTGGCAGCAGCGATGGCCCTAGCGGCCTCAGCGGCATCGGCGGTCCTATCTTCTCGGGACAGCCAGTTACGCGCCCACGCCTCAACGTCAGGTATACCGCAACGCAGCGCATGGCTTGTCACTGCTCGCGTTACAATGAGCTCGAGCCATGTCTCACGGTCCTGATCCCCGAGCCCGCGACATGCGACCCACACAATGTCACTGGGCGGGATGTCCAAATCACACACGTCGAGCGTCGACATACTGTCGCGTCCGTCAAACAGCCCCTCGAGCCGCTCGCGGGTGTACCCGTCAGCGTCCCAGCCGCACGGCTTTTCAGCCAACATTTCATCAACGGTCCATGTTTTCATCGGGTTTCTTTCCTTCGTTCAAAATGGGTCATCGTCTTGTACTTCGGGCTTTGGCGTTGTGGCCGGCTTCGTATCGTCCGGCCACGATAGCTGCTGGATTCGATGAGCATATATCCGGGTGGCGTCCCGCTCTTTGCCGTCCTTGTCTGTCCAATGGTCCCGGCCAAGCCTACCCTCGACGATCACAGGGGCGCCCTTGCGCAACTCGCCGGCGATTTCGGCCGTCTTGCCAAAGCACGCCACCTCCCAAAACTCGGCAGTCTTCTCACCCTTCGCATATTCCTCGTGAGCGATCCCAAACTGTGCCCACGCGCTATCGTTCTTGCGGCCCGTGCGCGGGTCTTTGGTCAACCGCCCAGACATCTCGATTCGATTCAGATTCGGCATTCGCAGATTGATCATCATGTCACCTTTGTTTCTGGCCACACCCGCACGCCGGGAATGTCTGTGTTGTCTTGACGCGCCCGTACCACGGCCCCGATACCCTTCTCGTCTGGTATGAGGTAGTCTCGAGGCAGCGCGTTCGGATTCACAATTTCAAAACACCACGTTGTTCGCACCGCCGTCCCTGTTACCTTCGGCGCCGCGTCAAATATCTTCGGTTCTTGTCGCATCGGGGGTGCGGCTTCAACGGCCTCCGCTTCGTCGCATCGGTCGTTCTCAATGAGCACGTCAACGTATTGCTCTTTAGCCTTGGCGGCTTCTTGCTCAAGCCGGGCGCGTTCCTCTGCTTCGGCAATTCGCCGGGCCTCTGCAAGCTCTGTCTGATATGCACCCATCACACCGCCGATCACGGTTTGCGCTTTCTTGATTGGGGCAAGCGTTTCGTTCTCTCGGGCCTTGGCCGCTTTGTGCGCCTCGTGCGCCGCCTTGACAATTGGCGACATGAAATCCCTGATCTGTTTTGTCAGCGATTTGCACGTTTTCAGATGTTCGCCGGCCGTTTCGTAGTTTTCATCGGATTCAAGTTCTCGGCCTTGATACAGCACGATCAAAGATTCGATCTCGGTCAACTCCGTGTCAAGCGTTTCTGGCATTGCTATTGCTGTGGTCATGATTCATTTCCTTCCCGATTTTCGCGATCCAAAGCATCGCGCACTTTTGTGAGTTCTTCGATATTCAGTTCGTCAAGCGTTTGTTTCCCAACCTCGATTTCGATAAATATGTCAAACGAACTCCCCTCAATTCCTTGTCGTTTCGCTCCGGCAGCGATATCTTTGAGTAATTCACCGGCCTTCTTGAGTATCTCAAGTGCTGTCCGCTTGCCTTCTATGGACATTTTGGACGGGCTGTGTCCGCCGGTCAAGATCTGGGCGTGTTCGCGAACCATCCCGGAATCGCGCATAACGGCTTTGATCTCCTCGACTAGCTGCCCATCTTCCGTAGGCTGGCCGTCAGGTAGAGGCTCTTCGGCCTTGCCGTTCTTGTCGGCAAACTTCTCGCGCATTTGGTCGACGTAGCGATTGTCTTCGAAGCGACCAAGGAAAATATCCGCGTTCATCCCGAGAAAACTGAAGGCCTTGGTAATCGCATCGGTCTGCGCTTTCTTCCACGCATCGACTCCGATCTTCGACGTGCCAACCGCCGGCACTTCGTGGCACTGCGCTTCCCTCTCGCCGCCATACCACAGTGTTAGCTCACACACCACAAATCCGTCAACGATCTCGAAGGAGCGGCGCCAGCCCCAACCCTGGCCGCACGCCCCCCACTCCGCTGTCGCCCGCTTGAACTGTGAGTAAGCGTCGATGGCCGTGAATTTCCGCGCTCCGAATTCAACCTGCTTCGTGATGCTCGGATCGGTTTCGCACATCGAGTTCCACAGCGCCATGTTATCAGGTTTCTTCTTTTCACTCATGATGTTTTCCTTCCCCTATTCCCCTTGCCCGGCGCGCCGCGATAATATTTTGGCCCGAAATCTTGCCTGACGGCGCGAAAGATTCTTGGAGCCACACCTCAACAACAACGGGATCATAATCATAGATCCCGCCCAACACCGGCCTCGAGTACGGCAACCCTTTTGCCCGGAACCGAATCAACGTTGATCGGCTCATGCCAAACCGCCGGCAGATTTCTTTCGTTGTCATTGCGTCACCTCCTTCCGTTTTGGGCACATTGTATCACAACGAATCGAGACGTGTCAAGGCGGTTCTCAAATCCTCCACCTGCAACTTGCGTTCGGCGGCCCTAGCGGCCCTGGTGGCCCAGGCGGCCCCAGCAGCCCTGGCGACCCCAGCATCCCTGGCGGCGGCGGCCCCGGTGGCCCAGGCGAAGGCGGCGGAGGCAGCGTAGGCGGCGTCAGCGGCGAAGGCGGCGGGGTAGGCGGCGTCAGCGGCGACGCTGGCGGCGGGGTAGGCGTAGGCGGCACTGGCGGTGTCGTTGGCGGCCCGGGCGGCATCGGCGGTCCTGTCTTTCCCGGACAGCCAGTTACGCGCCCACGCCTCAACGTTAGGTATGCCGCAATGCAGCGCATGGCTTGTCACTGCCCGCGTTATAATGAGCTCGAGCCATGTCTCGCGCTGTTTGTCGTCAAGTGCAAGTGCACAACATCCCACCCATACAATGTCTTCGGGCGGGATATCCAGGTCACACACGTCGAGCGTCGACATGCTGTCGCGTCCGTCAAACAGCCCCTCGAGCCGCTCACGGGTGTACCCGTCGCTATCCCAGCCGCACGGCTTTTCAGCCAACATTTCATCAACGGTCCAGGTTTTCATCATGCGCCCCTCCCACGCCTCAACTTCAGGTCTGCGTCCAAGCCGCGTGGCGTGATGTCGCCAGGATCGTCAACGCCGAACCGTTCGTGCAGCTCAGCTTTTGTGGTTTCGAGCGCCTCAATCCTTTTGGAATGCAAATTAACCAGGTCCCTTGCCTCCTCCAAAACAACCCATACCACCCCGAATGCTTCGAGTATTTCTTGAGCGTATTCGTGTTCCACCATTATGCACGGCCTGCCTTTCATTTCGCCGTCCTCAATCAATTCGTCAAGCCGGTCAAATGCACGGGCCGCTTCTGTAGTCGTCATGTCACTCATGTTTACTCCTTCCGTTTCGCGATCAACAGGGGGTCAGCGTGATAGGGATTGAGCCCGGCCGATGAATCTCGCCTCGGTCCAGTCCTCGCTGCCTATGCACAACGCACAAGTCAAAGACACCGAGCCATACATCGTCGATCTCCTGATAAACGTGGACGTTCTGCACATCTTCATGCCCGCCGCCGAGCCGTCGGCAATCTACGCATTGCGGCCGCTTCGCCCGATTCTCGGCGGCTTGCGTAATGATGTCTGGCGCATCCAGCCACACCGCTACATGCCTGCCCGCAAATCCGGGATGCAGCTCGACGAAACACGTAATGGCGTGTTCCTCATTCGCGGCCATGATTGACCAAAAGAACGGGCGGTTCTCACGGTCTATCGTTTCGATCTTGTACCAATTCATTTTCCCTCCCGGCCCGTTGTCCTACCGCTCGGCCCTGGCCACTCACCCAGCGGTCCCGTGAGACCGCCGAGTCAGGGGTCAGGCGGCGTATGAGGATATAATCAAGGCTGACAGCACAATGTTACGGATACTGCCGTGGATGGTGCCGTCGCACGTCCAATGTTGAATTTTCACAATCTCCGCCCTGCCTTTGAACCACTCGAATACGTAGTACCCGGCGATTTCATGCCCCGACACCTTTATCCGCCACCCCTTGCCTAACCGCTCGACACTGTAGCCGCACGCTTCTGCAATCTTGGCTGCTTGCCGGTAAGCCTCCGGCCCGCCCTTGCAAACATCAAACTCCATTTCCCCACCGAGCCAGACGCGGCCTCGCTCACGGACCATCTTTTGCACTTCGTCTAGTGGGATATTCATTCCGCCCTCCCTTCTTTCCTCAGTCGCCGTTGCGCCCGCTTGAGGGCACCCCGTATCCGCGCTCTACACCGGCCACAGGTCCACCCTAGCCGGTTGTACCACCCTACCCGCCCTACCGGTATCCGCCCGCCACAGCGCGAGCAGTAGGTGGTGATCGCCGCCGTTACCATAGATTGTCTCATGTCCCGCCCTCCCCTTCTGGTATTCTTCAGGCATTGTAGAGATAGTTAAACAACTTCTCTCTCCTTGTTGCACAAAGGACAAGTAACCTGTTCGTTCCCACAAAACCCTTGGTTCGCTGGTACATCCCTGTTACACTTAGTCCACATCAAAGCAATCTCCTTATAGATCCTACTGTACATACATGCATGTACCACCGCGCCTTCTTGCCAATAGTACCTTCTTCTTGTTTCATACTGCATTATGCATTTCCTCCAATCGCCCCTCTCCTGTTGTTGTCTGGCCTCACAGCAGTTTGATTCATACAAGGTATTGCGTGTCAGCGAGTTACAGCGGATTCTCTCGATTTTCTATGCACAAGTTACCCGTCATACTTTACAAGGGCCTGATTCACTGCCGCACAAGTTCGTAGCGCTAGAAATAGAGTGTGTGCGGATTACCATCCCGCGTGAATTGGCCCGGGACCTCGAAAGAGGATTCCCCGCGTTCATATGCACGCTCTGCGCTATTCAACCAAGTATTCTGCGCAACATCGTCTTCCAGGCGATTAATACCCGCTTGGTTGAGTACTCGTATCAAACCGTCTCTGATTTCCGCGAATTCCATACCTCTCTCCTTGTTGTCTGGCCTCACAGCACGAGGACCAAGGGCGTCCCCGTGCTCAGGGGTCAGGCTGTCAGTTTGGCGGCATATTCTGCGGCGTTGGTCCGTTCCAGCGCGCATTCCATGCAGAGGTCCACGCACCCCACAAATCGTGGGGCCCCCTCGAGGATAGCATCATACACTGCGGAGTCCGTGAGGACTCCGCAGTTGGTGCAGGGCCAGGGTCTGCTGTCTGCTTTGCTCATGTCTCTCTCTCTGTTGTCGTCTAACCGCTCAGCTGTATCTTGCTCACATGCCATCCATGCCTTGTTGTTGCCCAGATCCAGTCCGGCTTGCTCAGATATCCAATCAAAGCAAGCGTCGACGTATGTTTCACGTTCGGCTTCGTCGGCCCACGGCTCTTTCATTCCGCAGAGTTCACATTGTTTTTGGTCTGCACTGTAAGCGATCCATTCATGTTGCGTGCAAGTTGCGTTCGTCATTAGTCTTTCCTTAGTGTTGCCTGGCCGTTCACCCGACCCATTGCCCGTTCAACTCTATCCACATTGTACCACATAGTCCGCCGTATGTCAAGTAGTTTCGCTATGTTTCTTTCGTTTGCTGCAAATCGCGCTTAAGCCGTTGCTGTGTATAGAGTTAGGTTGATTCTGAGTTGCGGGCCAACCAGAATCGCCCGTATGGGACTGGACCTATGCCGACTATGATTCCCTGCCGGCGAACTACAAAACGCCGCCACGGTCAATGCTGGCACTTCAATGGACAAAGTAATCCCCCGGCGCACGGGCAATACGCCAGGGGGGGCAAACGGCGCGGCGGGAAAGAAGACCGCGCCGTTATGGGACAAACAGGACTATTTTTGGATTCGGTCAAGCCGCTTATGGATAGCATCCAGTGGGGTTTCAATTCGAGCGAGCTGTTTCCGATCTGCATCATGCCGTTCGGTGCATACGGCCATAGACACGTATTTATCGTTCGCTCGCGCCGGCGCCATGCGAAGTACTGCGGCAATGATTACCCACAAATCCCGAGCACTCCGAGCGCGTCTCCTGTGGTCAACATGATAACTCCTACGGAGCGGGCGCTGTCGTTCCGGTCTGCCAGCCACCGATCAATTCTTGCACGGCCCGTAGCATATTTGCGCGAGAGGACGCCCTGATCTCGCTCTGTCGAACGCCGGCCGCAGTTGAGGCTAGATACCCCGGCAGTGCCGCCTCGATGGCCACCTGGGCGACCGTGGCCGCAATGGTGGCGATAATGTCCGCGTCAACCGCCGTCGCTACGGGGATCATATCAGCTTGCCCCTGCGTTGATACAATCGACTCGGAGTTGACGGATACGGATTCTTCAAAGATGTAGGCCATGTTGGCAATTTCCGAAATGTTCACGCCGGCCGGCGCTATGATCTTGATGTCAAATCGAGTATCTTGTCCTGGCGTAGCCGCCACCGCGGGGGATACTGTGCCGTCCTCGAAAACGGTTTCTTGCACAGCGGCTGTCGGCGGCACGACATCGTAGAAACTTACCTCATAATGGGTACGGCCCCTGACCGAAGGCATCGAGGTAGCGCACCCCTGCAAACATGCAAGGACGCCGACGGCGCCGGCCATGAGCCATAACGGGAGCTTTGTCGTGGTACGCACGGTATTCATGTTGGATTTTTCCGGCGTCCGCAAGAATGCCACGAGCCGTGATACGAGCGGAATGACCACCAGACATAACGCCCCGATGACCGCCGCCCGGCCTTCGACGCCGCCCGGCAATTCCCACTTGTCAAATGCCATCGTCACGAGCCAAGTCAACATGCCAGCAACCGGCCCGGCGGTTGCACCTACGTTTTGCGTCGTTTTACTTGTCAATGCATTCATAATCTCGCCCTCCCTTTGTCGGCACTTCCGAATGGCCACATGGCCCGGTTGTACCAGCCGTTCCTAAACTTCTCCCACTCGGGATGACGCCCGAGCAGGTATTGATAGAATCGCCACATCTCGGTCCGCAGCCAGACCAACATCATGATCGCCGAGAATGAGTTGGTCGCGGCAAGGGTCTTGGGACCTAAGATACCGTCGACAATCAACCGGCAAAACGCCCCGCCATTCAACGCACGTTGCAATAGCCGATGCGCCCGGCCTGGTCCCATATTGATCGACATGTCCAACATCTTCGTCGCTACCGCCTGGTCTTCGATGCGCGCGTAGCCGTACCGGTCCCACCACTGAAACTTGTAGACCCGCATGGCATCCTGCGGCGTCATGGCCCGGATATCGTCGACATCTACGTCGCCGTCTCGGTCCAGGTCGCCGTCGAGGTAGCCGTCACCGTCCACGTCTGGCTGCGCCTTTAGGACCGGGAGCGTCACGCCCCAGTTCGTTGGCCCGGCATGGTCTACGGTATACCCGCCCTCATGGACAAGCACCGCGCGGATCGCTTGCTGAAAATCAGACATCTATTGTCCGTCCTCCATGATTCCGTGTTCCTCAGCATACAACGGCACAAGATATTGTGGATTCAAAAATGCGAACGGCAAATCACCCGGCTCAGTGTTCCAAACCCATTGGGCGCCTTCTGCATCCGTGACAACCGTCCCAAATTGCGGATGAATAGCTACGTCGCCTTCAATCATACCACAATTTAGGTCCTGTACCATTGAGCCTGCTATGCTGATAACGCACGCCAGAATCAGTACAATCAATCCTGGCAGTATCCAGTATTGTTTCATCGTTTTTTCCTATCGCCCATTATGCTTCTTTGGCTTTTGAACCTTCTTGCACCCTACTACTGTCCGTCCTCGAGGGCCGCAATCTCTTCAGCCGCCTGTTCAATTTCGGCGTCTAGTTCGACCAGGACCTTGTGCGCGTCCCCAAGTCCGCCTCGTTTCAACGCCTTTCGCGCCGTCCAAAGCTCACGCAGTTTCTCATTCACAGCCGGCGCAATCGCGGCCTCAAACGCATCCACCTGTTGTTGCGTCATGATGCCGGCCAGCAGTTCGACACAACCCTTGGGATCCCGATCAAACTGCTGGATTGCGCGTTCCGGATTCGCAAACTTCACGGGCACCACTTCAACAGCCGCCTCCACACACCAACAAAACAATAGAATACCAATCGCCATTACTATCATAATACACCATAAACATAGTTTCATGTTTTCATCCTTATCTTGCATTCATTCATGTATCTACCATTGATCATCTTCGCCCAACCTATCGCTCATATACTCAATATCAATACTAATTAAGTACGCAGGCGATGCATAATTATCTGTCGCCCCACCTTCAGATGCGTCCGCGTCCCGAAACAATCTAAGCATCACTATCTGATCCGCCGTTAGACCGGTGCCCGAACCAGTCAGGGTAGTATTTCCTGTATTCAAGATCTCATCCTGCAACGTTTCCGTTGCATCGTTGACAATTTGCGTGGTGGTTCCGGCCGTCAGCACTTCATTCGAGTTATCGGCAATGATAGCCCATTCGACACCCCATGTAACATTCCCGGCATTATCATCAGACGGTGCCCAATGAAAATGAATCTTGAGATCGGTTCCAGGATCATAAGTTCTTGGAACCATCCATGTTGTGTACAGCATATCATCATTGGTAGCCTCGAATGCTTCAACCAGTGCGTTCCCAACCAGAGTAAGCGTAGGCGGGTTTGCAGACGGATGCGTGATATTGGATGCTGTTATTTGCACCTCTTTCATAATTCGTGCAGTCCCCAGCATGGTCTGTAATCCATCAACAGCAAACAGTGTATAGTTAGTTGTACCCCCATCCCCAGTACTAAGGGCACCGTTTATCTTTGCCGTGCTTCCTACGGAGTCCAGAACAATAGTATCCTCTATTTCAATTGTGCCAGTGCTGTTGTCCAAGTCCCCGCCTTGCATGTCGAAGTCGCCATTCAGAAATACGTAACTACCGCCGCCGACCAGTTGCGAATCGAACTCCATGTCTACGCCGTTGTACTCGATGTACGCATCCTGTCCGGCCCCAAACACGATGCGCCCAATATCGGAATTCGTCCAGTATTCATACGCGGAGAATTGTCCGCGAGTCAGACCGCCCAACCGAAGCGATAATATATTAGTAACGTGATTGTATGAGATTGTCCCAACATCATCATCATCCGTATCCGCGAAAAATATTGTAGAGCTCCGGTTGTTCGCAGTCAGAAACGACATCCCCATGTGGCCTGCTGAATCCATTACAAACGCATCGCCGCCGGCGGACGGCGTTCCACCAGACGCAGCAAATCCGGCAGGAATCATATATAGCGATACACCGGCAAGCGGCGCGGCGCCAAACCCTGTACCGCCTCCGGTAAAGACGAAATCCCCCGTCCCCACTTCCCGCGAGTCAAACTGAAAATCTGAACCATCGTAGTAGATACTCGCATCAGATCCCGTTCCGAACAACGCCTTCTCGTTGTCGATCAGCGGCCAGAACCCGGCAAACGTCCCGCCCGTGATCGTGCCGTCAATCGTCGCGTCCCCGTCCTGGAACGTGTCGCCGTTCTGATGCACTTCCCAGCCGCCGGCAGTCCCGACAGTCGTGTCGCCGTAGCCGCCGCCGAACTGGCCCTCGTTGCGCTTGAACGGATTCGAGCCGATGGCGCCGAGCATGCCTATGAGCAGAATCACGGCTACGGCGCAAGCAATTTTGTTTTGGATTCGAACTTGATTCATGATTGTCTCCTATCCGTAGGTCATTGCCGGAATGACATTGAAATAACTCCATGCCGAAATTGCTGCGAATGTATGTCCATCGTTTCCGGCAAAGGGTGATGCGCCTGGTGGAACGATGGCAAAACTTACAGCCGCGCTTCCACCCGCCGTCGGCCAATCAGCCCGAAAAAAGTCTTGGGCCGCGCTCACATTATAAGTACCCCAAGTATATGTAACTGTTGGATCGTCAGCATGTGTTCGATTGTCACTGCTCAAAAAACGTGTCCCAAGAACAGACCCAAGTGAAAACGCCGACAAATCTAATGTGCCACCATAGTTTTCAACGCTTCGCGCCCATGAGGCATCAAACCCAACTATACTATCACGATAGCCAGGCCCAAAAATGATATCAATTTGTACACCGGGCGCAGCCGCCAGCATCGCAGCCCAAGCGGCCGCACGATTAGCATGTAATGTACCAGAATATCTTCCTTGTCTCGTAATAGGATTCCAACCATCTTCAAGTTTACCAAGCTCAACACCTCCCTCATGAGGCAAAGCAACCACGTTTCCAAATCGAAACGTCAGATCCAACATTTCCTTCAGTTGCAAAAACGGCCTTATATCATCTTGTAAATCATTCCGTGTCAACCAGGCATCATAACCCGCCTCTGTTCGTATAGTTACGTAAGTTTCTACCGTAAAAGAGGATTGATATGTGCTTGGAAGCCAAGAGGAATTTGCAAGCGGGACTAGCACCTGAAATCCATTCTGTAATTCCGTAAGTTGACTGGTATCAACAATCTCTTCACCGGCCATCCCGGCAAAGTCTGCGGCCACTGGATATTCCTTCGCGCCATTTTGTGTTGTAATTGTCATGCGGCTTATGATATTCGGTGCTTCTCGGGTTTGATTGATCAGGTCGATCCGTTCATTGATTGCCCATGTAAGTTCAACTAAGATCTGCCCAAGGTCTTCTTGCGGCGCACCGTCCCAATTTCCGCTCAGATGCCAAGCCATTATGGGGTCCTCAGATGGGACGTCGAAACCCATTTGGTATTCGCAGTATCCCAGGCAAACGACTGTCCTTCTTCGGCCCCCGCGGTGATGTATCCGCGCGCGCCCACTCCCGGACTTGGCGTAGGAAGTGAAGCGAAGTCAACAGCTTGATACCAGCCCTTGTGCACATGATCTGCCCGAACTATCAAATCATCCGTACCAGCGTCGTTTGCATTGCCGACCGGCTCGATATCCTCCGTTTCGCCAACAAAGTCTAGGGGGTTTATGCCGATATCATACCAGGCGTCATCGTCGAAGACTTCCATTTCACCGGGGTCGGCGCCTGGGGTGCGCCGGATATCGCCTTCTTGATATCCGAAATCGTTGCGGTCTGTAGAAAACCCGAGCGGAAAGAATCGGCCGGCATACGGATACTTGTTGCCCAGCCAATCATATGGGTTGTGCAATTGATCAATGATTCCGCCCATCAGATCGCCGAGCCGTTCGGTTTCGTTGCCGACTTCGACAGTCACGTCCAGCGGACGGTCCAGGCTTCGCGTGATCTTGAGGATCTTCAGTTCCACGTCCACGTCGATGTCTTCGGCCAAGATCCGATAGTCCACGCCGACGAACAGTTCTGCCCAGTTTGTGTAACCCGGCGTGTCGGCCAAGAAGAGGTCTGTCACGCGAACCGTGTATCGATACAGAGGTACGTCCCGGGCCGCAAGCTCTTGCTGTGCGCGCAATAGCAGCGATTCGCCGTGCCGATATCGGCTGTCGATAATGACCATGGGCCGAATGCCATAAACGGCCGTGTTCGCCGAGTCAATGTATTCATTGGCCTGATCGGCCCCGTCATCAGTCAAGTTCAGCCGGGTCGCCGGGTCTTCGCCCTCGCCGTACATATACAGCCGCGTGACAAGATGACTCCAGTCTTCGGTCCGCTCGATGCCAGGCATGTTGGATTCGACCGTCAAGATGCGGGCCTTGCGGTGGCCCAATGTTTTGCGCCATTGGAATCGCCGATTGTTGTCCACGTAGAATGTGCCGGCATAGTCCGTATCGACCTGCGTGAACAGCTGGCGAATCGCATCCATGATCGTGCCCTGTTGGATGTAGAGCGCCGCTGTCGTATCTTTGATGACGTGATCGATTCTGCCCAGCCCGATGGGATCGTCCTGCACTTGATAATTCGCGAGCAGATCCGCAACGATGGACCCGACGGTCGCGCCGTCTTCCGGTGTGGCCTCATACTGGATCAACACCTCACGGGACAATTGCGAAAGAGCGTCCTGGCATTCGACCCGGAGAAACGTAGACCCCATCTGTTGTCGAGGCGACCGATTCTGAATCACAAACCGACCGATCACATTATCCCACGTATTTCGGAGCCAGATCAGATTCGGCGGCTCGACGTTTGAGGCGTCATCATACGGAATCGAAAACGAAAGCTGCCGCCCTTTGTTCACTGTCTCGATCAGCGTCCCGTCAAACCAGCGGGTCAGATGTTTGACGCGGCCGCCCGTTGCGCTCCGGACCTCGAGCTTGTACGGCATCAGCCTATCAGGATAGAGCGCGATCGTGTCGGTTCCGCCGTCCCCGTCCTCCACAATCAGATAGTCTTCGTCGCCACCCGGGTCGCGGTCCCATGGGTCACGGTCCAATACGTCCTCGGGCCGTGTATGGTCCAGAACGTAGCCACCATAGTATGAGCCGCCGTAGGTCTTCTGTGCGTATTTCGGCATTACAAGAACACCCGAACGTCCGTGATGTAGCTGTTAGTCGTGTCGTCTACGTCGTCGATGTGGACCGTTCCGACCCGGTGAAAGATTTCGGCCAGCGCCGTGTTGTTCGCGTCCACGGTCGGCGCCACAGGGGCCCCGGCCTCAGCGCCGGTCTTGACTGTGACCACGTCATAAGGCGAAATCTGCACAAGGTCTATCCGCGGGTTGCCCGTCGGCGCAACCATCACGGCCGTATCGAATGCGGCCGCCAGCTTGACCACATTCAAGTTTGCGAATCCGTACCCGGTATCCACGTTCACGGTCATGTCCGGCACACCTTGGGCCGTCACTGCCAACAGGTTCCCATATTGCACAACGCCGTCGCCGCCGCCCCAGGAAATTGCGAGCATTTCCATCAGCACGTCAATGATCGAGTCAAACTCCTGCGGCTTGGCCGCCACATTCCAGAGATAACAGATATCCCCGTCGAAATGGATTGATGCCGCCGTACCGTTCTGCGCTCGCACAACCGTCGCCACGTCCCCGGCCATGCTTGTGACCTCGATTTGCTCGCCACCTTCTTCGTTTACCACGAGCCACAACGGATAGCCTATCGCGTCCAACACCGCACCGTCGCCAGTCTCGAGCGTCCAGTCTGTTTCGCCCACCGCAATGTCTTCGTCAAGCGTTACGGTGATTCCGTCGCCGGTGTTGTGTTTTTGTTGCATGGTCAGAGCGTCTCCGCATAGTATTGGATTTGCAGGCTGCCGTTCGCCACCCCGTTGATCGTGAGGCTGTTTGTCCCGGCGGCGAATCTCGGCACGGTCCCGCTGATGCCAGTCAACACAGGGGTCCAATTCGTGCCGCCGGCCGGGTCACGCTGCACGACTTGGGTCTCGCTCAGAAACTGAATCTTCTCGCCGGCAACCGCTTCGTGGGCATACGTCACGGTTTGTAACGTCGTGTTGTTCGTGATGGTGCTCTACGTCGACCCGCCGGCCGTGTCCGTGATGGTAAAGATGGCTTGCGGCCCGGCCGTCCCGCCAATCGACGGCGACCAGTTCGTTGTGCCAGCCAACGCATTGCTGTCACTGGACAGGCCAGAGGCTTTGGCCCACGGATACGAAGCGAAAAACTCGAGATCGAATTCCGCGCCTGTGGCTGCGAGCGTTGCATCGAATGGAGACATCAGCCTAGCGTTCCATTCGTCCGTCCCGAACAGATCAACCACGAGCGTCTTCTCGCCCGTCTGGCTGGTTTGGAATAGCGCCTGGAGGTTTGTCAATGCCGTATCACGCGTAGTCTGATTTGTGGACAGGATGACGCACGTCAGAACAAACTCCCGACCTTCGTATCGGCGGCCTTGCGATACCGCGCCGTCGCGCCCGCCGAGCGGTTGGATGTTGACCTCGGGCGAAGGCAGCAACGGCTTTCGTCCACGAATCACAAACAGATTATAGGCGTCAAGATCCGTCCCGTCCCATTCGATGCTATGCCCACTCGCGATTGCCATGTTGCCTCATGCCGTCGCCATCTTGCCGAGCGTTTGCAGTTCGCTGCGCAACGTCCGGGCAATCACCCGAGACAGAAGATCGGGATCGTTTGCCGCGCTACCGGTTGCGTTCACATTTATGGTCAGCGCCACGTCGCCCATACCGGCGCCGCGAGCGGCGCCTGATGCCGTGTCCGCCGCATTGAAGATATGCGAGCCTTGGGGAAGCATGAGCGCTTCTGGCCCATGCTCGCCGACAAGAGTCAAACCCGACGCCGGGCCACCTACGGCCCTGGCAAATCCGCCCTGCGCCCCGGCCTGAACACCAGACGCAAACGGGGAAAGAAGAAATCTACCGACTGCTTTCAGCGCATTTAATGTCCCCATCAACAACGCCTTGAATAGGTTGATCATAAACTCGATAGGCTTTGTAATTTGCTCTTTGACCCATTTGATCGTAGCGACAAATCCTTTCCAAGCCTCTTTCATTGCTTCAATCGGATGCGTCACGGCCCACCAAATCTTGCCCATGATGAAACCAATGCCGAATGCCAACCCCTTGAGCGCTCTGAGCGTTGTGTCTTTGATGGCTGTCCAGGCCCTCGAAGCAAACGCTTTGATTTCATCCCAGTTGCGAATGAGTGCTACGCCGGCCACAACCAACGCCGCAATAGCGGCAACAACCGCAACAACCGGAAGGGAAATTGCCCCAACGGCTGTAGCAACAAGACCGGCTGCCGTAGCGATTCCGGGTAATACGATCAGCAACGGACCGAGCACAAGCATTAATCCGCCAATAGCCGCCGAAAGTATTGTGATTTTGGATGTCAATTCTGGATGGGCGCGGACCCACGCAACAATAGATTTGACAACAGGACTGACTGCGTCAACCACGCGCTTAAGCATAGGTAAAAGCGATTCACCAATTTCGACAACCAACACCTGTATTTCCGCCTTGAGCACACGCCAAGCAAAGCCCGGATCGCTCGCTACGAGCCTGTCGAACGCTTCTTGGGTTGCGCCGGTGGAATTTTCCATCTGCCCAAGAATATCTGCAAATGATTCAGCTTGCGCTCCCGTCAATGACAAAACGGCAGCAAGCCCTTCCACGCTTCCAAATAATTGCGACATCGTTTCAATGTTGCCGCCAGTTTTGTCCCGAACGTCCTCAAGAAACCCGCCCAAGCCCTTTGCCTCTAATGCCGCCGCATTGAATTCTAACCCAAGTGCTTCGGCCAATTCAGACGCTTCTGCGGTTGGCTTAATGATTCCTGTGATTGCCCCCTTCATTCCTGTAACAGCTTCGGCCGTAGCGATCCCGCCTTTCGTCAAAGCCGCAATCGAGGCAAACATTTCACCAGATGACAAACCAACTGCGTTGAAAATCGGCGATAATTTCCCGACGCTTGCTGCCAATTCCTCGAACGTTGTCACGCCATTTTTGACAGCCAAAAACGATTCGTCATAAACCTGAGTAACACTTGTGATCGAATCTCCAAATGCATTCTGAACGCCCATACCGAGTTCGATGGCAGTCGTGAGATCGGTCACACCCGCCGTCGCGGCCTTTGCGGCCTCGGCAAGAATCAATGGGGTTTCGGCTTCATCTGCACCGGCCGAAATTGCCTGATATGCAGCGTTCGCTCCATCAACAAGATCAAGGCCAAAGGTCGCCGAGACATCTTTGACCGCATCACTCAATCCTTTGAGGTTTTCAATCCCGAGGGTATTGACTTCGGCCATCGCACCTTGGAAATCCATAGCCGATTTGACGGCAAGCCCAAGCCCGCCAACAATAGCGCCGCCAACAGCCGCCATCGCGATTCCAACGGTCCGGGCATGCTTCTGCGCCAACGGCCCAATCTTCGCCAGGTCTGCGTCAAGCGGACTCAGATCACCGCGTATATCATAGACAATGTCACCAGCGTTATTTGCCACTTCTCATTCCCATGCTTGCTGCAAACTGTCCGGCCGTTACGCCCCCGGATTGTTGCCGATTGGCTTCTCTGTTCGACTCGATCACTGCTGCCGATAGACAAAGAATCTGGCTTACTGTGTATCGGCTTTCAATTTCGTCGTATGGCATGTGCCAACGCTGCATCATGGCGTCTCGGGTTTTCCATTCGTCAAGGTAGCTGTGGCGGGATCCTCCGGGTCCGTAACGGGAGGCCCACCATTGGTAGGGCGGTTAAGCACTTCCATGATTACGCTGTGCGCAGCGACCAAGTCGGTGATCACCGAATCGGAAACGATATCCTCAATCCGCTTCTGTTGGTTTGCGTCGAGCATCAGGGCTTTGCCCACAAACGCCAGCAACCTCGGCAACCCTTCGTAGAGATCCGCCATCGCATCCAGAGGCATATCCTCTAGATTTTCGCTACCATCCGCGCCATCCGCTTTCTTCTTTTCCTGATGCGCAAAAATCCGCATCAGGCCAAGCGAATCCCAAAGGCGAAAGCCTTGACCGCGCAACACCTGTGCTTTCATCGCGACGGGTTCGGCAAATGGATACACCCGTCCTGCGATCTTGATATCGACGGGTGCATTCTCGTTTGCGGTTTCCGGCACGCGGCGAAAATCTTCCACTACGCGCTCGGCATGCTTTTCCGGATTCGGCATACTTCCTTCCCTTCTGTCCCGGCGCCGCCGAAACTATTGGCTATATGGCGTCAGCAAAATGGATCGTTTGAACGCCGCCCACAATTGTCTCGTCAGCCAACACCTCAAGACGAACCATCGCTTTCCCAAGCGACGTGCGCCCACCCGTGAGCCCTGTATTGTACACTTCGACTCGCGGCATATAGAGCCACGCCAACTTTTGAAACTCGATGACACATGCAAACGGCGTGATAGTATCTGTCAGACTCCATGTTACCGTGCTGTTTGTCATGTTCGAGGTTAGGGCCAATACCTTTGCGCCAAGCTCATAGAGGTTGATGTCAACCGCTCGCAACACCCCGGGGATTTGCGTCCACACAACGCCCCACCGTTGCGCCACGCCGGGCGGCCGCACGTCGATCCCTTCCGGCCCGGCGAATTCAAACGTTATGTCGCCCTCGTCGAGATACAATGCTGATTCGCTTACGATTTCAGTGTAATCCGTATCGCTTGACCAATCAAAGACAGCGCCGGTAGCGGGAGGCGTAGGCGCGGCTGTGCCTACGGCCGCAAATGCCAAGCCGGTCACAACCCCCGTTTCAATTACTTCCTGCCAAAGCGTGTCTGCCATTTTCTATACCTCCGTTGTTCTGATGCGATATGTTGCCCGGTACACCCATCGCCGGGTGTCCGGATCTTTGAAAAGCGTTCCTGTTTCAAGCGAAGCTTGCATGATTCCGCCGCTGTTGAATGTACTCGTATTGTCGTGCAGCACAAGCTCGACGGCTTGCCCCACGGCCAACGCGCCCGCCGGGCCTTGCGATCCGCCATAGCACTCGATGGCATACCGATCTTCGTAGACCGCCGGCCCTTGCAGCCGGCTCATGGCCTGGCCCTTGACCAGGACCGCGGTCTCTTCATTGCGGTATCCGCCAGGTAGCTGATGCATAGATACGCGCCCGCCAACCAACGTGTACAGCGCCAGCTCGGGCGTACCGACGGCGCCGGTCGCCTCGAGCGCTTCCGTCACTATTTTGACGCCGTCGTGTGCCATCAAAAGGCCCCGCCAAACACTTCCTTGTTCGCGCGCTCGGCCGCAATTGCAAAGACCGGCTTCCACCGTATTTCGATCCAAAACCCGTAGCCCGGCTTACCCGGTTCTCCAGTCTCTGAAAACACGCGGAAATGCAATATCTTCGGGTGGTCGCTTGTGATGGATCGCTTGTAATTTCCGGTATCGACCAGCGCTTCTTCTTTCGCAAGCTCGACCATCACGTCTGCAAACTCTTCGAGTTTGGCTTCTGCCTGGCCACTGAGCAATTTCAGCAATCCGGGCTTCTGCTTGACTCTGAATGTGGCTGCTCGACTCATGCGTCCGACTCCCCAGCCACTAGGCTGCACACAACTACCGTTGCCGACACGCCCACCCGTGGTGGCTCGCTCACGGCATAGACCTCGGGTGTGCCCAAGGCCGTGCCGAATCGGTGCGTGACTTGTATCCGGTCTTCCTGCACAATCGTCGTGCCGGCAGGTAACCGAATTTTGGCATCTATCAGCGGAGTCTGGTCGCCGTCTGTATTCTCGCCTTTCGGGTTCTGATCGACACCACACGCAATCGCAGAGCCAAAAATGAACGCAGGTTCGTCGTCGGCTTCGCTGCCCCATGTTGTGTCTACGACCCGGTTCGCAATCTTGCACGTATCGAACATGATCTCTTCGGCATCAGCCTCGAGGGCCGCAATCTCAGTTGTGGATAACGGGTTCATGCCTGGGATTCCAGATCCGCCGGATCGCCTTCACGAATCATCGGCCGGAATTGAGCGGCGCGACGGCTCCTGAACCGCCGCGCCATTTTCATCCGTTGCTCATAGACTTGGTTGCGTTTCAGCGTGTGGCCATCCGCGCCGAATTCGTAGTCTTCTGACTTGGCTGCCGCCTTTTCTTCCCACACATCACCGGCCGCTGCATTCAGATCGTAGGTCGGAACCCAGGAATCCGAGTCGGGATCGGTAACTCCTTCAGAGTCCTCGAGAGGATACGTCTCAACGATCAACGACAACACGGCATCCGTGTAGCCGTTGCTGTCGTCGGACTCGTTGACCATCCGACGCAACCGTACCAATTGAGCCGCAGTCGCGCTCACGGAAACCTCCTATCAGCGTTCCGCCTACGGAACCTCTGCGTAGCGATTTCCAGCGAACCCAACTCCGTCAGCGGCCACGGTTGCCACGATTTCATCGTATGCCGTCGAATTGGCATCGTCCGGAAACCAGTTGCCAATTACCACGCCGTTTGATGCTTGCGCGTTGAAATCGATTGGCGTGGTCATGTCAAAGAACACGTTGTAAGAGTATATGTAGTCGGCACAAATCGCGCCTGTATCATGGACGATCCCGGATGTCCCGTTCATAAACACGCAACCGGTGACGCTGTTTTTCGTAGGCTCATTCGATGCGCTGGCATCCATAAAGATCCCCGCTGTAAATGCCCCATCGAAAATACAGTTCTCGACGCGATTGTCTATCCCGGCAGAAAACTCGATGCCGTAAATTGCGCCAAGCGCCTTCGGGAATCGGCAACCTTCAAACGAACTACGAGCGCCAAGACTCCCGCCGCCTTCGCCATTCACAAGGACCGACGGCCCGGACGTGTTCCGTCCGTCAAACTGAAGGCCGATAAGCCGGACCGGCGCAGTGACTTTAATCACGGGACCATTGGTATAACCTGCTGCTGCGTTGGTGGCAAACGAAACCTGGTCGGTCGGTATAGACAAATGACCTCCCTCATAACGGACTGCCACAACAGTGATACCGGACTTTGCGAAAACAACCGGGCCGCTCACTGTTTCGGTGCCGGGCAACCGGAAAATGATATCACCTCGAGAGGCCACGCAATACGAATTTGCCTGGGCTAGGGACGCGAGCGGCTTAGACCACTTTTGCCCAGAATAGTTGTCATTGCCGCTTACGGGATCAACAACAAATATCTGCCCGTCGCCGGTCCAACCTGCCGCCGATTCCACATCGACCGGGTAGAGCCCGGCGTCCACTGTATCGAAATCGACGAAAATCAACGAGCCGAACATCAGCGCCAGACAACCGCAACCGCATGCGACATAGAAAACTACCGCTTTCAAAAACCTCTTCATGTCTTTTTCTCCTGTTCTATATTCTCAATGCCTTGATTCTGCTCTACGGAGCCGGGAGCAGCGTTGCAAACGGATACGGCGTGGCGTCGATCCTATTCGGAGGAACCGGCAACTGCCAACCGAGGCGCATTGTCACCTTCATAGCGACCTTGTCTTCTTGCGCCAGTGCGTGCGTAACGTTTCCAGCCCCATCGTACAGACTGGCCTGATCGAGAAACTTGAATCGAACCTCTTGACGCATCGAATACACGAGTTGCTGCCAGTCACCGGCAATGAGCAACGCGGCCGTCGTGTCGAACGCCCCGTTGCGCGGGAAAAACAGCGGATCGCCGTCAAGGGCATAGCGCGTCGGGCCTTGCATGTCCTGGTTGTAAATCGGTGCACCCTGCGCGGTACGCAACCCGCGCAGCTTCGAGCGCATGGAAATCCCCGCAACGTGACCGTCAGGAAGGTATCCTTGGCCTTCGACAAGGGCAAGCACGCCGGTCTCGGACATGAGGTCCTCGTACGTGTCGGCACCGGTTCCGTCAACAACCGTTAGGCTCTTGGCCGTAGTGGCTGTCACGAGATCGTCCGGCCAGTCGCTCGGGGCGTTGGTTCCGTGAAAAACAGCTGCGTCAAACACAATACCAAGAGCCTCGACGATCTGAGGTTGGACTTCACCCCAAATGTCAAATACGCCTGACTCCACGTCGTCAAGGACATTTTCGGGAATCACGACGATGGCGCCGATTTTCGCAGCACGCAATATCACGTTTTCCCAAGAAATATCAGTGGTCTGTAGCCTAGCATCGTCGCCGCTTCGGGCCGTGCCGCCTGGGCTCGCGAAAAAGGCAGTGACCAACGCATCCTGGACTTTCAACTCATTCTCGTGCGTAGTCATGTTGCGAAGCTTGCGACCAAGCTGCATCACAATGCTTGATTCCGGCAACGCCTTGAAAATGCTTTCCTCGATTTCCTCCGGGATCAAAACCCCGGCATCGTCGTCTCTGTTGATCATGTCGTCGTATGCCATCTCTCAATTCTCCTAAATACGAAGACGCTTAAGATTATGGACGATGAACTCGTTCATCGTCGGCTTTTTCTTGGGTGCGCCTCCGTCCTTGTTGCCCTTGCCGGTATAGCCGGGGGGTATTTTTTCCTTTGTGAACAGTTCCGGGCAAGCCGTCCGCAGCTTGTCCTCATCGAGCGAACCGTCAGCCCGCATAGCATCGAACCCTTGAGCAATCACCAATGCCGCCGCAGGATTCGAAATGTCACGAGGGCAGGTTTCGAGGAACCGAGCACGCTTTTCTGCGACCTCGGTTTTTGCCTGAAGCTCCTGCGTTACCTTGGCTACATCGGCCTCGTTGGACGCGCGAGCTTCTTTGATTGCGGTCTTGAGCGCAGCACGTTCTTCTTTCACGCGATCAAGCGCGCTTTTCAGACCGCCGACGTGTTCATCGAACAGCGTCCGGTCAGTTTCCGACAGTGCGGCCAGGACGGCCTCCCATGTCTGCGGATTGCCTTCAGTTTTATCGCCTGTGCCGGCGTCGCCGGGTTTGTTGAGGTCTTCCATCGGAAGTGCTCCTTGCGCATCGCGCGTTGCTTTTGTTGGTAGCGGGGACGGGACGGGACTCGAACCCGCATCCCTTTTGAACCCACGGCTTACCCGCCGGCCACCCCGCATGAATCACGCGCAATGTAACATGCAAAAAAGGCAAGATACTACATATGGTATTTTAGCAGGGGAGGTCGTGCTAAATGTAGTATGAGGGAATGTTCCATGTGGAACATGGGCAAGAATTGCCGGGTTAGGTTAGATGTTTCCCAAGCTCATCAATGGCGCTGCGGACGATGGGAATCCGTCGTGCTTGCTGAAGCCACGTATGGGTCTTTGAGATAACGGCCCGTAAATCGCTTGCCTCAAAGCTGGACTCCGGGTCGGACGGCTCGTAGCACTCCCAAGTAACAAACCGATGATCGCAAGCGGCGCACTTCCGATGCCGCTTCGTGAGCGATTCTCCGGCGTGGTCCGTGGAGCGTGTATTCAACGTCTTCGATTTCGGATGTTGGCACTTCGGACAAGTCATCATACCCCCTCAATGGCCATGGCCGTGGCATCAGCCCGAGCCTGTGCCCGACGGTCGGCGGCTGCATTCGGCGGATTCTTGCGATACGCCAGCGAACAGCGACATCCAGTATGGGCTAGCGGGGCCTGATGCCCGCTGCCGAATGCCCGGTCGATAAGAATCCATCCTTCGGCTTCATTCGGCGCGCATTCGTCTGGATCAACCCTGCCATCGCCCGCCGTGATCCACGACTTCGCCGTCTTGCCAGCGCGCTCTGCCCATTCGCGGCGCCCGTGCTCCTGTGCATTGCCCATCTCAGTTCTTGCGATAGTCCGCTTTCGCTGATTCAACAGAACGTTCTTCCGTCGCTCTACGCTGGCCCGTATATGGTCTTCGGTCCAGTCCGGATGCTTCTTGCGCAGCGCCGCCTCAAAGTTCCGTAGAGATGCTTTGCGACCGTCGTCAAGCTCGGTGACCACATCCAGAAACCGGGCCGTTCGGAACGGGTGTTCGCCACGGGCCAGTCCCTCGGCGACAGTCCGACCAATGATATCAAGCTCTGGTTTCGCAAACCCCTTGGGCAGCGTCTCTGGCAGCCGGCCCGCAAACGTCTCGGCGGCGTGCATAGTTTCGGGAAGTGTGTCGCCAGTGATAGCTTTGCGCAACGCGACATAGAGTTCTTCATCGGCAAGGATTTCCTCGAGGGGCAGCACGCCTGAGATGTAGCGCTCGAACACGTCTTGCGGATCAGCCACAAGCTATCTCCATCTGAACCCCTTGCCCGTTGCGAACCCGCTTTTCTATTGCGCGGCGCTTTGCCAGCTTTGCCGTTTCAAGTCGATGACATGAATCGCATAGTGTCTGGAAATTCTCAAGGCCGCAACACCCGCCACCTTCGCAGACCGGGACGATATGATCCGCTTCCCATGGACCCCGCGTGCTACCGCACTTTGCACAAACGCCTTGGTCTCGCTTGAAAACCCAGTAGCTCGCATTTGTGTTAACTGTGCGAATGTCGATCTCTATACCGCACTCCTCACTGCACCGCGATCTCCGACCTGGCGGAACTTCTTTCCCGCACCATCTACACAGACCGCGACCATTCGGACCACGGCCCGTTTGGACTGGCATATACTTACGAGCGTCGCTCCAGGACAAATACCGTTTGTGCCGGACGTGCTCGGGGAAATCGATCATGCTATCCTTCCGTAGCCGACGCCTCGGCCAGTACAGCCGCAGTCAGCGCATCCACGAGTGCTTGAGCGTTGGCCACCGTCACTTGATCCGGCGTGACGCGAGTCGCAAGATCCGCTTCGCCGGCCGAAACTTGGTCGTCTTCAAGTTGACCAAGTTGTGCCTCTGACCAGCCTTCTTTCCGCAACAAAGTTTCAAGCGGGATACCAGCCTCCACGTTTGCTTTGCGCGTCATGGCCGCATGCAACGGCTGGACCGTCTTCGCTTCTTCCCAAACGACCGACACGTCCTCGACGGCGATCTCGCGGTCCGTCAACAGCCCGCCCACAAATGCGCCGAATTTTCCCCATGTCAAACCCCAGGCGGCCTGCTTATCTTCCACTTGCCGATTCAGCGGGGCTTCGAGGGCAACCAGTGCCTCACCCGATACAGTGCCAGACCCCTCAAAAAAATGGCGCGGCGTCCCGGTCATGGTCAACATGGACTCGACAAGCTGGCGAATCACGTCCAGAAATCCGCTCATGTTGGCCGCAGAAAATTCCCCAATCTGCGTATTTTCGCTAGCACCGTCCGACATAGGGAAATCAAGTATGCCTCCAGGCTTCCAGCGCACCTTGGATAGCCCTGCATCCGTCACAGCATACCGCTGTGGAGTCGCGGCAAAATCGCCGGCCAACATCATGTTAGACATTTCGATGTTAATGCCATCTTGTACCGAGTAAATCTGTTTCATCTTGCCCGTGATAGTACGCCGGTTTAGACGAAAATGAAACAGCGGCACAATGCCAAACGGGTGTGGCCCGCTCGAATCTATGTCGATGATCCAATCGGTAAAATTGAATTCCGTGATCTCTGCCATTTCTTTGGTTGTGCGAAATACGGTCACGTCTTCGGGTGTCAAGATCTGAATCGCGCCTGTCCCGTCCGTCTCGGTCCACATCCGCGCTCCAAGTTCGATCAAGCTCGGATCTTCTCCGGCGTACCACACTTGAGCAGATTGCGGTAGCGTCCATGTTGCCCGAACCTCTATCGAACCGTCCGGTTGCTCATCAGCCCAGACGAATACATACCCCTCTCCCGTGACCAAGGTTGATTCATGGACCGTGTCCGCGTCCAGAAACATTTCCGACGTTTTCCAAAATGCATTCAGCGCCGTCTCGGCTTTTGTGTCGTCGGCAATTACAAACCTTGACAGCCGAAGCCGGGATAATGGCGCCTCGATAATCAGCTTGCACCAATTCTGAACGAAGTGAGTCAGGTTAAACTTCGGGACAAGGTCCGCGATGGCTTGTGCCGAGAATACAACTGGATGATCGCCGTCATAATAGTTCCACGCTTTCTGTATGCGCGGGCCTTTGGCGACGAACGCATCGAACGCTAGGTTGGCGAGTTCAAAAGGTTTCATGATGATTTCCTAAATGACGGGGGTGCCAAGGCTTTCACTTGGCTGAGTACTATTTCTAGCACCATCCCTTCATTGCAAGGGCACCCCCTTCTCGTTTATGCGCATCGCTGCGCTTGGCATCAAAGCCCCGTGGCCAGATATTTGTCATGCTGCACGGGGCAAAAACTGCGCAGCGAAGGCGCCGTCTTCGGGGTGGTCTGTGCGATCCTGGCTTCGCCAGCATTCGAGCACCCTACCCCGCCATCACCTCATCACTGCGCAAAACCGATTCAACTGTAGCCCCCATCATAGACCGGCCGTCTGGTTTCGTCAAGGGGTTTCTTCCAATGCAAGATCCTGTTGTACGCCTTGGTCGACGGCCTCTTGTATTCGCCGCTCGCTCATGGCCACGTACTCCGCATTCAACTCGATGCCCACATAGCGCCGGTTGGTCTTGACGCACACAACGCCTGTCGTGCCCGCGCCGGAGAAGGGATCAAGAACGGTACAGGGAATGGAGGGGTATGGTTCAATCTCGAAATCATCAAGTATCGACGGGTCTGCATCTATTTTGTGTTGCGGGATTTGATGCTCAAGGCCACAAAGACAGCCGGGCTTCCAACCCGCGGGAGCTGTTTTATACTGCTTTCCTTTCTGCGTGCGGTCGCCACCATCCCGGCTGCCAGTTTTGCCAGCATTGAACCGACTACCCTTTGCCGATTTGTCAATTTCGTGAGTGCGTTCAATTACTCGCGTCCAGGGGTTGCCACATTCTGGACAGCAACCACGAGCCGATGTACCCGCCAAGATACACGGCTCGATGAGCTTCTCAGGAAATGTGGCGAAGTGCGCTTCGGAAAAACCCTGCGTAGCAACGGTCCAGACGGAACGACGATTACGACCTTTTATAGGATCACCATATTGTGTGCGACCATCATGCAAGCCTGATGTTGAACGGTTACCTTGCTTGAGAAGTGCCGCTGTTTTATGATTTGTTGTGTTGGTACTGTAAGTGCGTTCGGGATACATCATTGGTTCTCGAATTGCGTCTGCATCGTAGTAGTACTTGGCCTTCTTCGACAGCAAGAAAACGTACTCGTGCGCCTTAGTGCAGCGGTCCGTCACGCTTTCGGGCATGGGGTTCGACTTGTGCCAGATGATGTCTTGGCGCAAATACCAGCCGTCTGTTTGGAGCGCGAACGCTACCCTCCACGGGATGCCGCAGAGGTCTTTCGGCTTGAGGCCGGGCGTATTCTTTAGCGAACCCGTGTGGGTTTGTCCTCGAGGATGCGCCTCAATTTGTCGCGCTGAAAGCATCGAACCACCATCAAGGCCCGTCTTGATATCGTTACCATTCGGGCGGCTCTGAGCGCCCCACGAACCGGCGTACGAGTCGCCCAGGTTCAACCACACCGTGCCGTCATCCCTGAGCACCCGGCGCACCGCCCGGAACACGGCTACCATATTCAACACGTACTCTTCGGGCGTGGATTCGAGACCAAGCTGGCCTTCCACGCCGTAGTCGCGCAAGGTCCAATAAGGCGGCGAGGTCACACAGCATTGCACGCTCCCGGCGTCCATACCGGCCATCACGTCAAGACAATCTCCATGCAAAATCATAATGCACCTTTTCTCACGGCTCGACCACTCGAAGCGCGGCGGCCTTCTGGCTCATGTATTCACCACAATATGAAGTCGGTTTTACAGGCGGGAACAGTGATGCAACTTGCCCCTTAAGTGAAATTGATACCTGCGGAGGATAGCGCCGGCACGTTCCGTCTACGCCAATAAGCGGCCCCTCACGTTGGAAAAAGATACACCCGCTACAATCACTGGATTTCATGTCAATGGCTCCTTGCTTCCCGCATTTCTTTCTTCGCCAACGCCTTCACACAGTATACCAAAGCGTCCAGCCTATTCGGACTGTCGCGATCACCTTGCGTCCACGTCGTCAGTTCGGTTTCGAGTTCGTCGGCAACCCATTCATTTTCCACGAGCCGTTTGAAATGCCCGACGTGATGCACTCGACCGTCCTCATAGAGCGTCGCTACCGGTTCGGCCCTAATCGCCTTGCCCCGGCTCGCATGAACTCCTTGCATCGGCACGTCGGAATTCACGGCACGAATCGTTTCGCGCACCATGTCGCCGCCCTGATTGGTCTCGTAGACGATTCGGTCGGCCTCATGCTTATTGTACGCCCGTATGACTGCCTTCGCCCATTGACCGGGCGTCCCCTGCCGGCTGTAATCGCCGATAATGTAGATATCCTTGTCCGACCCCAGGCCGCCCACCACAATGCCCGCCTCATCGCCCGTAGGGGTGCAGGACGGGTCCACGGCTACGACCACGCGGACTAACGACACACCTTCGGGAATCTGCGTAACACGCGCACCCTCTATCCACGCCTCTTTCCAAAGCGCGTCCGGGTTCTCGATGGTCCAGATCCCGTGCCGAAGCTGTTTGTACACAAGCGACCCAAGCTTAGATAATTGCGCCTCATACTCGACCTGGTCAAGATACGGATTATCCTCAAGCCTGGCCGGGATAAACTTGGCCACCGCCGTATCGGGATGCACAAACCGGCGATACACCCAGCCATGACCCACGCCCCCGGGGTTTGACCCGGCCCGCATACGGATCGGCACCTCTGACCCAGCGAGCCGCCGCAGTCGCGAGAACAGATAGCGGTATTGGCTCTCGGTGAATTGGGTCAGCTCGTCGAAACAGATACACTGGAACTCGCTGCCCTGATAGCGATACTTCGCATTCTCATTGTCTAGATAGCCGAACGTCATTGTAGCGCCAGATGGAAACACCCATGTCTTTTCGGACGATCGCCACCGCGCCCCTATAGCGCCAAGCCATTCTTGGGCACGGTCCATGAGCGCACCGGGCAACGACAGGTCGGCGTAGGTTCGCCGCAACACGAGCGAACGATATTTGGGGATGTGAACGTGTCGCAGCGCCGCCATGAGCAGCGCGTCCGACTTTCCGCCGCCAGCCGCGCCGCCATATAGGATTTCCGGGTCTATCTGATCGCGAATCAAAAACTGAGCCTGGCGATCCGTCGGCTCGTGGAGGATGAACGGGTTGTCAATGATCTCGCGGCGAAACGCGCCGAGCACGGAAAGGTTTGCTTGGAGCCTTGGACGTGGATCAACCGGTGCAATCGCAAGGGTCATGCGTTCGCTCCTTCATTGGTTAGTACCTCTTAAGGTCATAATCCAACACGTCCTCGATACACTTGATAGCATCGGATAAATCATCCGGGCTTATTCGTTTGCCGTCCGCGCCGACCTCGTCAACCCAGCCTTCATCAACAAGTGCTAGGTACACTTGGAGCGCTATTTCGTGGTTGCTTATTCGGGTTGCCACGCCTTACACCTCCCCTCCCTTGGTTCACACCGTCGCTTCTTGATCTCACCTCAATACTCCCCGAGTTCCTTGTCCAACATATCCTCAATGCACTTGATATCCCCGGCTCCGTCCTCGTATTCGACGTATTCAACAATCCACCCTTCGTTTACCAAGGTCTCGTAGATTGCCCTTGCCAAGTCGTGATTGCTTAGTTTTCTGGCCACGCCTTACACCTCCCCTCCCTTGGTTCAAGCCGTGTCGTTCGTTTCCGGCCCGTCCATTTCCAATGCCTCCGCTATCGCTGTTCCGTACCGTTCGATCATCTGTCCCGCCGTCATGGCCGCCACCGCAATCGGCCCGCCATCCGGGCCTGTGTGCTCAATGTGCAGCACGCCTTCGTCGTATCCGAGCATCTTGGCCAGCCGCGCCTCGACTTTGACCAGCGCCTCGATGTCTCGGATGTCTCCGCTTTGCACCCCGGGCATCAGGGCCCGGATTGCTACCTCGAGCCGTTGTTTCGACAGCGTGACCAATTCGCGGGTGTCGACGCATGATTCGTCCCACAACCTGCGCAGCGCGATCTTGCGGTCCCGCGCCACGGTGCCGGGTGACACACCGAGCTCCTTGGCAATCTGCCGATGCGTGGCGCCCAACGTGAGCATCCGCGCCACCTGGACACGCCGTTCTTCGAGTGCGATGTCCTTTAGCTTCAACTCTTTATCGCGATCAACGGCCATTGTGATCAACGTTTTTCGTCGGCACAAGTCCCATGTCCGCCATACGCTGCAACGCAACGGCAACATACTTAGGCGCGATCTCCATGCCGTAGCAGACGCGGCCCAACTGCTCGGCGGCGACCATCGTTGTACCAGAGCCAAGGAAGGGGTCACAAATAACGCCGCCGGACTTTGTATGGTTCCGTATGGCACGAGCGAATAACTCCACTGGCTTCATTGTCGGATGCTCCCGCGAAGCCCTTGGACGGTCTATCATCCACAAAGTTGACCGTGTTCGATCTGGATTCAGCAACCGCTTTCCAACAACCCATCCAAACAAGATGGGCTCATGCTGATAATGATACTCAGAATGCCCCATAACAAACTGGTCTTTCCCCCAAACCATGATTTGTCGCAAAATGCCTCGCCGCTTCCAATCGGCTGCGAAGATCAAATGCAACGGTCCCGACGGGACCGTTGCAAACCAATATGCCCCAGGCCGCGAAACCCACTCACACCAGCAAAACCACCTCTCCACAAGATCGGTCAGCGTTTTCTCATCGCAATCGTCATTTTCGATAGTCAAAGCGTCTTTGGTCTTACCAGTGTAAGCCACCCCATAAGGAGGATCGGTCACAATCATAGACGCCACGGCCTTCCACGGACGCTCTGTCTTGCAGTCTCCGCACATGAGCCGATGAACGCCGTCGCCTGTCGCGCTCGGAATTTCCCACACCTGCCCCAGCGCCGTATTCCATTTCTCGCGCAACTCGTCCGCCTTATTCAGATGCGGCCCATGGTCTTCGGGCGGCTCCGGTTTCTCCATCACTTCCAGCGCTTTCAGTTCGTCCTCAACCCACCAGCGCCCCAAGTCTACGCCGGCCTCGATGTCAGCGGCCATCCGTGCCACGTCCCAATCAAGGTTGACCTGCGCGATCCGGTTGTCGGCGTACGCCAGTTCCCGCGCCTGCGACCCGACGTCGAGATCCAGGTCTGTCCGTTGGACCACTATGAGCTTGTGGCCATCCGTCTGAACAGTCTCCACCTCGAGCCCAAGTTCCGCCGCCACCTCTAGGGTCTTGTTGCCGGCGATCACGCGGCCGTGCTTGTCGACCAGAATAGACCGCCCGGCGCCGAGCGTGCGCAACGATTCCTCGAGCATACCACGCCCACGCTCCGTGCCTCGATTTGCGTTGCCAGTATCCGGTACAAGGTCTTCGATCGCTTTAATCTTCTTGCGCCGTTTCATGTCCCCACCTCCACCAGCCAGAACGTGATCACGTTCACCACGGGATTCTTCCAATTTGCGAACTCCGCATTTCTATTCCTCAACTTTGGGCCACCACAAGCCGTCTTGCAATTTCATCCATTCTTCCTTGCTCTCGAGGTCGACCAATTCTCGGGCAAACTCCTCATAATCAATATCAGGCCAATCTTCTTCTTGGCATCCACGATATTTCTTTGCTAATTGTTGTGTTGTTAGACCAGGCCAATGTCGCACGGCCTGGATTACTATCGTCCCAATCTGAAAAGAGCGTTCGAGTCCTTCACGAACCGCAAGCGAACTCTGATCTACCAAGGTTCGTTCGGCAAAGAGATCAAGTTGTGTTCCCATTTCTCACCCCACTTCTTTCAGCAAAATCGCATAAGCACACAGCGTCGGCGGCGTCCTGCGTGTCTGGCAACGCCCTAAGCACCTTGGTTGCAATCATCATAGCCCCGCGTTTACGGTCTGCACGCTTGCCTGTGAGCTTCAGATCAGCGTGCCATGTCGATGCCGGTATCACCTCAACAGGCAACTCAGCACGATCACAAGCCGACCGTAGAAGCCCCTGTACCACGGCCAATATTTTATACGTCTGCGGGTTAACACCGAGATAACAGTCCTCAATAACGGCCCGTGTTACGCCATGACACTTGGCACTTTGCAACAACTTGTCTACTGCCCTATGATCCCATGGGTCGAGGATGTCTGTGGTCCAAACGCCAAGCCCAACGCAATGACAACCGCAAGAACCTTGAGGTGGTCGCCGATACGCCCAGCCGGTTGTAGACGCCGCATCAAATGCAATTACACTCATTGTCTACTCCGTTATCCACTCCACCAACTCATCTAGGGAGTCCGTTATCAGATTCACCATCCGATACATCAGTTCGGGCTTGTACGTTTCCACCGAAAAAACCGCCGTCTGTTTTCCAATGCCAACCGCATACCCTAACTCCAAGTGCGAACTACGACCACACGGCAATACTAGAACAACAATTTCTGCGAGCCTTAACGTGTCCATATCGGCGTCAAACCCCTTCCTCGCTAAAGGGGTATCAAGGGCATCTTTGCATTCATTAAAAGACCAACTTTTCCAGTTCTGATCAATCTCGGACCAATGAAAGACGGACTTGTCGGGTGGATTTCGGAAGTCATATACCCTGTGGTCCGCCAAACGAAGTGTCTCCACCACTTGCTGTTGATATTTGTTTCGCCAACTTGATGCTACATAGATTGATCTCACCTCACCCTCCGTTCCATGTCCAGCCAAAACGCCAGACCTAGCGCTACGACAGCGAATAACACATGGTCCGCAAATCTTCTACCTGCAAGTCGCATTCCACGGCGTTGCCGGCCCATTCCGCGGCCTCGGCAGCGGCCCAGGCGGCCCCGGCGGCGGCGTCGACAGCGGCCCTCCTGGCAGCGGCTCTGGCAGCGGCCCCGGCGGCGGCGTCGATAGCGGCCCTGACAGCGGCTCTGGTAGCGGCCCCGGCGGCGGCGTCGACAGCGGCCCTGGCAGCAGCGACGGCCTCGGCGGCGGCCCTGGCGGCCCAGGCGGAGGCGGCGGCCCCGGTGTAAGCGGCCTCGGCGTTGGCGACCGTGGCAGCGTCAGCGGCCCAGACCGCGGCCTCGGCGGCGACCCCGGCGGTCCTGTCTTCTCCGGACAGCCAGTTACGCGCCCACGTCTCAACTACAGGTATGCCGCAATGCAGCGCATGGCTTGTCACTGCCCGCGTTACAATGAGGTCAAGCCATGTCTCACGCTCCTGATCCCCGAGCCCGCGACATGCGACCCATATAATGTCTTCGGGCGGGATGTCCAGGTCACACACGTCGAGCGTCGACATACTGTCGCGTCCGTCAAACAGCCCCTCGAGCCGCTCACGGGTGTACCCGTCGCTATCCCAGCCGCACGGCTCCTTAGCCAGTATTTCGTCAACGGTCCACGTCTTCATCATGCGCCCCTTCCAAGTTTTTGTCGACGCTGTTGATCAGCGGCTTTGGCCTGCTCATACTCTTTGTCGACACCATCAACCAATGCGGCTTCCCGCTCCTCTCGCTCTCGTTGTTCGTGTTCGGCCTCTGCACACTCAAGGGTGTGTTGTGCAGCATCAGGATCAGGCTGTGCAGCTGCGTCTTTGCGCAACTGTTTCGTCGTTCGCTGGAGCCACGATGTGAGAAACTTGGGCATTCCGCGAGCCGTTTTGCGCTTGGAGTCATTGGCCACACACCAACGGCGGGCAGCGTTCAGTTCGTCGATGACAGCCTCGTCACCGCCAAGCGCGTCGGAGAACTCCCTGAGATATTCTCGCTGAGCACGGGCAGATGTGAGCTTCCAGGTTTCGCCGTTTTTGAGGATGTACTCGATGGAAATATCAGAGCCGCCGCGCTCCGGATCCGGATCTTGTATAGGTTGGGTTGGGTTGGGTTGGGTAAGAGGGGTATTTTCGGATACATCAGCCGACTTCTCGCGTGGTGTAGCCGACTTTTGGCTACGAATAGCACGTTGTCGTTCTCTGTCCTTTACGTATTTTGGACAGTTTTCCCAGTAGTCGTGTACCTCAAACCCTTTATTGTCAGGTAATTTATCGAGGAACCCCACCTCGATCAACAAGTCTGCGAACTCATCATGTGGGCCTTCCCAGTCAGCAGCGACTTCGATATGTTTTTTCAACGAGAAAACCGGGTTCCCACTATCGTGAATCGTCATCCACATAAATTCGAGGTGTCCAAGAACATGAGCGCGCGGCATTCGCATCAATCGAACCAACATTCTGAATTTGACGGACTCACGAATCTGCGTCTTTGCCACGAGTCACCTCCGGCCAGTCGATCAGCTCTGCCGGCGGGATATTGAGCGCAGCGCCCAACTTGACTGCCCAGTGTTTACCAAGACCCCATCGCCCGTTTTCGATAGCCGAAATTGCAGAGCGCGGGACGCCGGTTATCCGTTCGAGGTCTAGTTGTGTAAGCTCACACGCAATCCGTGCGGCTCGAACCTGATGTCCTTTGTGTGCCATATTCCCTCCTACGTTTTAGGACATTATACATTACATCGTTCCCTGTGTCAATCCTTTTCCGCTTCTAGTCGGTCAGTTCATTCTTCTTTATAGCGGCCGCTTCACTTCTCGCTCGAGCTCGAGCGATAAGGCAAACGAATGCCTTTGTAGCCACGAGCGGCATGACAGTGTTGCCAAGGGCCCGCAAGCGGTCCACCCGATAGGCAAACCCATCAACCATTCGACGAACGACGGATTGAGTTTCCGGACAATACGGGCGCGGAACCATTGAAAGTGCAGTAACATCCGGTAAAGCCGGGGCAAGCCAAGGGTCAATGCCATGGACTTTGGACCACGATGTGCTGTTGTCGGGGCCGGGGGGAAAGAGGGGGAGTCGCCATTCTTCGCATGCGGGCCCTGGCCGTGTAGCTCGAGCACTTGGCCCGTCAAAGTCCGCCCGCTGGTCTTGGCCGCGCGGCCCACATCCGGCTTCCCGCACTTCTCCGTCGATTCCGCAAATGCCGACGGCGTGATCCACTTCGGGGCTTGTTGGCCCAACCCCATCTCGTGTTTCCTGTCCCCGCCCCGGCTGCGAAACGAGTCCGTCCCAGGTGTCTGCCACTTCGCCACATTGTTCCGCAGTCGCTGGTCGCACTTGAGTGTCTTGCCCGCGGCGGCCCTGCGCGTCTCCGCAGGTCCCACAGGCTTGTGGTCGGACGTGCTCGGCGTCGGCCAGCTGGCCGCTTTGCCCGCGAGCATTTCCCCGTGCGTCTTGTCGTGACTCGGTGCAGGTTTCGTCGTTCGGTTTGTATTTGCACTCGCCACTGCTGTAGGCCAGAATGAAGAGTCGTTTGCGGAGGTGGTTTGCGCCCACTTCAGCCGCGCTGTACATTCCTGCCTCAACTTTGTAACCCATTTTTTGAAGGTCTTGTCGGACTTCTCGGAAGCCCAGTCGAAGGTGGCCTGGCACGTTCTCGAAGAAGCAAAGTCTAGGGTGTACCTCTGACACAATGCGTCGAATCTCGGGCCAAAGGTGTCGCGGATCATCTGCGCCACGTCTTCGACCGGCGACGCTGAAGGGCTGGCACGGGTAACCAGATGTGAGGATATCCACACATCCACGCCACGGCTTGCCGTCGAATTCTCCGATATCGCCGCACCAAATAGGCGCCGGCTCCAAGCTCTTGTCTTCCATCCGCGCCAAGAGAATGGCCGCAGGATAGGCTTCCCGCTCGACGTACACCACAATGCGGGCTCGAGGGACTGCAAGCTGAAGGCCGAGGTCGAGTCCGGCAACCCCAGAGCAGAGCGACATGATTCGGGGACTATCCACAAGGCGGGATCTCCCTCTGCACCCCGTCATAGTGCGGGTATCGCACCACGGGCCGGTAGTCAGACGCCTTGCCCTCGACGCTCACAGTAGCCGCAAAGAACCATTTGTGGCACTCAGTACACTGCCGGCTATTCGGCCCAGGGTTGTCGTACTCAGTCATGCCGACCACCAGGCGGCAGTACCATCAATAGCCCGCATGTGGACGGTCGTGTTGAATTTCACACATTCAATCCACCTACAAACCCCTGCCGGTGGCGAAATTCGTTTATGTCCCACGAACCCTGCCTTCCGAAGCTCCGGCAGGCGGCGGGCGAACACATAGCGATTAAGCTCGGCACGCGATTTGATCTTGATCATCTGGCTGGCGAGTTCCGCGCTGGACAATCCCGGAAACGCTTTCACCATTTCCAACACTAAAGTTCGTTGATGTCGCGCCGTGCTGTTTTCTTCTACGCGATTCGCTGCCTCATGACTCGTGGCCGGGTCGCCGGCGCGCGCCCGCGCCTCGGCAATTACAGAACACGGCTCAGTGGATTGTTCGGGTGGAAATAGTTCAGTTTGATCATTCACTTTTTGATCCTCAAGACAGTTCTCAAATCCTCTACTTGTAACTGTCGTTCGGCGGCCTCGGCGGCGGCCCTGGTGGCCCAGGCGGCGTTGGCGGCGGCCCCGGTGTAAGCGGCCTCGGCGGCGTCGTCGGCGGCCCTGGTGGCCCTGGCGGCGTTGGCGGCGGCCCCGATATAAG
>SDBU01001385.1_pt1 | contig 34792 bp, 26 predicted proteins | sample 2277071 | NCBI WGS metagenome assembly SDBU01 (sample SAMN10397929, study PRJNA504765) | marine sediment metagenome | isolation source: marine sediment core GS08_GC12, 126 cmbsf | place: Arctic Ocean: Gakkel Ridge, Loki's castle | collected 2008 | reverse complement strand
CAATTACCCGACGTGCAGCACGCTCCGCCCGCCCGGCCGGTGACCGCCTTGACCGCCGCAGTCGAGTTGACATACGTGATCGGCACCACCGCCGCCCCGCCCGACAGCGCCGCCAGCTCCGCCAGGGCCGTCTCCACGGCCGCCGCGTCGGCCATGTCCGCCATCGAGCACCCCGCCGTCAAGTCCGGCAGAATCACCGCCTGATCATCACTCGTCAGAATGTCCGCCGACTCGGCCATGAAGTGCACGCCGCAAAACACAATCCACTCCGCCCCCCTCTGCTCCCCCGCCACCCGCGACAGCTTCAAACTATCCCCCGTAAAGTCCGCATACCGCACCACATCATCCTGCTGATAATGATGCCCCAGCACCACCAGCCGCCCCCCCAAAGAAGACTTATGCGCCAAAATCCGCGCATCCATCTCCTCGGCGCCCATCGACGCGTACGGCTCACCTAACGGCTCCTGATACAACATTGCATGCACTCCACGGCCCCCAACGTTCAAGCCCACCACAAGGCGCATTATAGCCGGGACGGCGGGGGAAACATACGGCCGCCCGTTGGCCGGGTGGCCTCATCAATTCGTTGACTAGTTAACTCGTTGACCGATGGACTGCTTACCTACTTGTGGGTTCTTCCAGACGAAACGAAACCGCTTTCTTGTTGCCCAACCCGCTTTCCGGCGGTAACATCAGTCCGGATCAGGGGGGAAGGGACAACCAAGGCGGCCCAGCCGAGAAAGCAGGTTTGTATAGGGGACAAGTCACTGTTCTTGGGAGGCATGTCACATGGGAACGCAGCGGGAGTCTTATCGGACGATCAAGGCACTGGTTCTGGACTTCGTACACCGGTGTGGCGGGCGCGTGGAGTATGAATTGCTGACGGCGGAGGTGCGTCAGCGTTTTCCCAAGAGCCAATGGAAGAAGACCCATTGGGCTTGGTACAGCTACCAGATTCGTCGTGGCCGGTTCAAGGTGTTGTTCTCGGAGGAAGAACGCGCGAACGTGGCAGGGGGAAAAGCGGATCGGGCCTTGAAAGCAGAGGCCCCGACGGTCGATCGGGGTAACGTTGATGCCGCGGCGTCGACGAGGGGCCCGCAGCCCAAGGATCCGGAGGTCAAACGGATCGGCGATGCAATCCTGAACCACGCGCGCTTCGTCGTTGGCCTGGCGGCCGCCGATAAGCCGGATCTGCGATTCAAGGTGAACCGGTGGGTCTTCAGCCGGCTGTTGGGGGACGAAGTACGCACCAAGCGGCCGATCAAGAACGAGCTGTGGGAATCGGGCATGAGGGCCTGCCAAGCGTGCGGACAGCCATTTGCCTCCGCGAAGAACGTCGAAATCCACAGGAAAGACGCCGACAAGGGCTACTCGCTCGAAAACTGCGAGCTACTGTGCCGCGAATGCCATCAGGAGATCGGGCGGTAGACGCGCGGGAGAAGGTCACTGGCATGAAGTATCTTCTTTGGCTGATTCTTGTGGCGACGTTTCTGCTGCCGTTTATCACGGGTGCGTGGGCGGTGGCCGGGAGGTATGACAGCAATCCGTGGACCTGGTCGGAATATGACCCGGTGGAAGCCTTCATAATGTACGCCTGGCCGCTTCCGATGGCGCTGGGGTGCGCGCAAATATTCTTCTACCCCATCACGTTCGGCCCGGTGTATCTACTGCTCATTCGCAGGACAAGGAGGCTGTTGCTGCCGGTCGTCGCCCTGTACTTGGTGTTGTGGACGGCCTTTTACTTGTGCGGCTTGGGGGGGGATGGCATGCCGGTTCGCATGTATCCCATCGTCGACGGGGGCATGGCGCTGTTGGTCCTTGGCGTGGCCTGCGGCATCGACTGGCGATCGGGGGCTGGGAGCGAGCGATGAAACGGAAAGGCGTTGGGATGCCGGGGCGCGCGTGTGCGGCGGTGCTGTTGCTGGCGATGCTGTTGGGCGTGGCCGGCTGCGGGGAGGAGGGGGAGCGGGAGGACACGGGCGCGCGGCCGGTCGGCGCCGGGGACGGGGCCGACACGCGGCCGGTGGGTGGGGAGCAAGTCGGCGAGGAGGGGGCGGATGAGGGCGTGGCGAAGCTGGAGGATGTTTACTTGTTGATGCACGGGGGGAGGGGGGGGCGGTTCGCCAAGGTGACGGCCATCCTGGCCGGGAAGCCGGTGGGGGATGGGTGGGTCGTGCTGAACCCGCCGGGGATCGTGGGCGATCATGGGTGGAACCCGCCGGACCCGGGGGCGGCCCAGGCGCTGGTCTGCATCGACGACGACGCGGCCTTCATGCTCACCTTCGGCCGGCGGACGATGATCGAAGCATTGTGGGTGCCGGGCGACGGTCGCTTCTGCGGGGCGGAGCATTGGATCGTCACCGGCGACGGCAGCGAGGCCTGGCGGGCCGCGACTATCGCGGCGATCAACAGCAAGCCCAGCTACGGCGGCCGGAACGAAAGCGTCCTGATGCGCCTGACCGGGCGGCACTACGACGACAAGATCGACCCGCCCGTGGAAGTCGGCCCGCCGAGCGAGGCGTCCCCGCCGGCGCCGCCCACGAAGACGCCGGGCGCGCCGTCGTAGGCCGCGCTCTTGCTCATCGATCGCCGAGTTTCCTGAGGACGACGTCTCGCATGGTTTGGCGCGGGGCGGGGCGTTGGGTCCAGGCTTGGTATTGGGCGACGGCTTGGTTGAGGAACATGTCGATGCCGCTGGCGGTGGTGCAGCCGGCGGCGGCGGCGCGGCGGAGGAGGAGGGTTTCGGCGGGGTTGTAGATGGTATCGAAGACGACGGCCTCGGCCGGCAGGGCGAACTCGGCCGGCAGGGGGCTGGCGTTAACGTTGGGGTGCATGCCGATGGGGGTGCAGTTGATGAAGATCTCGGCCTCGGCCCGCGGCAGCTCGTCCCGGCCGGCGGCGGCGACGGTTCCACCGCCGTCGCGGGCGTTGAATTCGGTGGCGAGGCGTTCGGCCCGGCTGACGGTGCGGTTGTAGACGGTGGTGTCGGCGCGGTAGTGGGCGAGGGCGGCGACGATGGCCCGGGCGGCCCCGCCGGCGCCCAGCACGGCCACCCGTCGGCCGGCGAGATCGGCCCGCTCACAGCCCATGGCGGTCACCAGGGCGTCGATGGCGGCGGCGTAGTCGGTGTTGATCCCCCGCAGCGGCGCGGCCGGATCGCCGGTGAAGACGATCGTGTTGACCGCCCCGATGGCGCGGGCGAGGGCGTCGACGTTATCGGCCCCCACGCGGGCGAGGGCGTTTTCCTTGTGGGGGATCGTCACGCTCAGCCCGGCCAGGTGAACCCACGGGCGCTCGAGGGCGGCGTCGATGAAGCGGTTGAAGTTGTCCGCCCCCGGCTCGATCCGCAGCGGCACGTAGACCGCGTCGAGCCCGTCGGCGGCGAAGGCGGCGTTGTGAATCGCCGGGCTCATCGAATGGCCCACCGGGCAGCCGATCACGCCGAAGACCTTCGTCTGGGGCGTGATCGCGTCCCAGCGGTACAGGCGCTTCAGCTCGGCGATGGTGGGCTGACCGGGCGCGCTGCCGGCGCCGGGCGCGAGGGCGGCGAAGGTGCCGAAGGCGCCGAACTTGCCCGCGAGAATCCGGCTGGGCATCCCCGCCTCGCCCATGGCCAGGGCGATGGTGGGCTTCTCGGCCGCTCGCAGCAGGTCGAACGCGGCCCAGGCGTCCTCCGGCCCGGCCGCGGCGAAGGCCACCTTGTTGACGGCCGCGGCGGGGGCCATCCCGGCCAGTTGGGCGGGCAGGTCGTCCGGTCGGCCGTCGAAATCGTGGGCCGAGGCGATCAGCTCGCACCCGCTGCCGGCGGCGGCGAGGGCGTCGAGCAGCTCGCCGGCCTGCCCCATCGCCGCCTGCTCGAAGTCGACCCACCGGCCACCCAGCTTCACCGCCCGGGCCAGCAGGGCCGCCCGCTCGGCGCCGGTGGCGGCGGATTTCCCCCCCTCGGCGGCGCTGCGGCAGGTCAGCAGCACCGGGCAGGGCGGGTCGGTCAACAGCAGCTCCAGCGCCCTGTCGGAGCAATCCGCCAGGTAATCCAGCCGCAGTTCCACCGCGTCGCCCCCGGCCGTCACGGCCGCGGCCATGGCTTCGCGCATGTCGGCCGGGTCGGCCTGGGTGAGCGGGACGATCAGTAATGTCCGCGAGCGGGCTGGGGCCATAGCAAGTCCGGGCTACTTGGGTTTGGGCTGAACGGGCTTCTTTTTGGCAACCGGCTTGGGCCTCGGGGGCGCCTTGGGCACCTCGATGGCCGGCTTGCCGGCCGCTTTGGCCACGGCGTTGACCACATTGGCCAAGTCGGCCCCGACCATCCGGGGCTTTCCCCCGAAGGTGCTGTTCTTCTCGCCCCCGCCACGCAGCGTGGCCGGGTCGGTAAGGCCGATCATGCGATTGCCCACTCGCGGCACCATGACGCTGAGCTTGTCGTAGAAGAACGTCGCCCGGAACTTACTCATCGCCCCGGCGTGCCTGGTGATGGCGGCCAGCCCGTCGGTGTACGTGGCGAGCCCGAGGTTAAGTTCGGCGATGATCGCCTTGAGCACCGCGCGGTCGGCTGGCGGGCTGGCGGCGAGGATCTTCACGTTGGCCGCGGCGGCCTTAATCTGGCGGACGAGGGCGTTGTGCTTGATGACGGCCTCTTCGCGGGATTGGCGAGCCATCTTGGCCTGGTGCATCCGTTCGATTATCTCGTTGGTCAGATCGCCATCTTTGGGCACGTTGCAGGCGGCCAACTGGCGGCGGGTCAGCTTGACCATTGGCTGATACCGCAACGGGGCGGTGATCTTCGGCAGCAGCGGCAGCAGCCGTTTCGCCTCCCCGGCCGGGGCCGCCTTGAAAGGCAGCAGGAGCTGGTAGGTGACGTACAGCCGTTCCAACGGCTTGGTGCTGTGTCGCCGGCCGAGAAGGCCCCTCAGCGCGGCCAGGTTGGCCGGGGTCGGGGAGAGTTTCTTCACCGCCGCGTGGGGGGCCGGCGCCTTGGCCGGCTCGCTGTCGGCCCACGTGACGGCCTCGGCCTTGAGCGCCTCCAGCAGCGCGGGCACGGGCGAAGCCGCCTTCTCGGGCGCCGCGGGTCCGGTGGCGGCCTTGGGCGCGGCCGCGGCCGGCGACAGAGCCAGGGCCGCGATGACCCAGGGCATCGCACGTCGGATCATGTCAGCTTTCCTTCTCTGCGGTCGGTCTCACCGGTTCGCCGGGCAACTGCCGCTGTGGCTGCAGGATGCGCAATTCGTCGGCGGCGGTGGCGGTGCGGCCGTGCCGACCCCGAAGACGCTCAGCTTGCGGGTGACCTTCCGGCTGCCGCACTCGGGGCAGGCCGGCACGGCCGAACTCATGGTCTTGACGAAGGTCTCGAAGTCGGCCTGGCACGCTCGACACTGGTATTCGTAAAACGGCACGGAAAACTCCTGATGCAACGGGGCCCAAATGCTTCCCACACCGGAAGCGATCTCGCCAACCCCTGCACTATACCTCCGCCCCGGGCGTCGGCCAACTCTTTTGCGGCCCCGGCAGGCGCCTCCCGCCGCCGGGCGTTACCAGGGCGAATTGCCTTGCATGGCCTTCGCCCCGGCCTATACTGACGTGTCTATCTTGACGATAGGCAGCAGAGCACCCGGGTCCGAGTGGCTCCCCGGGTGGTGTCTCTGCGCCGCCGTCGGAGATGAGCAACCCAGGAACACCGCGCAGATGGCCGTCGGATACCCCGGCCGCGGCGCATTGAGCAGGAGTTGAATATGGCCGCAATGAGTTTCTTTCGCAAGAACCGGAAGATGGTCTTCTGGATCATGGTCGGGCTGATGGTCTTCTTCCTGCTGGGGGTCGGCGGCGCCGGCCCGATCATCGATATGTTCACACCTGATGAAAGCAACACTGTCATCGGCAACGCTGGGGATGAAGAAGTCACCGTCGGGAAGCAGCGGCAGGCGGACACAGACCTCCAACTGCTGGGCACGCTGGGGTTGGGGGACATCAGATCCATGATGCGGCGACGACCGATACGCGGGGAGATGGGCTTGTTCTATCTCCAGCAGAACGAAAACAAAGCGCTGACCTGGCTGTTGCTGGCTGAGGAGGCCAAGGCCATGGGCTTCCGGGCGCCCGACGAGGCGATTTACCGGTTCGCCAACGATGAGATGGGAATGGATGAGGCGGCGCTGCAGGACTGGTTGGCAAGGGTGCACGCGCGAGGCATCACCGAAAAAGACTGGCGTCGAGCCCTCGGCGATTACGTGTGCATCACCCAGGCTTTCGATGCGATGGCCGGCGGGGGGTTCGTCAGTGAGGCCGAACTCCGGCTCGCCTACCGCACGCAGGCCGAACGCATGGACGTGGAGATGCTGACCTTCGACGCTCGGGATTACCTCTCATCGAGTGGCGGCCCTGCCGCTACGACGGCCCCGGCGCCGACCACCAAGCCGACCACCAGGCCGACCATCGGGCCGACCATCGGGCCCAGCGAGACGGATCTGGACGCCCTGTTCGACGAGTGCAAGTCGTACGACCGGGGCGCCGCGGGCAACCCCCACAAGTTCAAATTCGGCTACCGACAGCCGAAACGCGTGCAGATCGAATACGTGTTCGTCGGCGACGAGGATGTGCTGCGTCACTCCGAACCCAGCCCGGAGAAAATCAAGAAGTATCGTCGTGAGCATGCCGATGAGCTGTCGAGGCTGGTGGCCACCCGTCCGACCAGCCGTCCGGCCACGCTCCCCGACGGCACGACCACCCGACCGACCAGCGGGCCAATCGAGTTGGTCGCCAGGCCCTACACCTTCAGTGAGGCCACCACGTACATCCGAAAGCGGCTCCGTAAGTCGGCGGCGGACGCGGCCATGGCCGAGGCCATTAAAGCCCTGATCGACGTGGGCCAAAGCGACAAGATCGTCGACAAGAAGACGCCAATGGCCCGCAAGGCCGAAGCGCTGCGGGAGAATTACCCGCAGACCAGGTATCGCCGCACCGCGTGGATGACCCGCGAGGAGATCGCCGGGGACCCGATGCTCAGTGCTGCGTACATGCTGACCCAGCAAGGCATGCTGACCCAGCAAGGCGTGCAGAGCGTGGCGTCGCTGGCCTTCTGTGTGAAGGAGCTGGACCCGACCGGCGAAGCGTGGCGTTCGGTGGCGATGTGGGCGCAGGACCTCGAACGCCCGGAGGTGGGTAAGGCCTTCAAGACGTCCATGAGGGCAGTGGCGATGCCGACCAATAAATGGGGACAATTGGTATGGCGGGTGGTCCGGGCCAAGGGGAAGGCAATCCCCGAGAAGCGCACGCCCGAGATCACCGAACAGGTGAAGCTGGATTGGCGCGAGAAGCAGGCTTACGAGGTGGCGCTGACCAAGGCGGAAGAAGCGCTGGCGAAGGCCCGGGCCGACGGCATGACCCCGACGGGCTCCCGTCTGAGCAAGGGGATCTTCGTTGTCCAGAACGTCTCGCGTGCCAACAGCGTGTTGAGGGTTATAGGAATCGACCCGGAACACGTGCGCGCGTTCGTCGAGGGCGTCCTGACGGGGGCATCCGGAAAGCCCCAACCGTTGCTGGCCTCAATGGTCACCACGGCCCCCGCGAGCCGACCGGTGCCGGACGGGCCGATCTTCATCGTTGAGCTGCCCGGGCAGCGGGTGGTGTTCGTGGTCCGCAGCCTGGGCTATTCACCGGGCAGCGAGGCCGAATACCGGAAGGTACGTCCGAAACTGTTGGGCTCCCTCGTCCAGTCGAGAAACAACGAGTTGACCGCGAAGTGGTACCGCCTCGATGGGGTCCAGGAGCGGACAGGCTACGAGCCTGAAGCCGGAGACTGACCCCCCGCCGTGGCGTTTGGGAGGGCCTTGACAGGGCGAGGGCGCCGGTTACTATGGAGGCGCCCCGGCTGTGGTCGGGCAATGGGCAGATAGCTCAGTTGGTAGAGCACGGCACTGAAAATGCCGGTGTCGGCGGTTCAAGTCCGCCTCTGCCCACTAGGTGCGGTTCCGTGTTTCTGCATGGAGCCGCACCTTTCCGTTTCGCCCCGCAAACATTGGGTTTTTCACTTCTCGGCCTTCGGCCTTGCGAATCGGTACGGGCCGCTGCGGCTGGGTACTGCACCGGATCCTGCACCGCCTTTTGCACCGCCTCCGCGAAGTGGGTTTCCCTGGAAAAAACCAGGATGGTCGCGAGCAGAAATCCATATAGGAAATGTCGGCTCGTGCGGCCCGGTCACTTGGCCGGAGGGGCGAGGTCCAGCTCGTCGATGCCCCGTGATTTGACGGTGACGATCCGCCGGCCGTCGATCACGACCTCGTAGGTCAGGCCCTTTCGCCCCTCGATGCGCGCCCGGCCGTTCGTGATCGTCACGGGCAGGGGGGCGACGATGCGATGGGCCCCGTCATCGGCGACGGCGAGGGAATCGACCCGCCCCGCCAGGGCCCACTGCAGGCTCACCAGCGCGCAGGGGTTGATCGACGGTCCGGCGCGGTGCTGGGAGGGCAGTTGGAAGATGTCGGGCAGGCAGCCGACCAGCGGGCCGTCGGGATACTGCATCTGCTGGGCGGCGATGAGGATCCCGCGGGCGAGGCGCGTCCAGTCGAGCGTCTTGTCGTGCTTCGCCAGGGCGACAAGGGCGTAAGCGTATACCCCGCCGCACCACTGGACGGGCAGGCCGATCCACAGCGGGGCGCGGAAGTTCGTCGCCCCGTAGACCGGCGGCGAGGCGTAGAGCATCGTCGGGCGGTTGGACCACAGGTACACGAACGGCACGCCCGAGAGGGCCCAGCGGCGGGCCTCGGCGAGGTAGTCCCTGCGCCCGGTCAGTTCGTAGCCCAGCACGTAGGCCCTCACGAGATGCGCCGCGGCCAGCACATCGGGGGTGTGGAGCGACAGTTCCCACGTTTGCGCCCCACGCGGCGTGCGGAAGCGCTTCATGAACTCCAGGGCTCCCAGGCCCGCGCGCCGGGCCTCGGCGTCGCCGGTGAACCGGGCCCACTGCAGCAGCCTCGCGGCCGGGCGGGCGCAATGGCCGCTGGAGGTGTCCTCGAAGTGGCCCTTGCGATACTTGCCCGTGTACCGGAACGACCCGTCGGCCTGCTGGCTGGCGATGATTCGCCGCGCCTCGCCCCCGCGAATCGCAAGCCACCGCTCGGCCTGGCCCGTGACGAAGAAGATCGCGTCGTTACGAACGTGCGCCCCCCCGGGCACGAGCGGGCCGGTTGTCGGCACGCGGCCCGTGATGCGCCAGATCGTCGAGGCGATGTCGGCGAAGTGCCGGCGCTTCCACTTGGCCTCGGCGCAGTGGCCCCACCCGCCGTCGCCGCTGATGGGCCCGTTGATGCTTCGCATCGCCAACTCGAGTTGCGCCTTGTCGTCTCGCGGCGGTTTCGGCAAGGCCGGCAGGCCACCCGCGTGCTTGACGGCCCAGCGAATAGTGTCCTCCAATGTCGCCTTCTTCACGAGAATGGTTGCGGTGATCTTCTTCCCACGCAGTCCCATCCGGTGGTCGGCGGCCCCGTCCAGCACGTTCGGGCTGGCGTACACGGGCCGAAGCGTCATGTCCTTCCACGTCATCGCCACGGCCCCGCGATCCGTCACGCACGCCATCAACGGCATGGTCACGAGCATCGGGTCCGGCGCGATACGCATGTGGTCGTCCGTCTCGATATCGAGCTTCGACGAGGACTTCTCACCCTTGCCCAAATACTCCAGCCCCGCGAAGAGCCCCTGCTCCAGCGAGCCAAGGGCCCGCACGACGGGCCCCTCGGCTTGGCGTTCGGAGTCGATGGCCACCGTGATCTCGTCACCTTTGACCGAGATATCCACGGTGATCCCGTGGCATGTGTACGTCGCCGAGTCCACCCCGTGCGCCCCCGACTTCGAGGCAAGCTCGAGCATATGAGGCTTGCCCTCGATCCGCACGATCGGCCCCATCACGGCCACGAGCTTTCCGCCGCGCTCGATCCGCGCGCCGAGCCCTTCGGTAGGGTGGCGGGAAACGAGCACCTTCAGGTCGCCCGTGCCGATGGGCGTGTACTCAAGCCGGGGGATCGCCCGCTTGTTGCGCTCCGGGCGGAATGTCACGATGCTTCGTTCGATGGTCGGCAGGCCCTTCGGCGCGAGTTTCACCGTGCATGACTCGAACGCGCGGCGCCCGATTAGTTCCTGCGTCAGCGCCAGCGTCTTACCCGCCCCCAGCGAGTGCGTCTTTCCCGCGTGCTCGAAGGTAATCGCCTCGCCGGAGGTGTTCCTCACGTGGGCGACGACCCGGTCGGTCTTCGTCTCGATGCGCTCGATTCTCAGCGGGTGCGGCCCGCCGCGGTGGAGGCGGATCCAATCGACCTCAACGGTCCCCGCCGCGGTGGCGGGGTCGTAGCGCAGCGACGTTATCGTCCCAGCCGCGCGGATCGGCACGGTGTACTCGTGCCACTTGCCGTCGTGGATCATCTCGAAGTGCTTCGACCGCGCCTCGGCGAACCCGTCGGCCCGGTCCGTCGCCCAGAAGAACTGCCCCTTGCCCGCCGCCATCGACCGCGCGCGGAGCTTGATCACCACGTGCGGCCCGGCCGCGGTGAGCCGCGCCGAGAGATACGGATCCTGGCCGGTCGAGACGATCTTCATTGCCCCGTTGACGGTCGAGATTTCGCAGTGGTGCAACGCCTGCCAGCCGTCGACGCCGGCGTCGAACTTCCATTCGTGCAGCAGCGGCCCGATGACGAGCACCGGGTTTCGCCCGTCCGGTGCGGCGGCGGGAGCGGGGCCCGCCACGCACAACGCAAAGACAACGCAAAGGCTCAGACCGAATCGCTTCAGCATGGTGCACCTCATCGCTGGTTGGCCGCGGATCAGCAGACTCCTTGACCGACATTTCCTGTATCGCGGGCCTGTTCGATGATTCTATCGCGTTTCCGGACATCGACAAGTGCTGTCCGGACGCTGGCAAGCGGGCATTGGCCTGCTATCGAGCCGTGGTCCTGCCCGGAACGGCCTTCAGTCGGGCGTTGGCCTTGACGGGTGTGGGGCGGGGGGGTAAGGTTTCGCTCGTGCGGCCGCATGAGAATCTGCGGCCGACGGGGCCGTGCCTTTCCAGGAGCAGGGACTGCCATGAGAGCCATTCAGATCGCCGGAGCGAGAAAGATCATCATGCTCGACGACGCCCCCAAGCCCGAGCCGTTGGACGGGGAGGTGGTGGTCAAGTGCAGCCACGTGGCGTTGTGCGGCTCGAACATGGGACAGTACACCTCCGAGGGGATCTGGGGCGATCTGGACTTCCCCAACCCCACCGGCTGGGCCGGCCACGAGAATATCGGCACGGTCGTCGAATCACGCTGCGACCGCTTCGAGCCGGGCATGCTGGTGCTGGCGCAGCCGGAGGGGTACTTCGGCTTTGCCGAGTATATCCGCGCCAGGCCGCCGGGCATCGCCCGCCTGCCGGCCGACGCGCCGGACGTGGCCGCACTGATCGTGGCCCAACCGCTGGCCACGGTGCTGCGGGCGCTGGACCAGACCGGACCGGTGATCAACCGGCGCTGTGCGGTCATTGGGCAGGGGCCGATGGGACTGATCTGGACGTACCTGCTCGGCTTGATGGGCGCCCGCCAGATCATCGCCACGGACCTGCTGGACTGGCGCCTGGCGTGGTCCACGCGGTACAGGGCGGACGCGGTGATCGATGCCGGGGAGGCCTCGCAGGAGGAGATCGTCGAGACCGTCGGCGAATTGACCGACGGGGAGATGATCGACTTCTGCGTGTGTGCGGCCTCCCCTGCCGAGGCGTTGACCGGCGCGGCGGGGCTGCTTCGTCGCGGCGGAAGGCTGTTCGTGTTCGGCATGCCGGACTACGACGACCAGGCGTTCCCGTGGCACAGCGCGTTCCGCAACGAGACGCAGATCATCACCTGCGTGGGCCCCGAGTGTGCGGCCTACTTCCAGACGGCGGTGGCCATGGTCGTCGACGGGCGCGCGTCGGACCTCGGCACGATGGTCACCCCACGAATGCCGTGGGACGAGGCCGTCGAGGCCTTCGAAATGTACGCCGACTGTGCGACCGACTCGCTGAAGCTGACGCTGGAACTGTAGTTAGGATGCGTCTTTCGTCGGTTCCAGGAAAGATTCCGGAATGATTGACTACAGCGTATCCGACGGGGTGTGCGTTCTGCGCCTCAACTCGCCGCCGGTCAATACGATCACCCTTGAGCTGTTGGCCGAACTACGCGCCGCCGTCGATCGGGCCAACGCCGACCCGACGGTGGGGGGTGTGATCATCACCGGTGATGGGCGTCACTTCAGCGCAGGGGCGGACGTCAACCTGTTCAGGGAGATTACGTGCGCCGACGATGCAATCCGGATCTCTCGCGTCTTTCAGGAGGCGTTCGATGCCCTGGCCAGCTCGGCCAAGCCGGTCGTCGCGGCGGTGGCCGGGAAGGTTATGGGCAGCGCGCTGGAGTTGGCGATGGCCTGCCACTTCCGCGTGTGCGCCGCCGGCAGCCGGTTCAGCGCGCCGGAGGTCAATCTCGGCATCAATCCCGGGGCCGGCGGCACGCAGCGGCTGCCGCGGCTGATCGGGCTGGCCGCGGCGCTGGAAATGCTGTTGACCGGCAAGCCCATCGGCACCGACCGGGCGGGTGAGCTGGGGCTTGTGGACGCGGTGTGTGAGGGCACCGAGCTCTGCCAACGCGCCCGGGGTCTGCTGCAGTCGGCGCCGGGGCCGCGCCCGACCCGCCTGCGCGCCGAGAAGCTGCAGGACACCGCGGCCAACGCCGCCGCGTTCGCCAGGGCCGAGGGGCTGCTGGCTGGCGTCCGGGAGGAGATCATCGCCCCGCGGAAGATCGTCGAAGCGGTCAAGATAGGCCTGGCCGAGTCGTACGCGGCCGGCCTGGCGGCCGAGCAGCGGGTGTTCGCCGAGTGCATGGCCACGCCGGCGACGCGGAATCGGATCCACCTGTTCTTCGCCACGCGGGCGGCGGGCAAGCTCCCGGTCGGCAAGGGCGCGGCCCCCGCCCCGATCTCCACCGCGGCCGTGGTGGGCATGGGGTCCATGGGCACCGGCATCGCACACGCGTTGATCATCGCGGGGGTGCCGGTCGTGGTGCGGGACGAGGACGAATCGGCCCTTGCTGCCGGGGCCGGCAAGATACGGAAGTCCGTCGAGAAGCGCGTCCGGGGCGGCAAGCTCGCCGCCGCTCGGGCCGAGGGGATGCTCGACCTGCTGACCACCACCACCGGCTGGCAGGACCTGGGCGAGGCCGATGTAGTGATCGAAGCGGTCTTCGAGGACGTCGCCGCGAAGCGATCCGTCTTCGAGCAGCTCGAGGCCGTCTGCCGACCCGACGCGATCATCGCCTCGAACACCTCGACGCTATCGCTGGACTCCCTCACCGAGGGCATGCGGCATCCGGAGCGGCTGGTGGGGATGCACTTTTTCAACCCGGCCCACCGCATGCCGCTTGTGGAGGTCATCCCCGCGGCCGCCACGGTCGGGCCCGTTATCGCGGGGGCGTTGGCACTGGCCAAGAGGCTCTCCAAGACGGCCGTGCTGGTGGCCAATCGCGAAGGTTTCCTGGTCAATCGCATCTTCATCCCCTACCTGAAGGAGGCGTTCTGGCTGCTGGGGGAGGGGGCCGAGGCGCCGGCGGTCGACCGGGCCATGGTCGAGTTCGGCTTCCCGATGGGGCCGTTCGCGCTGATCGACATGGCGGGGTTGGACATCCTGGTCTTCACCGACCGCGTGATGAGCCGGGCGTTCCCCGCGCACGGATGCTTGTCGGCCGTCGCGACGACGCTGGTGGCCCGGGGGCACCTGGGGCAGAAGACCGGCTCGGGCGTGTACAAGTATACCCGGGGCGACTATACTCCGCATCGCAACGAAGCCACCGAGCAGATCCTCGCCGACGTGCGGCGGCAGGAGGGCATCGCGCCCCGTCAAGTCGGGCCCGCGGAGATCACCGAACGGCTGGTGCTGCGGATGGTCGTCGAGGCGTTTTGCGCGATGGGAGAGCAAGTTGCCCAACGCGAGTCGGACATCGACGTGGCGACGGTGCTGGGAATGGGGTTTCCGGATTTCCGTGGCGGGGTGTTACAATACGCCCGCCAGCTTGGCCCGGCCGATGTGCTGGCCCGCCTGGACGGCTTGGCCGCCAGATTCGGGCCGCGGTTCGCGCCGCCGAAGTGTCTGCGAGAAATGACAGGAGTATGAGTATGCCGGCAGAGACCAAACGGAAAGATTTCGCCGCGAGCAAGAAAATGAAAGCGGTGATGGGCAAGTACTTCATGGAACTCACCGCCGGGCCGGAGCAGGGGCAGAAGACCGCCTGGTGCACGTCCGTGGGCCCGGCCGAGTTGCTTCGGGCGCTGGGCTTCAACGTCTACTTCCCGGAGAACCACGGCGCCATGCTCGGTGCGACGCGCATGGCCACCGACCTGATCCCCGCGGCCAACGCGCGCGGCTACTCCCCGGACATCTGCTCCTACCTCACCAGCGACATAGGCTCGTACCTCAAGGGCGAGAGCCCGCTGCAGAAGATGAAGCTCCCCGGCCCGCCGAAGGCCGACGTGCTGGTGTTCAACACCAATCAGTGCCGCGACGTGAAGGACTGGTTCCAGTTCTACGCCCGCGAGTGGGACGTCCCGTGCATCGGCGTGCACACCCCGCGCGCCATCGGGGACGTGGACGATTCGCTGGTGCAGCATGTGGCCACGCAGATCGAGGCGCTGGTGCCGCCACTGGAAGCGGTGGCCGGGGCCAAGCTGGATATCGACAAGCTCCGGGAGGTCGTCGATCTGTCCAAGCAGGCCACCGCCGGCTGGAAGGCGGTGCTCGACACGGCCGCCAACGTGCCGTCGCCGCTGACGTTCTTCGACGGAACGATCCAGATGGGCCCGGCCGTGGTCCTTCGCGGGCACCCCGACGCGGTGGAGTATTACCAGATTCTGCTGGCCGAACTGAACGAGCGCGTCGCCGAAGGTGCCGCGGCGGTGGCCGACGAGGCGTTCCGGATCTACTGGGAAGGGATGCCGATCTGGGGCAAACTGCGGGACCTGGCCACGCAGTTCATACAACTCAAGACGTGCGTGGTCGCCTCGACCTACTGCAACAGTTGGGTGTTCGATGACCTCGATCCGTCCGACCCGTTCGCCGGCATGGCCCGGGCGTACAGCAGCCTGTTCATTTGCCGAAGCGACGACCGCAAGGAAGAGTACATGGCCCGGATGATCGAGAAGTTCAAGATCGACGGGGTGCTGTATCACGACGCCAAAACGTGCCCCAATAACTCCAACAGCCGCTACGACCTTCCGCAGCGGCTGCAGAGCAAGACCGGCAGGCCCTACCTCATCGTCAACGGCGACCTGAACGATCTGCGGCTGTACTCCGAGGAGCAGACGCGGACGAACATCGAGGCCTTTGTGGAGCAGCTTGCCCAAGCGTAGCGGGCCACCGGGCGTCACAGTCCGTTGAAGAAGTGCTCCGTCGCCGAGGGCGAGGGATTTCGCCTCGGAGCAAGAAAGGAAGTAACCGTTCACGGTTTGCAGAACGGGCCGTAACCAAAGAGAATCAGCCACAGATGAACGCAGATGAACACGGATAGGGCCACGGCACGTCAACAGCGAATTCACCACAGAGATCGCAGAGAAAGACGAGTAAAGGAGTTACGCCAGGAGGCGCAGGACAGCGCAAAACGAATTCGATATCTTGAACGTTAGTAGTGCAGAGAACTGCCTGGCCAAGGACGGCCAAACTACTTCTGATGCCCAAGGCCGTGCCGTTCTTCCTGTTCTTGCTGTTCTCTGTGATCTCTGTGGTGAGAGCTTTTCGCCACTTGTGCCGTGAACGGGCTGGTAAGGAACAGATCGGGCGATGCAATACTTCTGCGGCATTGACATCGGCGCCTCCAGCGCCAAGCTGGTGCTGATCGACGAGAGCGGGCGGGTGGTCGGCAAGAGCCTGCGCATCTCCGGCGTGGATTACACCGAAACCGCCGACCGCTGCCTGGCCGAGGCGCTGTCGGCGGCGGAGATGACCGCCGAACAGGTCCGCGGCTCGCTGGCCACCGGGTACGGCCGCGGTAACGTGCCGTGGGCGGATGGAACGATGACCGAGATCGCCTGCCACGGGCGCGGCGCGTACTTCCATTTTCGCCGGAAGATGACGGTGATCGACATCGGCGCGCAGGACAGCAAGGTGATTCACCTCGATGACGACGGGCGCCGATCGAGTTTCAAGATGAACCGCAAGTGTGCCGCCGGGACGGGCGCCTTTCTCGAGGAGATCGCCCACCGCCTGGGCCTGCCCGTTTCTCGAATGAACGCCCTGGCCGAGAGCGCGACGGCCGAATCGCCGCTGGGTAGTTTCTGCACGGTCTTCGCCGCCACGGAGATCCTGGCGAAGATCCGGGCCGGGGAGAAGGTCGAGAACATCGTCAAGGGCGCCTTCCGCTCCGTGACCAAGAGGATCGTGGAGATGGACATGGTGGACGGCGCGCTGGTGATGACCGGCGGCGTGGTGGCCCACAATCCGTACCTCATCGAACTGACGGCCGAGTCGTTCGGGACGACGGCCTTGACGCCGCCGGACCCGCAGCACACCGGCGCGTTCGGGGCGGCGCTGTTCGCGCTGGAACGAGCCCAGAAAGGATAACCGCAATGCTGATCAAAAATCCGCCGGCCGAGATCACCCCCAGGCTGTTGATGCTGGGGACGAACGAGTACCCCCTATACCTGTACCAGGGCGACGACGAGGCGGCCATCTTCGAGGGCGGCACCGGGGCGATGGGGCCTCGTCTGCGCCAGCAGATCCGCCACCGGGCGATCCGGGAGGAGGCCATCAAGCAGGTGATCATCACCCACGCCCACCCCGACCACGTGATGGCCGTGCCGCTGTTTCGGGACATGTTCCCGGAGGTGACCGTCCTGGCCTCCGAGGCGGCCGCCAAGACGCTCTCGATCGACAAGGCGATTTCGGCGTTCTGCCAACTGGATGACGCGATCAACGCTTCGCTGCTGAAAGCGGGCGTGATCACCGACGAGCACCGTCGGCCGCCGCTGGCCGAGAACCGGATCGCCGTGGACCGGGTCATCAAGGAAGGCGACACGATCGCCGTCGACGGCGCCTCCTTCGACGTGCTGGAGACCCCCGGGCACAGCGACTGCAGTCTCAGCTTCCACGAGCCGACCGAGAAGATCCTGCTGATCTCCGACGCCACGGGGTACTACGTGCCCCAATCGAACTCGTGGTGGCCGAACTACTTCGGCGACTACGGCAGCTACATCGGCTCGATGCAGCGCCTGGCCGACTTGAACGCCGAGGTGCTGTGTCTCAGCCATAACGCCGTCATCAGCGGGGGCGAGGACGTGCGGTTCTATTTTCGCAGCGCGATCGCCGCGACGGTGGCCTACCACGAGCGGATCATCGCCGAGGCCAATGCGGGCAAGACGATCCGGCAGATCGCCGAGAACCTGGGGACGGAGGTGTACGAAAAGACGCAACTGCTGCCCGTGGCGTTCTTCCAGAAGAACTGCGGGATGCTGGTCAAGCAATCGCTTCGACACGAAGGGATGGGCCCGGACAAGTAAAGGCCCGCCGGAAAGGATCGCTATGAGCCGTGCTGGCATACTCGGAAGCGGACATTATGTGCCGCCGAAGGTCGTAACGAACTTCGACGTCACGAAGATGATGGACACCACCGACGAGTTCATCGTCTCGCGAACGGGGGTCCGGCAGCGACGGCACGCCGAGGCGGACGTCAGCGCGTCGGATCTGGGCGCCCTGGCGGCCCGGGCGGCGGTCGAGGACGCCGGCATCGAGATGGGCCAGGTCGATCTGCTGATCATGAACACGATCACCCCGGACCATCACGATCCGGGCTGCGGGTTCTTCCTCCAGGAGAAGCTGGACATCCCCGGCGTGCCGGTATTCGACATCAAGCAGCAGTGCGCGGGGCTGATCTACGCCCTGTCGATCGCCGACCACTACGTCCGGGCCGGCACGTACCGCTACGTGCTGATCGTCTGTGCGGAGGTGCTGAGCAAGCGGATCGACGGCTCCAACGACGGGCGCAACATCGGCATCCTGCTGGGCGACGGGGCCGGGGCCGTCGTGGTGGGCCCCACCGACGATGACGGCAAGGGGATCCTCTCGACCATCCTGCATGCCGACGGCACGTACGCCAAGGCCCTGTACACGGCCGCGCCGGGCACGGGCCTGGGCAAGATGGACTTCGTCACCGCCGACGACATCGAGTCCGGGAGGGTCCACTTCCGCATGGACGGCAAGACCGTCTTCGTCCAGGGCGTCGCCGGCATGGCCGGCGCGGCGGCCGAGTCGCTGAAGGTCAACTCCCTCACCCTAGACGATATAGACGTGCTCGTGCCGCACCAGGCGAATCTGCGGATGCTCGAGGAGGTCGTCAAGCAGGTCGGCATCGCCGAAGAGAAGGTCTTCATCAACGTCGAGAACTACGGCAACATGGCCTCCGCCTGCCTGCCGATCGCCGTCGACCAGGCGCGCAAGTCCGGCATGATCGCCCCCGGCAAGCTGGTGATGCTGGTAGCCTTCGGCTCCGGCTTCGTGTGGGCCTCGGCCCTGCTGCGGATGTAGCGACACTCGCCCGCTAACGTGAAAACCATGGGGGCGGGTGCCATGCGAGTCGGGTGCCATGCTTCTGCTCGCAGAAGCATGCGTTGGCAGGCTTCCGGGGCGCTGGATGCTTGCCCCCATGTGCCCGCGTGTTGTCGGCACCGGGTGAAGACATGCTTCTGCGAGCAGAAGCATGGCACCCAGTTGCCACCCAAGGATCCATGGAAATCCGCCGTGAACACGATCGGCTAAGTCCGGCCAGGCGCCTTCACTGAGTTCGTTGCGTATTACTCCCCCACGGCCATCTGACGGAGTTTGTAGCGTTGGATTTTTCCGGTGGCGGTTTTGGGCAGTTCGTCCACGAAGATCACCGATCGGGGGTACTTGTGCGGTTCGGTGGAGGTCTTGACCAGCTTCTGCAGTTCCGCAACGAGCGCGTCTGAACCCGTCTGCCCGTCCTTCAGCACAACGTAGGCGCGGGGCTTGATCAGCCCGCTGGCGTTGGCCACGCCCACCACGCCGCTTTCCAACACGGCCGCGTGCTTTTTCAGGATGGCCTCCACCTCCGCCGGGGAGACGTACAGGCCGGACACCTTCATCATGTCGTCGGTCCGGCCGGCGTACCAGAAGTAGCCCTTCTCGTCCACGCGGAACTTGTCGTGCGTGTTGATCCACTCGCCGCGGAAGGTCTGTTTGGTCTGCTCGTGCTTGTTCCAGTAGCCCGAGGCGATGCTGTCGCCCTTGATGAACAGGGTCCCCAGTTCGCCGGCGGGCAGTTCGCCGTCGTCGTCGTCGAGGATCTTCGCCTCGTAACCGGGGACAACCTCTCCGGTGCTGCCGGCCTTGGCCCTGCCCGGACGGTTGGAGATGAAAATGTGCAGGATCTCCGTCGAGCCGATGCCGTCGAGGATCTCCACGCCGAAGCGTTCGCGCCACTGCTCGAAGATCGGTCCGGGCAGCGGCTCCCCGGCCGAGACGCACATTCGCACCCGCCCCAGGCTCGTCCGGCCGGTCTTCTCGGCCAGCGCCAGCATCCCGGCGTAGTTGGTGGGCACGCCGTAATAGACGGTCGGCTGGTACTTGTCGATCACGTCGAAGACCACCTCCGGCAGCGGCCGGCCCGGCAGCAGCACGGCCGTGCCGCCGGTCCGCAGCGGGAAGTACAGCCCGTTGCCGAGCCCGTAGGCGAAGAACAACTTCGCAATCGAGAACGACACGTCCGATTCGGCCAGGCCCAGCACCCCCTGGGCGTACAGGTCGGCCTCGACGGTCATATCGTGATGCAGGTGGATCGTGCCCTTGGGGAAACCGGTCGTGCCCGAGCTGTACAGCCAGAAGGCCGAGTCGTCCTTGTTGGTGGCCACCGGCGCCAACTCCGGCGAGGCGGCGTCCAGGATGCTCTGCAGGGACGTGTACCCCTCGACCTCGTCGCCGGCGACGATGATGTGTTCGAGGTATCGCAACTGGTCGCGGACGGCTGTGATCCTGTCCAGCATGGACGAGTGCACCACAAGCACTCCGGCCCGGCTGTCGTTGAGCATATACTCGTAGTCCGCCGGCTTGAGCATCGTGTTGGTCGGAATCGCCACCGCCCCGATCTTCATGGCTCCGAAGAAGGCGTACACGCACTCCGGCGTGTCGGGCATGAGGATCGCGACGCGCTGCTCCATCCGAACGCCCAACTCGGTCAGGGCGTTGCCCATCCGGTTGACGCCCTCGTAAAGATCGTTGTAAGTGATCGTCCGGTCTTCGCAGAGGATTGCCGGCTTGGCTCCCCGTCCCTCGGCGAGGTGGCTATCCACAAAGACCGTCGCCGCGTTCAACGGTTCCGGCAACTCGATTGTCGACATGACAACTTCCTTCCATCCCAAAGGGGTCCCGGATTCTAGACCCACCCGCCTGCCGGGTCAAGAGTAACGTCCCCGCCTCGGCAGACCCACACGCGCGGCAGCCTACCGCCGCTCATCGGCCGCTCATCGGCTGCTCGTTGCCGCTCGGCCCCGCTCGGCGTCGTACCGCCGCCGGCCACCGGCCCGCCGCTTGACCGTCTCCTTGTCAGTCCACTCCCACCACTGAGATTCGCTCGTGCTTCACACTTATGGAGCCTGTTTAACAGGCGCTCTCCTTTCATTCGTTGCCTTGTCGGCCCTCGCCACCGGCCGCCCCAACCCTCGCCCGAATCGTCGCCCGCACCGCCTCCGGCAGATTGGCCCAGGCGTCAACAGCTTGTTGCAGATCGGCATCGAAATCCGTAGAATCGCGTCCAACGGCACCGGATGATGCACCGCGGGCGGCGCTGGCTTGACGGTCGCGGGGCGGCGGCATAGCATACTCGGTGGCCGGTGTCGGCGGCCCGAGGAGGCGGCGGATGCCGAAGCGCAATCTCATCTGGATAGCGGTGGCGATCACCGTGGCCCTGCTGGTCGTGTGGCTGCGGGACGACACGCCGGTAACGGGGACCCCGGAGAACATCGCCGCCGACCTGAAGGCCCTCATTCGCATCCACAAGTTGGCCGAAGAGCACGCCCTCGGCGGCGCCCCGGCCGATGCGAAGGAGGCGATCCGAGCCTACACCAAGCAGATCGGGCCGTACTGCCGGTACATCTCCCCCGAGCGGGAGGCGTTCTTCCGGCGGCTGTTGGGGGGGCGGCGGTGCGACCCGGGGCTCCACTATGCCATCGATCCGCAGACCCGGCAGGTGCGCGTGCTGGCCCCGGTGGTCATCGAGGAGGGGACCGAGCCGGTCGTCGAGGCCGGGGACATCCTCCTGGCCATCGACGGGCAGGTGTTGATCGAGCCGACGCTGGAGGACGTGGCCAAGCGGCTGGACGGCAAGGACGGGTCGGCGGTCTCGCTGACGATTCAGCACCCCGGCGGCGCCAAGAAGGCGGTTCTCCTCGTGCGGAAGGCGTATCGGGTCGAGTCGCTGGCCGGGGTGTACCGCAACCATGAAGGCCAGTGGGAGTACATGATCGATCCGGAGTCTCCGCTGGCGTACGTGCGGATCAACGAGTTCGTCCGCCGTAACGGCGGGATTGCGGGCACGGGCACGCAGTTCAGCGACCTCATGGGCCGTTTGGCCTCCCGCGGGGCCGGCGGGCTGGTGCTGGACCTGCGCGACAACCCCGGCGGCTCCCTGGTCGAGGCGGTGGAAGTGGTGGACCGATTCCTTGCCGACGGCCTGATCGTCCGGACCCAAGAGCGGGACGGCAACGAGGAGCGGCACATGGCCCACGAACAGCACACCTTCCCGGACATCCCCGTGGTCATCCTGGTGAACGGGGGCACCGCGAGTGCCCCCGAGATCGTGGCCGGTGCGATGAAACAGCATCGCCGGGCCGTGCTGGTCGGTGCGGCGACGCGGGGCAAGAATGTGATCCTGAGCCTCTATTCGGTGGGCCCGGGCCTGGGGCAGGTACTCCTGCCGACCGCCCGGTTCTCCTTCACCGAAGCCGATGAGCCGGCCCCGGAGGGCAAGGACCCCGCCGCGGGCATCGGGATCGACGGACAGCCGGCGCCGGTGGGCATTGGGCCCCATCTGCCCGAGCAGATCGACCCTGCGGCCCTGATGGAACTGGCGCTGCTGCGGTGTCGCATGGCTCAAGCCGCCGAGGCCCCCTCGCCGGGCTCGGGCGACAGCTTACCGGCCGTCCAACCCACCCAACCGGACGTGCAGACCCTGATCGCGCTGGACAAACCCCTGGCGACCGCACTGTTGCTGCTCAAGTCGCCGGCGATGTACAAGGCCACATTGCAGGGCCGGCCGCGATGATCGATGAGAGTACGGTGATCCTGGCGCTGGAGTCGTCCTGCGACGAAACGAGCTGCGCCCTGGTGGCCGGCGGGCGAGAGGTGCTGGCGAACGTGGTGGCCGCCCAGATCGACCTGCACCGGCGGTTCGGCGGCGTCGTGCCCGAGGTGGCCAGCCGGGCTCACATCGAGGCGGTCCAGCCCGTCATCGCCGAGGCTCTCGCGGCCGCCAAGGTGCCGGTCGATCGGATCGCCGCGGTGGCCGGGGTCTGCCAACCGGGGCTGATCGGCAGCCTGCTGGTGGGGCTGATGGCCGCCAAGACGCTGGCGTGGGTGTGGGGCAAGCCGCTGATCGGGGTCGACCACGTGCAGGCCCACGCCTTCTCGGCCGCCCTTGACGCCGAACCGATCGACTACCCCGCCGTGGCTCTGGTGATCAGCGGCGGGCACACGGCTTTGTACCACTGTCTCTCGCCCACCGACACCACGCTGCTGGGCCGGACGATCGACGACGCGGCCGGCGAGGCGTTCGACAAGGTGGCCAACATCCTCAACCTGGGCTATCCCGGCGGGCCTGTGGTGGATCGCGTTGCCCGGGCGGGTCGGGCCGACGCGGTGCCGCTGCCGCGTACGCTGCTGAAGGGCCAGTCGCTCGATTTCAGCTTCTCCGGGCTCAAGACCGCGGTGCTGTACCACGTCAACGGCGTGCCGAACGCGAGGTTGACCCCCGAGGCCATTGCCGTTAAAGGCCCCGGCTATGGCAAGGGCGTCGCGGGCCTCAGCCACAGCGACGTGGCCGACATCGCCGCCAGCTTCCAGGCGGCGGTGGCCGACGTGATCGGTATCAAGCTTCGCCGGGCCGTGCGGGCCGTGCGGGCTCGCAGCGTCGTGCTGGGCGGGGGCGTCGCGGCCAACTCCGCCATCCGCGCCCGAGCCGTCGCCGAGGCCGAGAAGCTCGGCTGCACGCTCCGGCTGCCGGCAATGACCTACTGCACCGACAACGCCGCCATGGTCGCCGCCCTGGCATGGCACCATCTCGCGGCCGGTAACACGGCCGGGTACGACCTCGAGGCCACCCCCACCACGCGCCCGTGACGGCGCCGACGGCGCCGCCCGCCGCAAGAAGTTGTTGCCTCCCGCCGTACGTTTAGCGGGCCGGCTTGCCGGCCGTGTACGAAGTCATCTGGCCCTGTACGAAGTCGCCTGCCGTCCACGAAGTCACCTGCCGTTCCCGAAATCGCCGGTCGTTCCCGAAGTCACCTGCAAAGTCCACCACACCGCCGGGGTTTTCCCGCTACAATACCCCCATGGATACCGAATCGCTGAGACAATTGCTGGAGGCCCTGCAGGCCGGGCAGGCGAGTGTGGACGACGTCGTGCAGCGGCTGCGGCATATGCCCTTCGAGGACCTGGGCTTCGCTTCGCTGGACCATCACCGCTCGTTGCGGTGCGGGTACGGCGAGGTGATCTTCTGCCAGGGAAAGACCGTCGAGCAGATCCGCCTGATCTTCGCCCGCCTGGCCGAGCAAGGGCACAACGTGCTGGCCACCCGGGCCTGGGAGGAGGCCTTCAAGGCCGTGGCCGCCGACTTCCCGGACGCACAGTGGAACGCGTTAGCCCGCACGATCTCCCTGGCTCGGGGCCCGCAGGCCGACCCTGTCGGGCACGTGGCGATCGTGGCGGCCGGCACGAGCGATCTGCCCGTGGCCGAGGAGGCCCGCGTGACCGCCGAGGGCATGGGCGCCCGCGTGACCACCCACTACGACGTGGGCGTGGCGGGCCTGCACCGCCTGCTGGCCCAGGCCGGCGAACTTCGAAACGCCAAGGCCGTCGTCGCCGTCGCGGGCATGGAGGGCGCCCTGGCCAGCGTGGTCGGCGGGTTGGTGGCGTCCCCGGTCATCGCCGTGCCCACCAGCGTCGGCTACGGGGCCAGTTTCGCCGGCGTCGCGCCGCTGCTGACGATGCTCAACAGTTGCGCCGCGGGGGTCAGCGTGGTCAACATCGACAACGGCTTCGGGGGCGGCTACATCGCCGCGGTTATCAACGGCCAGTGCGCCGGGGCCGAATGAACGGCGCGTCCTACCCGGTCGCCGCGGCAACCATCTCGGCGACGGTGGTTTCCGCGGCCGCGGTAATCGTGTCGGCGGCGCCGTAAAAGATCGTCAACCGCCCGTCCTCGTGAGCCAGCAGCCCGTTGCTGAAGACGCACTGGTCGTACACGCCGGCCTGTTCGTAGGGGGCCTCCGGCCGGAAGACCGGCTCGGCCGAGAAGCCGACGAGGCGCTCGGGGTGCTCCAGTTCGGTGAGCATGGCGCCTAGCCCGTATCGCCCCTTCTCGTCGGCGGCATGGTACATCTCCAGCCAACCGCTGTCGGTGCGGATCGGCGGGGCGCCGGCGCCGACCCGCCCGGCCTGCCACGTATTCGGTATCGGGCGGTGCAGCACCGAATGGTCGCCCCAGTGCAGCAGATCCGGCGACCACGCCGTCCAGATGCAGGCCTGGTTGAACTCGGTCTTGAACGGCCGGTGGCGGCAGACGTATCGGCCGCGGACCTGGTCGGGGAAGACGCACACGTCTTTGTTGTAGGTCGGCATGACGATGCCGAGCTTCTCGAAGCGGGCGAAGTCGTCGGTCACCGCCAGCATGACGTTGACGCCAAGGTCGCTGACGGCGGTGTAGGCGACGTAGTACCGCCCGCCCAGCGCCGTGATACGGGCGTCCTCGCAGCCGAAGGCCTCCCACGCGGTGGTCGGCTGAATCGCCGGGGCCGGGTCGACGGCCCAGTGCACCAAGTCTCGGCTGCGGGCGATTCGCAGGTGTGACAGGCTGGTCAACAGCCGTTGACCTCGGTAATTGAAGGTCCGCCCGTCCAGCGGCTCGAGCTGCGGGTCGTCGTCGGCGTAGCGGCGCACGCCGGTGCCGCCGCTGAGCGGGTCGTACACCAGCGCGGCGGTGGAACCGGGCTCATCTCGCGGGCGCTCGCCAACACGAACCAGCAGCACGGCCTGCTCGTCGAACCACACGGCGCCGGGGTTGATCGTGCAGTAGACCTCCACGTCGGGCCGGCTGGGCGTCACGTCGGCCGGGGTGATCAGCGGGTTGCCCTGGCAGCGTTCGATCGTCATCGGCGGCTCCAAAACTCGACGCAACGACAGCCGGCCCGACGCCAGGCCGCGCCCACAGCTTACCGTCGGCCGCGTGCCGGTCCAATCGCCCTCTCCGGCGGCGGGGGGTCAGCCGCCGTCGGCGTACACCCGCAGGCCGTCGTAGGCCAGTTGCACCGTCGTCGGCAGTTCCGTCGAAGTCGCCGCGTGGGCGAGGTCGTGGGCGATGTGCGTCAGCAGCGCCTGCTGCGGCCCGATCTTCGCGATGGCATCCAGGGCCTGCTCGATATTGAAATGCGCCGGGTGCGGCCGGCGGCGCAGGGCATCGAGCACCAGCACGTCCAGATCTTCCAGCAGTGGCCAACTGGCCGGGGGAATGGCCGAGCAATCCGTGCAGTAGGCGAATCGGCCGATGCGGAAGCCCAGAATCTCGTCCGCCCCGTGCAGCAGCGGCACCGGTGTGACCGTGGTGCCGCAGATCGTCTCCGGTCCGGCGATGACCCGGAAGTCCAGGCTCGGCCGATCGGGGTTAACATAGGGCCGGTCGGCGTAGCCGAAGAACCCACGTAACATCTGTATTCCCAATGTGTTGCCGAAGCAGGGGATGGTGCTGCCGGCGATGTTGTTGTACCGCCGCAGGTCGTCCACCCCCAGCACGTGATCGGCGTGGCCGTGCGTCAGCAGCATCGCGTCGACACGGTCCAGGTCGTTGGCCATCGCGGCCAGTCGGAACTCCGGGGCCGCGTCGATGAGGATCACCCGCCCGTCGGTGGGCGGCCCGTCCGGCAGGCGGATGGCGACGCTGCTACGATTGCGATTGTCTCGCGGGTCGCTCGAGCGGCAGACCGCGCAACCGCAGCCGATCATTGGGATTCCGTGACTGGTGCCGGTGCCGAGGAAGACGATCTCGATACTGTCACTCATGGGGCCCATTCTACAGGCATAACCTTAGATACGGGAAAACTTTGGCGCGCAAATTAAGTCGCGTGCCTCCCGGGCCGATCTCGCCTGTAGCGACGGGCCTTGTGGAGATTCGACCATGACGGCAGAAGCCCAACCCACTGAGCGACGCTTGCACCCGAGAACGCAGATCCGAATGCCCATCCAGACGATCCTCCTGGACCCGGATGGGGCCGATCTGGTTGAGCAGATCCAGATGATGGACATCAGCCGGGGCGGCATGGGAGCGCTGGCGGCCCGGGCGTTCTATCCCGGCCAGCGACTGCTGGTGCGTCTGCCGGCGCCGGGCATGGGCGTCCGCAGCATCACCGCCGTTGTGCGGCGCTGCGACAAGCGCGACCAGCAGTACCGCATCGGCCTGCAGTTCGACCACCCGATCGCCAGCCTCTACGCCGAGCAGCAACCGGCCGAGCAGACCGCAGTGGCCGCCTGACAGACAAATCCCCGGCATCGAGCTTGACTTCTCGGCCCGCGACGGTACACTCTCCAGCAACGGCCCCCCAAGCTGTTACCCAAATAGTCCGGCCCCCACGGCCGCCCTCTTGGGGAATAGTGTAACGGCAGCACGACTGACTCTGGATCAGTTAGTCAAGGTTCGAATCCTTGTTCCCCAGTCCAATAAGCCCTGTAAATAACGGGGCTTATGTTTTGCGCTCAGGCGGGTCCTCAAGCGGGATTGAGTGCTGCGCTACGCCGGCGCTACATCGGAGGCCGTTTTCGTGTGGGCGGCGGTGTCCGGTTTGACTGGTGGCGCCCCCGTGTTCCCGCTCCGCTACGCGGGGCGGTGCCCCCGTGGCGGGTGTCCGGCCAGGAGATCGTTGCTCACGTGGGCACAGGGGCGGCCAGCAGAGCCGTGATGCCGGTCACGAACCAAGTCCAACTGTTGTCGCCTTACGCGGTTGGGTAGTAAGATCTTGTTGCTGATCGTTGGCGTTCCCACATATGAAGTCCAGCGTGAAGGCGAACGAGCATGGCAGACGACCTGGATCGCAGCTACTACGTTTACCTGCATATCGACAAGGCCACGGGCGTTCCCTTGTACGTCGGCAAAGGGAAGGACAGGCGGGCCCAGAACACGGAAGACAGAAGCTCCCACTGGCACTCCAAGGTGGCCTCGCTTACCGACGGTTACGTTGTTGAGTTGGCCGCCCAGAACTTGACTGAGTTGGAGGCGTGGGATCGTGAGCGGGAATTGATCCTGAAGCACGGCCGGCTCTGCGACGGGAACGGGACACTCGTCAACATCCAAGACGGTGGGGAAGAATCGTTTCTGGTCCAGATGGAGATCAAGCTGCCTGATGCCATTGGGGAGCTTCTCCAGCGAGACTTCGAGAGCAGGCAGTATCACCAGCCGGGTGCAGATGAGCAGACAGGGCTCTTGGATCGCCTCGAGAAACGCCTTGAGGAATTTGAAAGGGATTCGGGCATCGAAGAGGAAGTCACCAATCTGGAGATGGCCTTCGGGCAAGTGATCTGGCAAGTTCAGCGGGCCATCAAATTCCGCCGGCGACGGTCCTTGTCGTGGAAGGAATTTGCCTATGAAGTCGATACCTCGGCGGAGGAGATCGAGGACGAGATCAAGGATGCCCTCGATGGCCCTGGCGAAAACAGGCCAGCTCTGATCGAACTCGCAGGCAAGCTGCGTCAGGTGCTGCTGTGTGAGATCGCCAAGTTCACGGTGCATTGAGAGGCACAGGATTCTTCTTGCGCCCTAACGGGGTGGCGATCTTGACCGGGACGCCGAGACTGGTATCAGGAGAATGGCCATGGCTACATGGTACTGCTACGTAGGGGGCCAGAGGTTCGGCCCCATATCTGAAGAGAAGCTGAAACTCTGGATACAAGAGCGACGTGTGAAACCCACCGACCATGTGTGGACGGAGGGAATGTCAGAGGCGGCTCAGGTAGTCAAGGTTCAGGCGCTGAGCGGCAAAGCAATGGCAGACCGTGACGTTCCAATAGAGGTCTTGATCGGCTGCGGGATCCTTGTTCCTCTGTGTCTCGTGTGGATAATCCTCTCTGTTGCTGAGGGGGGCGTGCTCGCCCTGCTATTCCCTATCTTTATCGTGGGCCCGTTCCTTCTCATTGGCATCCCTATTCTCTGCCAAGCTCTTGCCCGCCGTTCTGTACAACAGCCAGATGGAGCTGAGCGTAGTGTGAGCGGCGCTGAGCAGGAGTCCATCTCATTGCGTGTGGACGTGGGTGATCCGAAGCCGGGCATTACAATGGTATGCCACAAGTGCGGCAGTCCAGATATTGAGCCGCTTTCGCCGGGATCGATTCACGGGAAATGCCAGCAATGCGGACAGACCCTCTGGCGGCCGCAAGGATCAGACCCATTTCCCGTGGCCGCCAATCTGGTGCCCAAAGAAGCGAAGCCTGAATAACCATCCAACCCCACACGGCAAGAGCAGCCACACTCTCCCTGCTGGCCCTCGGCGGCCTGGCGGTGATGCGGCGAAGGCGGCGGTGAACACGCAGGAGGTCAGCTCGTCGGCCTGGTTGTCGGTCGGGTCCGTTATTCGACCGTTATTCTATCATGCGCGGGCGGGTCCGCTGTGGGCAGAATCACGGCCCGGAAGCGACCGAACTATCTCGCCGATGAGCAGAGAAGGCACTTGCGGACCTCGCGGTCCGTGGTAAAAGTGTTAGAAAGGTCGACGAAGGTCGTCGGCCACGGTCCATCCAGGAAATCCCAGCAGAAAGGCCGGCGACGGTCGCCGGGCAGAGTCTATCTGGAAATCCCGGATGAGTCAGCGGATGAAAGACTTGACAAATTGGTCATTTTTGGTAGAATACCGGGCGCGACAGAACAGGTGGCTGTGAGCAGGAGCGGATTCCCATCAGCTTGCGAAAGGAGCGGCGCATGTCTGATTGCAGGATGTTCATTGCGGGGGTTCTTGCCGCGGTCGTGATGGCAATGTCGAGTCCTTGGGCCGGCGCGGCGGGCATACCTGTCGTCAACCCGAGTTTCGAGGACCCAGTGCTGGATGATGATTCCTGGGCCTGGAATGACGTTCCGGGTTGGGCCCTGGTGAATTCCGATTCAGACGCCTTGCGGCGTAGCCGGACGGGGGTCTACTGGTCGGTTCTTATGCGAAATGCGATTTGAAGAACAGGAGTTCAATTCGATGGCATCCAATCGTACGCTGGATTTGCTTCACTCCATGTCAAACTCCCTATCCCGACGACACAGTTCTTTGAAAACGAAACAATACTCAGGACCACCTGAGTTCGAGCACCTGGAAGCGCGACGTATGCTGTCGGTCGACTTCAATGGCAATGGCATTGTCGACCTCGACGACTTGAATGCCCTCACCCTGGTGGGAGATTTAGTCGCTGGTGTAGCGGTGCCCCCTGCAGAGGCCAAGTTTGATCTTACAGGCGATAGTCTGGTCGACACGGCCGACCTGCACAAGTGGCTGGCAGACGCCGCGACGATTAACGGATTGGGTTCGCCATATCTCAGAGGCGACTCTGATCTTGACGGCGATGTCGCCGACGACAACTTGAGCATCCTTCTAGGCAACTGGACCGGTGCTGGCGGCTCCGGAGGGATGTGGGCATTAGGGGATTTCGATGGAGACGGCGGCGTCTCCGACGAGGATCTGAGCTTGCTGCTGGCCAATTGGACGGGCGCGGTGGTCATCACTCCTCCTGGCGACTTCGATATCACTGGCCCCTCGACTGTGGTGGCCGACACGACCCCAACGATCACTTGGGACGCCTCCACCTCGGCCACATCCTATGACTTGATCATTTCTACCGACCCTTCGGGCATGTCCGTTGTCCAGTCACATCCAGGAATTGCCGCCACCTTCTTTGAGCTTACGTCACCACTTGGTAACGGCACGTATTACACACAGGTGGTTGCCAACAATGACACGGGCATGACGTCGGCCACGAACAATGGCCTCGCGTTCTCGATTAGCGAGGCAACCATCGATACGGTCTACTTTGCCCAGACGCACGTGTTGAAGCCAAGTAACCCTTACTTCAGCCTGGTGAGCAATCGCGACGCTTTGATTAAGGCGCACGTCGTAGCGCCCGGATCACCAATACCGCCGGCGGTCACTGCCACGCTAACCCTGGATGGCCAGACCCTGGAGTTGCCGCTTACTGGTCCGGCCGCCCTTCCCGCTTCAATTCCAGATGGTCTGGGAGTGGTTCAGCATACGTTCGACAACAGCTTCACCGCGATCATTCCCGCCGCCTGGATGCATCCCGACCTCGACATCACGGTAACTGCAGATACGGCAAGCGTCAGCTACAACAATCTGGGTATCGGTGCTCCCACGGTGGTCGAAATGACCATGTTCGACGTCGAGTATTTCAACGACGTCACTGGCGATTATCCCGCCGGGACGCTGGAAGAGATCGAGGCCAAGTGGCCTGTGGCGGATCTGGTCCTCACGCGAGTACCCGACGTCATCTTCCCGGAACTGGTGATTCCTGCTCGTGGGGGCGCCCCTGCCGTTCGCGTCAGTTCGCAGGCTGAATACCTCGAAAAAACCGGACTCAACTTCGACGGCGAACAAGCGGCGGCCCTGGCGTGGAATGGCGCGTTGAAGCGGGCCGCAGGACGTTCAGGACGTATCCATCTGTCCTACATCAACATCTACGGCGTACCCGCCGGCGGACAGGCCGGCGGTTTCGCCGGTGTGGGCAACGGCACTGCGGAAGGCATCTTGCATCACGAGCTGGGCCACAGCCTCTCCCTGCCTCATTGGGGCAACAGTGGGGTATATCCCTACAAGGGCGACATGCACGGCATTCCGGCTCCCGATAGTTACAATGAGACCCACGTCGGCCCCGCCTGGGGCTTCGACCTCGATACGCAAACTTTCATTCCGCCCACGGTTCAGCCAAACAATGTCAGTGGCCACCCGGTCGGCACTTACAAGGTCGATCCGATGCAGGGAGGCGGCCGAGGATGGCAAGAGCCGCCGTTCCTGCTGAATCACTTTTCCGATTACTCGGTGTGGGATATGCAGGACTATCTGGAGGGGCACGTCCTCGTGTGGAACGACTCTCTCAACAGCTACGCGTCGTGGAGTCAGTCGAATGCCGACTACACCAACACCGTGTCGAACAACGGCGTCCAGTATCCCGTCGTGCGTGATGTCGACGTCATTACGGTGATGGCCTCGATACTCGGATCGGACCCAGATGTGAATATGGTCTATCCGCCCATTGGGGCTTACGAAGGTAATTTGATTGATCTGTTTGACCCCAGGAACGCCGGCGACCGGGCGGAAGCGCGGCAGGATTACGGATCCTCGCAGGACTTTGACGTGAGTCTTCGCATTATTCAGGGCGGCGTCGAAAAGATCTACATGCTGCCCGCTAACTATAACAGCACCCTCAGGACCGAAGCAGTCAATCTGCCCGCGGTCGACGGCGAGGTGACCAGGGTCGAGTTGCTCTTGACCCCCGATGCACAAGTCAACGGCCTGCCGGCCGATCCCCAGGTGCTTTACACCTGGTCTCCGGTCATGCCCGATCCGGCTGGCTTCGAGGTGCCCCCGACAGCCGGGAGCTCCTCCGCCATCACGATGAGGGCGACCACCGGCGTAAGCACCGGCGATCCGGTCGAATATCTATTCACGGAGACCACCGGCAACCCCGGGGCAACCTCCAGCGGCTGGCAGAGCAGCTCCTCCTACACCGACACCGCCCTGCAGCCCTCGACGCAGTATGCCTACACGGTCACGATGCGCGCCGGGTCCTACACCGGGCAAGCTTCCGCGGCAGTCTTTGAGACGACCAACTCGACGGGCTCGTCGGGAACGATCACCTACGACGGATTTGTCTCCTGGGACAGGAACTCCGACCCCGGCATCTACGATGCCAGTGGTTCCGACAAGCTCGTCGTGGTGGTTTCGGGCGAACACAACTTTCCTGGCGACTTAAGAGGCGATGTGATCAATATCACGTACAACGGCCAGGACTTGACCAAGGCAGTGGAAGAATCGCCGAATGGATCTGGTCATGGACAAACGACGGCTGATATCTGGTACCTGGATAGCCCCGGATCTTATGCTGGTCTGGGCGCCATCGACGTTTCCTTCACCGGAAATAACTGGGTCGTTACCGCCATTGGCCTCTCCGGCACCGCCAATGGCTTCGGGAGCACCAACAATGTCTCTGGCGCCTCGTCCGTGAACCTCACGACGGTAGGCGAGAATTCGATGGTGATCGCGTCTCTGGGGATGGGCGGGATGGGCAATACTGCCAGCCCGCTGCCAGGTGTTACCGGCGACGCGCCGCTGACGACCGTCGACGCGCTGGAGATCGGCAGCAACTGGGCAGGCCACTCCGTTGGCTATGCAGCCATCAGCTCGCCAAGCGCCAATACCTTCTCGTTCAACACCACCAAGACCGACGTGGTCACGATCGCCGCGGAGTTCCTCGCGGCGCCGCTGAGCGAGGCGGATACCATTACGATCGACTCAACACAGCAGTCCGATCTCCAATCCGGCAGCGGCCTCAAGGCGGTCACCAATCTGGGTAATTTCGAAACAAGGGACTGGTTGAACAAGCATGGGTTTGCTGGTCACCGCCGTCTCCAGATCGAAAAAGCGCACGTGCATTTGACCACGCCGCGAATGGATCTGTTTGCTAAGAACCGATACATCCTTTCGCGGGCAAGAGAGGTGGAGGCGTTTGTTGAGGACACGTTGGAGAATGCCATCAAACTCTTTGTGTTCTGCGACGTCGTCTTCCTCGTCAACCACCCATACAACCAAGTGCCATCTCTTCCCAAGAACGTCATACGAGTGAATGACTGTGAGGAGGTCTACGAGTATCTCAAGGCTCTAGCATAGGCAAGAGGCCTCAGAGATATGGTGTCATACAAACACGTAGACACCCGACCTAGTTGCTCTTCTTCTTAGTTTCGACCTTGACGTAGTGAGAGAGGAGATCCCTGACCCTACGCGAACTTCCGCGTTGAAGAAGCCCATTGTTGTGTCTCCTTCCTGATTCGGTGCTGTCACGCTTCGGATGTAGAATCTGCCGCGACAATGACGGCCCGCCGGCGTTCCCCGTCAGGGAATCACATCCCAACGCGGGACATGTAGCGTCACCGCCTCGTAGGGCACTTCTTTCAGAGCGACCTCAAGCTCTTCCTGACGTTTCTCGTGGATATTGCAGACGAGTATCCAGTCACATTCGGGGTAAACGAGTAGTATGTGATGCCTGCCCCTGCCAGCAGGCCCTTGGCCAACTCGAACTGTACAGTTCACCGACGATCAGCGGCGTAGTGCATACGCCAACCGGGCCCGGTGGCGCCACGGACGTTTGGGTCACGGCCGCCGTTACCGACGACAGTGCCGTCGCGACCGTCACGTTGACCTACGACGCCGGAAGCGGACGCCAAGACGCACCGATGTTCGACGACGGCGCCCACGGAGACGGCGCCGCAGGCGACGGCCTCTACGGCGCCGCGATCCCGGCGATGCCCGCCGGAACCGTCGTGGACTACTACATCACAGCCGTCGACGCCACCGGCGGCGCCACGACCGACCCGGTCCCCGCGCCACGGGCCATGTATTCCTACACCGTCGCGCTGCCGGCGGATCTGATCGGCGACGGAACCATTGACGATGACGATCTTAGCGTCCTGCTGGCGAACTGGCGTGCTGCCGGACATCCCAGTGGCGGCGACGTAACCGGCGACGGTATCACCGACGACGACGACCTGAGCGTGCTGCTGGGCAACTGGACGGGGGCACCGCCCGCCGGTGCTGCCGTGCCCGAGCCAGCCACACTGTCTCTGCTGGCCCTCGGCGGCCTGGCGGTGATGCGGCGAAGGCGGGGGTGTCCGATCTGACTGGCCGGGCTCAGCGTGTATCATGGTGTTTGGGTGCCTGCCACTCTAGGCGCCAGGCGGCGGGCCTGGTACTCCCCTACGGGTGGGCTCGCCGCATCTGTACGGCGCGACCGTGCGATGTGGACAGAAAGGTGGCGGCCGGTCTCCCCCTGGCCAGCCGCCACATCGGCGGGCGAGTCGCCCTGCCGGATGTCATGAGGGGCCCCCCCTAGCAAGAGCATTATCGGTGAGCTGGGAGCCCACTTTACTTGAGGCTCGGCGGCAAGTTTTTCACCTTGACACTGGGCGAAAACGGGGGTAGAATCGTGTTTGCTCATGCTCGCTCAGAGGAGGACGGTGGAGTGTTCCTGGCTGCCATGTCCGGGCGAGTGCGTTTTCGGTCACATGCACTGGAGGGGCGAATTGCCCGTAGTGCCTAACGTGGGCGAACGGAGGTGCGCAATGACCTGCAATAGCTTTCAGGGGGCCGCACTGTGTATGGTGGTTCTCGTCACGGGGGCCGGGGCGCTCGGCGGCAGCGGCGTTTATGACCATTTCGACGACGGCGTCCTGGACCCGGCGTGGGAGACCTCATTCTTCAACGCCACCACGTGGAACCACACCGAGGTAGGAAG
>SDBU01001384.1_pt1 | contig 34806 bp, 67 predicted proteins | sample 2277071 | NCBI WGS metagenome assembly SDBU01 (sample SAMN10397929, study PRJNA504765) | marine sediment metagenome | isolation source: marine sediment core GS08_GC12, 126 cmbsf | place: Arctic Ocean: Gakkel Ridge, Loki's castle | collected 2008 | reverse complement strand
TCTTTCCTTGTAAAGTATTTGTAATAATTTTATCACTTTCTACATCATTTGTAGCATTAAAATTAAGTGCTATTACATCTTCACTAACATTTAAAGTTCCAAGAACAGCTAATTCTCCACTACCAGCAACTTTAGGATTTATAACCATCCTAGCACTATCATAATAAATACAACCATCTTGACCTTCCCCCACACAAAAGTTAATGTTATCTGCATCTATCCTTAATTCTCCTGTAGCATATGCTTGGAAATTAGCATCTGCTTGAGTAGAATTTCCTAAATATAAATCATCTCCTTCACCTGTTGTCCATATATCTCCACCACTTAACAGCCCAGTTGTAGCAGTAATCGTGAGCATACTAAATATAGATTCTTCAGTTAATAAAGAATCAGATATTTCAAAACCATCACCTATATTATTCCATTTAATCCATTCATCTCTATAAGCATCATCATTAAAATAAATAAATATATCTTCTCCTGAAGTTACATCTCCTAATGTTATGTTATTACCGAAATGTCCTTCTTGAGATACATATAAATCACCTGTTATATTGGTATTGTTTCTTATAAGAACTTCATCATATAAAGTAGTCTTGTTTTTTGTTATAATTATTGTATCATCAGGATTAATACCACTTAAAAAATTAATTATGTAGTTTCCATTTTCAGGCAAAGTATATGTTAAATTATTATTAGTATGCCCTGAAGTATCTATTTTAAAATTACCAGTATCAGCATTATATCCAAATACCCAAGATGTAAATAAATCTTCTGTAAATCTTATAACTGCTTTATTATTTAATTCAGGTACAATGTAAAATCCATCTCTTACAAAAATAGTATCTTCTGATGAAATCATTGCACCATCCTTAAATCCTGATAAAAACACATAATGACTTATATTGATATTAGTAGTTTCATTACCGATAATTGTATTAAAACCTAGATTAACATTTCCACTTACATTTAAATTACCACCTATTTCAACTATGCCATTAGTCAAAGGATTTATGTTATCTACTGTTATGGTATTTGTTGCGATTGTTATATCTCCTAAATAAGAAGTTCCTGTTACATTTAAATCTCCATTGATAACTGCATCCATATTATTAGAAAGTGTTGCAGTAGTTGAAGTATTTGTCCAAGGGGTAAATCCAACATCTCCTTTATCTCCTTTAAGTCCAGCTACATTTAAAGAAAATAAAGTATTAATTGTAAGAACACAATTAGCGTGTCCTGTATCTGTAACAGTAAATGGTCTTATCCAATTTCCAGAAGTTATTTCAGTATTACAAGAACTAGCATCTTCTGTACCTGTTGAAGTAATTGAACATCCTGTATCACCACCTACTAATTTATCAATTCTAACAACTGCCGTTCCTGTACCTGTTGTACAACTTAATCCTAAAGTTGATATGGTCATTGTTCGATTTATATAAACATACTGCCCTGTCTCTCCGTTTCCACCACAAGACCATTCTGCTGTAGCATCATCTAATGGTGCATTTTCTCCGCAAGTTAAAGTATCAGGAGTAGATAAATCAGTATTTGAAATGCAAGGAGAACCATTAATAAAACAATTTCCTGTAACATTTAGGTTTCCATTAACTTTAACATCACTTCCAGTTAAAGGATTAATATTATTAACAGTAATGTTATCTGCGTTGATTATTAAGTTACCTAAGTAAGAAGTTCCAGTTACATTTAAAGTAGTAGTTGTTATCCTATCCACATTACTTAAATTCCTCCCCCCCCAGTTTTGATTAGCTACATTTATTTTTAATCCATCTTGGTGTATTGCTGATTTAGGGTCATTCTCAGAAGAAGTGGCAGATGCAAAACCTTCTTCTAATACTAATTTATCTATCTGTAAGAAATGATTAGGATTACCATTTTGGTCATGGTCTATTCTTACACTTACATTTCCACCAGCACATACATGGCCTGTATCATCTATCTCTACTTTAAATATTGAAAAGAAGTTACTGGTTTCCATTATTACTGGGGGGTGAGGTTCATATACTCCAGGAGTTGTACATTTTTCTAATGATACTGTTAATGTATGAGTACTTACAGGAGAATAATTAGCTACAATCAATATTCTATTAAAGTCTGGAACTGCTGTAAAATTTATTTCTAATAATATTGATGAGGCACCTGTATCTTCTGTAATATTAAAACTTTCTTCATCTACAAAAAACAAAGAGGATACATTTCCAGCACCGTTAAGTGTCCCCCCTAATAAAGTTATATTATGCGGAAGATATGTTATGGTAGATGTGCCTTCTTGTATTGAAGTATTAATATTTTTGCAAATCCCATCTCCATCTTGCCATTCAGAAGAATCACAAACAGAAGGAACAGAACCATTCCAATTAGGGGCAAATAAATTAACACCAACAAGCAAATCATTTTCAATCTCGGTATTATTTACTTTTAAATTTCGGTCAATCTCAAAATCAGTTTCACTCAAAAACCAGGGACTTCCCCTCATATCAATTCCACCAACAACCCCTCTCAAAAAACTTGAAAATATTGAAAATCCTATCAAATCTAAATCATCAGCCATAGTAAAGTTGATTGTATTAATTATAGTAGTATTTATCATGGTAGCATTCATTATATTTCCAAATAAATAATCTGCTGTTACATTATTATTATTCATATCAAGATTAGTAAAGAAGTTTACATCTCCATCTCCCCTGTCAAACCATATCTGGGGAACTATATCACCTGCGCCATCTATTGCATCAAACTTAAAAATATTTGAACCTGATCCATCATTCCATAATCTAAATCCTAAATTAGCAGCTTCCATAATATAAAGATATGCGTCTTGATTACTTGCACCAGATTCTATTCTAAGTTCAATATCACTATTATCTAACCCTTGAAATGTTTGGTTTCCTGTTTCAAAAGTTTCATTTACCCAATGTTCTCCTGTAGTTAAAGAGATATTACCAAAGTAATTTTGTACTGTTATATTCCCACTTAAATTAATATTATCAACAAATAAATCACCATCAATAGTAAAAGAACCAGTAACATTATAATGAACCACCGTTAATGTTGCGTTAAATACATCACCTATTATAGTTACATTTCCATTAACAAATAAATCCTCTAAACTTAAAGAAGTCATATTACAAGAACCAAATTGTTTACAATATCTTCTGTCCCCTTGACCTATAGTTAATTCTTGCCAATACTCAGCAGATACAAAACTAGAAAGAAATAAAAATAAAAAAAGAAAAGGAAAAATAAATTTCCCTTTCGTGTTAATCACTTACCCACCTCGAATTACTATTAATGCAGCTACAGCTACAAATAATACTAAGCCGATCATCAAAGGTAATAGATTTAAAATAGTTGCAGTTGTTCCAGTTATGGAAGCGTTTTCTATAGTATCAATTATAACTGGTATTACAACACCAACACCGATTATAGTTGCGACAAGGATAGAAATAAAAGCTGCGACCAATCCACTTTGTGCTTTTCTGTTCATTTTATTCACCTACGCAATATACCTTATTATTTAGACATATATTAATACTAGCTTTTTTGAAGGGTATTACTATCTAATCTTATTTAATCCTATTTAACCCCATTTCTATGTATTCCTATCTAACACTTTAATTAACACCGACTACCCATAAGTTTATATATGTACTAGTATATACTACCATTGGTGATAACAAATGGCAATAATACCAATATACGTGGACAGTGATGCTCACATAAAGTTTTTAGAAAAAGACAAAGACGAAAGAACTAGGATAAGAAAAGAAGCACAGACAATTATACTTGAAGAAGTATATCATAGTAAAAAAATAAAAGGGTGATCTAAATGAAACATGGAGAATTGAAAACTTACGGAAAAGTAACATTATATCAAAGGTTTTGTAGATGGTTACAAAAAAAGGAATGGTTTGTTTTTTCTACTTTACTGCATCCTTCTGAATGGGAGGATGCGTAAAGCATTTAATAAAGATGGAAAAGATATGTCCACTTTACGGAAATGTTTGTCCTTATAAACATAGTTCAGAATGTGGACTACATCAGAAGATGTGTGAGGAAGATGAAGAATAAAAACCTAAAGTTTTCTAGTAATTGTTGGGGTGGTGGTTACTATGGGGATATTATGCATTGCTTTAGGTTGTTCATTTCACTAGCAGGAGTTTGTAGTTATTTTCACCCTCATGGATCTAATTCTACTCCTACTAGTGATATTAAAAGAGGTGATTAAAATAGAACAAGAAAACCCAAAAATACAACAAATAAAAGATTATCTAAATAATTTAAATGAAGGTGGTTTAAAGCAACTATCTCAACAACTAATACAATACCCAACTAGCATTAAAGATATTAGGGCCTGTATTATTGAGTTTGATAAATTCTATAAACACCCACTAAAATTTAGGGAGGATAAAAAATGAAAAAAACATTATGTATTTTATTAGCACTTTGCTTTATTCCATTTGCAAGTGCAGAACCTTTGTTTAGTTTGGAAATGGAAACTAGATTAGGGGGAGAAAATTATGTAGATGGTTTTACAGCAGAAATAAATACAGAAGCAACAGATGGATATGATCCAGCTTATGACATTATGCAGCCACCAATGCCCCCAAGCGGTATGTTTGTCAATATATACAGCATAGTAAATTTTGACAGGTACAATATGGATTTAGCAGTGACAAAAGATAGTAGGAATTATAGTAAAAAAATAGAGTATGATTTGATGGTTGTAGCGATGGAACCAACATATCAAGGGGTTACAGGAACAAATACATTAACATGGAATAGAAAAATACCTAAGAATTACAAAGTAAAACTAATTGATTATGGGATGGATTCAACAAGAACTAAAAAAGTAGATGTTATCAATATCAGAGGGAATGATAGCTATTCTTTTGACATTGATGGTTTAGGTATTGTAAGATATTTAACCTTAAAGGTAGAGAGGAAAAAATAAAGCACAAAAGGGATATAAAATGAACAAAGGAGGTAAAAATGATAAAGAATAAAAGAAAGTTTTTGGTTAGGTTTCATGGAGAAAAGGAAGTTGAAGCATACACACAAATGGAAGCTCAAGAGACAGTTAAATCCATGAAGAACATTAAAGCTAGAAGGGGGATAACTACTAATTCAATTTGCGACACAATGGCGCAAGGATTTGTAATGAACATAAGTTGTATTGTTGCAACTGGATTAACATTTTTATTAATTCATGCATGGTTTAGATTACTAGGGCTTGTTTCCACTATACAGAATGAAGGTATACGAGCAATAGGATTATTAATAGCATTAGTAGTAATGACAACAACATTACATCTACCTAAGACAATCTCTCGGTATTTTGATAATCGTAGATATTAATTCAACAAAACATGATATGAGGTATTAAGAATGAATAAGAAAGGTAATTGGTTTTTGGATGGTGTATTAGGGGTTCTTGTAATATTCATTATAGTTTTTTTAGCTATCCATTTTGGAGCTAAGGATAAAAGAGAGTTTTGTTTAGATAATAACTATTCAACTCAAAATGAATATATGATTTATAGTATGGATAATGTAGAAGAAGGATATATTTCATGTTGTAATAAAGAACCCAAGAAGATTATTAGATGAAATAGAAGTACAACAGGAGGAAAACAAAAATGGATAAAGACAAAATAAAAGTGATTTTAAAAGAGGCAATAGATAAAGCATTTGAAAAACCAGAACTGGAAGATAGGGAAAGTTATATTGGTGAAGAAACAATTAATCTTATGGCAGAAGCAGCTTTAAATGTTTTATTAGCAGTACATGAAGTTCAAGAGTTTATGAAGGGTGAGGGATTGTTAAAGGATGATTAATTCATTCTTCCCACCAATTAAGAAGGAGTAAAAATGTTAAATAAACAAAAAGGAAATATGTATGCTTTCGTAACACATACCTGGAATCCAATTAAGGGAGAATGCAGCCACGATTGTAAATACTGCTATATGAAAGTCTGGAAACAGAAACCATTACATCTAGTTGAGAAGGAACTAAAGGATGATTTAGGTAATGGTAATTTCATCTTTGTTGGGAGTTCTACAGATATGTTTGCAGTTGATGTTAGTTATGGTTGGATTATGCAAGTGCTAAAGGTTTGCAGAAAATACCCTTACAATAAGTATCTATTTCAAACAAAGAATCCTGCAAGAATTAAGAACTTTAAATCTCAATTTCCAAAGAATACCATTATCGGAACTACCTTAGAAACTAATAGAAAAGTACACAGTATTGCACCAACAACTTATGCAAGAGCTTTAGAAATGTCCAGGTTAGACTTTGATAAGATGGTAACAATAGAACCCATCTATGATTTTGATTTAGATGATTTCTTATTAATGCTTAAAGATACAAAACCCAAATGGGTAAATATAGGTGCAGATAGTAAAGGTCACAATCTTCCAGAACCATCTAAAGAGAAGATTGAGGCTCTAATTAAAGAGTTAAAAACCTTTACAAATGTTAAACTTAAACCTAATCTTAAAAGGCTTTATTCAGCTAAGACAGATAATAAGAATGAGGGGGCAAAATGAAGCAGAATATACCTAAAGATTTTGTATTAAAGAAAGTAATGCAGGGAACAGCTTGGCATATGGATAAAGATGAGATATTCCAATCCTTAGATGTGGAACTGAAAGATAGTGATACCTTTTACAAAAAAAGAATAGTTAAGGGGAAGATAATTGAATATTCCTTAACTGTAGGGGAGCTTAAAATGATAATAGAAGAACACTCTCAAACTTTAAAAAAGCTAACTAATGGTTGGTACGAAAATAATTCATAATTGGAGGCATAGAAGATGAAAGCAATTGATTTTTTAAAGAAAGGTGCAATGTTGTTTATGCTAACATTATTAGTATTAATATGCACAGACCATATGTATGCTTTATTTTTCTTTTTAGGGTACATAATATGTTGGATGTTACCAAATTCAACTTAGGAGGCTTAAATGCACAAAGGAAGAATTAAGAATATAGGGAAATTCAAAGGAATGGATGTGATAGTAGTTACTAAAGATACCTTTACTTATGATGATTTTAAAAAAGCAATTAAGGAGGCTAATGAGAATGAAAGATAATATTGATGGGCAAGATGAAGATAAAAACCTTAGATTTAAAGCTCAAGAATGGAAAGAACAAGCAGCATTTTGGCAAGAGAGATACACAACTCTTGAGAGTGAACTAAAAGAAGCTCTTGATGGCAAAGAAATATTTAATAAAATGACCTACTCCCAAATAAATCCGACTAAAGTCGGGGGTTTCTCACGCAGAACTCCCAACTTAAATCATTCGGCAAAAATGCCGAAAGCTATAAGGGGAGTTCCACTCAACGAGAACGCCCCTAACGAAAACACATTATCAACTAAATCGGTGATAATATGGTAAAAAACAAATATAAACATTTCAATCCAGAGAAGCATAAGATAGAGAGTAAGATAGCTACTGTTAAAACAGGGCATCATTGTAAATTCAACATTAACTATCATATAATCTGGATACCTAAATACAGAAAACATCTATTGAAAGGAAAGGTTGTTGATGTTCTAAAAACAATTATTGATGGGATTTGTTATGACCTTAGACTTGATAACTTAGCTTTAGAAGTTATGCCAGACCACCTGCATTTATTTGTAGGTGCAAGACCAACACATAACCCTGCGAACATAGTTAAGAGATTGAAAGGAAACACAAGCATACAGTTAAGGCGTGTATTTCCAGAGATTAGATACTTAGGCTACGAGAAGCATTATGGAAAAGGTTTTGATAATCTCTGGGCTAGAGGTTATTATTGTGGTTCAGCAGGTCACGTAAGCCAAGAACAAGTAAAGCGTTACATTCAAGAACAAGAAGGAAAAGATGTTTTTGAATACGATATTTATAATTGTCCTGATAAATTAAAAGGACAGCTTAAAATAGGTGATTTCGGTGGAAATTAATAAGATTCATAGAATAGATGTTATGGATGGATTAAGTAAGTTTGAAGAACATACTTTTGATATGGTTATAGCAGACCCACCTTATAATGTAGGTATTGATGAATGGGATAAGATAAAAGATTATAAGGAGTTCTGTAGAAAATGGCTTAATGAAGTAATTAGAATAACTAAACCTAATAAAGCTATATGGATTTTTGGTAATCAACATAGCATACACCTCATAAGAGATATCTTAGATGATAACAAAGATGTAAGATTTAGAAGTCAGGTAATATGGAATAAAGGAGTAGGGATTCCTAATCCCCACAATTTCTCTAATCTTTACGAACAAATATTATATTATATTAAAGTTCCAAGCCCTAAGATACTTAACAAGTTTGGAAATTATATTAAAAACAAAAGAAAAGAATTAAAACTATCTCTAAAAGAAATAGGCAAACTATGCGGTGAAGAATGGTATCATAGAGGGGGACATTTATATTTTGAAACTGGTTTGGTGATACCTACAGTTAAGCAATATATCAAATTAAAGGAAGTATTGAAACTAGATAACAAGTTCGATATCTATTTTGATAATCATTTCATATTTGATTTAGAATCTATTGGAGTTAAGTGGAAATACGATAAGGATAAAAGAAACAAAAGAGGATGGAAGAATTGTGGTGATGTCTGGAATATATCTCAATTATCTGGAACTTTTAAAGAAAGATTAGAACATCCAACTCAAAAACCAATTAAGCTAATTGAAAGAATGGTTAAAGTATCTTCTAGAGAGAGTGATTTAATTTTAGATTTGTTCTCTGGAACAGGTACAACTTCGGTTGTAAGTAAACAGTTAGGACGTAAATTTATTGGAATAGAGTTAGAAGATAAATATATTAATATTGCTAAAAAAAGATTATGTCAAGAGACACTTCTGCCTCTTGCAGAAATACACGAAGGAGGACGGCTTTCCTCCCATAACTAAAGTTATGGGTATCCAGCCTACGATTTTATGATAAGAGACTTATAAACTTGGAACAAGAAAATGTTGAATTGAAGGAAACAATAGAAATACTTCAAGATGAAGAAATAATGAAGAGATTTAAACAAAAGAGTAAGGGGAGAAATATACCCATTAGTGAGATAAAAAAAATATTGAATAGTAAACTTGGCAAACCATAATGGAATATTTTAGTATGTTTAGTGGAATAGGGGGTTTTGAACTTGGAATCGAAAGAGCAACAAACAACTCTTGGGAATGTGTGGGATACTCAGAAATCGAACCAAGAGCAATTAAGATATATAAAGAACATTATCCTGAACATAAAAACTACGGGGATGCAACACAAATCAATGCAAAAGAACTGCCAGAATTTGACTTACTTGTCGGAGGATTTCCTTGCCAATCTTTCTCAATTTCTGGATTACGTAAAGGATTTAACGATACAAGAGGTACACTCTTTTTTGACATTGCACGGATTATTAAAGAAAAAAGACCAAAATATATTCTACTTGAAAATGTTAAAGGATTGCTTTCTCACGACAAAGGAAGAACTATTAAAATCATATTGTCCGCGCTTGAAGAATTGGACTATGACACGGAAACAATGGTTTTTGACGGCATCAATTTCAAAGGGGGACGTAGAAAGAGAATCTTTATGTTTGGTACATACAGGAACAAAAAAGATGATGTTCGGAAAAGGATTAAGCAAACCATTCCTATTCTCGCTATGTGCTGCCAGAGGAGCAGAATTACAACAGATTCCATACAGGAAAGTAGGGGAAGTTCCGAGCGAATTATACGAAAGTTTGCTAAACTTCCCTATTGGATGGACTCATGGGATTCCGTCTACATCAAGGAAAAAATGTGTGGGGAACGCAGTGACAGTTAATATAATAGAGTCAATAGTAAGCTTAATACGTTTTAGCGAAAGGAGTTGAATTAAGAATGAGAATAAAAAATTGGAGTCCAGGTTCAAAATGAGTGAAAAAATAGTATGTTACCATCATAATGATTCTGATGGGAAGATGGCGGCAGGAGTAGTTATGTCAGTTTATCAAGATGTAGAATTTAGGGAAATAAATTATAATCATCCTTTTGATTTTAAAGGATTAGAAGATGCTACAGTAATAGTAGTTGATTTTTCATTCCCTAGTATGACTGAATTGTTTAAAGCATGTAAAAAATTAATCTGGATAGACCATCACGAATCCGCAAAGAAAAGAAGTGAGGGGGTTTGGTTAAATAAGTCAATTAAAGGTAAAAGAGAGATAGGAAAATGTGGGGCTTTATTAGCTTATGAGTATTTTTATCCAAATGATTCAGTTCCATATGCCATAGAGTTAGTAAATGATTATGACTTATGGATTAAGAAGATTCCAGAGACAGACTTTTTTAATGAAAGAATAGCTCTTGAAAAGAAGATACCTTTCTTTTGGGGATTTATTGTTGATGAAATAGATGTAGATAAAATAGTTGAGCAAGGAAGAATATTACATAAACAAAAAATGCTTAGAGTTGAATCTAGTATTGAAAAGGGGGTTCAAAAGAAGTTTTTTAACGCAGCCAAAACAATAGCAGGGATAAAAGCATTTTGGGTGAACAGTTCACCAATGGATGTATCACTATGTGGGGCAGAGATATTAAAGAAAGGTTATGATATAGCAGTAATGTATTTTCAAGACAAAGATGAAATTATTTTTGGATTGAGGAGCAATAAGTTTGATGTGAGTGTACTAGCAACAGATTTTGGTGGTGGTGGACACAAAACAGCGGCAGGGTTTCACTTGCCATTAAAACAAGCTTTTACGCTTTTGGAGGCTTAAATGCAAAAACAAGAATATGATAAATTAAAGGAAGTCTGTAATAAAGAACCTCAATGTTACTGCCCTAAAGAACACGAAGCTAGTTTTCAATTAGCAAATATACCAGAATGGATTAGAAGATATTATTCAGACAAGGAGGCTAATGAGAATGAAGATTAAAACAACATCAGAAATCAATAGAAGATTAAGGGAACTTATATTAGATGCAAAGGATTTAGAAAGAATTGACAAAAGAGAAGCTTATTGTAAAAAGAAATGGGTAGCAGTTAATGATATTTTAAAGAATATTCAAGATATGAAAGAGTTATGGCAAGAAGATGTATTAGAAGAAAAGTGGTTTAATGACTTGATTAATTCACTCTCTCCTGATAATAAGAAAGAGGTAGGTAAAAATGAGTATCTGTTATAATTGCAAAAACTTAATAGCTGTAAATTCTGATATTGCTTATATGAAAGGTATGAACTTTTGTAAATACAATAATGATATTTGTATTGAATCAAGAATTACAGAATGTTCCCACTTCATAAAGAAACCAGAATCACACGAAGAACAAAACAAAGAAGTAAAAGAACTAATGACAAAAGCACCTAAAGAACCAAGAAGCAGAAAGAATGTTAAGATGGGTAAGAAAGATAAATTAGATATTTTAGATGTGGATGCACCAGAATGATATTTAAGAAAACGAAGTTAATAGAAGCTGCAAGGAGGATATGGTAAGATGGAAGAAGAAAAATATGAAGTAATAATTCCAGAAAGAAGATATATAGTGGATAGTTTACCCGAAGCTGGAAAGGTTCTTGATAAATATAAAGGTCTTGGAGCTTGTATAAAGCTAATTCATAAACGTAAATAAAATGGAACTTAGTAGTACAGTAATAGTACATATGTAGTTCAATTATAAAGAACAAAGGAGGGATTTAAATGCATACAGACAGATTGGATTCATTGGTCTTGTCATCCTAAAGTAATTGAAGTTGGGCCTGTGTGGGTACTTAATTCACAAAAGGGGTGAACCAAGATGAAACTAAACTTAGGATGCGGAAACAAAGTAATGAAAGGATATATCAATATAGATTCAGTCAAAAGTGATGTGGTTGATAAGGTAATGGATCTAAATAAACTACCTTACCCATTTAAGACAAATAGCATTGATGAAGTCTATATGAGGAATATCTTAGAACATTTAGATGATCCCATTCAAGTAATACATGAAGTCAAAAGGATATTAAAAGCTAGTGGTAAGCTAGTTATCATAGTACCTCACTTTTCTTGTGCAGGTTGTTTCATTCCCGAACATAAAACCTTTTGGAGGGCAGGATATTTCAGGAACTTCTTAATCAATAATAAAAGGAATAGTTTAGACAATTATCCATTGTTTAGAGAAATGGATTTAAAGATAGTTTTTTACAAAGGAATTCTGTTTTGGAACTATCTAGTTGAGTTTATAGTCAATTTGTCTAAGACAAATCAAATGTTATATGAGTTCAACTGTGCTTTCATATTTCCTGCAAGGGAAGTAAAGGTTGAGTTTTCACCAAATAAAAGAATAAATGATTACGCAAAAAGGGAAATTATGACACAACAATTAAGAGGATAAATGTTTGTAATAATTTTAATTCCATTAGTGGGTGCTATTGGAATAGGTATTGGTTTATGCACAACCTTCAAAATAATTGGGTATTTGGAGAAGAAAAATGAAAAAAGATAAATATTTTACATTGTGGTTTGGTTTGGTTTTCTTCTTCGGTGCAGTATGCCTTTTATTCATGTTATTTTTTGTAAATGATATATGGGACTATTTCGGCAAAGCAGATCCATATATATTTGAAGCTAGCATACCACATGACGGAATTCATTCAGATACATATACTAGATGTTTCCATATTTGTGAAACCAAGTATAATAATTTTGAAAATCCAGTTGGTTCAGTAGGAAGTACTTATAATTGTAATAGTAATGATACTATGTGCGATTGTTATTGTTGGAGAGATTACCCAAACAAAAGGCCCAAATCTAAGAATGGTGGTTAAGTATGGAAAAGCTAATACAACAAATCAAAGAAGAACTAGATAAATCAGATAAGATCATAAAGAAAATACAGAAGATAGCTAAAGGCATAGATAAGATTATTAAAGATTCAAAGGAGGTTACTAATGAAATACAGTCCAAGACAAATAAGGCAAATAAAGTATAATTTAGAAAGATATTGTGAAATCGGAACTAGGTTTGGGATATTTAGAGTAAACCAATCAGAAAGTCTTAAACACAATCTAATCATGGCAGAACAGTTTGTAAAGCTATCGTATGAAGGTTTTGCAGTAAGCGTAAGACCTAAGTTAAAGAATGGGAACATACCAGACTTATTAATACTAAACTTACCTATACCTCAAGTTAAAGAAATTATAGTAACTGAAACAGAAGAAAGGTTTAAATCAAAAGATTATATGGGATTGAATAAGATTAAGGTAATGGATTCATTGATAGCGCAAAGTATTAATGTTGAAGTTTTGAAAGAAACGAGGGATAAAATTGGAAGGAATTAAATTAAAAAAGCACTTAGAAATAGCACAAGAATTAAGGGAAGGAAAAAGTTTGACAAGAATAGCCAAAGAAAGAAAAATGGATAGAAAATATATTAAAATAAATCTAAAATCTTTAATAAAAGAAGAATATATAACCTTACTTTATGGAAAGATAATAGGCAGTCATAAAGGTTACGATTTAAGGAAAATGCCAGAAAGGCAAACAAATAGATGTGAAACAGATATTACAAAAAAGGCAAAAGAAATTCTAAAGAAAAAATATGATTGCATAGAAGAAGTAGGTGTTTGGCTTAACAATTATAATAGGAGATACACTATAGATTTATATTCAATTAAGAATAAACTAGGGATTGAATTAGCTTGGAGTAGTATAACTTCAAAGCAACTAATAAGAAGATTAAGCATTTATGAAGAATTATTTGGTAAAGTAATTTGTGCATTGCTAAAAGATAGTTCATTTAGGAAAAAAGATAGGCATTACATTTATCTACCTCAGAAGATACAAGATGCAGGATTCAAAGTAATTATAGTAGATATAGCAAAACCACACCCCATATATGAGTTACCTTAATTTCCGATGGAAAACAATAAAGACTTAAAAAAAGAGTTGTATGATAAGATTAAAGAACCAATAGTTCCAGAGGAAACTATATCTAATAGCATGACTACTAGGAAAGATACCTTTTCAATAATGTGGAGGCCCAACAATTATCGCCGTCAAATTGAGGTGAAATTAAAAGACAATAGCACTATGGAAAATATCAAAAGTGCTATTAAGGGTACTATTCCAAACCCCCATACTAAGATGATTTCAATAAAGAACTATAAACCAAATATAACTATCCAATATGGGAAGAATACACTAACTGGAATCTATTCTCAAAACATTATAGGTGGGGAAAAAGAGATATTTCTAATAGAAGCAAACACAATAGATGATTTAGAAGAACGTATAAATCAAATTAAAGCCCAAATTCAAGAGAAAATAGATGATGCGCTAGATAGCTTCATAAATAGGTTTAACCTTAGGATTCCACTTAAAACGCCAATATGGAGTAGATACGAAGATTTCATAAAAGGAGATGAATATATTGATAAAATACCTAGAGAAGTGATAATCCACGATACTTATTTTAAGAATGTTTATGATGAAGGCCTTGAATTTAAAAATACTAAAAAGGGAGAAGAACCCACAGTACATATGAAGAATTATATTAAGAATAGGGCCATTGAAGATATTGCACCTGGAATAGCAGAAGAATTAAAAGCTAATAGGGAAATGTCTAAGATGATATTAGATATTAATGCTTCAACTTCAAAGGTATTAAATGATTTTATAGTTAAGTTCCTACCACTGCAGCAGGATTTTGCAGTTAATATTGGATCACATACAAAGGTAATTAAAAATATGGTAAAAGCAACCAACGAACTAAGGAGGGCAATAAAAGAAAAGCAAAGTAAACTAGGTGATTTTAATTAAAGGAAGGTACTGGGCCTTAGAACACAGCGCAATAGTGGCCCTTCCTTCCATATTTTATATACATTCATTACAGATTATATAAACTTTATGGTTTTTATATAAAAAATGGTAATAAAAAGCATGCAACATCTAAGAAACATTGAAAAAAGGAAACAAAAGAATAGAGAACAATCTAAAGTTAAGATTAAAGATAAAGGTAATAAGGACCTTAAGAGGTTTCTATGATGTGTGAAAAATGTCCTAATACTTGTAATATGGAATTTCCTAAATCCATAAGTAAATGTAACTGGATAAATGAGGTAGAACTATCAAATGACACAAGCTGATATGCAAAACTTCCTACAAAAGAACCCAAAAAAATGGTTCACCTTAAACGAAATAGTAGAACAAATGGGAAACAAACAAGGCAGAGGTTCTGCAGCAAGGAATTTAAGGGCCATGAGAAAGCATAAGTTAGTGGAATGGGATTTAGTAAAATATGGAGTATACATATACAAACATAAAAGTCCTTAAAAAGACAAGATTGCTAGGTTGCAGTTTTAAGTCTTTCTGTAACCTAGTAATTTTAATAAAGAGGTGATAAAATTGGAAGACTTACCAAGAATAATTGAAATAGAAGATGCTGAAAGGGCAAATCAAATAGCTAAAAGTGGAGATTATAACCAACCAAGATATTCTGATAGGAGGAATAAGTATATTTTCATAAGAAAGAAACAAGTAAGCAAAAGAGAAGAAATTGCAGGTAAAGTTTTAGAATGGACTCTTGGAGTATCTGAAATATGTATTGGAAAAGAAAAAATAAATGAATTGATGGAGATAGTTAGGGGGTAAAAGTAAATAATCCCACCATCTAAAGATGGGGGCTTTTAATGGAGGCAAACAAAATGCGAAAATTAAAGAATGTTGATTTAGAATTTATTAAAGAAGAAGTTATCCCTGCTGGAATGGATGGAACAGAAGCAGAAGAAAACGAATCAGTAGAAAAACACATAAGTAAAATCAACATAATCAAGGATGGGAAAATTATCAAAGTTATAGAACCAATGTTATATAATGCAGAATTTGTGAGAGGAGAGAAACCAGAAGAAGAATTTGCTACCCTTTCGGTGAACAAACCAGAGGTTAATAAATCTCACAACAATCAGCAAAATAAACCAAGCGAGGTGAGTGGCAATTCCTCCCATGACTAAAGTCAAGGGTATCCTTGCCACATTTTTATGACAGACCATAAATTAGAGATAGTTAAAGAACAAAGAAGAACCAAACAACTAGTGAGGGATATTCTAAAAGAAAATCCAATAGCAAGGAACAACGATTTAATACTTTGCCTTATGATATGGCAGGAGAAACAACAGATAAAGATAGTAGTTCCACAAGATAAGATTAGAGAAATGATAATGCCAGAAACAATAAGCAGATGTAGGAGAGAAGTACAGAACAATGACTATGAATTTCTACCAACAGATCCCAATGTGATGATAGCAAGAGGAATAAAAGAAGAAGTATTAAGAGCATATTATTCAACTAACCAAGTACCACTAAAAGCTTTTATGGAAAAGAAATATGGCATAATGTAAAAATGGCAGAAAGCGTTGAAGAACTGTTAAAAGAATACAAACACCCATTAACATCAGAAGAAATAGTTATGAAATTATATGGGAAAAAGTCAAGATGCGCTATATACTTAGAAATAAAAAATCTTTTAAAACACGATATGATAAAAAGAGAAGAAACAATAATAGGGAAGTTTAAAAGGGTATTTTATGTAAGAAAAAGCTAGTATTAATATAGTTGGTATAGCTAAAGCCTTAGAATGAGCTTAGTTTTTAATGGTTAATGATAACAATAAGCACAAATTATTAGAAAAGATTCTATTTCTTGGGGGTGTTTAAATGGTAATAACTAAAGGATTTGCTGAAAGGGAAGCTGCAAGAGGGAGGACTGTTACCCCAACACCTGGAACTACTAGTAAGGGTACTCCTAAGTTTGTTCAAGAAGAAAGACTTAAAGCTGGGCTTTCAAGGTTTCCATCTGGGTCACCGCAAGAAGAAAGAAAACAATTAGAAATAATAAAAGATACTCAAAAGAGAGTTTCTGATGTATTAAAAAGGCAAGGCAAAAGAGTTACGATTGATGGAACAAAGATAACTGCAATAGATGCACAAGGGAGAAGGGAAATAATAACATTATCTAATGGTAAATTTAATATAAAAAGAAGTGGTGGTGGAGTTCAAAGGGAAAGACCTACTAGGGAAACAGGCAAACCAACATTTGAGGAAATGGCAGAAATACCATTTGGTCCTGCTCAAAGAATTACTATTTCTGAATTACAAAGGCAACAACAAGCTGCAAAAGATAAATTAAGACAAAACATAGAATTTGCAGTAAGAAAGCAAGATGTTGAAAAGTTAAGACCTATACCTGGAACTTCAAAAGTACCAGATATAGAAAAACCAACTCCTAGTTTTGGAAAACCTAAAGTTACAGAAGAAGATATTGTAAAAATTGAACCACCACTAGGAGTTACAGAACAAAAATTAAGATTAGATATAGATGTTGAAAAGTTAAAAAAGAAACCAGAAGAATTTAAAGTTACAGAAGAAGATATTGAAATATTAATAGCACCACCACAAGTTACTAAAACAAAAGAAGTTATTGAAAAAGAAAGAAAAGAAGCAGCAAAGAAAAGAGCAAGGATAACAGAAGTAGAAACAGAAATAGCAGAACTTAAAGGTGAGGATTTAACAGCAGAACAGATATTTGAAAGAGGACCAGTACCAACTAAGAAAAGTTTTTTAGAAGTTTCAGAAAAAAGGAGAAAAATAAGAGAAAAAGAACTAAAATTAAAAAATATACGTGGGGAAATTACATTTGTACCTGGATTAGAAAGTACTTTACTAGGAATAACTGCTAGTACAGTAGGTGCAGTAGAATTTGGAAAGAGAATCCTAACACAATTACCAGAAAAAACATTTGAAGAAACATTAGAAGGGGCTAGAAGGATAAGTGGTGAATTATTTAGTGGAAAACTATTACCGAAATTAGGGGCTATAATTCAAGAAGACCCAGGATTTGCTATAGGTTTTGTTGCAGGGGAAGTAGCGCAGGCATCTTTTGCAGGTAAGGCTTTTGGAAAGGTCAAAACAAAATTAAGGGGCGGTAAAGTTAAAGTATTAAAAGCAAAAGCAAGAAAAGTAGATTTTGGAGAAGTAACAAAACTATCAGATGAAGGGATTGGTGAAACAATAAAAAGGATAGTTATTGAAGCAGAAGAAAAACAAAAACTAATTAAAACAAAAGTTAAACCATTTACAAGAGCAGTAACGCCACCACAAGATGCAACAGACCTATTAACATTTGTTGAAAGGAAAGATATAAGATTTATATTTGGTTTAGATGTTGATGAAGTTGCAAAAACAAGTTTTCCTACATTCTTTCAGGAAGTTCCAAAGAAAGTTAGAAAATTCCAAACCAAACCAACTCCATTTGAAATTAAAGGTCCTGGAAAGAAAGCAATTAAGGCAGATTTAGATATTGGAGATATTAGCTTAATTGGAAAAACACAAATAGATGAACTAATTGACCCTACAAAGTTTAAGCTAAAAAAAGTTAAGAAAGATGATCGTTTATTTGCTGTACTAGAAAAAAAGGTTGGTGCTTCTGCAGAAGTACCTAAGGAATTTAAATCTCTAAGAATAGAAAAACTAGGACAAGACTTACCTATTACTAAAGTATTCAAAACAAAAAGGGAATTAAGAAACATATTTACAGAAAAGAGAGGGGAATTTCTACAAAAGTCAATATTTAAGGAAGATTTAGTAAGAATACGTGGAAGATTACCTATTTTAGAAATATCTCCAATTCTAACACCAACAAAACTAATTTTTATTGGTGCTGGAAGATTTATTTTAGGGAAAGATATAGATAAGGAGTTTGCTGAAATATCAATAAAAGGTAGAGCTTTGATTCCTGGACAAGAAGCAATTTCAAGAATAGAAAGCAAAGCAGCACAGAGAAGAAAACCAATATCTGAATTAGATTTATCAATTACTGCAGCACCAATACCAGACATAGCAACTGATATAATACTAGATACTGAAAAGGCAGTAAGAGCAAAACCCATAGTGGATGTTGCATTATTTGAAGAACAAAAAATAGTTCCAGAACAAAAACAAAAGCCAATTATAGAAGAACAAGAAATTGTAAAACCTGGAGTTCCAGCACCTTTATTATTCAAACTTCCTGGATTAGAACCTAAAAAAGAAAAATTAAAAGGTTTTGATGCCTTTGTTACACAAAAAGGGAAATTAGTGAAGGTAAACACAGTACCTTTAACAAGAAATGATGCTTTTTCTGCTTCTGCAAGGGTTGTAGATAACACACCTGCAGCTACAGGTACAATTAAACCTTCAAAATCAAAGAAAGAACCAATTCCAAAGAATGATTTTTTCTTTCAAAATAACTTCTTTAAGTTCAGGGATTTTAGCTTTAAAACTGGAAAGAAATTCAAGAACAAATTCTTTGAAAGAAACCAGTTTAGGATAGATTCACCTGGAGAACTGGCAGGCATTACAGTTAAAGGACAATTAGCAAGACAAAGAAAGGCCCAACAAAAGAAGTTTAAATCAATCTTATTATAAGGAGGTAAACAATGGCAAAAGATAAAAATTTAGTTAAAGGTTTGATTGGATTAGCAGTTGCAGCACCAATAGCAGGTGCTTCAATAGGAATAATAGGATCTTCTGGAATTCCTGTACCTTTAGCAAGAGGAACTTCTGCTTTAATTGGGGTTGGATTGTTAAAAGGAGCAGCAGAAATAGTAGAATTAGGACAAAAAGAGAAAGAAATATTTGGATTATGAGGTGATAAAAAATGACAAAACTAAAATTTTTTGATGTAAAGGGAAAGAAATCATTTGAAACAGATGAATTTACTTTAAAGACATCTAAAAGAGGAACTAGATTTGCAATAACAGAAGCGCCTAGTGGAGCAAAAGCAACAGTATTTGTTAAAAAAGGATTTAAGAAATAAAATGGTAAATCCATTACTATTAAATAAAGCAGAAAGGAAGGTCTACTATGAAGTATTAAAAGAAGAAAAAGAAAAAATAAAGATACAAAAAGAAATAGATAGAATGGAAGAAATAACTTTAGCTGCAAAGGATAAAGCAAGAAATCCATTTTCAGAGAAGTTCAGAAAAGCAGTAGCAGAAACTTTAGGAAACTTAAGAAAGATAAAGATAAGTCAAGATTTATTAGGTGATAAAGATGGTAAAAAGCAAATTTAAGAAAGAGTTTAAGAAGGTTTTTGGTACTCCAAAAGGGAAAGGATTTGAATTAGAACCTTTAAAACCAAAATCTAAAAAGGATAGAAAAACTTCACCTTTACCTAAAGGTTTTAGGGCTAGAAAAGGAACTGGGAGTGAGTTTTTTGGAAAGGATTTTTTTAATTAAAATGACTTTAACACTAGGACAAAAGGAGAATTTTTACCGTAATAAAGGTAAGATTAAAAGGATTATCTTAGATAATGCAGAAAATAAAGGCCACATAGTTCATGGGGCTAGAGCTTTAAACAAGATATTTCCACCTTTCTTAGACACACAAACAGATGATTGGGACTTATTTTCTTCAACACCAAAAGAAACAGCAATCAAAGTTGAAAAGAAGTTAGATAAGAAATTTGGTGGAGATTTTTTCAGAACTCAACAAGGTAGAAGTCCAACAACACATAAGATAAAGTCTAATGTCACAGGTAAGACAGTTGCAGACTACACAATTCCAGATAGAAAAATACCATTTGATAAGATTGATGGTGTTAATTATGCCAATACAGAACACTTTAAGAGAAGAATAAAAGATAATTTAGTAGATCCAAAGAAAGAATTTAGGAGGGATAAAGATTTAGACCAATTAAATAGGATAAAGATTTTTGAAAAGTTAAAAAAGAAACCAAAAACATTTACAGAAATGTTAGGGGAAATAGATATAAACTTTTGAGGTGAAAAAAATGCCAGATAAAGAATTTAAAGAAAAAATAGAAAGAGCAAAGAAGAAAGGTGCAAAAATAGTAGAAGGATTTGAAAAAATACCAATAGTTGCAGCTATGATAGGTAGAAAATGAGTCCAGATATAGGGGTAGGATTCAAACAAATTGATATGAGGGGGAAGAAACTAGCAGAAAGTTTTGATAAACTACCAATAGTTAAGACTGCAAGGGGAGAAAATACAGCAGTAATTGGAGTTGTTGAAAGCGTAACACTTCCACCATCATTAAAAAGAACTGGATAGAATGCCATTTACACAAGAATTTAGAAACATTTTGTTAAAGAACAAAAGAAACTTCGGAGTAGATTTGGGCTATGAAAAAGCTTTTAATGAAGCAGCTTCAAAAGGAGTTTTACCTTTCAGAGATAGGAAAAAGAAAGAGAATAGATTTAACACACAAAAGGGAAATGAAAACGAACTCATAGGTATCTTTTAAAAATTATATGGAGGTGAAAAACAATGAAAAGAAAAGGACAAGCACAAATGATGATTGGTCTGGGAGTTGCTCTAATAATAACAGTAATTATTTTAGGAGTAGTATTTACATTTTTGACAGACAACGCACTAACCCTAACAACAGTTTCAGAAGAAGATCATGCAACAACAGATAATGTTAGTTTACAATTAGATAACGACAGAATAGTAACTAGTTCTATGGTAATAAGGAATGGAACTTTGATTGTAACTGATAATATAGACAATAGAAACTGGTCGTTAACTGAAACTACTGGTCAAATTCTTGTATTTAATAATAGTGGATTTGGTTTCCAAGCGGGAGCCACATTAACATACAATTACTCATTTAGGCCAGATGGATTTGTTGATGATGGAACTACCAGGACAATAATATCAATAATACCTTTATTATTGGCTATTGTACTATTAGTATTTGCAGTAGGTTTCATAGCAATAAAAGGTAAAAGTTGAACCTGGAGGTTAAAACAATGAAAAAGAAAGCGCAAGCGGCAGTAATGGGACTGCTGTTTGCGTTCATATTAGTTGCTACATTCGCAATAATTATAGGGCCATTGATTGAATTTGTAAATATAGGAGTAAATGGAAGTCAAAATTTCACTCATTCGGCATTAATGACTACAATAATCCAGATAATGCCTGTATTTATAGCTTTAGTGGTGCTTATTGCAATCGTAGCTTTAATAACTGGACGGCAAAGTTAGTTAGGAGGGTTTCTTTTATGAAGAAATTACTCCTATTTCTAACTTGTATAATAGTTTTGATTAGTTTTAGTTCTTTTGTTTATTCTGCGGAAATTGAACCAACACCTTTTGGTGGTTTGATTTATTATGGTTGGAATCAAAATTATACAAATCTATGGGCTGGTGCTTTTGATGGAACTAATGGAGGTTCTATTTTAAATGTAAGTGTACCAATATTCAATATAAGTGGAGATGGGGGTAATGCAAGTGTTTATTTTGATGGGGGAGATAATATAGCATGGACACACAGTTTAGGATTAATAGCTGCAGGCAATTTCTCAGTAAGTCTGTGGTTCAAAGCAGATTCAGCTCCAGGTTCAGATGCTTTTATTTATGAAATAAAACAAGGTATTGCATTTCAACTTAAATTTGCAACAGATGGAACCGTAATAGCAGAAAGTAGTTGCGGTCCAGTTCCTGCATCATTAGCCGATTTAAGTGATAATGTTTGGCATAATGTTGTGGTAACAAGGAATTCTACTCTAAGCTTATGGGTAGATGGTGTATTTCAAGATGATGCTGGTTGTGCTTTAATTGGAGCTTCAAGTTCAGACAATAATATAGGTTCTGATTCAGGTGGTAGTGCTTTTTTCACAGGAAATATAGATGAATTTAAAGTTTTTGATGTGAGTTTAACACAAGAAAATGTATCTTGTTTGTTTAATTTTGGAAATGTTGGCTGTGATTTTATTTCTCAGGGAGGTTTAGAGGTAAATATTACCAACATAGAAGATGGAAATGTATTTGGAACTCAGAATATTTCAGATTTCAAAGGAAATTTTTGGTTTAATGTAACAACTAATGCAACATCTGAACCTTTATGCGAAGTTAATGACACAAGATGGGATTTAGATAGTAATGATGTTAATGATTTCTTCTTTCTTAACAATACAGCATTAGTTGATGGTGCATATAATATATTTACAAATTGCAGTACATCAGGTGCTGAACCTAATGGGACAAACACCATCCTATTTACAATAGATACAGCAAAACCAACAATAACAATAAATACAAATAATGGATTTAGAATAAACAATATGTCAAATGTAAGTCAATACCAGAATTTGATATTACCATTAAATATAACTTTTTCAGATACCAGAGATCTATTTTCATTTGCAATAAATATAACAAAAGATGGGGAGTTATTCTTCAATAAGACAAACACATCATTATCTGTGAATGAGTTTGAATTCTATAATGAATTAAACACTTCAACTTGGCCTGCGGGAATATTCAACATAGAATTACTCTCATCAGATAGCCATACAAAGAATAATATAGGGGATTATGAAGTATCAAGATTTTTAAATAAGATAACATTTAATACACAAGAAGGAAATGAAGTAAGCATAAGTTCATTAGGAAGTTATAATACAAATTACAATAAAAACTGGGATAGATACAGTTTTGGATTTGACTACCTATTAAAAGACACTTCAAGAACTTTTACTTTAGAATCAGACAAAGAGATATTTTATTTAAAAGACAGCGAATACAACGCACACTTTGTAATACTAAATGATGATGGAATTAATGGAAATTGGATTGACTTTGAAGGGATTGGAGATAATTATACAGTAAAAAAGATAAATGACCAAGAATATGATATAATTTTTAATAACTTACCAGACGAAAATAAATTAAGTTTGAATAGTATAGGTGGTTTAAACATAAATGCAATAAATTATAGTTGGTATAATGGAAATTTTACAAATCAATTTCAAAATCCTGCAACTTCTGGAAGTTTACAAACATTTATATTAAACATAAGCAGACAAAACGGATTTATAGATGATATAAATGCTACTTTTTGGTATAATGGAAGTGAAGAAACAATACAAAAAACTATAACAGATATTTCAGTATTTTTTAATACATCATTTAATATTCCAGATGCAGAAGGGGTATTTAATGTTACATGGAATGTAACAGTTCAACAGAACGATTCAACATTATATAATTTTTCAATAGACAACAATCAATCAGTATTCCTTTCAGTTTTAAACATAACAATCAGAGATGAAGAAAACCAATCTTTGATAAATCAGGAAGTGAGGGTATTTTTTACACTAGAACAGACTAGAGAATTTACAACAAGCACAGGGAATTTAGTTGTAGGAAATTTAACATTAGGGGAATATTTCATAGCAGCACAAACAATAAATGAAACGTTTGGGAATTACCCAAGAAGGGGTGTTTTCTTTACAGTTAATAACCAATCTACAGATTTAACCCTATATCTAGTTAGAAATGTTCAAGGTAATGATTTTATTGACTATTTTCTCATAGATACATCACAGAATGACATAGAAAATGCTAGATTCACATATCAAAAGAATCTAAACGGCAGTTTTGTAACAGTTGCGCAGTATGAAACAGACTTTGCAGGACAAGGCCAGCTATTCCAGGACCAACAGAATGAATATAGGATATTAATAGATCATCCAGAATTCCCTTTAAAGACATTAAGCTTATTACCTATAAGATTCAGCTATACAATCATCTTAGACGAGCTTGTAGACAGCTTATATGAGAATGTGTGGGAAGGTATAAGATACACCATAATACCTAATAGCAGGATTCTAAATGCTTCTAACAACTTTGAGAGCATATCATTAGATATATTTGCAGATGATTCTTCTTTGGAGTTTTTTGGAATACTATTAGATAATCACACTTATGATTGCATTCCTGTTAGTTGTAATGTAAATATAAGTGGCAGTCCAGCAGGGGGTGTTGCAACAGTTAAGATTAACCTATCATCAGTAGGTTCTTTTGATATTCATTACTTTTTCAAGAAAGCAGGATTTAATTTACAATACATACATGGAAGTACAACTGGTGTAGATATACTAACTGCATTATTTGGAGAAAATCTAGGTATAATTTTAGAGGATTTAGGAGAAGATTTAAGAACAGAATCAATGAGGTCTGTATTTGCAGCAATAGTTATAACTGCTTTGTGTGTTTTAGCTGGACAATTAGGTGTAATTGGTATAGGTTTATTATTTGTTGCAATATTAGGAACTATGGCATTCACTTTAGCTGGATTCATAACACCAGTATTGGGAGTTATTACAATAACAGTTGGATTATTTGCGTTTTTCGTATTTATGAAGGAATAAAATGGCAGCAGCACTATTAAAATTAATGGTATTATCACTTTGTCTAAATACATTTCTCTACTTAGGGGTAAACTATGCGATGTATGATATTATTCCTCCAGAACAAAGGCCAGACATACAAGATGATTTATTTAGCATAATGCTTTCAGATAAGGAAGGATCTCAAGATGCAATGGACCAATATGTTGAGTCATTACAAAATGATGATAATGCAACATTCATATATAAATTCAATATAAGCAGTGAGTTCTCTAAAAGACCTAATCCCCAGTCTGGCGCAGATGTAAGTAACCAGGAAGGGGGATTTTCATTTTTAGACTCATTAAATATGGTTATGGCATTCATAAATACATTATGGAGAATAGCAACAATGCCAATACAATTATTTAATTATAATTTACTGCCACCGATTGCGACTTTTATAATAGCATTTCCATTATTATTATTAAATATAATTACAATAATAGTATTGATGAGGGGCGGTGGGGCCACATGAGTTTTATATTACTAGACCAAATAGCTGGTGCTTTTTATAAAGTATTCGGGGGAAACTTATTCTTAGTTTTAATCATAGTTGGTGTATTAGCAGTACTTCTATTATCTATTAGGGCAGGTAGAACAGTATTCTTAATAATATTAACTCCAATGATTGTAACTTTTTTTGTATTTGGAACTACAAAATTCTTTTCTGGGATGGGTGCTAATAATCTGTGGGTCCCAGTAACACTATTCTTAGCTTTAGGTTTTGTAGTAGCTACTATATTCTGGAATATTATTCAATAGCTACTTATGGGGATTAGAAGGATTAGGACAGCCATGATCTTCTGGTAGTCTATGTCCAGGGCAATGAGTTAAATTACAATACTTACAAGTGAATACATCTACTACATTTAGAATTTCTTTATTGCATTGTTGGCAGATTACCATTTGATTTATCTTCAATCATATTAAACTTTTTTTTAAAATGTAACTGCATTTCATCAACACCCATAGTGCCATAAGTGTCCATGGTAGTCTTATAAGAAGCATGGCCTAAGAATTTTTGTATTGCTTCTATCAATAATCCCCTACTCTTTAGATGCCTAGCAATAGAATGCCTGAATAGGTGGGGATTTATATGTTTCATATTGGGATTAGGGTGTTGCAGATTAGCCTTCTCTCCAGCCTTCATAACTATCTTATTAATCATTCTAGGAGTTAATTTAGATCCATCAGACTTACAGAATACTTTGCCTTCTGTCTTACTCCCTATAAGATGTTTTAAATCTCCCATAAATTCAAAATCAAACAAAGTAACTATCCTTAACTTACCAAACTTACCAATTACATTCATTCTCTGATGTTGAAAATCAATATCTTTAATATTAAGCTCTGTAGCTTCTTCCCTTCTTAATCCACCATAGTACAATGCTTTTAAAATAGTTCTATCTCTAAATGAATTAGTACTATGTATTATTACTTTAACTTCCTGTTCTGAAAGTGTAAAGTCCCCTGCTTTAAATTGAGATTTCATTTTCACCCCTAAGAAGATGGTTCACTATTGTTTCAATCATTGAACTTATGTTCAAATACATATTAATTCCAAATACCCCCTACCTATATAAATATTCCTAAAGGTTCATACCTTAGTTAGAATGTGAACCCCATATTCTGCAATTTCCTTTGAAAAATCAACATCTGGAACTTCCATAGAATCTTTTAGATTGAATTGTTCTAATGAGTTTGTCTTATCCCAATTCCTGAAACCTTTTAAAATATCTTTACAGTATGGAAAAACCTTTTGAAATTCTAAATTTCTTTCTTCTATCAAGGTAACCATCATGCCTAAAATCCTTTCAGTCTTTGAACCACCCCTCATAAGATAGTTAAAGAATTCTTGTTTAGTATTGGGTGCATCCCTATGGCAATATCCACACAACCAAATCATATTTTCTAACTTATCTTCACCATCATATGTTATAGGAATAATATGATGGGCCTCACTTCCAGTAAAACCACAACATCTACATAATCCCATATCTCTTATTTCTATTTGTTTTCTATATGATTGATTCCTTAATTTTTTCATTACCATACCTCCAACTAAATAAACCAAACAATATCAAAAATACCAATATTGTATATGTTATCATTTTGTCATTCTTTTATTCTTTTCTTCATACATATCAATCAATTTATAGATAGCCTGATTAGTGGATCTTAACCCATGAAGTTTCTTAAATTCCCTTAACCAATCATAATATTTTTGTTTCATCTTAAAACCAAAATCCATAATACATTAAACTACCAAACGCAATAGGATAAGTAATAATCCTAAATATAGTTGATGATTTAATCTTAAACCTCCAATCCAATTACCCTGTCATTAAGTATTTCACAATCAACACAGGAAATTATCTGACAGAAACCAACATCATCTTCTGAATAGTTCAAGAACTTATCAACAACCATATCTTTGTAAATCCAACTAACAGAACCAACGCTGCCTATATTATATTCCTTATCAAATAACCTATTACCATCTTTATCATTGGAATAACATCCTATTGTAACATTCTTTGCTTCTTCATAGCCATAGTTGATTATATAGAATCCAAAAACCAACTCCCCTTTATCTTCACCCCAACCCTCAAAGTAACTAACCAATAAAGATTTTTCTTTAGGGCATTGTTCTTCTTGTACATCCTCTCGGTATTCAGTTAATGCACAACCAGATAACAAAACAATAATTAATATTCCAAAGATTTGTTTCATATGAATCACAACTTAATTTTAGGACCATGAAGTATTGCATATTTCAAATCCCAATACAGCATCTTGCACATAGCCATTATAGATACACCCATACTTAATACTGTTGCAGTAATTACATTATTAAATGCTGCAATAACTGAAAGTAAAACAAAACAAAAACTAACACATAACATAATATTTCTTTGTTTCATAATACCTTTCCTATCTGATATATATTTCATTCTAATCCTCCACCTTCCAGGTTATCATTATTCCACACTTCATAAAGAAGTCAAGAACTCTACCCTCACCTAAAGACTTTTCTATAGCTTTGTCTTTTGATCTAACTACAACTCCTTTTAAGTTTCTCATAATCTTTGTTACAATCCTATCATTCTTAAACTTCTGATATTCCTTTTCAGTATTCAAAAGCTTTTCATCACCATAGATAAACTTCTCAAAATCTTTTTTAGCTTGTTGAACAAATTTATCATCACCTTCTTCTTCTGCTTCAAAGAAATCAGAACCTTCAGTAGACCTATATTTCAAAAGCTTCCTTTTCATTATAAAAAACAAACCTTCCATCTTTTTCTTATAGACTGCCTTGAATATCTTTAATTGAATCTTCTTAAATTTTCCAACTCTGTCTAAGTCATTAAAAGTTTCATCAATCAATTTATTCTGCTTTTCAATCCTAGTAATAAATTTTGGCATTTTAATCAATGTTTATTTTATCAAAATGTTCCTTTACAAAATGTTTCTTCATAAGCTCTTTATTAGCAAATGTCTTTGGACATTCTGTACATGGAATTCTTTTGTTCTTTGTCTTAACTGGTGGTGGTTCTGGTGGTACATCTTCATCATCTGTTTCAATAAGTTTTTCTTCTACAATAGCTTCTTCTTGAACTGGTTCTTCTTTTGGTTTCTCAGCAAGAATACCTTCTTGTTTCATTTTAATTAATGTGGAATTTATTAATCCTTCTTCATAACCAGATGTTTTAAGTGCATTGATTATAGCAGGTAAATCAATACCTGACTTAATCTTCCCTACGATGTAATTAGCAATTAACTGCATTCTTTTAAACTGTTCATCTAAAGGTGTTTCAATCTTATCTGGTAATGGTTTAGGAACTTCTGGATTTTTTACTTCAACATTAACACCACCAATGCCAATAGCTTTTAGTTCCTTTTCAAAAAACATTGAATTCATTAATATTGTAACACCTACAAAAAAGAAAGTAGCATATATATTAAGTGGACTTACCAAGTTGCCATACATAAAAGCATTCACTACTAACACAATACCTACAATCAAAATCAAACCTATATTAACTAAACTCATTTTTATTTTCATTTTTGTTTTACCTCACATTCTCCTATTTTAAATGGCGGTGGTGTTGAAGATTCTATAACCATCCTAAAAGTTTCATTCTTGAATTCATCAACCCATGTTGCTATATCAATTATTTTTCCTTTCATCTTCATCCCCCTTATCATCTTCCTTTAACTCATTCAATTTCTTTACAGATTCACTACCTGGCATCTTAATCATCTTCTTATTTACTATAGTTATAAAATGTCTTTCAGGATCATAAAAATAATCTACAGTAAAGTAAATCAATATAATTAATAGGCCCATGTATATAGTATTCCTTAAACCCAAATACATATCTATCTTAATCAAAGCTTCTTCTGGTAGTTCTTCACCCCTAGCAGTTTCATATTTAGTCTGTGGGTTATCTTTAAAGAACATATAAACATTGTAGGCTTGATACATTGCATTGAAACATACCACCCAAAGTACTATAATAACTAATACTTTTAATTTTTTGAGTGTTTGCTTCTTCATTTTTCCAATTTTTTGCCCCTATATAATATATATGTAACGCATGACATTTATGACATTTTTGCTTTAAGATGATTATCGGGTTCTTTATAGTTTGTTTCCTTCCCCTTCTCCAAAACTATCCTTTCAGCTTCGGACTTAGGGATGAACCATCTATCCCCCATCTTCTTAGCCTTAATCTTATCATCATCTATCCACCTCATTATGGTTCTTAAATTAAATCCTGTAACTTCTGCAAATTTGTTAGCACTATAATTACCTTGTATATTATCTTTAATATCTTTTATATAACCAAACTTATATTTTCTTTCCTTTAACCTATATTCTTTTTCAACATAAGCAGGGTATTGTTTAATAAACCAACCCTTTAGGTTAGCAGGTACTACAGTTATCTTCTTCTTTGTAGCACCTTTAAGACTAATCTCTTTAGCTCTCTTAGTGGAGTATACTTTGAACTTCCCTCTTTCAGGTATGTAAAACAATAAGTCTATCCTATGCATCCTAATATAAGAATCAAGGGTAAAGAAGGATGGGATGCATATTATTATACAGATATTCTTTAGTCCACTAATCATAAAAGCTTTAGTAAGCATCCTATTTATATTAGTCATAGCTTCCCTAGAATAAAGATTAGTTCCAGCTTCATCAAAGATTACAACGTCACCCCTTTTAGAATTCTTCAAAGCATTAAGAAATTGGTCTACACTTAGACATATATTTTCTATCTTTAAATTTCCATTACAAATTTCATCACCTAATTGCGCAGCCAATGTAGATTTTCCCCTGCGTTCTTTTCCTGTAACAACGATAAAGAAATCATAGTCCTGTTTGTTAATTCTCTTATTAACTTTTTTAAGATAAAGTACTAATTTGTTTCTATTATCTTTAAAGTATTCAATAGTTTTCTTCATCCTCTAAATCTCCACTTTTATCTTTAAACTTATCTTCATGGTATCCTGCAAGGGATATAAACTTAGTTATGCCATCAAAAGATTTTATTAAATCCCTATGGGTTAATTCTTTTGAATCTTCATATTTTGAAATGCATTTAGTTAATTGTTCCAATAAGTCTTTATGCTTCTTTTTTAATTCCTTAAGTTTATTATGTTTCATAAAAGAGTAAAGTTCATATATTAATCTCCATGAATCATTAAAACTCCCACAATCTTTTTCACGATATTCAGTTATATAACCTTTTGCTTTTTTATCTAAATACTGGCCCATACTTCCATTTAACTGTCCTTCTTTATCTACAATCATAGCAGTCAATACTTTCTTATCCAAAAATAAGTTATTTTTTGCTTTATCGTCAGTTTCTTCATCCATCTTTCTTCCTTATTGGTTCTCTTAAAAATCTTTCAAATTCATCAAAATCATCTCTAATATATATAGCTATATTTTTTAGAAATCCATGATTCCCATCTTTTTGTTTAATGTATTCAATAGCTTCTAAAAGAGCTTTACTAGCTTCTCCTTTAATTTTATGTACATCTGGGCTATCTTGATCTTCTAATTTGATTATAGCATAGTATGACATTTTTAAGCAAAGCTACAGCTTATCCCCATTTCTGAACAGATTTGTAATAACGCCCCATTATTCTGCCATACTAAAAATGCAGCTATAGCAGAAGCAATAGCAGAACCTATGATAATCATTTTTAGCATCTTCATGTCCTGGTCTGTTTTCTTATCCACTGGTTGTGATATACTTCTGGAAACCACATTATCAACTATTTTAGAATCTAATGTAGAATAGTATTCATACATATCTTTAGGAACTGGATCACCTTCAATATAGAAAAATGCAGGCCTTTTATCCTTAAAGTAATTCTGCTGCTTATTTTTTAATAAAAGTTTGGTTTCTTCAATAATCTTATCTAATTGTTCAACTCTTGCTTTAAAGAACATTTTATTTTTTTCATCAGCAATAGTGTTTATTGTAGTTTCTAAAGTTTGTTTTTGAGATTCTAAATCCTTTATCTTATCTTTAATTCTTTTTTCTTTCTTAAGCAAAGAATCAGCAATTTTAAGCTTTGTGATTTCAGTAAGATTCATAGTCTTGTCTGGATTAGTTATATATGGTAAACCGCTAATCTTAAACATATTTTCTTTTGGAGTTAAATAATACTGGCTTATATTTCTATTAGTATTCATAACATACACATCACAACCTTTAGGCATAAACCTTCTTTTGAAAGCAAATAATATATCTTTACCTGCTATAAACCCAATAACTGCTAATAAGGACATACCCATAGTTATTCCAAATACAGTATAAATTACTCCCATCATTTCCATTTTATCTACCCTCCTTGTTTCTTACCAAAACCAAACCATTTAAACCCCTGTTTCTGTTCTGTTTTGTCTTGATACTCTTGTTTTTGACTTGCAGTTACATTAGTGAACAATTCCATACTTTTAGCATTCCTGCTTTTTCTGCTATTAAGTAAGGTTGCTAATTCACCTCTTAAAAGATATACAGATTGTTTTAGTTGATATATATGGCAGATGTTAATTGCTGCAGATAAGTTTTCAACTCTTTGTAATTCATAATTCCCGAGATAGGAAAAAGTCATATCTTGATTAACTTGGTCAAATCCTTCTGTAACTGGAAGAATCAAATCACCGACATAATCAACCATCCTTTCTTTATGTTGCCTATCTCTAGTTTTAACATCTAAGATATTAGCAAAAGTACTAGTAGTTTTTTCAGCCATTTTTATTGGGGTTTATATTCATCTTTTTCTTTTATTGAATCATGTTCCCCCATCTTGAATCTATAGAGTTGATAACTATAGAATGCAGTATAGATTACTAAAACATAACATATTATCGCTAACATAGTATTTACATTAAATGGCAAATTCAAAGCTTCTGTATTAATTATCTCATAACCAAAACTAATCAAACTACCTAAAACCGCATATAGTGAAGCAGCAAAGAATCCATAAGCTATGCTACTTCCTTCATCTTCTTTAAACTTATGCATATATGCTATCAGGATAAAACCTAATAGAAAAAATATACCAAATACTGTTAATCTCAAAAACTCCATTTTTACACCTCGTACTATTATTGTTGCAGATGATCCATCTGTTGAATTTAAAGTATAACTATCTCTATCAGTTAAATTAAAAGTGACATTGCATCTTCCAGTATCAGAATAATCATCCCAAACAATCTCCTGTAATAAGGTGGGAGTAGAGTTAAAAATCTTTACTGAGTTAGAAGGACAATCTGGTTCATAAGAATAAGTTGAAATAACCATGCAAGGAATATCACTAGGTTCTATAGGGGAATCACATTCTTCTATTGCATAGACTAAAGGAATAATCAACAATAATATTAATAATAGTTTTTTCATTTTAACAAGCACCATTTGAAGTATATATAGTTCCATTAGCGAAAATACATAAAGTGTCATTACCTCCCGTTATAGAACCAACTAAACCATCTATAATAATATTATTAGTAACATTTAAATTCCCATACATAGTTGTTACACTATCCCTCTTACTTGAATTTCCAATAAAAACATTACCCTCATCTTGAGCTAAAAAAGCAGAATTAGTTATATTTAACATACCCCTATAAAACCCATTACCATCCCAATCTGTATAATATATAATAGACCTAGAAGTAGCATTTCTTCTTACATCTCTTTGAACTGGTACTATTACTGGTGGTGGTGCAGGTGCTGTTAAACTTCCATTCTCAAACAATTCAATTATTTGTGATTCATTTAAAGCTTCATCACTCCATATTTTAACTTCATCCATATTACCAAAGAAAAACCCAGCTAAACCTTCATCACTACCCATAACAGATTTAGTATTTTGAATACCTAATGGTGAACCACATACATCTACATCTGCTTGTTTAATCCCATCAACATAAGCATAACTATGTGTATTATTAAATACACTCACCCAATGATGCCACAAACCATCATTCAATTCAACATCAGAAGTTGTTAATTCTGTTGTCGTTCCAAAACATTTTATGATTGTAGTTACAAAATTTGTTTCAGGAAACCTTACACTTAATGGTGCTTCTTCATTGAATTGTAGCATAAATCCACTAGAACCTCCCCCTAAATATGTGTGAGTTGAATTAAACCACAAGCTTATAGTCCAATTACTTCCATCATTCAATCCAAAATTATGGTCTATCTCAACTGTATCTCCACCACCTTCAAAAAGTCCACTACCATTCCCACCATCCCCAGTACCGTTAAAGGTAGGGAAGACTTGAACTAAATCCACACCAACATTAGTTCCATCATTAGAACCTTCTTGGTCTAAAACATTACTGTTAAAATCATAATAAGATGTAAGTGTTGTAGCAGAAACTAAGCTAATTGAAAGAATGAATACTAAAATATATATTAGTTTTTTCATTTTATTTCCACATTAAATTTAGTAGCTCCAGTTATATCAACAATGGTTTTTGTGGCATTCCTTTCTTCTACAACTATAGCTCTGTTTTCTAATTCCTGTTTAAGAACAATATCAACTTCATCCTTTAATTCTTGTTGTGTTTGTCCTGTGTCCTTTAAATGAATTAGTTTATGATTAAATAAACCTTTTTGATTAACTATAATTAAGCAAGTAGTTCCATCACATCCTTTGTTTGTTGAATTGATATTTATTTCATCTATATCGTGATATGCCAATATCTTATCAGTAACATTTTGAGAGAGTGTTTTGTTCCTATCATTAATCCCTATACTAGGAAGTAAATCACCGAAAACAAAAGATGCTATGATAGTTAAGGTTATAATTCCAATTAATATCTTTAATATTGTTTTCATATAAAACACCCCGATTCACTAGCATTAACATAACATTCATATCTGCTATTTAATGATGATGTGATGTTTGCTTCTCCGAATTTTAAAGTACTATCAACAGCTATTGAATCACCTTTCTTTCCTTGTAAAGTATTTGTAATAATTTTATCACTTTCTACATCATTTGTAGCATTAAAATTAAGTGCTATTACATCTTCACTAACATTTAAAGTTC
>SDBU01001383.1_pt1 | contig 34879 bp, 79 predicted proteins | sample 2277071 | NCBI WGS metagenome assembly SDBU01 (sample SAMN10397929, study PRJNA504765) | marine sediment metagenome | isolation source: marine sediment core GS08_GC12, 126 cmbsf | place: Arctic Ocean: Gakkel Ridge, Loki's castle | collected 2008 | reverse complement strand
TCGTTGTTACATTTATGGGAGGGTAATGGTATGTATTCAGGCTGATGCTCTGCAAACGTGCAATTTTGTTCTTTAAATTTAATTGGTTTCATCTCAATATATTTTAGTTACTATTTTACAGAAAAAATGGTTCACCAAATAAATCGGGCAAATAATTCACTTCCTCCGCTTCTAAAACTTTTGGTACAAAGTTTTCTCCTACATACGTGAAGTCGGTAGATACTTTCACTTGTCCGTCTTTGGGATCAAATACAATATACCTTCCGTCTTTTCTTTGTTGAATTATATCCATGATTAGTATATTTTAGTTACAATTTTCTTCCCGTCCCGGATTACTGTTTCAGCTAATTGACCTTCAATACATACTTCATAATCGGGACTATCGGGATTAATAACAATTCCTAACGGTGGTTCGGGTTCTTCATATTCACAAGCATTCTCCACCTTCACACAGGCATCTACCCATTTCTCGTAATCGCCTGCATATTCATGATTCTCTGGATATACATAAACTCCGTCGGGGAATATGTGTAAGCGTTCTTTCATTTCTCTAGTGTTGATGAGGCTATGATGCTGTATTTATTCTCCCAATAGCCATGATTGCGCTTCATGCGCTCCTGAAAGGTCCTATAGGGTATACCTAGAGCCCCTGCAGCTGAGGCAATGGTCCTGAAAGTGCTGCAGGTAACAGCTATTTTATTAATAATTACATATACTCGCATACAACTAATTGTCTATTTCCTCGGGGCCAAGATACGATAAATTGTGTATTTAACCAAATAGATCTAATGGCCCAAAATAATCCCCAAGCTCAAATTCACTGATAATATCAAAGTCAGTGTACCCCTGATCCAGCAGCCACTTATTATAATCATCGATCAATAGCAGAAAAGCCTCATTGAGCTTGGGCCCAGTGAACCAATAACCGCCCTTTATGGCCGTTTTAGTATCTCCATCCAAGAGAAACCCTTCCGGGAAATGAGCCTCCTTAATCTTCTGTTTGAGTTCTGCAGGATCATACTTCATAGTAACCAGTGTGTAAAATTATCATTGTTGAGATTTCGCGTACCGAACACAAGCACTAGCAACATCCTTAATAGTGTAATCACATTTGCCGATATATGAAAAAACAAACATCTCAAGAACATCATGTAAGTTCCAACGGAAATCCGGATCACCCAGTTTTGCTAGATCCTCAGGCTGGTTCAGCTCTGCCTTAATCTTGTCTATCACCATTATCAGGTGGTTCCAATTAGAGTCGGGCTGCCAGATATGAGTATAGTCCAAGCCCTCCAGTACCGGATCAATATGTTCACTGATCAGAATCTTCGATTTATTCCATGTAAATTCTTTTACATTTTTCCCTATATAATCTGCTAATAGCTTATTATCAGCTTGATCTATCATAATTTCAAAAGCATTTCAAAATGACTAATACTTGCCAGTCCTGATTTATCCGGATGAGGATCATGAACAATCTTTCCTCCACAGCACACTACCTGATGAGAAAGATTCCTATCCCGGGGACTGGCCCCTACAGCAAAGTAGTACTCACACTCATAATACTGAGTATCCGGATGATCGCCCATTGCCGGATTTCCATAGATGCGGTACAGAGTATATTTATGACTGGCCAGTAACTTCAATTGTTCTCTCATCCCTTCCCTGGGCTCCATATCCTCAAAGTGAGGAACCATCTCTATCGGCAATTCCAGCACACTGGCTATGCATGCTCTATGGCAATCACTATTCTTGCCATTCTCAGGATCGTGCAATATTGATTGGTTAACTGGGATCATTAATCAAACAGGTTTAATGAATTGAAGTAATCAGAGAAATTATCAAAGCTGGGATATACACACTCCTTCCAAGTATCCCTCATTCCTGTTTCAAGTAAATCCTTTAATTCGGATTGGAATTGATTAAAGTTCATGGTATGTTCGAAATTTGTCGCTTCCCAATTTTTGATAAACTGTTCAATTTGCTTTTTTAGTTCCATGCTTATTTTTTATATATTTCACACAAGCACACTTCACAGCCTTAATCTTGCTATCTGCAAAGCTCGGGAGATCCCCTTGCCGTAAATGAGCCCCATACCTCCCTTTCTTGGACCAGAAGGTTCTCCATACCTTTAATTCAAAGTTACTGTATGGCCTTTCTGTAACGGGGAGTGCGGCATTACACTCTTGCTCGATCTTATCCACTACCGACATGAGCTGGTTCCAGTCACCTGACGGATTCCATCCAACCCAACAAGGCTTAACTTTGGTGCCTATATTTTCACTTGGTATATGGCCGGGGACATTAACTATCACTCTTCCTGTAGTATACTCTGCCAGGATTTGATTGTCAGTTGTTTTACTCATTATCGTATGTAGGTTAACCAAAATAATCCAGTCAGGATTACTCCGTGATACGTTCCATTGATTAGTCCCCCGGGGAACATACAGTTAATTGGCTTAATTTTAGTCTGCTTTTTGGTTAAGTAAAGAAATCCCCCAACTAAACCAAATACTATCCCGGCCAGAGGAATCCACTCTATAATACGGTATATGATGAGGCGATTCAATGATTTGCTTTTTTCAAAAAGTTCGTTAATACCAGCCAGCTCATCTCCTGGTATAATCTTGTCATTGGTGTTACGTAGGACTTCGACCAGGTTAATAATAGCCTCAATACGAACTTTGCCCGCATACAAAGATTCCCTTTTGACAGGATAGGCCGTACCGTCCATAATACCAATAGCATCATATTTAATGGCCCTATCCCTCATATGTTGATGGGCACCTTTCAGGAACTCCAGGTCTAGTAGGCTTGCAGCTACGATCATTTGTCCTACAAGATCTGGTGAGCTGGGGTAAAGAATCTTTATCTGGCATGTTATTGAGTTTTTTTCGCGTTGTCTGAGCATGGCATCGGCAATCTTGTAGCAGCTCTTTGCTCGAATATCAATCCTGTTATTACGAACCTCCACACTCTCACTTGAATTTCCTAGTACATCATCCTTTGTAAAGAAAACCGGAATAGCTTGTTTTGCAAATTCATCCCATAGAGAATGATCCTGTTTTTCTATCTCGGTTACAGTGACTGTCTTGGCCCCATTACATACCGGGCAGACCTCTGTGGTGCCTGTAGAAGAATTTTGCGTGGGTACACTTCCGGTACCTTGGCACCAGGTACATCCCTGCAAGTAAGTTCGTGTTTTCATGATTGAATTATTTTTTATCGGGCAAAGGTATATCCTCCTTCACGTTCCTATCCGAAAAATTTGTGTATTTCCTAAGGTTACGCTGGTCGAATTTCCTGTAAATATCAAGATCATCGATCTTGTACAGAACTTCATACACGTAGCCTGATGGAGAATCTGAGTGATTATTCTCAGTAAATGATAGCTCTACACTAACCACACTACCGACAAGGGTATTAAGGCCATCCTTGAATTCTACATATTCATGGATCTCGAACACTGCCGGGCTGATCAACCCATAAAGAATTTTCTCTAATTGGAGAACCTTTTCTTGTAGAATGTTTATTTGCGTTGCTTCGTTTTTTGGCATGATTATTTATTTAAGTAATGAAATACAGATTTTATCATATAATTCAGCATTCCATAACGCATCAATTAACGCATTGTGTTCATTGATTGGATCTGGGCACACTTCCTTTTTCCATTCGCTGGTTAAATTTCCGTCATCCATCATTTGTTTTAAATCCTTACAGTACATAGGAAACCCATCCGGCAAATCAATCATACGTCCGAATATCCAACAAAAGACTACCCAATCATAATCAGCGTAGTATGCATAGAATTCAATATCTGTTTCACCTTTAAAAAATCTTAATAAGGCTGCCCGGATGAGGCGTATTGATCCAAACACTTCATATGCTTCCTGATCAGTGCCCGGGGAACTTACGCTGACATTACAATATTTCTTTTCTGAGCTTTCAGTTCCCCACCAGCGAAGTTTACTCAAAATATTCCTTGACACCCATTCATTAGCATCACGTTCATCAAATGTGGTACTTTCAGCATAGAAGGTTCTGCCAGTATCAGAAACTATTCCAATAGAAATCAATTGAATTGATCCTGGTCTTTCAATAAATTCAGTGTCAAGGAAGTATTTCATAGTCTTATATATTTAATGAATGAAAAATATTTCTTATTGCGCAGGTATAGTGAGTTATTTGCGTTTTGTCCGGCTTCCTTTTCAAAGGAAAGCATTCCGCAGGCCTGGTGATGAGGATATCCCTTGATTCTTTTTATGAGATATTCGATGAGGTACCAAAGGTAGAAATACAGGAATCCTGCCGGAACGAGCCATAGTAACTGAAAGCTTGTTATAATAGCAACCAGTACCCCTATCAGCACTCCTAGCTCTGTGAATTCGCGCTGTTGCTCCAGATGGATCTTTTCATGCATGACCAGCCTGGCCCATTTCCTAATTACTCTAGTCCTCAGGAAGATGAATGGGAATATTGTGACGGCCCTAGACTGGCCCAGGGAAAGGATCTTTACCAGTATGGAAGAAATGATTATCATGTCCCATACTTTTTGTCATAATCTTTAACCAGTTTCTCAACATACTCAGGGACGTACCGAGTCTTAGTGAATTCAATGAAGCGTTCTCTGGCAAAGAAATCCAGATCTACATTTGCTCTGTCCACTATTCTTTGCGCCTCAGCTTCCTTTATTCCTGATACAAAAGCAGCGACCATAGCATGACGATCAATAAGGAAAATACTGTGTATGCCACTATGTGTTTGGAGTCTATACCTGTCCTTTCTCTTTCTCATGGAGTAAATTTTGTGTTTAGCCTGGATAAATGTAGTTAATTTTTCTTAAACAACAAAATTATTCCTCATCTCTATATTTCTGGATTCCATAGCCCTTAACATTATAGGTGTGCCTCTGGAATTTCTTCTTTCTGGATGTCTCATTCCACACATGAACCTTGATCTGGATTATCCGGTTATTCCAGGCATACACATAGGCAAAGGCTTTACGAAGGGCTTCTTTGAATTCGATCATTGATACTCTATGGTCCTTGGTTTCCAGGATCACAAGGGGGTCGATCATTGACCTGAAGTGCTCGATAAGCTGCATCCAGTCAGCCAGTAGCTCTCTGCGCTGTCCGGTGAAATCTGATTTGTCATTAAGGGGGATCTTGGGGAGATCTTCTGGCTTGCGGGAAATGACATTATACCAGACATAATTACTCAATTGAGGATGAAATCTTGTTTGCCGCCAAATTCTACCCCATGCTGACTTTTTGATTTCATTGATTTTATCATTCCAGGTATTCAGATCATCCCTGGTCCGAAACAGACCAAAGCGGAAATCCCGGAAAGTATCACGGTCATTACGTACTTCGAGAGATGATAAATGGATGGAAATGTCTGTTAGACGGTAGATTACCGGAAGAAAATCTGTTAGCAGCTCCCTTTTCTTTCCGGCAAATTGGATCTTGTCAACATCCGGTATCCTTGTTTTATCCAGATCAAACATTGCTTATCGACAGCCATGACATCTACTGCATTGAACACAGGTCTCACCGTTACTGAATTTTTCAATAATTTCCTTGGGAAAGGTAAGCCCTGATTGCTTGATAAACACTGGCTTACTGTAGACCTGACTGGTTCTTGCATCGAGTGTAACTGATTCTTCCATTTTACAATGATTAACGAAAGAGCCCGGGCTGCTGGCTAAACACAATCTCAGGACTGAAGAGAAACAAGGTTTGGGACAGCCCGGAACTCTATGATGTCTGTCTAACTTATTGATTATAAACTCATGATCGTCCTGTTCGTGTGTTAATAGCCTGGGCTAATTACGATATTCAAAGCTAGGGATTTTTTACTTCATATCCAATTACAACATATATCTACACATACATATACTTGCACATGTTCTGACAGTTCTGTATCATACAGCTATAATTACAATACCGGAAGGGGGGTGGGTCGCGCAAAAGGAAACACGATTCGCACACACACCAGCCGGGACCGGGACCCCTATTCATTCAACGTGCTGGGTAACAGGTGGTTGGCATCCAGGTGTTCGGTCCTCCCGGTATCAGTGGCAACTAAGCGGAACAGATGATTTTGTGGTGCTATGTCGCTATGAATCAGCCGTATAGTAGAAACGCTGTGAAAATAGGGGTATTTGTGCCAGTGCGCAGACAGGACCGGGACAATCTGGATTTTTGTCTGTGATTTGCATGTGAGATGATAGAGGTAAATAATACAGCTAGTGCAACCGGATAATAAGACCTTGAAAATAAGTGTACAACTTACGCTTATTAATAAGTGTATCATGTACGCTTATTCGATAATAGGCCTGTTAATTGGGCTTATTAATAAGTGTACAATATACGTTTATTAATAAGTGTACAACTTACGCTTATTCAATAATAGGCCCGTCAAATGTCATGCCATAATCAAGAAATTGCATAGTGCTGTATAACATACAATGCCTAATTGTTAGTGATAGCGTGGCCTGTAGGCTGGCATGTTTTTCAGCAGTGTTATTCAGCATTTTTTATGTCCTCTCGCGCGAGTATTATTACAGCACAAACCCGGAACGGGAAATAAACAGAATAAAATACATTAATACCTTAAATTATGGAAATCAAACCAGTTTTCACTATTGAAACTTACACGGCCCCTAAGGGAATAGCTTGCTACTACTTTGACTTAATGTCAGACCTTTCATTTTCTGCATTCAAGGATGAACATTTATTAATCAATTCCAAAAATCCAAATGACTGCATTAAGGAACTAAAAACACGCGGTTGCGTGTGCTCTGAAAATTATAACTATTTACACTTAAACTAATGAAGACAAACGCAACAATTCAAGAATTAAACCAGGCCCTGGACCAGGTTAACAAGACCTTTGAAGGAAATATCCGATTTAAGGGTATCTCCCAGATTTCAGCTAATAAAGTGAACTTTACCTTAACTGTACACAATTCACGCAAGCTAGGCGGCAGGTTGAGTCATACCGGGCGAAGGATTGCAGCAGCTTGCTGGCATGTTCACGGTCATTTCTTTGACTGCCTGTTCAGTATTAATCCGGACGCTGTTATAAATAGCCTGGGCAAGAAGATCACAGCACAAGCCGGGAACTGGGAGGACTGGTCAATTGGACAGCAAATGTATTCAGATTCATGCGAATGTGATGATAATCATTATTTACAATACCAGTTAGCGAAATTTGACAGCTACAGCAATTAAGCCCTGAAAGGTACTAGCTGGGTTCAATTCCCGGCAGGGTGCAATGACCATTAACTAAAATTATGACAATGAAAACAATTTATTTGATTATCGACAATGATTTCAACCGTACCTGGTATCCTGATATAATCGGTCAGGTATTCATTACCCTATGCGGTTATGCTCATGTTAGGGTGTATTATATTGATAATGGTATCCTGTATGAAAATTTAGGCACATGCTTAACTGAAGTTGTGCCAGGCCCGGAATTGGACCGGGGAGCCCATAAATTTGGCTATACTGGTCCGATCTCTTCTAAAGTGGACCAATTCCACAGCTACAACAAACAAGCCCGCAGAGAGACTATAACGGCACACGAATAGATTTTTAAACTTAATACCTCAACCAATGATTAATTTAGAGTCAACCTTAGATAAGGTTAAAGGCAGAAAGATAGAATATTTTAAGGTGTTTTATCAGATTGATTTTAACGATAATAGTAAGGATATTTATGTCAGTGAAAAATATCTTAATAAAACTGAGACCAGGAAATTAATCAAGGCTGCACAGAGAGACATTAAAACTCATGTACTGGACTCGATTAGAATCTTTGCAGGAGCTACAGCATTTCACCCACGAAAACGATTTACATCAATAAATGATTGGTATGTCCCGGAAACTGAATTATTCGAGATCTCAATAAAAACACATACCAGACATCTATAGGCCTGTTATGGTAACTAGGTCAGGTCCGAGTCCTGACCAGGCTGCAAACGTTATTAAACCTCAACTTACAATTATGAACGAAGATTATTTGAACGGGGAAAAAATTACCCCAGCTGACAAAAAGTTTATTATTGCCCATCTACAGGACCTGGGATTCATTGGATCTGCTGAAAACCTGACAAAGCCATCAGTAACAAATCCTTTCAGTGGTGCTGTACTGGATGCAAATCCACTTGAGAAATGCCTGGTTGATTTTGTGCAGAATCTGTCAGACTCAAACTTCAGGCCTGATATCCTGGAAGGGTACAAACTTACTCAGGGTGATGCTGTACAGAAATTTGATCGTGCTAGGTACCTGCTTATGAAAATTAACAGGGAAATGTATATGGCAATCCTGGACTGAGGCCTTATGGTAAATCGGCTGGTTCGAGTCCAGCCAGGCTACTAACAAGTTACTTAACCTAAATATCAACTTATGAAATACTATGTTTATGTCAGGCCTGGATATATTGAGTACTTTGATGATTTGTCAAAAGCTCAGGAATTCGCTAGCCTGTATGATTGCACAGTAAAAGAATCCTAATATTAATTTAAACCTCAACATTATGAACTGGAAAACAGATTTAGAAAAATTAGACATCCTGGAAAATTGGTTTTATGATATCAGTATCGAGAAAAGCTTAGACAAATCCAAGTATTTCAGGGATGTTGTTTTTACTTCCCTGCAAGATACCAGTAAAAAAGTCAGGATAATTGACCAGTATATTTCTGGCGATATCCGGACCAGGGAAGGTAAGGCCCTTATGATCCGTATTGCCTTCTGTGGTGCTGGCGAAGCTCCCGGGGAGAAATTCATTCTGGAGCAAAGCATACCAAGTACTGTAATATTAGATGCACTCAGGACAGTGGATGAAGCTAGGTATTGGGAACTGACAGACTTAAAGGGTGAGGCCAGGGAATCAGAGTATCAGACCACAGTAACCAGGGAAACCCAGGAAATTGCATACCTGAAATTAACTGAAGGTTCTAAGCTGGTCCAATTACTGGTAGATATAAATGAGATTTCAGATAAAATCCTTCTACTGCCATACATTGAGACTCATGGACATTACCATGCTCTGGATAAGGTACAGAACCAATTGAGAGAGGCCCGGGAGGAAATTATCCAGGTCCTCAACGATTTTGATTTTAAAGACATTTCATTATAGCCTGACACAGGTACTCGGTCCAGTTCGAGTCTGGACCAGGCACAAATTATTAACCAATAAACAAAATTATGAAAACCTACAAAATTATTATTCTGTTAACAGCTATCATCTGTCTGAGTTTTCCAGTATTATTTATTGCTGACTCATACCAGCAAAAAGCAATTGTTAGCATTACTGGATTGGTAATAAGTATCGCATTATTAACTATAGGTATTCTGGGAAGGATAGGCAATAAATAGCGAACCAGGCCATACCTAGCTATCACTGACTGACAGATCGTGCAGCACAGGGCAGCTGAGAGAGTCAGAAATGAGCAAATCAGGATTATTCACCTAAAATCAATATTATGACAGAAATTGAAACTATTCAGGATTTGAGCCAGGATTGTAAACTGTTTATGGTCTGTCCTGGGAATTAACTCAAGATTTTTCTCTTGACACACTGGACCGGATCAAGATTGGTCTCAGGTATCAATGTCAGGACCAGGAAATGAAATTACTAAACCTTAAATAAATCAAAACTATGAACAAAAAAGAAAAATTTCAAAAGTTATTTGGATTTAAGATGCCTATTAATGGTATGATGTCAGCCTTTAGGGGTAAGTTATTTTTAGATATCCTGCAATTGGATAATAAAATAGCGCAGAGAAATCCGAAGTATAATCCGGAACGGTGTGAATATGATAATAAGCCAGACTATTCCCTTAAGATGGTTATTGTAAAGATATACGGACAGGAGGCTTCGGACCTTGTGGATGAATTAATTTCCTAATTCTAAACCTTAAATAAATTGATATGAGCTATTCATTAAGCTTTTCAAACGATTTCTATTTTTCCGACCAGGATTATGGTAATTGGAATATCACTAAGCAGGAGCCAGCTACCAACTGTATGGATGCATTGATTCAAATGTACAAGTATCAACGTGAGTCATTCATTGAAATGATCCGGGATGTTTTCAATAATGAACTTGCAACCTGGATGACTATTCATAAGGCCCTGCCAGATAATGTAATTTTTGAACTGATTGCAAAGATCAAGGAAATTAATACATGTAGCAATCTCAGTAGTCCGGTTGAGGTATGGATATCCCGGGCAGAATTTGGACCAGGCTGGACAATTGACATAAATTAAAACCATGCCAGAAATGAGAAACTGTACCCTGCTATACAACATGCAAGTGCTATACCTCAACCGGGTCGAGCAGTGTAGCAGGACATGTTTTTCAACAGTGTTATAAAACATTGCATGGTAAAATAGGATATCTTAATATTGAGACATGGATCGAAAATCAATTTAAAATTGACCAGTTATGCCAGACACAACAGAATATGCAATCATGGGGAAATACCTCAACCACGCAGCTGGGGAAATTGATACAGCTGAAGGAGACCAGGAGGCTGATTATTTAATAGATGAGTATCGCCTGGCCTACGGATCTGGCTGGTCCCTTTGGAAAAAAAGAATTCAGTAATAAAACTACAGTCATGAGAACCAAAACTAAATCTTTATACGACTACCGGGGATATCACGGCATAGATGCCAGCCTGGATATCAGTCTGTTTGAATACGGATTGATCTGTAGGAAATTCACTAAATCCAATATCAAGAAATATGAATGGAAAAAATTACACCAACATTCAGATGAATACAGAATTATCTATGGAGTGGAAACTGATGAACAGGGAAATTACAATCTATTCGAGCCAACCTATAAGCGGGAGTCTGAGCTGAACAATCTGGTCCTGGGGAATGAATGGATATCGAAAGATGTTATAGACTCATTCCTGGAGACTCATGACACTACCCTGGAGACCTGGCTGGAACTATCATTTATAATGAAACTCCACGATCTGGTCAGTCATTTTGGATGGATGGATGTTTTAGGATCTGTGTATTATGGATTTAAAATTAATAATTAATAATTAAGCCATGAAAATCGTAAAAGACAATACAAAAATCGACACCTGGTTACCAGTATTCCCGGGATTTTATGATACCTACTTCGACTCAGAGCACGACTATGACATGGAGATTGAGCATATCATTGATGCCAGACTAGAGAATGGTCTGGGAGACCTGGATATGAATCTGATTGAATTCGATACTGAAGCTTATGAACTGGATATTGCCAATGATGCATGTTTAGTGATGGAGAAAATTCTGAGTGATTATGTGACAAAAATTACATTCCAGAATGTTCAGAGTCCACGGGAATACAATTTTACAAATGATGCTATCAATTGTCAAATAGAGTTAAGTCAGGATAATCGTGAGGAAATCCTTAAATTCCTGGAGGATAACGCTGAACAATTCAAGAAATATATCGAAGAGACCTATACTAGCTATGATGGATTTAGATCCCATTATGAGCCGGACCCTAATCGGTTTAGAAATGACAGTGACCTGGATCATAAGCATAAATTGGGAGCTGTTCTGCAATTCATATTTTTTATGAAGGGAATTGAAGAATATAATGCTGAACCGGAAGAGTTTGCAATACAAAAGTATAAGGATGATTATTGTGAACTGGTGAAGCAGGATAATTATATCGGAGCAAAAAATTATTCTCAGGTGACTACAGAAGAGTACTGTCATGAATGCAATTCTTTTGTAGCTGACCGGGATTATCTGGGGAATGTATGTACTGACTGTTTTGAAGAGGGGAAAATGTCCGGGGATTATATTGTATGTAAAACCTGTAAAACCCTGATAGCGAATCGATGGGAAGAAAGGTCCTGGCAGCATAAAATTAAGCATAAGTTAGTCACCTGGGACCAAGTAGAATGTAGTGATTGTAATATTGTAGCAGCATAAATTAATTAAAATTCATAGCCATGAAAACAAAATTAGAAGAATACAAAGTTTTAGCAATTAACTCAGGACATATCACCAGAAGTGATGCTGCCCTATTGAGCAGTATGACTCATAGCCATCCACACACCCTGATCCATCCTTTCAAAAATATGATCATGGAAAGAGATGCGGGCTATTTTATTAAACTGTATGATGAAGAGGTGGATGATAGTCAATTTGTTGGTTTCTCTGAATCACTTATCAAGATCTTAAAATATGCTCATCAGGAGGGCTTCAGGATGATCGAAATAGACTGTGATGCAAAGCAATATCCTGAGTTATTTGAAACATTTGACTGGTAGCATAAAAATAATAGCCATGAACGACACTAAAGTATTTAATGAGACCCGGGATCTTGATCCCTACCTGGCATGTTCAATTGCCGAAGGTTTTTGTGAAGGTGAAAACGCCTCATCTGAGGACAGAGTAAAGGCCTGGGCCTTCCTTATTAAGACCGGGCAAGGATGGACCCTGCAAGGATGATACGGATGCACAGCAAGTGATCTGATTGAAGGAAATATCATATCCCAGGATGGAGTGATTAACTGGAATGAATTCTGGGATACTATTGAAATTTGTCAAAACTAAATATTAAAATCATGATGAAACCTTACGCTGAGAAAGGAAAAAAAATCCATACCTCAACAATCGAAAAAGCCATCCTTAAATCTATTGCAGGGATGAAGGGCAAATCATATTGCCGGAAAGACTACCAGAACCTGAAAGATGTTACGGATGTTCAGCATTGGGCAAGTAGCCTGAAAGGACTGAATGATGCATTAATGGACGGCAGGGATGTATTTGCGGTGTGCGAGAAGTCACCACGCGGGAACCTGGACTCCGGGAGTCATCATTACACGATCTGTTATGTAGGCAGAGATTACCATGTTCACAGGTTATGGCTGGGATATTTCGCACCAGCTCTGGGGGCCAGAACAAATAACGCCAGCACAGGCCTTTTAAAATGGACCTGGGCCAGTGGAACTATTGGAATGTCCCGAGTCTTGGCTGCTACTGATAGAGTATTTGATTTCCTGAAGAGAATCGGTGGCTGCTATGCTCAAATTGATGTGATATGAAAATAACGAAAGAAGTGTTTGTTTTTTACGACTCCAAAAATAAAAACTATACTGTTTTTGCAGGAGAGTCAAGGCATTGGACCCTACAGGGGAATCCTCTGAAATGGAATGAATGGAGCTATCTTTTTAAGAATACTGAAAATAGGGTTAAGGATGCGAGAAAGGACCATAGCTGGATTGGAGTAGAAATAACTGAGTTTACCGATCTTCCTGAAGCTGTACGGAAATTTATTGTTCAAATCCTAGAAACGATATGAACGAACAAATCAATCCTAAAACTCTTCTGTTCGGGAACCTGGTGGAAACCTGGGATTTCCGGACAGACAATTGGATTGCTTGCAGGGTAATAAAGGCCTGTGATGGAAGAATCCGACTGGAAGCTATAGAGGGAGACAAAGCAGGCCAATCCTGGAATGTTCCCTATGATAATTTCAAGGATACTGACTTGTATAAAAAACTTGGATCATGAGAAAAACAACTTTTCATAAAAACTCTGTTGATAGCGAAAGATTAACGGACCAGCAATATATCCTGGAGCTGGAGAATGCCATAGGTGCTAAGGATGTCCGTATCGAGCAGTTTGTCAATGCTATGGATAGAGTTTCCCTTCAGGATCATGTCCATGTATCTGATATAATGGCTGTTTACGCACAACATAAAGAATTCTTAACAAGATAATCATGAAAAAAATCGAACTACAAGTATGGGAGCTGGCAGAACATCTGACCAAAGAGATACATGGCTCAGGAATTGATGCTGACTGGAGATTTCGCAAAAAGACCAATAGAAATACCAAAATCAGCTGGGTTCTTCTTGTTAATTCTTATCACTGTATGAATGAGGATGGGTATTATGATGGCTGGCAGGACTTCTTTGTACAGATCCCAATGAACGGAGATGTAACGAATTTTAAGGTAGTGTTTCATGGACCTCAGGACCTGGGACAAAAATACGACCTTCGCACTTACCTGGAGGAAATCTTTGCTGTAGCTATCTCTGACTGGCTTGCCGGGTACCCAGGGAAGTATACCATTCACGCATACAATCAGTCAGGCAGACACTGGACAACTCATTGCCTGGTTCCGGCAGTGCAAGCTCAGATCCTGCTTAGAAATATGAGCCCTAAACCAGAATACCGGATAGCGAGACTGGAAATAGATTATCCGGATAGTTAGATATTTGGATAACATGTAAGTTATCCAAAACTGTTGCAGAACATATATATTACTTTGATAATATGATAGTTAGTTTTAATTTTGTATTTCAACCTTAGCTTAACCAAAATATTCTGACCATGACAACCATTAAGGTAGAATTCAGGAATAAAACAATTTACCAGGGCCTGCATCTGGAGATACGCAGAGTGGGATCACAAATCCGATTCTATGAAGTGGGTAAGAAGGAGTACTGCCTAAAGAGAGAGACAGTGACTTACCTGGTCCATGCCGGATCAATACCCAGGCTAAAGACTGTGAAGCTGGCCCTGAAAGGAGATAAATCAATATTTAACTAATGGGACGAATTAAAACAGATCGCAAAATTACCGAAGAGGCTGAGGCCTGTATGAATTCTATCATCCGAACTATGAGAAGCTGAATGAGTCATTTGCTGTACATCATGACTTCTGGACAATGGAAAGAGCTTGTAAAGTGATGGATCGGATCAATATAGAAGGCAAGGATCTTATGCATACCTACGAACAGGCGCAAAAATCAAAAGAATTATTTAAACTTTGATCTCTGATAAAAAAGCTATAGTTCATGGCACGAAGAGGATACACTAATAAGGAATGCCCGGGCTGCAAAGGAACCGAGACAAGAAGAGCTACTGATATTTGCCCGACATGCCTGGGACTGATAGAGACCGGAAGGCAGTACAGAGAGCGTTATAAGGCATTGAAAAATACTGACGGACTTGTAGCGGTAAAAACTCCCGACAACTGGTGTAAACCATATTATCAAACTATTCACAGTCATGAAAAGGCTGAAGCACTTTCTGAGACTATTGTAAAATTAGCCAAAACACTTTCATTACCTGCGCCTGTTGAGACATCACATAGTTATAGATATCATCTCGAAAATCGCCTGGACTACCAGTTTGTCTATTTTGGGAAAGTTGAAGAAAAATTATTCAGGCAGAATTTTGAATGGAATGAACCAAGGATATTTGAACAGGAAATACTAGATCTTTTAAATACATTAGATCAGCTAATTAAGGATCATATTCAGTTTGTTTATGATCAAGGATTAGAAACAGGTAAACAAGCTTTAATAATGCTGAATGCAGGAAAAATAACTCTCGATGAACTTAATTCAAAAAAATATTAATCATGACAGAATCAAAATCCTCAGGAATACATTGTGGAACTTATCCAAGATTAGGAAAGATCAAAATAGTCCAGAATCTCTGGGATTACGCCTTCATACATGCTCCTGATGCAATCCCTGATTGGCTCCAGCATAAGCCGGAGCCAAAACCAAAGCAGCCTGTACTCCCGGAAGCGTATGCCGCAGAAAAGAACCTTCCTGAGAATGTATCCTGTTTTCTGAGCAATTGGATTAGTGATCCCTGCTATGAATTAGATGACTACCCAAGGGGACTGAAAGAAAGCAAGGTCTCTAAGAAATACCTACCACATCTTACTGAATTCAGGAATGCCTGGGAAGCATATTGGAAGGAAAAGAGAGAATGGAAGGAAAAGGAAGGGGAAAATCGTTATTTCCAGTGGAAAGCTTATTATGCTAATAAATTCCTAGAGATCAGATGAAAAGCCGCTGGATAATGATCGATATGTCTAAGCTTGGCCCCTCAAAGCAGGAAATCAAGGAAATGAGAAAGCGAAGAGCTGCCTGGGAAGCGCATTATGCTAATTGGAATGGCTCAATCAGAAGAAGGGACCGGATAATTCACAGAAAAGTATTAACGAAGGAAGATCCTGTTAAAAAATTAAAATAATCATGGCCTGGAAAATAAAATTAAAGCACACTGAATGTCCTTATCGGCTTGGCTCACTTAGAACCAGGGCCCGGTTCTGGGCAATCTGTGAAGTTAAAAGCACTACCTGTAGCCAAAAAAATTGCCCTTATAATTGTAGTTTAAGACGCAAAACCTAATATTATGGACCTAAGAAAACCTATTCCATGCCCGGGATGTTCAAACCCGGAATTATCACAGGGATCACTCACTGTTGGACATATTATTATAAGCTCCAGGTGGTGCGAACTCTGTGATCACTGTGTTAATGGAATAATCCATGTTCAGTATTAATGACCAAGAAGGATAAGATATTGAAAATGTTCAATGATGCTGAGTGGATTCTGGCAATAGGAGAGGAACAGAAGATATTCACATATGAAACTTTCCGTGATTATGGCCTTTCTCCAACTATTGAATATGGAGAAAGATACTGCGATGTAATTTATGCAAGAATGATATTTCAAAAACTCGGATACAAAGTTCTTATCGGAACGGCAATGCATGTAAAAAAACAATAACCATGAACAGTACAGACATATCCTTAGCAGACCTCATCAACTTGCCACTAGACAATGATGTAATTAGCATCTGGAGACCTACAATGCACTGGGATCAGATGATGATGATAATTGATGCACTTCGGGCCATCGAAATCAGGGGCCGGAAGAATCGTACTTATGATCAGGTCTTCAACATTCTGAATGGATACCATAAGGAAGCCCTGTCTAATCCGCATATTATCGGACAAGCTATTGTAGCAGTGGTTAAGCAAATGGGGCTTCAGTACCAGATGAAATCTGAGAGCAAAAAGGTTGTTAAAGTAATTAAAAAACTGGCTGCCGAACTTTTTCTTCAGGAGGAACATGTTGATCTTGAAGACTGTAAGATAAAACCTGCTAAAAAACATAAATAATAATTTGTTTAAGTAATATTAAACATCTAGTTTTATCCTGCATGGCTAAACACAATCTCGGATTGGTACCCGTGATTGGCCTGGTCCCCGGGAAATCGGGGCCAGGTTTTTAAAAACCTTCAATACTATGAAAAATCCTACATTTCGCGCCTGGATACCGGACCTAAAAATAATGCTGAAGGATGTTGCTATTTATGGCAAATCAAACATGATAGGATTGGGTTATGATGAATTTGTGAAAGCTATTCCGGATAAACACATCCTAGATGATGATGGGGTGTATCATGAAGATACAGAAAATGGTATTTCTGAGAAAATAATAGGTGTATTGACAGGGGAGGACTGGATATGCCTAGAGGAAGGTCAATTTGAATTGATGCAATACATTAATAAGCTGGATAAAAACAACAAAGATATCTATGAATTTGATGTTGTGAAAACTTTTATAGATATGGGTCCGGGAGGAAGCCAGGAAGAAATAGTTACTATTGCTAGATTGTTTCCACTTCAAGAGAATCGATATCATTATATTGATTGGAAAAATATTGAAGTCATTGGACATAAATACCAAAAATAAATGACAAAAGAAGCACCTCAACGTAAACAATCTGGCCTGGGAAGAATTCTGGCAGCTATGGGATTTTTAGCTATAGCTGCCAGAAGGTACCTCTTGGAACATCTAAGTATGCTGGTACCGGAATACAATTCGGATCACCTATATTTTTCCCTAAAAAGAAAAAGTGGAAGGGAATTGATAAGGAACGCAACCGGAAGCATTCATATAATAAATACCCGAAATGAATACAGTATAACAAGTAATTTTTAACATTTAATATTTTAATTATGAAAATCAAATTAGCGGAGGCTTTACTTAGAAGAAAAGAACTCAACGAAAAAGTTGACCAATTAAAAAAGATCAATGTTGAAGGTCTTTTTGATGTCAGGGTAAAACGGCTGAATGTTACTGAATCGATTGACGATGTAACAGCTCAGGTTCCCAAAATATCCCTGAATCAAGTTACTGCTGGGTATGATTACTATGCTAAGCAATTAAGACTTGTTGATGCAGCAATTCAGCAAGCAAACTGGTCTACTGAAATTGATGTAGGTCAAGTAATGGAAGATTTTGTTGATCCAATAAATAAATAATGTTCTTTGAAATAGTGGGCGAGGGTACAGAGGCTTGCATCGTGCCTTAAACGATAGGTTAAGCCGGATTAATCGTTGCATTCAAGTATGCTATACTATAATAGCAACCATTTGTTAAATGGAAAAATTGGAACTATGGGTCTTGGGTTCAAATCCCAATAAGCTTAAAAACTTATAGCTCAGTGGTTAGAGCAATAGTCAAAGTAGATCGGCTACTTAAAAACCGGGAGGAACTTCGATTATCCGAATTAATAACATCTTATATCCGACTGACCGATTAAGAGAACATCGGAACAATTTATAAGAGAACTCCGACTAACCAAGTGCCCGGCACTATTTCTTTAAAACACAAATTGAAATGAATCAAGCTCAACGAGAATACCTGGTTGATCAGGTACAAAAAACCTGCCGGGCACAAACTCAGGTTCTGCATAATCAGATCCCTGACAGGCCATCCCTGAATAATTACATGATAGCTGCTTTCCTGGATAACACTATCGAATTCAATGATATCGCCAGGCTCAAAGAATTAATGAGAGACACAGTGCTTAAGATGGGGCATGGAGATTCACTTATCCAGGAAGGTAGCGACTGGAGAAGGAAAAGTGATGATACATATGTAAAAATCAAGCCGCATGACCTATTCGTAATTCCGGCAGCTTACCATAAAGCTGTTGAAGAATATGAAAAAGTGAAGAATGATTTACAGAAAAAAATTAATGCTCTCAATTCCCAGGCAGATACCATTGTTATGAAGCTTAAGATTGGCAGTGCTAAAGCCCTGGAGACCCTTATATCCCAGGTTGATAATATTGCCGACCTGGATATGATGAATAATACACTTAAACTTACCGCTGGCAATGAAGATTCTAAATAAAATCAAAAATTACTTCCGCAGGATGTTCATCTTCATCCGTAACTACATCCGTAGGGGCTGGCAATGGCTTATTGGTCACACCTGGGGCTATTTCATTCAAGGCTGGCAATGGTTCATGTACGCTACCTTCAATACCTGGTATAATACCTTTATGTATAAAAAGTATTGCAGACGGTCCTGGAAGCTCTCTCAGAGGCTTAATGGACAAAGGGTGTACATTTTTCCTAAGCCTGACGGGAAACAGGGATTGCACCTTGTTACTTCCGGCATGCTGGCTGAAGAAAACCGTAAGCGATCCAAGCGTAAAAGGATAGACATTAGAGCCTTAGCATTACATTCCTATGGATGGAGCGATAAAAATACCAATGCATACAAAGTTTTTCGCAAATTCAGTAAAGATGACAACAAAAGATATCCTCAAAAAAGCGGAAAAGATTAAGGCTTGTATAATCTCCAGTACTACAGTGGCGCAAATGAAAAGCTGCTGGACAATGATCAATAACCTTGGGATCTATGGTCAGAGAAGGCATATTAAGGCTGTTACAGAAGCCAGGATTACTCTTCATGAGTTTTTGCGAAAACAAATACATGAAAAATGGCAGATTACACTAGAGAGCCCAGATTGACAGTTTCCAGGAAGGACTGTTCCTGCACAGACTGTCCGGCCAAAATATCGAAAGGAGAATCTTGCTGGTATGATCCCAGGGATAAATCTGTTTACTGCGTAGAATGTGGAACCATTAAATTTCAATTATGAGACCTCAAATTCAGCAATTACTTTTATTACTGTTCCTGCTTTGTATTGGAATCCTTGCCCTTAATCGAATTGGGTACTTTGATAAAGAATTAGAAACTTACGAAACAGAGCAAATAGGTGATGGATCATTTGAAAATCCATACAGCACTATTCAGCAGGGATTAGATGCAGTTGATTGTCCAGATACTACAATATTCATTTATGTAGATTCAAAAAGATGGTCTCCATTTGATACAATCCGGGTTCCCGAAGGATCGGACACAACGGTATATTTTCCCCATTTAAAACTCAAAATCGTTGGTGCAAGCCAGCATTAAAACTTAAAACTCATGGGCATGCTGGTAAAAATTAAGTCAGGTAAAGGCCGTATAGTGGGGGAGCTTCCATCAAAGATCTTTGTTGAACTAATGAATGATGATTTTTCGGTAAAGCTCAAAGACGGGAAGCCTCATCGGGTAATGGCAAGTAAGTCCAGTGCGGTCCTGATAGGATTCATTGATGGAGGGATGGAGGTCAATGAAGAATACCTGGGTGCCATTAACATTGTGAATGTCACAAAAAAAACTGATACAGAACTAGGGAGGATATCCCAGGCATCAGATCAAAATAAAAACGAAAATGAGTAAACTACAATCCCTGGATTTTACGATCCGGGCAGAGATGCAAGAATATTCTGAGTTCAAAGATTATGATGATGCCAATATGATTGGAATTTACCGCAAGATGACTATTACAGAAAAAAATGCTGTCGATACTATGTTCGTATACCTGACGGGAAGAACATTTAATGAAATAGCCCTTAAATACGAAAGCCAATGAGCGAACAAGAAATCAAGAACGATCCGGATATCAAAAAGCTTGACAGGCTCATGGAGATGTCAAAAACCCTTTATGGCATACATAAAGAGCTGGAATCTTATGAGGGAACTACAACTACCCTCAGGCAGAACATCCTGGAATCATGCTCGGGCTTAGATAAGCTTCGTAATCAGATAATTGGAAAGACTACAGGGCAAGAAGATCCGGGATTAAAAATTGTTCCAGAATGATATTTATATAATTTTGCTTATCTTTGAGGTTAACCAAATGGTCATTAGAGGAAAAAAACCAGGGGACTATGAGAATCCATTAAAGGTAGAACAACGGACCTGGAGGAAGGTGCTGTTCGTACAAAGTATACAGCCTATATGGTGGTTTCTTTATGATGTTGAGGAGAAAAAAGATGATCCCTGGAAAATAGGATGGTTGCATGAAAGGAAATTACCTGAACTCAGTATTATCGGAGCCTTCACTGTAAAAAACGGTGAAGTCCGGGAGGTCAGGCAGGATCTTCTCAGAATAGTAACGGGATATCATCCTCTCCTTAATCGTGACCCTAATGGCTTGAATAAAAAAGATGGACGAAAGGGACTTCATAGTAGGAATCCCTTACCGAAAAGGTAATGGATGCTATTTTAACCTGGTAAAAAACAATCGCACCAGGATAATCTCTTGTAGCTCCCTCGACCAAGCCAACTACCTCTCTGATTTAGTAAAACTACTGTACGATACAGGAATAGATTTTTCTAAATAATTGGCTAAACATAATTGAAATGAGCGTTAAAGGCTCACACACCACAGCTACATACGTAGAATGGGATATCATGCTCCAGATCATTCAGGACCTGGAGAATCAGGACAGGTACCTGCAGGCCCTTCTGATTGGTATAGGGATCTATACCGGATTGCGTATAGGAGACATCCTGAGGCTGCGCTGGGAGGATATTGTCGAAAAGGATGAACTCATACTTAAGGAGGGGAAAACAAAAAAGCGCAGGGTTATGCCTATAAATAAGGATCTCTACAATCTTATCATTAGGGCATACCCTAAAATGAACCACTGGAACGATCATTATCTGATCTTTCACAGAGAAGGTAAATTCAAGGTACTCATTACATTGAAGTCTATTAATATATTTCTTAAGAAGGCTTGTGTTGCGCATGGAGTCAAAGGAAACATCTCATCGCATTCCCTGAGAAAAACCTTCGGCAGACGTATCTGGGAGAACAATGGGAAATCAGCTGAAGCCCTCATTATGCTCAATGAGATCCTGTGCCATGATGACATACCCACTACCAGGAGGTACCTGGGAATACGTCAGCAAGAACTTGGTGCTCTATACTTAAATCTATAATAATGAATACTAAAGAGTATTTGAAAGCGAATGAACTGATCAGTAAATTCAAAAATGGCAAACAGCTCTACTTGAACATTTAGTTCATATTGCGGAAGATGTAACAAAGGCTCTTGAATTTTATATGATCGGAGATTCTCGGCCATTTACAATTGCCAAAAAAAAATAATAATTATGTACTTTGACCTTGGAAAATACCAAAAAACTTACCCGTCAGCTTACGCTAAGTTCCGGGAATACATTGTCTACAGAATGGGCGATAAGTCCATGAAGTTAATGGAGGAACTGAATGTCCAGATAGATCTGGGAATGAAAAACACTCACATCCCGGCATTTGAAGGATATCTGATGAATTTTTTCAATAAGTATGATATCAAGATATCTATCCATGTCACCAGGAAAGGACGATACGCCCCCCAGGTATTCAGATACAAAGCCGGATCATACAGTAATCAGCTGACCCAGCTATTTGATACCCGGTATGATGCCGTTCTGAAAGCTATAGATTATTCTTTTGCTAAACTTAATGTAGAACTGCTTGTTAATGCCGTAAAGATCAAACCAGCCGATGACGTTTAGGATTGTCATGTACCCACCCCTGGTAATCTTCTAAAAAGATCTGCCGGAGCTTAAAGAACCCCCTCCACATGTCCTTGGTCTCTGAGGTGGACCGAATCCTTTTAATAATACCACGCAGGGTTCCCTGATCGATTAGATCATGCTGGGCCTTGTGGCCTATAATAATATTACGATGGAAGAATTTGTAGTAGGGATAATTTTTCTTGTCCAGGACATGGATACAGTTCCAGGCCTTCAGCTCATCAAGGAGAATAATATCCCCTCCGATAAAGCATCGGCCCCCACAGGACTTGTAAGCTTGCAGGAAGGTTGTTTTCTGACTGAGCTTGCTGCCATCCTGGATCTGAGGGCGATATTTACGTATAGCTGCACGTTTGATTGGTTTTTTTCGATTCTCCAGGGCTTTAGCCCGGCCATAACAGTAATTACATAGCCCGTAACCGAAGATTTTCCTTTCCTTACCGCAGCCATGACCTTCATACTTACCTTTTCCCCGGCAGATCTTTAGCTTTTGTTGGATCATAACACAATTTTTGCATGCTCTCCATCATCAATCGAGTGAAATACCCCCTTCCCTTCCTCGAATTCACAAAGACAAAGATTAGCAATATCTACCAAATGTTCCTTGTTTTTGGTTTTTTTGTACAGATCCAACCTTGAACGGATAGACTCCATGCAATCATACTTAGGTTTGCCAGGAGCATTTAATAATCCATACCTGAATGATCCTACAAGCAGACGGTTCCGCATTAATTTCTCGAATTCATTGGACCATTCGGATTTCTCAAGAGTTGACAACTCCAGGGTATTGCCTGAACCAATCTCTTTTTCAGGCAATTCGCATTTCCACCGCCATAGATTATCAAGAAATAATCTGTACATTATACATCACATAATACTGGTAAGATCTCCTGCATTTCTACCAAAAGTGGGATCATAACCTCTCTCATTTGAGGATGTGCTGCGTTAGCTGCTCTCAGTTTAAATATATGCCGCCATTCCCGAATGTTTGCCTTAATGACGATTTCGGTTTTTAAGGAATTAGGAAGTACAGATCTGGCTTGCTGAGGAGCCCATTCTTTTGCGCTCAGTGCATTATAAGCTGTTTCTGCTTGTAACATCGCTTTCAGCCACAATACTTCTCCGGGAATAGACTCTGCTGCAATATGAGCGACCCGATGAACATCCCATACACCCTCCTCTATATTTGTCCAGGGAGGAATGATAAAGACAATATGATCAGAAGCGTAATTGCAGTACCGGGTAGACTCTTGGGCAAATGAAGCGACTCGATGACGCACCAGCTCATGACTCACTCCGCGATCACATATAAATTTTACGGTAATACATGGACCGAACTCAAGCATAGCCTCATGTCCTCTGCTGATAAGCTTCTCGATAAGCTCTAAATCAGATCCTTCCTTGATTTTATCTTCAGATTTATAACAGGTCCGTGCAGCTTTTTCAATTTCCTGGGTTGCAGATTTCAGATCTGATTCTGATGTCAAAATTTCAAAACTAGGCTTAATTAATCTCATGATTCATTGATTTTGTGAGAATTTATAACACTGAAATAACCAGTCCCTGGATCTCTCTTTTCACCTCATAGCCTCCCGGGTAGGGCATGAGCAGTTCCATATGATCATCAGCCAGCCATTTATGCTCAACCATTAGATCCATAGCCCCTTGCATCATATTAGGATAATCAAAACGTCCCTTTGTTGTCCGGATAAAATAGAATTCAACCTTGTAAGGAGGGGTTTTGCCTTCAATCATCTCCCAGAACCGGGCCTTATTTTTGGCCCAATAGGTCCTGGTCATGATCACATATTCCTGATATTGAGCACTATGATGCAGGACTGGGATCTTTTTTTTCTCCGCTTTACTGTAAACGTATTCAAATACCCGGGAATTCTTGCTCGACATTACCTCATAAGGTATGTAGATATAACCCTTATTGGAGAGCAGAGCTTCTTTCTCCCGGACTTTCTCCATGTCGATATAGGAGAACTTGGTCCGGCCCGATCCCCTGGCTTTAGGCAGGTCCTTTAGTATGATCCTGCCGTTTTTGACAATAACCTTCTTGCCAGGGAACTTTTTTTCTATTTCTCCAAGGTCCATTAGAATGGAAGATTATCTGGATCGTTCTCTGGGGGAATATTCTCAGTATTTAGACCCGGAGCCTTTCTTTGTTCAGGAGCATCACTAACTTCTCCGGTTTCTTCATCAACAAAAGGATTTTCATCACTTGCATCTCCCGGATTCCTCATTGCTGCTGTTGACATTGGATCAGCTGCCGCAATTGCCGGAAGAAGAACCTCAATGATCTGCAGCTGTTGAAATTTACTCATATCCAGCTTCCACTGGGCCAGCTCATCCTTATTGGGCTTCCCTCCTTCGGGGAACGAAGGGAACACAGGAGATCCTTTGGGATCTTCCTTGGTGTAATAGGATTCGATCTTTTCCACTCCCTGGATCACCATCACTCCGGTTTTCTTTTCACTCTTACGATACCAGGGTACTATTTTGACCATTTGCTTAAAGTCAATACCAGGAGCCCTCTGTAGGAATGATCCGGCATATCGGCTGTCCCATCCGGTCCTGACAGTGAATTCCTCTTCCATGTCATTCATGACAATTTCCAGCCTCCTGCCGAATTTATCATCATCGGTAATGGAAATATCAGTGATAAAACCCTCAACGAAATCATTCACAATTTCCCATTTCTCAAAATGCTTTCCATCCAGATCCTCTCCTTCACGGAATGTGGCTCCTGGAGTATTTTCATCAATATGCTTACCTGATTCACGGATTCTGCCATCAGTGATATTGAGCCATGTTTTTTTGTTGTTGTTTCCTCTAGGCATAATTTATTAATTTAGATAGTTAAATAATTAGATATATTCTTTCGATTAAAAATGAAAAAACTCCCTTGCATTCCAATCAATTAACCCCGGATAATCTGAGGTTAACCTGTTCGTACACATCCTCCTCATTACGAAAATAAACATTGTAATAGGATTTCACCTTCTTGAAGTACTTAGCCTCACCAAGTAACGCTACAGCCTTCTGAAATGTTTCATTCTCGATCTTATCCTTATAGGACAACAGGGCATCCAGCTTTTTGTAATCAAATTTCCCGCTTTTGGTAGTGAAAGCTGACATCACCAGCTCCTTAAGCACGATCATCTCTGATCCCGGATCTTCGATATCATCAATATATTTCTCGAAATGCTCCTTACTCAAAGCAATATCCTCCTCCCTGTACCCGGTCAGCGGCTGTACAACCTTCTCCACCTTAATGTCCCGGTTGAATGAATAGAAGGTGTACCCTTTGAGTTTATGGTCCTCTTCCAGCTTCTCGGGAGCTTTGACTTTAAGGTATGCTTCCCGGACCATCTCAGTGTGAGCCTCAGCCTCCTGAACAAAGTCCCGGAGCATCCCCTGGATTTTGATTGACATATTGAATAACTTTACCGCTGATCTTTCGGCCTTGGATTCAAAAGGGAAGAGTCTCCCCTTCTCGACAGTATTACCGTCCTCCTGGACCCAATTCTGTCCGGTTTGTGCTTTTTGTGTTTCTGGTTTCATGATTTATTCAATTTAGGTTTAGATTTATTTGCTCTTTGCACCCTGTCAATTTCGGCAGCTATCAGGGCCCCGGCTATTTTAAGCCTGTGAATTTTATTTTCATCACCCGCTAATTTTCCTTCTAACCCCCAGGTATTATCGCCAGTACATGCTTCGTCAGCATTATCATTCACAAACGCATCTGTCCCATTCACTGCCAGTATAGCAGCAACCTTTATTAACATTCCGGATGTGTGATGATCGTCATGTCCAGCAGTATATCCATGCCTGGTAATCTGCTCTTGCCTTTCTTCGGCAATTAATTCAGTTCCTGGTTTCATTTTATTGAGGTTTTTGATTATTAATTCTGTTTTTTGGAATACCTAAAACATTAGAAAATTTATTTTTTAAGTATTCTATATGCTCAAGATGCTCTTCCATCTTTTTGCTTAAACCGCAGTCAATTGTTTTCATAATTTATTGAAGTTTAGTTTGATACTGTTCCACTGCTTTAATTATTATTCCTAATCTGAATCTCTTTGCTACCCGGCCAGTCTTTATTCCTTTCCCTGCCCTTGTTTTAATTGGCTGTCCGGCAACTACTGACAGATCTATTGCGATCTCAATGATTGCAGTTCCCTGGTCCAGGGTTAGCCTATGTAGCTTATGATCAAATTTCTCCGCATACTCGCCCAGGGTATAGTATGATTCATGCCCGGTTTTATTTGCTTTCATGTCTCAAATATTTTCACTGAAATATGCAATTTATCAAGTTCAATAAATATTTTCTGATCCCCATACTCCCTGTTGTCAATCATTTCTTTTATCACATCTACAAACTCATTATAATTCTCCGGCTTCAAATGAGGAATGCTACTTACATCGATCCATCTCCCCCGGGCCATCTTTTGCTGGACCCACTGCTTGATCCTGACCTTAGAAAGGGTTGGTTTTGTCTGTGTCATATAGATCAGTGTATAAAATCTCCAACTGTGAATCCTTCAGCTTATCCTTACTCATGAATTTCATTATCTTCTCATGGAATCCTACCATTGCTGATCCCGTCCGGCCATTGCGATGTTTGGCTATAATAATTTCAGCCTTATCATAAGTTTTATTCCCCTCAGAATCCTCTTCAATACCAACTTTCCAGGGACGGTAAATGAACCATACCTGGTCCGAATCTTGCTCAATTGCGCCCGATTCTCGAAGGTGTGATAATTTAGGTCTCTGATCGGAAGACATCTCTGTAGCCCTTGATAGCTGAGAGAGAGCTATTATAGGAATATTGAATTCCCTGGCCATATTTTTCAATCCCTGAGAGATCTCCGATACATCATTTTCGCGGGTCCTGCTCCTCTGGTGATCAACCTTCATGAGCTGTAGATAATCAACAAATGCCACTTCAATATTTTCATGTAAAAAAATCCTTTTAAGTTTTGTCCTCATCTCCAGAAGGGTAAGGCCAGCGGTATCATCTATAAAAAGTTTTGAGGCAGCAATGTTTTCTGAAACCTCACGAATGCTCTGCATTTCTGCAGAATTAATTTGCCCCTTATACATTTTGGTAGACTCAATCGCAGTAGCCAATATTTTTAAGCGTAAATCAAATTGCATAGCAGACATTTCCAGGGAAAATACCATCACCGCATGCTGCTTAGCCACTGACAGATTGTAAGTTATGGTAGCTGCCAGGGATGTTTTACCCATTGATGTACGGGCAGCGATAATAATAAGGTCAGATTTCTGTAAGCCATTACATATATCATCAATCTCCGAGATCCCTGTAGATATACCTTGAAGAGTATGCTCCCCGGTCATGATTTTTTCTATCAGATCCACATTTTCCCGGGTAACCTCACCAATATGTTGAGTAGTATTGGCACTAATGACATTCATGGCATCAGTGATCCCGGAGATCATATTAGAAATAACCTCCTGGATATCAAGTGATTCATCATAACAGCTCCTGGATGACTCACTTGATATACGTATCATCTCACGACTCATCCATTTCTGGACCAGGATCTTGCAGTGATACTCTGTTTGAAACCCACCAGCGGCTTTTCCTGAGAGCTGAGTAATATACAACGGACCGCCAGCTTCTTCCAGTTTTTTATCCTTTCTTAATTGCTCGGTAACACTAAGTATATCTACCGGGTTACCCTGCTTGTAAAGTCCTATAATAGCAGCGTAGATCGATTGATGATGCTGTTTGTAAAACACTTCAGGATTATGAATAACATCAACAGCATCCAGTAGTGCCTCCTTGTCATTAAGACATACTCCCAGCACAGCCTCCTCGATATCCACTGCCTGGGGAGGAATTTTCCCATACTCAGCCATAGATCCCAGATCATGTGTTATATCCCTTGTCATATTATGGTTTGTGACTTTTTAAAACCCTTATAGCTTTATACAATTGAACATTCTCATTCATAAATACTCTTCTCGGAGTTCTTTCGTCACCATTGTCTTTAATGTTTCCCCATTCCTTATCTCTAAGACAAGATTTACGAACATCGATTTCACTTTGTAGTACTTCAATAGCTAATTTCATCATTCAGGATTCCAAAGCCTATAACATTTTTCTTCTATATGCTCTCCTGGTATATCCGGATTTGCATCCAGGGCAATCAGGCATTCTTCACTGTCCGACCATATTACAAATGCGATGGCATGTTCCTTTGTATAGCATTTAATACATTGCCTCCGTCCAGTCTTCCAATGTAATACCGTACCTTCAATATGAAATGTTGCATTACACGTTTTGCATTCTACCTGCTCAGTGTGTTCCTTTGCATAAGATTCAATTTCCCTCCTTAATGCATCCGCAAGAACATGATCTGCATATTTGTTTGCTATTTCTGATGATGTGTTCATTGATTAAGGTGTTTAGATATTCTCAATATAAGCTGTTTTTATTTCAAGATATTCCTTTTCATCCATTAACCCTTTTTTGTAGAGTTCTTTTATTACTTGGAATTCGGCTGCATAAACCTGTGCTTGTCTGATTTTTTCTAAGTCTGCCATTGTTTCATTGTTTCGTGTGTTTTAACAAATTTCTTCATCGGAATACAACTCATATTTCTGGCATATATCATGGATAGCCGTTATCGCTCTCCATGAAAGTAAATCATTATCGCAACTCACTATTGCTGCCTGAGAATGTTTTTCTCCCTTTATTACTCTCCATCCATTCTTCCTGGCCATAACAATAGCCCTAAGTTCAGAGAATGTAAACTTATAACTACTCAGCTCTCCATAACTCAGAACACCCTCAACAAACCAGGTGCTGGCATCGCATCCGTAATTCTTGCGGGCAACAGGGTTTGATGAACTAATTACTCTCATTGTTTGCTTATTAAGTTTCCCATCTACGTCCAGACAGCCAGCCTTGAGCCATCTTAGGGGTGCTCCCTCTCTCATATATTGAGGCCCTGCGCCCGACCTCAGCCTTGGCTCCCTTAATTATTTGATCAAACAGATCAGCATTAACCTCCAGGTCCATCCATGCATCAGCAGCATCAGCTTTTCCTCCCCGGAGCTTATCATCAAATACATCCCAGAAGGTATTGAATGCCAATAACTGCTTACCCTCAACCTTACGACCTTTCTTGGTAAGGTAATATTCACCAACCTTCTCTGCTTCAGGCTTTGGCTCTACCTTCTTTGCAGTTGTGGTGCCTTTTTTAAGGATAGGATTACCTCCCATTGATCCTATTTTTTTTCTGGTCTTATGAACATCATAGCGATGAGTCATGTAATCACTGTATATTATCCCGGTCTCATCAACAGACAGAAGATCTCCACGTACCAGCTCATCGGTGATGCTAATGGTTAAATCCAGGGACCTGCCCAGGATCTTGGATAGGATATTCATGTCATACGTCACCCCTCCAATGACAAGGCTTCCATATGGATACCCATCCATCATATGAATCATAATTTCAAGGAGTACAGCCCGGGCTTCATCAGTAAGGACCCTTATGCTGCGATTATTGAGCCACCATTTGGGCTCGAAAGGAAACTGTTCGTGCTTAGCCATATATTACTTTCTAGGAATCAGTCCATTCCAAGCACCGAAAAAACTTTATCCATAACTTCTGCAGTTAATGGCCGAGTGCCATTTAGGATGTAGGAAAAATAGACTTCATGGATTCCTGCTTTCTCTGCTACGGCCTTGTTTTTCATGCCTAACTCTTTGATCCGCTTTCGTATACGGTCAATATCGTCCTGAGTTGATACTGCCATTCTGTTTAAGTAAATTTAAACAAATGTAGGGAAAAAAATGGAACTGCAAAAATTATTTGAATGGATTTTTTATGGGAACACCCAGCTTGAAGTAGTAAAGATTGTCATTACCCATCCTGCGATACTGTATGCCATAGATATTTTTCTTACGATTGATAAGATCCAGATCTGCGCCAAAGGAGAATGTTGAAGCATTCCCTCCAACCACTCCTGAGATAAACAGGCCCCGGGCAGGTACGGATACATCGTTATTGATGATCTGAGGTACATAGATTAACTTCTCTGTAGTGATCTCGGTAATAATTGGCCTGTACCTCCACCAAAGGGCCAACAGCTCTCCTGAGAGCTTAAAATCGATCCAGGCATTTATAGAATCATTCACCAGAGAATCTGAATAAGTAACAATATTGGTATCTATGGTAACCTCAGCCTCCGGTAAAGGTGCATCAGTAGGCTTATCCAGGTAAATAGGGTCCCCTTTTATGATGGTAATAAAAGAATCTATCTCTGGAGGCTTGTTAGCAAGTGAGGCTATGGAGTCCCAGGCTGACTCGGATACCAGGACATACCCATCAGGAAGGCCATCAGGAGAACCCTTGAATTCTCTGAGGTAAATAATATATAACACCCCTATCACTAGAATTATCAGGAAACCGCTTTGAAGAGTCTTTTTCACCATGAAGTGAATATTGTAGGTGATCCATTCACCGTACCATTAATACTGCCTACCTGATCTGCCCATGCTGCATCTGTATTCCCTGCAGGATAACCAATCCACTCATGAAGGTCAGCTCCCCCGGTAGTAGCTATAACTAAATTCCATAAAGTCATAAATTTTCCATACTGAGCCTGCCCGTCATAAAATCCTATATTACTAGAAGCCGGAGCAGTCAAAGACAGATTAAAAGTCGGAGTTATCGTAACTCCATTCAGTTTCAGAGATGTAATTCCTCCATCAGTTTTTATTATTTCACACGCAAGAGCCTGATCATGATAAGCAGAAATATCATACTGACGACCCCCGCCAGATGTCTGTGTCACTCTTGTTCCAAGCAATTGCTGGCCAGGAGAATATATAAGAGCTAAATAATCGTCAACATCCGTAGACTTGAAAGCAAAAATAGTATAAAACCCATTATCAGCATTGGTCAAAAGATAGCAATTGAAAGTGATCGTTTTACTTCCTTCAATATCAGTATCAAGATCTGCTGACAGGGAAATGTAATCATTTGCCCCATCAAAATTCATGAGCCCCAGAACATTACTGGCAGCTTGTGGACTTAAGACCTTGGGCCCAACACCACTGAAATTTATTCCCGACTGTCCATGAAGGCAGGCAAAAAATACAAGTGCTATTATAGTAAGTTTAACCTTTTTCATTCTTTGTATATTTTTCTGTCCTTCCCATCAGATCCCACATAATAGAAGCTATTAAACACTCCTGACCATTCAGCCTTAAATAAATGCTGGTGCTCAATGTCAACCATCTCTCCATTAATTGAAATAGCTGATTCTGTGATTGTGAAAAACACCCACTGCTCAGGTGTCCTTAGATGATCATCACGTATGAAAGCAAGAATTTTCTTCCCGTCATCAAAAGTTATAAAGTAATTATTATTGTCATGCTTATCCGTATTGGCCATGAGTATGTTCCAATACATTTTTGTCTGAAACCTGAAATCCTTCTGATTATCATAGAATTCCTGAACAATCGCCCACATCAGGGCATTTTCATTGGCAAGGCTATCAAATTTTATCTGAACTTCCAGGCTAATCTCGGCAACCAGTATTGGGACATTGGTGTATTCGTTTAGCTTTTGGATACCTTTACCTGTAAGGGCTCCAATCACTCCAAGCGAAAGGATAATGCCTGCTACTGTTGCTAATCGCTTGTTTGTTCTGCTGGCTTTGTCCCAAAATTTCATTACTGCTGCAGCTCAAGGAATCCTTTTGCTGGACTATGAAGACCCGGAGATGCTATGTATGTCCCATCCTTGGTCTTACGGATCTGGTAATCAAAAACATTACATGATTCCAGCACTTTCTTGATGTGCTTACGGGTTACACTTCCAGACCGGATCTGATGTTCAATGACCCCTGAACGTACAATATCATTTTTCTTTTTTGCCATGATTAGTTATTTACAAATTGATTTGACATGATATTCATGACTTCATGAAGATTATTCATTCCATATTTTTTACTTGTTTCTTTAACCGAAAATCCCTTACAGTTATTTTTTTTATTAAGTGCATTAGATACACTCTGGGATGTCACTCCTAAAATTTGTGCTGCATGAGCAATACTAAAAGTATAATATATTATATCACCTTGCTCTAAAATTAATTCTTTTCTGATAGGTAGATTGATTAAACGCATAGCCTTTTCTTTAACAGTTCTGTGCTTCCCTCTATATTTTTGCATTTTTTCAATAAGCCATCTTGGTCTTTTCTGTCCATACATACCATTTCTAGCACCTGAGCTTGAAGCTGATATTTTTTTAATAGCATTACTTGTATGCTTCATCCCCCTCATAGGAGCAGTAGTATCTTTAGAAATATTAAATTTATTAGAGTATTGATTCATGTAGAATTTTTCAAGAAGAAGCAAATCTTCATTATTGCACCTATTAAGTACTACAAAAAACAAAGAATCTTTTCCATGTTTATTATAAAATCTCTGTAAATGAACATTATGATGGCGATTATTCCTTAAGTTATTATAATGCTCACTTTTTCTTCTACAATAATCAATGGAGCTTCCAATATAGACCCTGTTATCTATACTGTTAGTAATCATATATATCACTCCATGCATTTATAGATTTTTTAACAATTTAATGAGATTTGGATCTGGGTGACAATCCGATTTATCCTCACGAAAGCTTACATGGTTCCATATCCCCGCAGCACCCCGAAGAGCACGTACAGAAACATCCCACTGATCCGAATTGTAAGCCATTGTTATACCGTAAACCTTATTCCAGTACTGGCACAGCTCTCCGGCAGTATCCAACTGGGCAGGAGTATACTTTTCAAAAGCTTCAAAGCCCCTGAATCCATCTGGATAAAACTGGATATTGCTCTCCTTAACCGGAGGGGTAAAAGTATTGGGCACAAATTGTCCTTTCTTCTTGCCCTTCCTAACCGAATACCATTTACCGCTGCCTGTACGCATCAATGGTCCCCAGCTATCCAGCTCAATGCCTATTGAAGCCTTATTAAGGGCCTCATTGGTGTTTACCACGCCATATTTTTTAAACATAGCCTTGGTTACCCCTAAATGATGAGCCCAGAAGCGCGAACTGAAGCATTGCCAGGGAATACCCTCCCGGTCAATAATCAGGGCTGTAGCGATACGGCTTTTGCTTGACAGCCACCAGGCGATATCACCCTCCACGCCTTTGCCGCTGACAGTATGATGGAAATCAATTTGCGATTTGTCGGTGAACTCCCTGTAATACTGATCGGGAGGAAATCCTACGGTTACAATCTTTTCGAGAATGTTCATGACTTTGAATTATTAATTAGTAAAAAATGTTCTTATAGCAGCAAACAATACATTGATTCCAGTAATAACAACCACGCCTACTGTGGTTATCTTGTATTGTTTCTTTTTAACGCTATTAAGGCAATCAGTGTTACTATTCACCTGGTTGACCAATCCTCCGCGATCCCTGTCATACGAAGTCCCCCTTAGCACAATATCAATTTCGTTAAGCCGCAGATCCATGTCATCCTGCTGCGACTTCATATCATTCTGCTTGTTCTTAATGTGCTTAACATCAACAGCTATCTGTTCCAGAACCTCTTTTTGTGTACTCATTGAGATTGAGATTGAAATGTTATTTCGCAAACAAAGCCTTGGCTGCATCCTTCAGCTCCCTTGAGGCCTGAGGTACATCCTTCATTTCCCTGAGAACATCCTTTATTTCCTCCAGAGCTTCCTGCAGTTGTTTCGGTGTAGGAGGAGTATCGGAATTCACTATTGATTCAATCTTGGCAATAGCCTCCTTAATTTCTACAGCAACATCATCGATCTCTCCCATGAACTGAACCAGCTCCTGCCCAACAAGCAGGATAGCAGAAGATTTAGTTTTTAGAAGTTTCTTGATCCATGTAACTATTTTAGTACCACCAAAAAGAGTACCGACAGCACCAATGACATAAGAAAGCCAGGATGTCCATTGTGGAGCGTCACCATCGCCCTGAGCTAAAAGAACTGTAGGAACTATCAGAATCGCTAAGAGAAAAAATAATTTTTTCATGACTATTATTTATTAATTAAACATTTTTGTATTTATATCAGTGTCAAGCATGGTTTGAGATTTTTAAATAATATATTTCTTTTTCAATGTCTTTTTTATACTTCCTGAATCCTACGAATGCCACAGCCATAACAACCCAGGTGATAATTAATAATATCCCTATCTTTTTAGTGTTGCTCATTTTATTACCAGGGGTATCCTGTCCCTGCATTTTCTTTTGTCCATAATTCTGTCACATTATCAGATGAAAGAATCTTTGAATATATATTAAGGTTGTCAAG
>SDBU01001382.1_pt1 | contig 34903 bp, 25 predicted proteins | sample 2277071 | NCBI WGS metagenome assembly SDBU01 (sample SAMN10397929, study PRJNA504765) | marine sediment metagenome | isolation source: marine sediment core GS08_GC12, 126 cmbsf | place: Arctic Ocean: Gakkel Ridge, Loki's castle | collected 2008 | reverse complement strand
ATACCGCAAAAGTGGGCAGAGCGCACGTTTGGGTCATCACTGCACGAGAAATTTTGTCATGCTTTCACCGCCCAAACGCAGTTTCAGTGGTAGTCTGAGATTAGAAATTAGAGCCGATTGTCTAGCTCAATCGCTGAATGGAAATAATTGACGACCTGTCGTCTGCCAATCTAAACGACGACACAATCCTCACCGTCGGGGCTTTTGATGGTGTCCACCGAGGGCACCAGCACCTGATCCAGAAACTGGTAGAGGCGGCCAGGCAAACAAAGCGTCTGGCTGGCCTGATCACCTTTCACCCCCATCCCAGTGCAGTGCTCTCCCCCCACGGTCCGACCCGCTACCTGAGCACCCCAGGCGAGAAGGCCGCCCTGCTGGAAAGATTGGGCCTGGACATCCTGGCCATTCTGCCCTTCGATCAGGACATGGCGCAGACCTCCGCCCGAGATTTCGTCGTCCTGGTCAGCCGACACCTGCGCCTGGCGGAGCTTTGGGTGGGAGAGGATTTCGCGCTAGGGCGCGGACGCGAAGGTGATGTGGAGGCTCTGCAAGCCCTGGGGCAGGAGCTGGGCTTCACCGTACGAATCATTGAGCCCCTGACCTGGCAGGGCCAGATCATATCCAGCACCCGTATCCGCTCCCTGCTGCTGAAGGGGAAAGTGCGCCAGGCCGCTCAACTGCTGGGACGCTATCCCAGCCTGGCCGGCGAGGTGGTGCGGGGAAGCCAGCGGGGACATTGCCTGGGCTTTCCCACAGCCAACCTGGAAGTGCGGCAGGAGCGGGTCGTCCCCGCCGACGGAATCTACGCCGTCTACGCCAGGCTGGGGGAGGAACGCCATCTGGGTGTGACCAACGTCGGCGTGCGGCCCAGCTTTGAGATCGGCGGGGAGCGCATAGTGGAGGTGCACGTTTTTGACTTCGAAGAGGACATCTACGGCTGCGACTTGGTGGTGGAGTTCGTGGAACGCCTGCGCGATGAACTACGCTTCACCGACGTCGAGGAGCTAAGGGCTCAGATAGAGCGGGACATCGCCCAGGCTCGCCACATTCTGGCTGAGGAGAGCGAGTAACGGGAAACGAGGAATGAGTGACGAGGGATGAGGGATGAGGGATGAGTAAGAGGTTCGAGGAGATTGATCATACGGCTGATCTGGCCATAAGGGTCTATGGACGGGACATGAGCGAGCTTTTCGCTAATGCTGCCTATGGCATGTTTGCCCTGATGGCTGAGCCGTCCCTCGAAGAATCAGCCTGCCAGCGAGAGGTGTCGCTGGAGGCGACCGACTACGAGGGCTTGCTGGTTGACTGGCTGAACGAGCTCATCTATCTGCACGAGGTGGAGGGGGAGACCTACTCCCAGTTCGCCATCAAGACCCTCTCACCCACGGAGCTCAAGGCCCAGGTGACTGGCGGCCCAACCAAGATCAAGACCAGGGCCATCAAGGCGGCCACTTTCCACGAACTCGCCATCAAGGAGACAGCGAACGGCCTGGTGGCCACCATCGTCTTCGATGTATAAAGGTAGGAGTTTCGTAATAGTGACTTTAGTCGCTTTGGCTTTGTGATAGACGACTGAAGTCGTCACTACGAGTCGTCACTACGGAAAATCAGGAGGAGGATATGGTTGACAAGCAAGATTTTAAGAGAATCGAAGAGTACGTCTACGAGATTCCAAAGAGTTATCGGCCCGACATGCGGGTTCCTGCCCGCCTCTACGCCGATGAGGAGCTTCTAGAAGCAGCGTTAGGAGATCGCTCCCTGAGACAATTGGTTAACACCGCCACCCTGCCTGGCGTGGTCAAGTACACCCTGGCCATGCCGGACATCCATCAGGGCTACGGCCCGCCCATTGGTGGGGTGATTCCCTCCAAGACATCCACGGGGGTCATCTCGCCCGGCGCGGTCGGGTACGATATCAACTGCGGCGTCAGGCTCCTGCGCTCCAACATCCTGGCCGAGGAGGTCAAGCCCATCATGGACGACATCGTCAACGCCCTCTTCCGAGGCGTGCCCAGCGGCGTGGGTCGCAGCGGGGACATCAGGCTCTCCCATCGGGATATGAACGATGTTTTGGAAAAGGGATCAGCCTGGGCTGTGAGCCAGGGCTACGGCACGAAGGATGACCTGGAGCACACCGAGGAGCGGGGAGGCATGGCCGGGGCCGAAGCGAGGGCGGTGAGCAAAAGGGCCAAGAAGCGAGGCTCCAGCCAACTGGGCACCCTGGGCTCAGGCAACCACTTCATCGAGGTGGGCGAGGTGGAGGTAATCTACGACCAGGAGGTAGCGGACGCCTTCGGCCTGTTCGAGGGCCAGATGGTGGTTTGGGTGCACTCCGGCTCGCGCGGCCTGGGCCATCAGGTGTGCACCGACTACGTGCGCGACCTGCAGCAGGCGGTGCACAAATACGGCATCGAGTTGCCCGACCGCGAGCTGGTCTGTGCCCCCTTCGACTCGCCCGAAGGACGCGACTACTTCGCCGCCATGGCCTGCGCCGCCAACTACGCCTGGGCCAATCGCCAGTGCCTGGCCCATCTCGTGCGCCGAATCCTGGACGACGTGCTGGCCGGCCTGGTCAAAGACCGGGAGCTAACCCTGGTCTACGACCTGACTCACAACATCGCCAAGGTGGAGGAGCATCCCATTGACGGCAAGTCCACTAAACTGGTCATTCACCGCAAGGGGGCCACACGGGCCTTCGGGCCGGGGATGCCGGGCCTGCCTGCCGACTATCGAGAAGTGGGGCAGCCGGTCCTGATCCCAGGCGATATGGGCACCGCCTCCTACGTCCTGGTGGGCACAGCCGAGGCCATGAAGAAGACCTTCGGCACCTCCTGCCACGGGGCGGGGCGGGTCATGAGCCGTCGCGCAGCCAAGAGGAAGATCCGAGGGCAGGAGCTGGCGAAGGAGCTGAGGAGTCAGGGCATCATTGTGCGGGGTGGCAGCATGGCTGGCCTGGCCGAGGAAGCTCCCGCGGCCTACAAGGACGTGGACCGAGTAGTCAATGTGGTACACTCGCTGGGAATCGCACGGAAGGTGGCCAGGGTTGTGCCTTTGGGGGTGATCAAAGGGTAAGACAAGTTCAAAGTTCAAAGCTCAAAGTTCAAAGCTCAGAGTTTCCCTAGAATCTAAGGGCTGCCCCTCATGAGCAGGGGGTGGCCCTTTTTTTGCATGGCTAGATCTCTCGCTCCAAGGCCCGTCCCTTCGACGGGCTCAGGACACCGCTCGGGCCGCCTTGTCCATGCCAAATTCCACAGCAGACCCGCCCGGGACGGGCGTTGAAGCTAGGAATTCAAACCTCCAACCTCCAACTTCCAACCTCCAAGTCAAGGAGACGCAGGAACTCTGCGCATCTGGCAGGAGCATCGCCAACGAAGTTGACAGCATCAAGAAGCTCCCTCACCATTTCGGCAGGCAGGAAAGCAACCAGGGCGTTATCGCTGCTCAGCCTCTCTACCAGGGGATTCTCCTCACCCCTGTGAATGGCCTCCCAGGCGGCCATGGTGTGCTGGCGGATGCGCTCGTGCATCTCCTGGCGGTCGGCACCGGCCTTGACCAGCTCCATGAGCAGCGTCTCAGTGGCGGCGAAGACGCCGTAGGTAGACAAATTGCGCTTGATGCTTTCCCTGTGGACAACTAAGTTCGTGACGATGCGCCTGGCGGCGATGAGCATCTCGTCCAATGCAAGGAAGGCCTCGGGGAGGATCACCCTGCGGCTGGCTGAGTCGTCCAGGGTGCGTTCCAGGAGGGAGAAGGCGGCGTTGTCCCAGGCTACCTTGGGCAAGGCGCTGAGGTAACGAGCCAGGGAGCAGATCTTCTCGGCGGTGACGGGGTTGCGCTTGAAAGGCATGGCCGATGAGCCTACCTGCCTGGCTCCAAAGGGCTCGCTCAACTCCCCGAAGGGTGCTGCGTGCAGTACTCGCAGGTCGAAGGCGAACCTGTGCAGCGATTGGGCTATGGAGGCCAAAGTGGTCAGGATGAGGAAGTCTTGTTTGCGGGGGTAGACCTGGGTAGATACGGGCCTGGCCTCCAGTTCCAGCTTTTCCATGACCAGTTGTTCTAGCTCGACTGGCGTCATCCCGCTGCCCTGGAGCAATTGAGCATAAGAGGTCGAAGTTCCCACCGCGCCCTTCAACCCCTTGGCCCTGAGGTTCTTCATCAAGTTGTCCAAGCTCTGAAGGTCAATGAGCAAGTCCTGGGCGTACTGGCAGAGGCGGTAGCCCAGGGTAGTGGGCTCAGCGGGCTGGAGGTGGGTGTAGCCCATAACAGGCAGGTCTTGATAGCGTTCGATCTGGGTGGCGAAAGCTTCGAGAAGACTCACCAGGCGTTGGCAGATCAAGTATAGGGACTCCTTGATGCGCAGGATGTCGGCGTTATCTTCCACGTCCGCGCTGGTAGCCCCCAGGTGGATTTTGCCCCCGCCTATCGTGCACTGCTCGGCGTAGGCTCTTATCTCGGCCATCTTATCGTGGCCTATCTCCGCCTCGATCTCGTGGGATCGGGCGATGTCCACCTCGTCCTGGTGAGCTCTCAAGTCATCCAGCTCCGCCTCGCTAACCAGCCCAGCCTCGTGCTCCGCTTCAGCCAGAGCCACCCATACCCGCCGCCACAACCGCCGCTTGTGCTCCTCAGACCACAGCCTTCGCATCTCCTGGCCGCCGTAACGCCAGGTGAAGGGCGAAAGGAAAGTATTATGGCTGTAAGTTTCTTGCTTCATTAGTCTCCTCCCCTCGAAACACAGTTAAATCTCGTTATACCCTGCTTTGCCCGTCGTGCAATATACCAACGCAAGCTGGCCCAGCGGCCACTGGCGTCCAGCGCCGCGCGGCGGCCCAGACCAAAACAAACGCCCTGGGCGGGTAGGGCAACTGGACCAGGGCATTACGAAACTTTGGGGAAAGCAAGTGCAGATGGCTCACGTCTCAGCAGCTTCGTAACTTGCCGAAGTGATGCCCGGCTCCGAAGAGAGCTGGAGAAAGTCTTGGGCAACCAGGTCGTCAAGCTACTGCCAGCGCGTCGGGCAGCCGCGAAAGTACACGGGGCTTGATCAGACGCGACCGCACCGGCGCCAGTTCACCGATGTCTACATAGACCATAGGTCGGTCAGGCTTGTCGTCGTTGCGCCGATAGGCTTGCACCCGTTCGACATTGTAATAACTGAATTCAGGATCATTCAGATCAATCAGTACGATAAGAGCCTCGTCAGGGATATTGGTCACAAACTCAGGATGTGTCACAACGTAGTTATTGAACTCGGTCAGCAATATATCGTACTTTATGACAAAAAGCTCATTCATTTGCCCATCTCCTTCTCGTACTGCGCACGGTAGGTTTGCCAGTTGCGTTTGATGTCTTCCTGCCCAAGGGTAAGCACCTCGGCATTGGACCAGCCCGGGTATTCCATCTTCTCGCCTGGCCGGTTGTGGAGCAAGTCACGGTGGGGAAAGCCGTGTGCTGTATCGTAGCGAACGATTGGCCGCCACGCGCCGTCAATAAAAGCTTCATATTGAACCCGAAAGACAACCACCTGGCCTTTTTCGGTCACGCAATACAGACGGTAACGATCACAATCGCTCTCACCCAAGGGAACGACGAAACTCTTTTCGCCCAAGTGCGTCTCCTTGATGCAGATAGCTAGAGCTTGTTTATATTATACCACAAGCGGATAGAGAAAGCAATATCGGGTGAGAATGGCGTTAGGGTTCCCCATTCTCGTGTCCCAAGCATGTAACGCTCTCCGGTCAACGCCTCGGCGGGCCTCCGAGTCAGCCAGTCATCAGCCACCGTGCAGCAGTCCAGACCAAAACAAGCGCCCTGGCAGGTAAGGCAACTGCGCCAGGGCGTCGTTGAGCTTGGAGGATATGTTGCTAATCGCTTCAGGGCTGTCGCCATTCACGAACGGCGGCTATGAAATCGTCTACCGGCTCGTCCTCAGGCCAGCCGCCTAGCAACGCATCAAAGTCAGCGACGGGCTGAACACCCTGATGCTCAGCCAGCGTGTGCACGTCATCATCCTGCCAGAAATCGGAAGACGGTAGCGCCATTGGCAGGTCACGCTCTAATTCCGGCAAGACTTGCACCACCACTCGCAACCGCTCACGGGGCGGCAACAGGCGCAAGAGTCGCAACACAGTAGCTGTATCAGCGGTCACAGGATACACACTCATAGTCACACCTCCCAACGAGGTGAAAAAGGAATCGGTCTACAAAGAGTAGTATAGCATGTTACCAGGGCAGTTGTCAAATCAACCACGCGGTGCGGATGAACTCCGCCACAACTGCCGTTTGTGCTCCTCGGACCACAACCTTCGCATCTCCTGACCGCCGTTCCATGTCACCAAACCATACGCTCTGTGGCAACGAACGCCTACGGCCTCAGCCCATCAGGACGTGCACCTTGTGCTGCTGACCATCGCCCAGCAGCGGGATCTCCTCCCCAGGTAGGACCTCTCCATCCAGCGTCACCAACTTCACGCCCCGATTGACGCCGTCCGGGTTGTCCACGCGAATCCGATAGGAGGTTTCACCGTCGCGGTAGGTCAGTTCGTAGCCCGGCCAGTCCCTGGGGATACAGGGATTGATTTGCAGCACCTTTCCCACCCGACGCATCCCCAGGATCGCCTCCAGGCCCAGACGATACATCCAACTGGCCGCGCCGGTGTACCAGGTCCAGCCGCCGCGCCCGGTGTGCGGCGACACGCTGTAGACGTCCGCCGCCACCACGTAAGGCTCGACCCGATAGCGTTCCAGCTTCTCCGGCGTGTCGCTGTGGTAGATGGGGTTGAGCAACTGGAACAGTGCTTCGGCGCGGTCCCCTTGGCCCAGCTCGGCAAAGGCCCAGACGGCCCACAGCGCGGCGTGGGTGTACTGGCCGCCGTTCTCCCGGATGCCTGGCACGTAGCCCTTGATGTAACCGGGATCGTGCGTGGTCTTGTCGAAAGGCGGGGTGAGGAGCAGGATCAGTTGGTCGTCGTGCCGCACCAACTGGTCGGCGACGGCATCCATCGCCTGGGCTGCGCGCTCGGGATCGGCTGCGCCAGACAGCACGGCCCACGATTGGGCAATGGAATCAATCTGACATTCGTCGTTCTTGGCCGACCCCAGGGGCGTGCCGTCGTCGTAGTACGCGCGGCGGTACCAGTTGCCGTCCCAACTGTCCGCCTCCAGTGCCTGCTGCAGGTCGCGGGCCTGCTGCCGGTACGCGGCGGCCTGTTCGTCATCGTCCATAAGCTCACAGATGGGAGCGAAGCGGGTCAAGGCGGCGTAGAGGAACCAACCCAGCCACACGCTTTCGCCCTGGCCCTCGATACCCACCCGGCTGTACCCATCGTTCCAGTCGTGGCTGCCGATCAGGGGCAGGCCGTGCGCGCCAGCGGTCGTCCCTTTCTCCAATGCCCGGCGGCAGTGCTCGTAGAGGGTATAGCCCTCGGTGGTGGTCTCGTAATGTCCGTAGCGGTCATGCTCCTCTGGCCCCAGGGGGGCGCCCTTGAGAAACGGCACTTTCTTGGTCAGGATCGTTTCGTCGCCGGTAGTGTTCACATAGTGTGCGGTGACAAAGGGCAGCCAGAGCAGGTCGTCGGAGCAGCGCGTGCGCACCCCACGTCCCGAAGGCGGATGCCACCAGTGCAGCACGTCCCCCGCTTCGAACTGGTGCCGGGCCGCCCGCAAGATATGGTCCCGCGCGACTTCAGGCGCGGTATGCACCAGGGCCATCACATCCTGCAACTGGTCGCGATACCCAAAAGCGCCGCTGGATTGGTAGAGCGCGGAGCGTCCCCACACCCGGCACGAGAGCGACTGGTAGAGCAGCCAACGATTGAGCAGCAGGTTCATGGCTGGATCGGGCGTCTGCACCGTGACGGTGCCCAACAGGCCATCCCAGAAATCGGTCACCTCCTCCCAGGCGGCCTCGATCTGTGCTATGTCTTGAAACTGCCTGACCAACCGGAGTGCCTCTTGACGGTCCGCGCCCTCGCCCAGCAGGAACGTGACCTCTTTTGTCTCACCGGGGGCCAGCCAAAGGAGTACCTGCATGGCCGCGCAGGGGTCAAGGCCAGCTTCCACTGCACCAGCCAGCCCGACGCGGTCTAGCGCAGCCGGACGGCTGAGGCTCCCCATGCGCCCCAGGAACTCAGTGCGGTCAGTGGTCAAACCGTGTGGGTCCCGGGTGGCGGCCAAGAAGGCTACCCGCTGGCCGAACTCTGCGTTGTAAGGGTTACGAGACAGCAACGCGTGGCTGGTGGCGTCGAACTCAGGCACAATGTACTGTTGCATTGTACCCCGGGTTGTGCCCAGCACCCATTCTGCGTAGTAAGTCGCGGTGATCCGCCGGATACGGTTCCACGTGTTCTCCAACTGCAACTGAACCACTTTCACCGGCGCACCCGGGACGGCAAAGAGGCGCAGTCGCTGTTTGAGGCCGTGGCTATTGTGCTCGAAGATGGAATAGCCAGCGCCGTGGCGGATCAGATAAGGGGCCGGCGCGCCCGCAGGCAAAGGCGTGGGCGACCAGACGTGTCCCGTCTCCTCGTCGCGCAGGTAGAGCGCCTCGCCCGGCGCGTCGGCCACGGGGTCGTTCCGCCAGGGAGTCAGCCGATTCTCACCGCTGTTTCCCGCCCAGGTATAGCCCCCTCCCGCTTCGGAGACCAGGAAGCCAAAGTGGGAGTTGGCGATGACGTTGATCCATGGGGCTGGCGTCCACTGGCCTGATTCCATGAAGATGACGTACTCGCGTCCGTCGGCGCTGAAGCCGCCCAGGCCGTTGTCGAACAGGAGATCGGCAGGCCGGGCCAGTGGCGGCGTAGGTTCCACGTGCTCAGGGCTGGGCAGGGTGGGGACAAAGCGCGGCAGGTGGATGGGCCGCTCGCGCAGACCACTCAACTGCTCGGCCAGCGGGCCTTTATCGCCGTCCAGGATAGCGCGGGCGGACGTCTCCAGCAGTACTCGGTCGGCATCGCTCATCTGGCCGGCGCGCAGGAGGAAGATGCCGCCGCGCTGGTTCAGCCAGGCGTCGCTGCCCGTGCGGATAAGCAGTCGGAACAGTTGGCCTTGCAATTCCTGGTCGTAGCCGATTCCCCGCTCGTCGATGATGACCAGGTCAATCTTGATCTGCCGATTACGCCAGTAGGCGTGGGCCTGGAGCAGTTCGCGCACCAAAGCCGTTTCCTCCTGGTTGCCAATGCGCACCAGGAGGATTGGATAGTCGCCAGAAATGGCGAATAGCCACAGGCCGGATTGCCCCTTGCTGTTCGCCGCCAGTGTCTCAGGATCGGCCCGCAGGGCAGCGTGGGGGTAGAGAAGCACGGAAAGCAGTTGCTGGATGCGCTCCACGTCTGGGGCAGTGAGATCAAGTCGGTGCAGTTCCAGTTCGCTGTGAGAGCGGGCCTGGTCAAAGGCCCGGTTGATGGCGGGCCATTCCTGATAGCGACGGGCCAAGGTCAGTGCTTCCCGGCGCGACTCGGCTGCCAGGGTGAGGTAGGCCACTTGCACTGTCGCGTGCGGCTCCAACTCGATTTCCTGGCCCAGGGCCATGATCGGGTCCAGGGTAGCGCCGGTGGTGCCGGAGAGCCCTCCCCCCCTTTCATCCCCCCCAATGGAGGGGACAGAGGGGAGAGAGAGAGCCGCCGGAGAGCGAACTGTCCCGCCCCGGCCCAAGAAACGGGCGCGGTCGCTTTCGTGAGCGCCGGTGGTCTCTTGCCCTCGCTCCACGACCAGCAGGTGAGCCATGTAGACTGTTTCTTCCTCGGCCGAACGGGGGCGGCGGCGGAAGAGCAGGGCATTCAGATCGGGTAAGTACTCGCTCTCGACAAACAGTTTGCTGAACGCCTGGTGGCGCTGGTCGGCGGCCTGGGGCGCGAGCACCACCTCGCCACAACTGGTGAGCATCAGCCGGCGGTAGTCGTCGCTGTGGTTGGTCAAGGTTATGCGCCGGACCTCGACGTCGTCGTCCGGCGAGACAGTGATCTCCATGTGCAAGGAGATGTCGTGATCCTGGCGCCGAAATTCGGCCTTGTGGGCGTAAAAGTGCACTTCCTGGCTTTCCGGCTGAGAGGCAGTTGGCTGGTAGCCCGCCGACCAGAGGGCGCCGCTATCTCTGTCCTGAACATAGATCCAGGTTCCCCAGTCGTCGAGGGTGGTGTCGGAGCGCCAGCGGGTGAGGGGCACCCCTCGCCAATCGCCGTAGCCGCCACCAGCGCTGGTGATGAGCAGGCCATAACGCCCGTTGGAGAGAAAATGCACCTGGGGCAGTGGGGCGTCAACGGGCACGTGCCAGGGTCCCAAGGTTGGGCGGGGCTGAATCGGGGGAAGGACACCGACTTCCGCTGGATGCGGGACCTCGACGGGGGCCTGCTGCGGCACTTGCTCCTGCAAGAGCAGTTCAGCGCTCTGCACGCGAGGGTCGGCGTGGAAGCGACGTATCATCGCCTCATCATGGAGATAATTGGTCAGCGCCAGCAGGATCATACCCTGGTGATGCACCATGTACGAGTGCACAATTGCGCTCTTCTGCCCCAGATGCAGCCGGGAATGGGTATAGTCAATCGCCTCGTAGAAGCCATAGTGCCCCAGCATCTGCCGTTCAATGAGATGGGCGATATTACGCATCACAGCCTGGGGGTACATCGGCAGAGCGAGCAGCGAGGCATAGGGTGTGATCACCAGATCCTCGTCCAGGTCGCGCTTGAATCCCAGCCCCGGCACACCGAATCCCCGGTACTGGTAGTTCATATTCGCATCAAAGCCATAGTAGCCCGCCTCCGAGATACCCCAGGGCACGTCCTTCTGGCGGGCGTAGGCGATCTGGTGAGCGATGGCCGCGCGGCAACTTTGCTCCAGGAGCGTCCCCTCGTAATGTCGCATCAACAGGGGAGGCATCAGATACTCAAACATGGTCCCACCCCAGGAGAGAAGTGCCCGCGTGCCGTTAACCCGGGTAATCGGGCGGCCCAGGTGCAGCCAGTGGCTCGGGGGGACGTCGCCCTTGGCAATGGCCAGCAGGCTGGCGATTCGCGCTTCGGAGGCCAGCAGATCGTAATGGTTGCTGTCCAGCGTTTCGGTCTCCACGTTGTAGCCGATGTGGAATACCTGGCGCTGCGAATCGAACAGGAAGTTAAATTTCATGGCCTGGAAATAGGCCTCCGCCTGCGCGCCCAGATCCTGGCAACTGGTCACCAAGTCCTCTGCAACCATTCCGGCAGAATCCAGTCCGTCGGCCAGGTTTTCACACCAAACACGGGCCTCTCGTGCTGCTTCGACTGGGCCAGCTTCGTCGTCCAACAAGTCGCGCAGTTGAGACAATCGTGCCTGCCCTGCTTGACAGACCTGGGCCACCTCGTCGAGCCGTGGCGTGGCGGGCAGGGTCTCCTGCAGCACTTCCCATGCCTCTCTGACGGCTGGCTCCGTCTCTGGTTGGGTAAACAGGGTCGGCGGCTGGCTCAGGGGTACCAGCCACGGAAGCAGCATGTCCAGTTCGGGCCGCAAGCTGCCCAGTTGGTAGCGCACCTGCTTCGACCAGATGCGCAGGTCGCGCAGGGTCGTGGTGTCCAGGGTGAGTGATTCGGACTCGACCAGAGCTATCAACAGCCGATCCAGTTCCTGGCGGCAGTCCTCGGCCAGCCAGGGCAGCAGGGACACCCAACCATGGGGATCATCCTGTACAGCCAGTAGCCGTTGGCGGATATGGGCCAGGTGAGCCTGCAACGACGCGACCGCCGTCTCAGAATTGGCCTCCCCTTCGACAGGCTCAGGACTCCGCTCTATACCGTCCACGATCTCAGCCAGGACGTCCACCGTATCGAGCAGGCCCTGGAAGCGCTGCCAGCGCAGGACAGGGGTACCAGGCACGGCCAGGCAGCCCTGCCTGAGCGCCACGAGACACCCCGCCAGGTTACCGCTATCCACAGTGGATACGTAGCGTGGAGGCAGAGGGTTCAGATTGCGCGTCTCGTACCAGTTCAAGAGATGGCCTCGATGCTGCTCCAGTTGGCCCATGGTATCAAGAGTGTAGCGCAGCCGCAGCGTCAGGTCCATCAGGCCGACGTAGCCCAGGTCGTAGGCGGCCAGGGTGGAGAGCAGCAGCAGTCCTATATTGGTGGGCGAGGTGCGGTGCGCAACGAGCCCACGTGGATCCTCCTGAAAATGGTCGGGGGGCAGCCAGTGGTCTTCTGGGCCGACAAACTGCTCAAAATAGAGCCAGGTGCGGCGAGCCAGGCGGCGCAACTGTCGGCGTTGATCGGCGGAAAGCGGGACCGGCTCGTGGACCAAGGGGCGGCTGATCCGATGAGCGATCTGAGGCGATACCAACCACAGGAGCAGCAGTGGCGCGGCAACGAGCATCGCCGCCGGGTTGATCAGTATCACCAGGCAGGCCAGCGCCAGGGTCAGAAGTGGTGCGGCACCCATCTGTTTCCAGAGTGTCCCTATTTTCGACTCCTTACCAAACAGGCGGAGGGTATGCGCGGCCGTGGTCCATTGCAACAATCGCTTGCGAGTGATGATCAGGCGGACCAAAGTGGCTCCGATAGCGTCTATCGTGATCAGAGTCGTGTAGGGAAGGAAGACCAGTGCCAGCAGCCAGCGGGTGACGCCCCGTACTAATTGCGTAGTCCCGGCTGAGGCTCTCCCCGTCAGTCTACGAGCCACATCGGTTATCACATCAGTGATCAACGGCACAGCGAGCGCTAGCGGCCCTGCCAGCGTCCACACCAACGCCGAACCGGGCAGCCACAGCCAGCCGGCGATCAGCAAGACCAGCAGCGCCGGCATCAACAGGCTGCGACGCAGATTGTCCAGGATCTTCCAGCGATCGAGTATTGAGAGGTCATTGGGCATCGTTCCGCCGTCCGCGCGGGGCACCCTGGGCAGCAGCCAGGGCAACAGTTGCCAGTCCCCGCGCACCCAACGGTGCAACCGGTCCGTGTAGGCGAGATAGTGGGCGGGATAGTCTTCAAACAGGATCACGTCGGTCACCAGGCCGGCGCGCCCGTGGATTCCTTCGAATAAATCGTGGCTGAGCAAGGCGTTGTCGGGCACACGCCCGGCCAGGCTGCGCTCGAAAGCGGCCACGTCGTAGATTCCCTTGCCGGCGTAGATTCCTTCACCAAACAGGTCCTGGTACACGTCGGATACTGCCCGGGTGTACAGATCCAGCCCGGTGTCCCCGGAGAAAACCTGTGCGAACAGTGACTGGCCAGCGCTGGTCGGCTTGATCTCCACCCGGGGTTGGAGCACAGTGTAGCCGGCGACCACGGCGCCGCTTTCGGGATCGAATTCAGCGCGGTTCAGCGGGTGAGCCAGAGCGGCGATGAGACGTCGCGCACTGTCCAGGGGCAGGACGGTATCTGCATCCAGAGTGATGACGTACTTGATCTCTCGCAGGACGTCGAGGTCCCCTATTTGCATACTGTAAGAGGTGTCCTGGCCTCCAAGTAGGCGATTGAACTCGACTAATTTGCCCCGCTTCCGCTCCCAGGCCATCCAGCAGTCCTCACCCGGGTTCCACTGGCGGTGGCGATGGAAGAGATAGAAGGGCCTGTAAGATCCCTGGCTGTACTTCCCGTTGAGGGCCTCGACACTGTGCCGGGCATGCTCAAGCAGGGCCTCGTCCTCCGGCATGAGTTGCTCTGGCGCATCGGCGAAATCGGTGAGCAGGGCGAAGTGCAGGTGTGGGTCGGCGTTGCCCAGGAAGTGAAGTTCCATTTGCCGCACCAGGAATTCGACGTCGCTTTCGCGGGACACCAGGCCGGGAATAACCACCATGGTGCGATAATCGGACGGGATGCCTTCTTGAAAGTCCAGCCGGGGCAGCACCCGGGGCGGCACGGTGTGGGTAACGAGCCAATTGACCAGGTGGACGGACACAGCCATAGCAGGCAACGAGACCAGCAATCCCGCTGCCGCCAATTGAACCAGAGTCCCGCCGGCAACAGAGGCGTAGCGCACCAGACCAAGCACGATGACCAGGGTAAGCAAGGCGATGCCGCCCAAATACACCAGAGTAGGATGGCCAAGCAGCCAGCGGCGCAGACGCACACCCCACGGGGCACGGTAGCCCAGTCGGGCCTCGAGTTGTGCGCGGCCCACATCCAGGAGGTAAAAACCGACGTGGGTGCTACGGGACGGACCCTCCTCTTCGGGTGGCGATTGGGCCTCTTTAGCTAGACGAATTGCCTCCTGGACGACTTCTTCTTCGTCCCGGCCCGTCGCCAGGGCCAGTTCCTCGATCACGCCGCGATAGCGGTCGCGCGTCTCAAAGTCCATGCGGGCGTAGATGTGCGCCGGGTCAGAGCGCAGAATCTCCTCCACCCGGCTGACGCTTTCAAAGAACGCCTTCCAATCCTGGACCGCCAGCGTGCGCAGGCTGAGGATACAATTGGCCACAATTGCCTCGTCGTCCAAATCTCCGTGCAAAGGCCCGGCAACAGCATCAGAAAGCTCCTCGCTTCCATCTGTCTGTAGTCCTGTGATGCTGGCGACTGCCCGAGTCAGGCACTCCAGGACTCCCAGGCGCAGCATGGTCGGCAGTGCCCACAGCTCGCCCGTCGTCAGCGGGGTGACACGTTGATAGGCCTGAACAAAGCGCGTCACGCGATCGAAGTCGAGCTGACCCTCGCAGTACCCAGTAATCTCCCGCACCAGGGCATAGATGCGAGGGTAGCCTTCCAGGGGGGATGTATCGAGCTTGGGCAACCGGCGATAGTAGCCTTCCGGCATATCCTCGCGGATTTGGCGCAACGCCTGTTGCACCAGGTAAAAGTTGTCCAGCATCCATTCGCCCGCGTAAGAGAGGGCAATCTCCGCCTCAGATGCCCCTGCAAAATACTGGTAGGCCTCGCGCAAAAGCGCCTCCTGCTCCCGAAGACGATCCAGAAGCGGGGGGCCGCGCCTGGGATGGCGAGAGACAGCGTGACTCTCAGCCAGTTGACGCGCCTGGCTCTCTAATTGATCCGGCCTCAATGCATTATGGGGTTGGGTCTCAGGCATCCGCTAATGTCCCTTGTGCTCTCTCGCGAACATCTCGGCCTTAGTGCGCTCCACTTCGTCTGGAGAAAGGTCCTGCACAATCAGCAGCGGGGTGGTGCCATAGGCGATGAAATTGACGACCGTGCTGCCATAAGGCCATTTGGTCCCGCCAGAGTAGCCGTGAGCGCTCAACATTACCAGGTCCGCACTTTCTTGGTCCACCAGGTCGTGCAGCGTTGCTGCAGCGTTGTCACTGACAAGCAAACGGGTCCGAACGTCTACAGACAGGCGGGACTTAAGCTGCTCCAGGTACCTGGTCGCTTCCAACTTGTTGAGCTCCGTGATCTGGTTCACTAGTTCGACTTCCTGCTGCGTGGGGGGCGCGCGACGGGGCATTTCCGGCCTGGATATCACGTTTACCAGCAGCAGTTCAGACTTATGGAAGCGGGCCAGGGTGGTAGCCGGCGGAAAGACGCACTCCGCCCGCTGCGAACAATCCAGCGGAACCAGCAGCCGCCGGTAGCCCAAACCTGTCAGGTCGCGGGCAGCAGGCTGATAGGCCCGCACAATCATCGTCGGCACATAGGCGCGCAGGATGATTTTCTGAACGACGCTGCTGACGTTCCAACCACTCAAGCCGCTCCGCCCGTGGCTGCTGAGAATGATCAGGTTGACGTCGTGGCCATGCGCGAACTCAATGATACGCTCCGCTGCCTGGCCCTCCACGAGTGTGTTGTCTGTCCGCAGGCCGGCTTCTCGCAAGCGGACGGTCAGCTCGTCCAGGTAGGCCTTCGCCTCAGCTCTGCCGAAGTGCCAGTCCAACGGGTCAACGGGCCGGGTTTGGTTGGTAGTAGAGGGCCGCACCAACACTCGCAGCAGTGTGACCTGGGACTCGAAGGCCCGGGCTACCGCCACGGAGTGAGGCAATACACACTCAGCGAGCGAAGATCCGTCCAGAGGAACGAGTATATGATTGAACATGGTTCTTTCTCCTTTCCCTAAGCCACTAGAAACAATTCGTCCTGGCGAGCCCTCAGGTCATCCAACTCCGCCTCACTAACCAGCCCAGCCTCGTGCCCGGCCTCAGCCAGAGCCACCCAGACCCGCCGCCACAGCCACCGTTTGTGCTCCTCCGACCACAGCCTTCGCATCTCCTGACTGCCGTAACGCCAGGTGAGGGGGGAAAGAAAAGTATCATGGCTGTAAGTTTCCTGCTTCATCGCTATCTTCCCTCCCCTTCGACAATGAGAGCTACAACAGCAATACTTGCACAACGACATCCAATAGATCCTGGGAAGCCCCTTCCTGATCCGGCCCACTTGTCAGCAGACCCACCAGCCGGCTTGCCTTATCCCATAGTGCCCTGAATCGGCCCCTGAGGGCTTCTCGCGATTTCCCCTGCACCGCTGCATAAAACGAGTCCGTGGGGCTGGGCCGCAGACCATCCACGTTGACCAGCCTGAGCAACGGCGCAAAGGGATAACCGTGACGCCTGAGGCCGGTGACCGCTTCCTCGGTGAAAGCCACGGGCAGTGCTTCTTCCGCGAACAGTTGGGGTTGCTGCCCCATGACCAGCTCTAACAACGCTGCCCGTAGTAGCGTCTGGCGCGCCTGCTCCTCCAGTGCCAGACGCTGCGCTCGCTGCCGGCCCGCGATCACCTGCGACTGTTGCTGTAATACTGTCTCGACCTCTCGCCGGAAGTCGGCGCGCGCTGCGGCCATGGCTTCTTCTGACCAACGAGCCTCTGGCTCCCTGACATACAGCACCTCAAGGTCTGCCAAGCGCTCGATCCGTTGCGGATGGCCCCTGGCGTCGAGGGTATAGTAGGCGCAGAGGAGCAGATGGCCTTCCACCGAGCAACGCAGTACACGCCCATCAGAGACCGGGGCCGGCTCGTCCACAGCCTCCAACAGTGCCGTCAGTAACTCGCTCCCGTACGTCAGCAACCGCAAGGTGTTGGGGTGGGCGTCAAACAGAGCTGCGTCGAAGGTCGCGGCTATTTCGCCCTCGTCGGTGGTTTCGGTACTCCTTCGGCTACTCAACCCAAGCCGCAACCAATAGGCCCGCTTGAATTCAGGATGTGGCTGGAAACGAGCCGCCAGAGGGGACGCCTGCGTGAGCAGCCGCTCCAGATCGCTCAGAGTGACGGGTGAAGCGGATTCCAGCAACGGTTCGTCAGCGACCAGATACTGGTCCAGCTCGAGACCCCCGGCCTGCTGGGCGTCTGACTCCTGCCGCAGCCGGTCCAATTCCCTCGTCAACACCTGCTCGCGTTCAGCCCCTGGCGTCATGGCCACCGTCTGAATGGCCTGCCCCATCCGGGCCAAGATTGGTTGTAGCTCGCCAACGACATCCTCGAACCAACCGATCCGATCCTCCAGCGCCCGGTAGATTTTGGCTTCTACGGTGTCCTCGTAGAAATAGTGGCGGATCCAGACCCTCTCGTGCACCTGGCCGATGCGGTCAATACGGCCGATCCGCTGCTCGACCCGCATGGGGTTCCAGGGCATGTCGTAGTTGATCAACACACCACAGGTCTGCAGGTTCAATCCCTCACTGGCCGCCGCGGTGCCAAGCAGAATCTTGATCGCTTCGCCCTTTCGGAAGGCGTTTTTGATATTCTCTTTCGTCGTCGGCACCCAGGCAATGCCGTTCCAGACCTCGCCACCCCGTCCGCTGTAGCAGGCCACCTGGCCCCCGTAGACTTGTCGCAATTGCCCGCGCAGGAAGTCCATGGTGTCAGTGTACTGGGTGAAAATGAGTACCGTCTCCCGCTGCTTGAAGATCTCGTCCAGATCGGCCAGCAATTGCTCCACTTTGGAATCGTTACCGCTGAGTCGGCTGAGTTCAACCAAGAAATCTTCGACGTACTCAATCTCATCCCGAAAGCGGGAGCGTTCTTCCTCATCCAGCAATTCGGTGACATCAATGCGCAGGTCTTCCTGCTCCAGGTCATCATCATCCAGACCCATGACACCGCCCCGCAGGAACTCCAGGCGGCGCTCCAGGCTGCGGCGCACGGCGTAGAAGCTGCTGGTCAGTCGGCGGCGGTAGACGGTCATGACGAACCCCAGTCCCTTGCGCTCCGACTCGTACTTTCGATAGAACTGGGTGATGTACTCCTCAATGCGGTGATAGAGATCCTGCTCCTCGGCGCGCATCGGGATCCAGACCGGCCTGGGATCGCGATGGGGCACGGTGGCCTTAAGAATGCCCCGCCTGACGTACTCCCGGAGCAAGCGGCGGGTGCTGCGGAAAAGGTACCGGCGCAGCGGCGTGTGCCGACGAGCCATCTCCACCGCCAGGGCACGAGCCTGGGGCGACAGGTGCTTGGGCCTGGCTCTGCGCTCATGAGTTGAGACCAGCATCTTGAGCTGCTGCCAATCTACCAGACCTAATTCGGCCTCAGCCTGGCGGGTGAAAGCCGGATCGAGTTCGCCGCCCGTATCCAGGAAGTCGCGCACCATGCCGAAGACGAAATCCCAATCCGCATCATCGAAAGGCCGGCGCAGTTCTTGGAAGAAGCGCAGGAAGTTGCCATCGTCAGCGCCCCAGCGACCGCCCAGACCAAGTACCCGCAACAGGTCCCACACCTCCACGGGATTGATCTGCATGGGCGTGGCAGTCATCAAGAGCAAGCCCTGGGTGCGATCCTTCAATCCAGGCTGCCCATCCCGCCCCATCAGTAGCTCCAGCAGGCGGTTAGGCCGGTAGCGCAGAACCTGGAAGTCCTTGCGCCGGGCGTGGTGCGCCTCGTCCACGATGACCAGATCCCACGGGCGGGCCGCCAACAGATCCGGCTGGCGCTCGCGCCGTTTGGCCAGTTGGCTGGAGGCGATGAAGACGTCCTCGGCGTCCCAGGGGTTGGGAACATCCGGCGTATGCTCCTGGCCGAACACATCGCGGAAGGTGTGACCGTCGAAGAAAGGGACGTTGAGGGCGAACTTCTCGTAGAGCTCCTCCTGCCACTGGCGGCAGACGGATTTGGGGGCCAGGATCAGGCAACGGCGGACGTGACCCGACAGGATGAGCTGGCGCAGCACCAGCCCAGCCTCAATGGTCTTGCCCAGGCCGACCTCGTCGCAGAGCAAGAACCGCTCCGGGAAGCGAGTGACGATGGTATCGGCGATGCGGGCCTGGTGGGGCCAGGGGGTCACAGCGCTGGTGGCCGCGCCCAGCCACCGGGCGTTGAGAAGGTAGGGAGCGTCACGCAAGAACTGGAAGAGGACGCGCTCGCGCTGCACTTCGGGGACGTAAACGGCTGGGACTTCGATCACCCTGGGCCTGGGCGCGCGCTCCAGCGGATCGCGGGTGGGAGCCGCGGATGGGCGATAGCGGAGCAACTGCTGCCGCGCCGCCTCGGGCACGTCCAGCGCGATCCAGTCCGGCTCCTGGCCGTTCCACAGGTACTCGAAGTGATAGCGCACCTGGGCCAGATAGGGACCGGTTATGTCCCAGGAGCGAAAGACCATGAACCGCTCGTAGTTGTGCTTCCAGGCCGTGGCCGATTCATTCACGCTGCCGCTAAAAGCGATTTGGTCGCCGTAGCGGTCGGTGAAGAGACCCTCTTTGGGGTGGTAGTAGTCCTGGGCCTGGGATGCAGGGAGGGGGCGGCCGTCTGGCCCTTTGGGGAGCACGACCCGTATCTGGAGCCTGCCCGCGGCGACCATCCAGGCCAGCACCTCCAGGCGGCGGCGCATGACCTCTTCCTCAGGCTCGCTGAGGGCCGCGATCAGCCGCTCAGCCACCACGTCGCTCAACGCTTGTCCCCGCTCAATGGCGCCGACATCGGCCTCGCTCAGTTGGGCGCCGACCAGCAGGCGCATGGCGCCGCCCTGGGCAATGAGCCGGGCCACGCCGGCGGCAGCCACCGCCAACGCCGAACTGCTGAAAAAGCCAGCCGTGCGGTCGTAGCGCAGGCTGCACGACAGGGCCGGGATGTAGAACTCGTGCAGCCGGTCATCGGCCGGGCCGTAAGAAAGTTGGAAAGGATGGGCACGCAATCTTGTTATGTGCATTTTAGATTTCCAGTTCATCTAGTAACGACTTACTGCGCGGGAATCAATCTCATGCGCGTCAAGTCATCGGTGTTGTTGGTTGGCCTGTGCCCAAATATGACATCGAATTTCGAGGATTCACCGAATTCACGAAATTCGATGTCATATCCAAGCGTGCTAGGGATTGCTTCGGCGCAAACGGCGCGCCTCGCAATGACACCTGGTAAGTCGCTACTACATCAGCTATTACACAAACTTCAGTTGCTCTACCCGCTCCGGTGATTCCTCTTCCGCTGGCGCCTCCAAATCCTCAAAGAAGGCCAGGCGCAGCCGGTCCAGCACCTCCGCCTCGGGGCGGACGAACTTGCCCTTGATCTGGGTGCGGGGGATGGCGTTGAGCAGGGCCTGCAGGCAGGCTTTGAAAGTCCCGTCGGTCAGCAGGGCGGTGCGCTTCAGGAAGGCCTCGCAGGCCAGGGGGCCGTCTTCACGGTAGATGAGCATGGTTGCGTGGGCGGCATCCAGGAGGGTGTCAAAGATGATGGCCTCGGGGTCGGCCAGGCCCTTGCGGCGGCGGTTCTTGGGCTGTTGCAGCACGACGAAGCTGCCCTTCTTGCTGATGACGCGCTTGCGCCGCACCAGGTCCGCTTCGATGTCCAGGCCCAGGATCATGGCCAGCTTGCGGGCCTCGTCGGCGGGGAACTGTTCGGCTTTGAAGGCATCCCAGGCCATCAGGTACCAGTCGGTGACGGGGTCGAACTGGATCTCGCGGCCCAGCAGCAGCCCCCGCTTGCGCAGGGCGATGACCTCCTCGCGGGCCAGGTCGAGGGCGGTTTCGGGGCGCAGGGGTTTGGGCTGGCCCGTCTTCTCATCCACCTCGCTGGTCAGCACCGGCCAGCGCTCGGAGATGACGGACAGGACGGGGCCGAAGGTGCTGATGTACAGGTCCACGCCGCTGACGCCCTGTTCGGCGAACTCGGCCGCCTTCTCCCGCGCCACCTGCCGCACCCGACCCTTTATATCATCCCACCAAACGGGCCCAAAGACTTCCGAAGTCTGGGAGACTTCGGAAGTCTGGCCCGCCCTTTTGCGGCAAACGAGCAATATAGTGCTGGCGGCGGCGTTCTTCCTGGCCTGGTGCAGGGAGTGCTCGGACTCGGTGTGGACGGGCCAGGAGGCTTTGATGGTGAAGCCGGCGCCGATGAGGGCGGTAGCCAGGGTGTCCCAGGCTTCCACCTGCTTGTGGGTGAACATGACCGTCAGCACGCCATCGTTGCGCAGCACGCGGCCCATCTCGCGGAAGCAGGCCGCCATCTTGCGTTCGTAGTCCCGCTTGGCCTGGGCCTTTTTCTCACGGCCCAGGCTGGCGAAGCGGGCGGGGTTAGCCACCGCCTCGTCATCCTTGTTGGTCAGTTGGTCACGGAAGAATTCGGGGTAGAGGTGGCCCACGCTGCGTTTGAGCCATACGTAGAAGAAATCGCTGAGCTCAGCGTACATGACGTTGTCGTAGTAGGGCGGATCCACGCAGATGAGGTGGACGGAGCCGCTCTCGACCTGGCTCAGGTCTGTGGCGGAGCCTTGCCAGACTAGCAGGCGTTCGACAGGTGATCCACCCTCACCGCCCCACAGAGGGAGTTGAGCTGAACGGGTCAGGTCAGCCATGCCCTGGTACGCGTCCTTTACCTGGTCAAGACCCCAAGGCAGAAGGTTGTGGGCCGCGTCGAACTCGCCAAATGTCCACTTGAAACTGAAGTCATGCCTATCAAAGACACTCCTCATCACACTACGAGGCGCGTGCCAGCTTGCGAGGAGCGAGTTGTAGTTGATGCACTTGTTGATCACCATCGCCAAATACGTCTCCACTGCCGCCGCCCGCTCCTCGTCCATCTCCCGCCGCATCTCCACGCCCACCTCCTGCAACGTTTCCAGGAAGGTGACCAGGGAGAGGAGTTGGCGGGGGGAGAAGAAGTCGGCCCAGGTGGGCATGCCGTAGCGCAATGGACGGGGGTCGTTGCCGCCGGGGAACGGCTCTCGCGGCACCAGCCCGGCTGCCTCCCAGTGGGGCAGGTTCTCGACCAGGGCGCTTTCGGCGCGGCGGACAGCGGCCAGGTCTTCCTCTGTTGGGGGACGGAAGTCGAAACCACCCCGACGTTTCACCGCCACCGCGTACAGCATCTGACCCATGCGACCGGCCTGGGCCTCCCGCTTGATGTAGTCGCCGTCAATGGCTTCGCCCGTCCAGGGAGAGCGGCCCACCCCTCGCTTGACTGTGCCCTCGTCAGGGTCGAAGTCAACGGCATTGCCGCGCACGATTTCGAAACGGGGCTCATCCCAGGCGGGATCGGTCAGGAGGCGCACGGCCACCGGCGTTTTCTTTTTGCTCAGCCACCAGTTGGGGGAGAGGGGCACCGGCTTGCCGGTCGTGGGGCAGGCCACGGTGCGCGCCCAGAGGTAGGCGAAGATGCTCTCGCCGGGCTGACGAGGGAAGAAGTCGGCCAGTCGCTCTTCCACTCGTTTGGCCCAAGCATCGCCCCACCTGCGGATGTCGTCGGCCAGGGTCGGGCCGAAGCGGGCCGGGTAGTCCAGGGTCGCTTTGAGGATGACTGAGGCGACCGGATTCAGTTCGCCGGCCAGCACGGTGAAGCCGTAGCGCAACGCCTCGAAGGGAATGGAGCCACCGCCGGCCATGGGGTCCATGACCGTGATTTCGCGCGTGCCCCAGGTATGCTCCAGCAGGTCGAGCATCGTCTCCAGGTCTTCCTGGGAGGGGTTGACGGTGAAGGCACGGGGTGCACCGCCGTAGGGATGCTCCTTGAGTCGGATGCCTCGCTGCTTGGCCCACCGGATCAGTTTGCGGCCAGCTACCGGATCGCCCAGAATGCCCAGCAGGCGGGTGAACCAGGCCTGGTACGCTTCCGCCGTGGGGAACTTCTGGCGCAGGTGCGCAGGCCAGTCTTCGGACCATTGAGGCAGCAAGCCAGCCAGGATCGCGGCGCGGCTCACCGTCAGCGGGCGCCGCGCCCACCAGACGTGCAAGAAGTACAGCGGCGGCAACGCGCTGCTGGCGCCACGCTCGCGCTGGCTCTCTGCGCCAATGGCCTCGAAGGGGAGCCAGGATTCGATGAGGGTGGGGGGAGGGTTGGTCATCGCGTGCTCCTTGGAGTCTGCCATTTAACGCTCCACCCCTGGCTTGGGTTTGACCCACACAGTCGGCGGGAGTGGTTGCCAGAGCGGGGGGTCCACACCTTCGGGGAACCAGCCGGCCATCGTCAGTTGGATGGTGTAGTGGCTTTTGAAGTCGTGGGTCTGGGCCATCATCTCGGCAAAGGGTTTGGGCTGCTTCATGTTCTCCCGCCAGGCTTTGCGCTCCACCGTGCCGATAATCAGGTAGTCATTGCCGACGACCGAAGGATCGCGCTGGGCAAACAGCGTGGCTAACAAGGTCTCAATCTCGTCCTGGTGCGCGATCAGTTGGTCACAGTCGGGGCAGTAGCGGCAGGTGTAGTTGAGAACAATCAGGTGCATCGGGTCAACATGGATGAGCAGGGGCAACTTGCGCTGCCTCGTCTTTCGCTCGCAGTTGGGGCATTTGGAAAAGCGAACATCGGGATAGGGATTGAGGGCAAAGTTGTACTGCGGTTCCAGTCGGCCGAAACGGGGTTTCTGCTTGTTGGCCATAGTCTTAACCTCCTATACCTGTTACTCCCCTGCCAATAAGATCCGTAGCGCCCGCTGGGCGTTGGCGGCGCTCGCCTCAGCAGTACATTTACTAAACCAGTAGTACGCCTCCTCAGACGGCATGGCCCACAAGCCGCTGGAGATGGCCTCGACGCGGTCCATGCGGGTCAACGGTTTGACGGCCAGGAAGAGCAGGCCCAGGCGCAGGCCGGTCTCTTCGTCCAGTTGGAACGGCTGACGACGGTTGCGAGACAAGTCGGTCACTTTGTAGCCGCTCTTGCGCAGCGCCTCCAGCACATGGTCGGCCACAGCCCGCAGCGAATCGCCAGCCAGCTCCACCAGTCGCTGGTTCCTGGGAACCTCACGATTGGCCGCCACGGGCCACTGATACAGCGCCAAACCGTATTCGCCATCATCACGGGGCACCACCCGCAACTCGAAGGGTTTTTCAGGGTCGTAGGCCGGCGCATCGCGCGGCACGGTATAGGCCACTTTGGGCGGCGGTGGCGCCTTCCCAGTTACCACTTCATCGGGCACGTTGAACAGACTCATGCGGCCGCGCAGGGTGATCGGCTGGGTCAGGCGTTGGGGATCCTCCAGCCGCCAGCCGAACGTCGGGCCGGGGAAGTCGCGCAGTGACAAGTGCTGATCGCGCAAAGCCTCCCATGCTGCGTCGTCCAACGCCAAAATGCCCACCAGTTCCACCGTGCCGACCAGCGCACCGCGCACTACCCTGGCCGGATCCAGGCCGTAGGCCACACAGGCCTCCTCTCGAACCGTCTGGCTCGCATGGATGGCGATGCGGCCCCGATAATGCGTTTGCCAGGTACGCAGCTCGATAGTTTTGCGCCCCTGAACAATGAGCTCAGCCCAGGGTTGGCGGATACTGAGTGCTTTCATGCTCGGCCTCCCTGTCTAGTGGGGTAGGTTTTCGCTTTCATAGGCTACTTTTGCTCTCCCTCATACTATCTATTGGATGATCTACTCGTGTTCGTGCTCTCCGAACACTCTCTGTGCAGCCAAGACATACGAATAGGGGTTCTCGCGGAGGCGCTCTTGTCTATCTAGGCGAAAAGTAACGAGGTTTACAGTGATGGAGAAACCTACGGCAGCAAAGAGGGCCACAGGCACCGCAAGAGGCCCGAGCGTAGATGCCAACACCTCAGCAGGAAGAAAGGCCAAAGGTGCGCTAAAAGCAGCCGTCTTCAGAGAGCTCATAAGGCTCCTGATGCCGGCTGCCCTGAGCGAGGCCAAGAGGTCATTGATTGCAGGCTCTAGATCGTTTATATACACATCGTGCGCCTGTTGTTGGAATGTTTGTAGAGAGGGGAGCTCTTCGTCCAACTGACTGGCTAGCGTGCCGATTGCCTGCCGGAAACGTGCCAGTTCGTCGCGATGATCTCTGCGAAACTTGAGTATCTTCTCGACCGACGTATCAGGCCTGACGTTCACGGCTTGCAGAGCTAGGTGAGCTAACACTGCTTCGCCCATTCGCCCAGCGTCAGGAATCTCTGGTTGTCTTGCTTCACCCCGGCGAACCTGGTTGGCAAGTGGCTCAAAGCGTTGTTCATCTGCCAATAGTGCCAGACCTCGATTCTGTGCCAGATTAGCGGCCAGGATCGTCATATAGCAATTTGCTGCATCACGGTTGACTTCCAACCACTCGCCCATTTCTTGAGCTAGCCCTGCCGCGAGAAGGTTGTCTCGCAGCTCTGAACTCATCTTCTCGGGATGTAAGAGAGCACGTTCACGACTCTCTCGCACACGCCACCGCTCCTTAGCCACTATGACCCCAGGTGGCAGAAGAATTGCTCTGCCTTCTAGCATCTGAGAGTACGTCACGAACTCCCGAGATGCCTGATGCACTTCGACCATGGCGGGCTCTACCCTGAGAGGTAGAAGCACTCCTTCGTCTTGAAATGCCCTGGCCTCAATTGACTGGTAAGGAGTCTCAATGCTATGGGGGACGATGGTGGAAATCTGATTCCAATAGAGAGCAGCGCTCTTTAGCCAAGCCTGGTCTCGGATGTCGATCCAGGGATAATGCAGAGCATGGGTGAAACTCATCAGCTATCTCCTTATCTCTTCGCTTTCAGCCGGTTCCGCATCCACCACCATCCGCCCAAATCCCAGCGTGGCGAACACTTCGTGGATGGTCTGGAACTGGTCTGAGTCCACAGCCAGGCCATCGGGAAAATCGGCCCGCAGCGTAGTTCTGACCAACAGCTTACTGGCCTCCTGGCCGAAAGGATCCGTCACCTGCTTCAGCCGCTTGTACCGATTCCAATCGCCATTGAAGCTCAGGCTCAGTGACTCGCCCTCGCCGAACTCGGCGTTGAAGGATTGCTCGACGCGGAATTGCCCCTTGCCCAACTGGGGGATGGCCAGCCCCATGGCACGGGCCTCCGTGGCCCCCTCTTTGCCCGTGCCCTCAATGCGCACAAAGAGGCGGCTCAGGCTGGTCACACCCTGGTCATAGCACTGATCGAGGATACCCTGAAAAGCCTGAGCCGGTGCGCCCTCGGCGTGGAGTCGAATCGTCGGAACCACATCAACGACCTCTTTGCCGCAGATGCATTGGCTTTGGGGCCGCTGGCAGACTTCACACGTCGCCTCAGGGCCAACGATCTCTTCCCGTTCTCCTTTGATGCGCAGGCCCAGCCGCTTCGCTTCCTCAGGGGTGTACAGGATGGCGTCCTCGCTGATCTGCACCATGGGGGCGGGGGATTTCGACCCGTAGCCGACCTGCACCTCCGTGTCGTAGTAGAGCCACACGCCCTGACTGATGCCATTGCGGACGGTCTTCTTGAGTTGGTTTACGTCGAGCAGGATGCGCAACCCCATGCGGCGGGCAAAGGCACGGCGCAGGTCTTCGGTGGAGATCGTCACCTGGCCCGCGTCCCAGGCTTTGGCCTTGACGAAAGCGGCCGGCAGGGTGGGGTCGTCGGCCGTCAGAGCTTTCTGCAACTGCTTCAGCACCCGCAGCACCACGTTACTCTGATCCCGACTGACTTCACCCTGATCCTGAGGCGGCAGGGTCTCTCGGGCCAGGTTGCTGTGTTTCTGGGGGGCGTCGGCACTGGGATAGTAAAGGTACTTGTAGGCTTTGGTGATGGCCACTCGCACCTCCAGTTCGGCGGCCTCGCCCATCTTCTTGAGCTTCTTGCGCTGCTCCTCGTGGAACTCGGACAGCCGCTCGGCGTCGCCGGTGATGCGCCCGATGGCCAGATACCGCTGCGCCACCCGCACCACGTTGTCCACCCGATCCTCGTCGGCCACCAGGAACAGCACGTTGTTTCTGAACCGCCGGTAGCCCTCCAGCGACCCGGCGTGGTCGAAGATCTTGCGCACCAGGTCGGGTGGGGCCGCTGCTCCGACGTTGCTGGTGGCGGCGTCGTAGTGGATGACCACCAGCTTGGGCTTGTCGGCGTCGTCGTCCACGTCGCCAGCTTCGCTGGGGAAATAGACCGGCTTGAAATAGCTCGTCTTCCACACCCGGCGGATGCGGCCGTCCAGTTCGGCCTTGGCCCTGGTGCGTCCCACCAGCCCCATCTCGTCGGTGATGATCTTGTTGAGCGACGGCTCGGTCTTGAAGCGGTAGCGGCGCCCATCCCAGTCGAAGAACCAGCCGATGTCGTACAGTCGCTCGGCAGCTCTGGTCACCATAGTCGGGTCGTCGCCCGGCTGGAGCACGGCCAGGGCCAGGTCGGCCGGGTCCACCCCGGTGGCAATGCCCTGAGTCAGACTGTGCAGAAAGGCAGTGGTGGCGGTGCGGCGGGCGTAGGGCGGTTTGCCAGCCTCCAGCCAGGGGGCGTCAATCATCTGAGCATGAGCTGGCAAGCCTGCCTTGGGACTGACAATGTCGGCCTCGATCACCTGCTTGAAGGCCGGCCGCTCCAGGCGACTGGTCAGGTCACCAGCGATGTCCTCCACCGCCAGGTCGAGGTGATGGGGATGGATTAGCCAGGCGTCACGCGGGCGCGTCTCCCACAGGCGGCGGACGACCCTGGCCAGCAACCGCAGCGCGCCACGAGTCTTCTGGAAGTTGGGGATGGTCGAGGTCTTGCGGTTGAGGGTAGTCAGTAGCTCGGGATGGAAGGGGTAATCGTTGACCATTTCCTGGGCGTACTCGGCCCTGGCCGCCCGAGAGGGGAGATCGGCGCCCTGATCCAGGGCCTTCTTGAAGTAGGCAGCGTAGGCGGCAGCCGTGGTCTGGCCGGCAGCGCGGACGATGCGTCGGAACAGGCGGTGGGTGACGATGGCCGAAATCTCCGTCTCGCCCGTGGGGGTGATGACACGCTCCTGGCGGGCCGAGACGCGCCTGGCTTCGGCCAATGCCTGGTGCAGCTCCTCAGTCTCCTTGCCGAAAGCATCCCGAGGATCGGCCAGGGTGTAGACCACCACCACCCGCTCCCTGCTGGCCGCGAACTCGAAGAGGGACATGAGGAAGGCCACCGTCTGCTCGGCCAGGTCCGACTTGCCGGTGGGGGTAGGAACCGCCTTGGCCGCCCGCAGGTGGCGGGCTATCTCGTCCAGCATGATCAGCGTGGGCTGGTCGCCGATCAACTCCTCCCACAGTCCGGTGCCTGGGGCGACCTTGTCTCGCTCACTTCGTTCCACCAGGCCAGGGTGCTGATCGTCGGTCAACTGAGCCACGATCTCGCCCCAGAGAGTGTAAGTCCTGAACCCGTTGTGAGCCAGTCCCGTCGAGGGCTCCAGGTCCGAGCCAACGATGCCCACCACCTTGATAGAGCCTGGAGTTGGGATGAGCGCCGCGTCCACCAGCGAGGCGTCAGGCTGGTATCCCCGGGCTGTGTGGTACAGTGCGATCAGGTTGTGGGTCTTGCCGCCGCCAAAGGACGTCTCCAGGCGGATGATGGCGTTGCTGGCCGGTTTGAGGCCGGTCAGCCGACCCAGCGCCTCGTCCAGCAGCAGCTTGAGGCCCTCAGTGGGATACGTGTTGTCGAAGAAGACAGCAGGGTGCTGGTAGACCGGATCGGCTTTTCCGATGATCACGTCTCTCAGCCGGGCAGCAAATATCTCCTCTCGTAGCTCGCCTTTCAGAACCTCGGATCGCGGTTCACAACTTTCGAAGATTGTCTTCATGGGACCCCCTCGTCACTATACCTACCATTCCGTTCTTCCTACCCGTGCTTTCCACGGACGCACTGCACCAGCACTGGTAAGTATACCAGATTTCGGCTCGTTTGGCAACAGCAAAAAGGCCACCTGCGAAGTTGGCACAAGTGGCTTTTTCTCTTTCATCCCACAAACCCAAAGAGCCGCCCAGCTTCCACCAGGCGGCTCCTCTGCCCTGTCTCCGCTGTCGGAAGCCCTGCAAGGCAAGGGCTTGTGACTGGCGCAGATGGACGAAAGATAGTATAATTACCTGCGGAGGGAAGAAATGAAACGTTCTAAAAACAGAGGACAGCGAATCATACTCTGGGTACTGAGCCTGCTGATGATCTTAAGCATGCTCTTGGGCCTGATCCTGACAGCGATACCCCAACCGAAGCAGCCCACACCCACTCCGCTCCCGAGGATAACGCTGATCCCGATGCCCACCCTGACCCCCACGGTGACGCCTACCGGCTCATAGAAGACAACCACCCATTAGCGTCAACTGAAGGAGACGGCTTCAGACCTCGGAGGTTTCCAGGGGCGATTTGGTCAGCAAACCAAGCGGATAATCAAGGTGACTTCGCTAGCAAAGACATCGACGGAAACCTCCGAGGTCTTAGCAGAAGGAAGAGAGCCTACCTTGATCTAACCATGACGAGCACCAAGATCCCAAGCACTATGAGGCCCAAGGCTATCCACGGTACGCCCCCCACCGACCCGATCAGCTCACCGAGGCCATCCGTCAGCGACAGGCCAAGCGCACTCCAAGACCTAAAACCACCAGTCCTATCAGCACGCTCGCCATCACCGCGAATCGGGCAGAGGAAGAACCGTATCGTGTGCGATAGGCATCAACACCAGGCGGCATAAGAGCGTCTCTGGTACGAGCCCTACGCGACCGCTTGAAACGTACCCTTCTATTATCAAACTTCTCTAGCATCACCCAACCGGCTCGGGCTTCCTCTTCGATCAACTTCTTCAGAACCTCTGGCTTGCGGAAGGCGCCGGACTCAGATCGGACGATCTTGAACTCCCAGTCATTGTTCAGGTCGTCCTGCGTGTATCTGGCCATGTCTTCCTCCTCAGCCCATTAAGGTGCAACGCACTTCATAAAGTGCGTTGCACCTGGATGATTGACTCTTTCATCAGCCCCTCACGCCAGGCGTAGACCGCCGCCTGGGTGCGGTCGGAGAGGTGCAGCTTCCCCAGCAGGTTGCTGACGTGGGCCTTGACCGTGCGCTCGGTGATGACCAGCTCGGCGGCGATCTCAGCGTTGGTGAGGCCCTGGGCGATGAGACGGAGCACCTCCATTTCGCGCGCCGTGAGACCGGCGGCCGGGTCTCGGCCCCGCGCGGGCGCGGTGACCTCGTCCATCAGCCGCTGGGCGATGCGAGGGTGCAAGCTGGCCTCACCCCGACTGGCAGCGTGAATGGCGTCCAGTACCGTCTCGCCGTCGGCGTCCTTGAGCAGGTACGAGAGGGCGCCGGCCTTGATGGCCGAGAAGATCAGCTCGTCCTGGGCGAAGCTGGTCAGCACCACCACCTGGGTGTGGGGACTGATCTGGCGGATGTGACGAGTGGCCTGCACGCCCCCTTGATCCACAGACTCCGTCCCCGGCTGCAAGGGCAGCACCAGGTCCATCAGCACCACGTCGGGCATGTGCTCGGCCACCCCCTCCACAGCGCTCTGGGCGTCGCCGGCCTCGCCCACGATGGCGATTTCCGGGTGCGCACTCAGGTAGAAGCGCAGCCCCTTGCGCACCACGTCGTGGTCATCCACCACGAAGACGGTGATCCGTTCGGTGTTGGAGTCAGTCTGTGACATCGGCCTACTCTGGCCCCTATTTCTCAGACACCGTGACCGGCAGGCTTCCCAGCAAGAGGGTCGGGCTGATGCCTTTCTCGGTGATGACGATCTTGGCGTTGTCGCGCAACGCCGTCTCGGTCATCTCCATCTGCTTCAACACCTGGGCGTTACCCCGGAAGTACTGTTCGGCGGCCTCGTTGACTAACTTGATCGCCTGTGCCTTACCCTCGGCCACTTTGATCGCCGCCTCCCGCTCTCCCTCGGCGCGCTGGATGATGGCCAGTTTCTGCTGCTCGGCGGCCTCGAACTCGCCGGTGGCCAGCAGTCGCATGGCCCGCCGCTCCTGCTCGGCCGTCTTCTGCTTGTGCATGGCGCGTTTGATGTCGTCGGGCGGGTCAATGAGCATGATCTCGATCTTGCTCACCTTCAGCCCCCATTCCTCGGCGAAAGCATTCAGAACGGCCTCCAGGTTCTGGGCGATCCTTTCGCGCGCCACCAGGCTCTCGTCCAGCGTCAGATCGCCGAACTCCTGGCGCAGGTTGGTCATCGCCAGTTGGATCACCGCCCGTTTCCAGTTGTCAATGTTGTAAAACGTGCGCTTGATGGATTCCTCGTCGGAAGCAGGGCGCACCCACATGACACCGTCCACCATGATCTCGACGTTGTCTTTGGTGATGACCGCCTGGGGGGGGATGTCCATGGTGTGCTCGCGGATATCGCGGACGCGGACGAGGTGGACGGCTGGGATCTGAAACCCCAGCCCGGGCACGACAAACCCGGAGTACTTGCCCAGCATTTCCTGGATGCCCCGTTCGTAGGGCTTCAGGGTGTAAAGTGGACCTCTAATGATTCTCATGGCTCTCTCCTTTCTTGTCTTGTGAATATAGGTCTTGGCTCTCATCCATAACGCGCACAACCGCCATCACCAGCGGGCGGGCGCGGCGGTGAAGCTCCACATACTCCGCGCGACGCATCGCAAATGTTAGCGCCATTGGGCTCCTGGGATGCTAATCCGTCTCCAGCGCTTGCCGAATGGCCCGCACTTCAGCCAGAATCGCGCTCAAGGCATCAGCCGAAGCCACAGACGGTGCGCCCTCCGCTTCGGCAGCCGTGGGGGCCATACCTCCCCGGAAACGCCGCAGCTCCGTGACCACGAGCTCATAAATCTCCTGAACGTTAGGCAACCCCACCAGCCTCTCCTCAGCGCCGGTCTGACCGCTCATGCCGGCCGTCTGGATGTTCAGCGTACCCAGGCCCAGCCAACGATCCAGGATGTCCCGCTTGACCGTCAGGTTAGTCACCGTGCGATAGGGCACGTGCTTGACCGATTTGGTCAAGATACCCACATGCACGATCACCTCGTCGTCCTGAATCTCGTAGCTCAGGCTGCGATAGTAGGGGCCGGTCAGGAGCATGGCCGGCACCCACCACACGGCGTCAACGACGGCAGTGACGATGACGACGATCCTGAAACCACTTGCGCCTATCTCCCGGTCAAAGCTCATGAGCCAACCGAGCAGAATGCCGCCAGTCAGGATCAACAAAGCCACGATGGTGATGTTCAGGCGTAACTTACTCAGATATTTGGAACTGGGTTTGAAAGTTTTGGTTTGCATTTCCTGCCTCCCTTCTCTTTTGTCTACATTGTACCACAGTTTGCGCTGTTTGTCATCGGGCTTGCGGATGAAATTCATCTTGTACTTGAGTACAGTGCTGAGACAATGTCATTAAGATAAGAACTTCGCACAAGACCCCAGGGGTTTCCGCCACGTTTTTGACTGCCAAAATACCATTGAAAGCCAGGATTCTTGTGCCGAAAACACGTCTGACTAAAACCCCTGGGGTCTGGCCCACGCTAACTTAATGACATTGAGTGCTGAGAGGGTCTCTGGGCCACGCCGGCCTGAAGAGCCGGTGCTACGCATGTTCACGACTTCTAATAGTCTCAGTAGATCCAATTTTGCTCGGCCTGGATCGCCAGATCGTTCGACTGAGGCTCACGAACGTCCAGGCCAAAGGCGGGGATTTAGCAATCCCCTCAGAGCAATTTTGGATCTACTGAGTCTCCCCCTTCGGTGTCACTGGCTTGACCGTGCCCCAATATGACACTATGACATCGAATTTCGAGGATTCACCGAATTTGGCGTCGTGAATTCGATGAATCCCTTGAATTCGTTGTCATATCTGCAAAACAGCCATTTCACTGCGGCGCAGATCCTACTCAACCAGCCCCAAGCGGCGCGCGGCGGCCACCAGGCCAAAGGCGCCGGTCATCATCATGTCGCCGTGGGGCACGGCCATGTAGTAACCCAGACCTGCAGCCATCCCGCGATTGGGCCCCGTTGCCGCCACAAATCGGAAGCTCCCATCGCCAGAGTAATCGGGATGGACACAGGCCCCATGACCATTATCGTCATACACCTCGTCGTTGGTCAGGGTCCCTTCCCGCAGAGAATCAACGTAAGCGGCCAACTTATCAGGGTTCATGAGCACGGTGTGGTGCTCAAAGAGCCCCCAAACCCTCTCGCTTCTGAGCAAAAACCCTATCGTGTGCTGATTGCCTACGTTGACGACGATGAGTCCATCCTCTTGATGGACAGCTACGTTCTCATCGCCAAGCGCGCCCCAGATCGCCGCCGAGCCAGTATCCATCAGCATCGCGCCGGGCACGTCGGTCTGAACGGCCCTCATCCTGGTGAGATGAGGGGGCGCCTCCAGATAGGCCAACTCCACGATGTCCCCCCCGTGCTCCACGAAGCGCTCCCATTGCTGGAAGCGAAAGCGACGCTGGCTGCCCTCCAAAGTTTCGCCGTGATCCTGCACCGCGATGGCATAGCGCTGAGGCAGCTCCACGTCGAAGAGCGCCAGGGCGCCACTCAGAGCAGCGAGGTCAATATCGCCCATGCGAATGGTCAGGACCTCGGACGGAGCTTCGTCCACGATCTGAACGCCCAGGGCCTCCACCTCACGAGGGTTGTCACGAATGGTCTTGGCCGCCAGAGGCGTGGCATAGACCGCCAGCCCCGCCCTCAGGTGCTTCTTGAGAGCACTAACGCAAGGCCCGCCGCCCATCAGGTTGCCATTCAAGAAAACGTCCTCCCCGCGAGCAGTAGCTTGCCGAACCCTACCCGCCACGATAGTCGTCTGCGAAGGGAGAACCATCTTGACGCAGTTCTCTAAGGTTTTGTCACTTTCATACAACAGAATGTCTTGAGTTCCGGCCCCGGCATCAATGGCCAGGACTCGCTTCGATTCAGACATAGACCATCCTCCAGATTTGTGGAGTGCGGACGCAAGTCCACCTCAAGCACTGATACTACCACAGTTTCCACCCTCTGTCAAAGGGACATTTGCCAAAATCCCCAACTGGCGTTACAATTGGGGTAGTGAGTCAACAGGTTGATGAGGAACGAGTCAACGAGGAAAAGTGGAGGTGATCATGATTAACGTGACGTGCTTCAAGTGCGGTTGGAAGTTCACCATTGATGAGGAAGCCATTGCCGAAAGTCTTGCGGAGGCTGAGACCCCTCCCCCCCGTCACTACGTAGTGGAGTGTCCCCGCTGTCGTAAGGCCAACAAGGTGTCGCTGAAGAGGGGCAGGAGGAGGCGAGGCCAGGTCGCTAAAAAAGAGTAGGGAATTCGGCGCTGGAGACAATGCTGCAAGCCTTGCGCAAGGAACGCGAGCGGCTTGACAGCCAAGATTAGCGCGTTTCTCGACACTAGCGCTCTGTTTGCTGGCATCTGGTCAATCAAAGGAAGAAGCCGAAACCGGAAAGGAGGAGTCTCGTGCAAAAGTGGGAATATTGTCACGTGACGAGATATATTAACAAGAAGAACAAGTGGGTGCTTGGGTACAAAGGCAAGGAATACAAGACTGACCAGCTCCATGATATTATGGATGAGCTTGGCGAAGAAGGCTGGGAACTTGTAGCTACAATGCCAGTCACTAGTACTAACGTACAAGGTTGGGCTTATACCGCGGAACGTGTCCTGTATTTCAAGCGGCCTAAACCCTGACCAGAAAGGAGGGCGCATAGGAAAAAATAATCCCAATCGAGGGACTGAAACGGGCCCGGTCAGATGGTCTGATGGTCCTCGGTCAAGTGGCCTCTCGATTCTCCGACCACCCGGCCAGTTGACAAGAATCTATCCTTCCGCTATACTGTCTATCAGCAAGGCAGATCGCCAGAAGGTGCGTCACGGAGGATCAAAGATGTCACCGATCTTGAAACTCAATAACGACGACGAAGAAAAAGAATTGGAGTTTGAGCTGGCCTACCAGCGCACGTTGACCACCCAACAACGGTTCGAGCTTATGTTCCGTAAGTCACGCGAAATGGCGGAG
>SDBU01001381.1_pt1 | contig 34930 bp, 27 predicted proteins | sample 2277071 | NCBI WGS metagenome assembly SDBU01 (sample SAMN10397929, study PRJNA504765) | marine sediment metagenome | isolation source: marine sediment core GS08_GC12, 126 cmbsf | place: Arctic Ocean: Gakkel Ridge, Loki's castle | collected 2008 | reverse complement strand
GATACAAAATGCTCAATAAGCCTGTGTTGTTTCGAATTACTTAAACGACTCTTGCGCATGCGGCCATCCTAGATTAATTCAGTTATCTAGGACAGCCCCCCAAAAAATAATGAGTCATCAGTAAGGGGAAATAAAAAATGGGCGCTATTACAGGCACCCATCTCCTAAGTGTCTGGTGTCCCCTCCAGTAAGATATTCGGCACTTTTTTGTAATATTAACATTCACGTTAATGAATGTAAATGTTTCCACGATACCCGAAATCCACAATTGATCCAGGGCGTCCCCAGTGGATTTCGGGTATGGTAACCCCTCGAAACAAGGTTTTTTCTTCCCCGGAATCGAAAAAACAGAATCAATCGCGATTCTGGGGTATTTTTTGAAGCTTTCACAAAAAAATGGGGGCCCAATAGAGGACCCCCATAATACGGCTGACAAAGATCTATTTACCAGTATCTAATCATGGATCGCTTTGGATTTTGATGCTGCCCATTTCTGATCCCGGGACTTGTGGCAGCTCAGGCACGCGAAATCAAGGGATATGGCGTCTTTGGCGAACTTGCCGTCATCGGTGAACATGCTATAGCCGGCGGCGGCGTTAATGCGCCAGATGTGTGTGCGTACGTCCCCTATAGCGGGATCGAACTTCACAGCGGACTTGGTCGCCCTTGGCATGTGACACTCAACACAGTCGATCTTGGTCTTGGCGTGAATATTACTGGCATAACTATTCGCCGCATCATCATGACAGTCAGAACAGGCTACTTTGATCGCCGCCTTGCTCGTCTTGTGCGGATCGTGGCAATCAGCACACTCGATCTGGTCCTTGTGGGGAGAGGCCAGCCATTCGTTGTACTGCTCATGGTGCCTTATAAAACCACCCTTTGCAGGGATCGTGTCCTTATCTCCACGGATGTGACACTGTCCGCATAAGGAGCTCTTGGTATCCACTGTGAGCTTGGCCTTCTTGGGCTTCTTGACATGGTCTGATGCCGGTCCGTGGCAGGCCTCACACTGGATACCGGGCAGAGCCCAGGTGCCCTTCAGGCCTTCAAGACCATCCTGATTGCCTTCCTTCTTGAATCCGGTAGTGTGACACGCACCGCAGGTATATGGCTTCTTCTCGCCGGGATGGTAATTGACCCAGAAACCGGTTTCCAGATTGTACTGGGTCGGCGCCGGTGAACCGTCCTTTGCGGTTGTGACGATGTATCCCTTCTTGTCAATATAACGGGACTTCTTCATCGCCCCACCGATAACATAAGATATATCGTCCCAGTCCCATCCTTTGGGAAGGGGTAGTTTCCAGGTTCTGGCATTCTCAACGGGTTGAAGCTTGTATGGATGGCCCGAAGCCCTGAAATCGTTGTAATTATCAGCGTGACATTTCTTGCAAGCCTCCGAGCCGACATAATCCGCCGCCATTACCGGTAAAGCCACCATCAGTAATACAGCACAAATCGTTCCAAAAATTACAACCTTCCTCATGTCCACCCCTTTCTCCTGGTTAAGCTCAGGATATCTGTCAGCTTAACATCCACAAAAACAGTAAACCCAGCTTAGTCTGTTCCTCCAGGCAAATCAATCCGCCTGTTTTAAAGTTCCAACTCCTGTCTGAAAGGATGTTTTTGAAATCTTTATTTGGCGGTTCAATATCGGAGTAGCTAGCAGGACAAATCCAGATAAGAAAAGTTTACATGATAATGCTTATTTGTGAAGTAAATTTCACCTGTATTAATATTGGCAGGGTCGAAAAAGTCCATCCATGGCTTTTTACTCCGCGGAAAGCGAAAAATGTCATTTACACTTTCCTCACAAATCAATAACTTGCAGTGCAAGTTATTGATTTGGGCGCCCCTCAATGGGCACGTTGATGACCTCGTAAAAAGTCTCTCCGAACTATTTTACGTTACGAGTCCATCAATATTATTCCATGCTCAAACAGTCAAACTTTTAACGATGAAATCCAGACATTCAGTTACCTTCCTGCCGTGGTTTGTCAAACGATAGTACCTTTCACCGTCCTGTTCAACGAAATTGGCTTCCTTCAGTACCCTCAGATGAAAGTTCATCTTGGTATGGTCCTTGATCTCCAGTTTCCTGGCTATATCCATAAACCGGTTTGTTTTATCTTTGGCCAGGAGAATGAGGATTCTGCGGCGGATAACATTAGACAGGCTGGCAAAAGTGTCATCCATGTCCAGAAAAGTCTTGCAAGAAACAAATCTGGCTTCTTCCAGGTTTCTTCGTACGGCAGTCAGCAGCTCATCTATTTTGAATGGCTTGGTAAGGTAATCATCAGCACCCTTTTTCATGGACTCCACAGCATTATCCACGGTGGAGAACGCCGTGATCACAACGATCCTGGCATTAGGGCACTTTTGTCTTGCAAGAGGAATAGCATCCAGGCCGCCCATTCCCGGCATAATGAGGTCCAGGATGACAAGATCGAAGTCCTTACTATCCAGTACTTCCAGGGCATTTTCAGCATTATCGGAGGACTGGACCTCGTATCCGGCATCGGAAAGGATCTCCACAATGTTATCCCTCAACTCCCTGTCATCGTCTACAACGAGGATCCTAGATATCACTTTTGTCTCCCGCTGGTAAAGTTAGCGCCACAGTAGTGCCCTCACCCTGTTTACTTCTGATCTCAATGGTACCGCCATGAGTTTCCATGATACCGAAACAAATTGAAAGCCCCAGCCCGGTACCTTCTCCAACTTTCTTTGTCGTGAAGAAAGGATCGAGGACTCGATCGAGATCTTCCGGCCTGATGCCGACTCCTCTATCCGATATCTTAATAACAACCTCGTCACCGTCTTTCCAGTTTTTTATATCAATTTCCCCGCCATCAGGCATGGCCTCCATGGCATTTATCAGAACGTTCAACATGACTTCCTCCAGCTTCCACGGTATAGCCTTTACCCGTGAGTTTTCGGTTAAATCTATGTTGAACTGATAGTTTTTCTTCGTCGGACCAAGAAGCCCAATAGTGTTTTTAATAATACCTCCAATACCCACCGATTCGAACTCCAGTTGTCTGTCGCTGGAAAAGGATAGAAGATCTTTAGCTATCTTCGAGGCCAGGTAAAGATTCCTCTCGATGGCTCTGAATCTTTCTTCCATTTTATCCCGATCTTTTCCATCTCTAACTTCTTTTTCAAGCATCTCAACATTTATCGATACATTTGAGAGCGGGTTGTTTATTCCGTGGGCTACACCGGCCGCCAGTTTCCCCAGTGAGCTGAGCTTTTCGGACTTCGTGAAACGGTGCAGCCGCTCTTCGATAACCAGTTTTCTTTCGATATCAAAGATGCGTAACGCGTTCATGATGAAGTGCAGGATCAGAATTGCCGATATTCCTCTCATCAGCTCTACAGGAGCCCCCAGCAGGGGGATAATCGTTCCGGAAGGAATTGTGCCCGTTAATATTCCATAAAGGATCAGTGAAACGCCCGCGCCAAAAAAATTCACCGCCCCTCTATTGCTGATGATTCTGACAGTTTTTGAATAGAAGACAAAGCCCAGTCCAGAGAAGAGAGCCCCCGGAAATCCAATGAGATTTCTGCTTCGCATATCAGCATATGCGAAGTAGTCTGGTTGAGCCGCTCCCCATGGCGAGATGATCAAAATGATGCAGGAAAGAACAAGGATCAGGGAAAGGAAAAGCAGATAGTACCGCAGTCGGGGGAAAACATAGCGAAGTACGCTTATTCCAAACAGGATCAGGAATACGAAGGAGATAAACATGACGCCCACGTTGCCTGCGATGATTGGTGAAAGCAGGTGCTCCGAAAAGGGTTCCGGATGAAATTTAAGGTAGAGCTCCAGCAATTCATGGACACCGTAGAAATAGCCAAAAAGCGCTATGAGCCACAAATATCGACCTATTTCCAGATTACTGACACCTGTGTCTCTGGAGGTTATGGATACCCCAATGGCAAAGTAAGCGCCGCTGTAGAAGAGATATAGCAGATAGACAAAAAAATCACCCATTATGATCAGACAATATACATGAGTTTGGGATCAGTTCCCACTCCCTAACATGGACTTCCTCTGCTGCTCTTAATGAGCTCCAGCATGAAATATTGATGGACTCGCAAAAAGTCCATCAACTGGGCGAGGGCGGTTCAGCCCGGCCTGGAGTGGGGGTGTAGATGCGTAACGAAGTATCTAGGTGTCGAGGTATCGAGGTTTAATCCCCTCCCCTGGCGGCCTTTCGACAGGCTCAAGGTCCTGAGCGAGGCCGAAGGAGAGGGGAACATAAGGGGAGGAGAAAATATAAATCATTGCGCTTGTCACGCCTGCCACGCCAAAGGCGTGGTAGGACGTTGGACATTGGACATTAGACAATGCCCATAGGTGTGACCGCCATACGTAAAATGGCTCGGAGCTATTTTTTACGAGGGAATCAATTTGGAACTGTCCTGGCTTGATCAGGCGGATTTTTTCCAGACACCGATCCTTTTTATCAGGTTCCGCAGGCCTCTGGTATCCGGTTCTGTTCTGTCAAAAGGCAGCGCTTCAACCGGTGGGTGCCAGTTACAAGCCATTTGCGGCCTGGGGTAGCGGTCGTAATGACCGACAGCGATCTCATAGGAGATACCGTCTTCGACGTTTGTTACTGCTTCCCTGTGAAATATGGCCTGTCGCAAATTGTAAATGTTGTTCCTCAGATTAACCATTTTTTCACCTCTTATTTTTGATAGGGTCGTAAAAAGTCCATTCATGGCTTTTTACCCATCGGAATGTGAAAAGTGTCATTTTCACTTTCCTCACGGGATGTTGTTAGGATCGCAAAAAGTCCATGAGTGGCTTTCTGCTCCTCGGGAAGAGAAAAACGTCGTTTTCCCTTCCCTCATGAATCCATAACTATATTTTAGAGTTATGGATTCGGGCGCAGTTATGGATTCGGGCGCCCACACTCGGGCGCGATGATAATTTGCAAGTTGTCGATTTGGGCGCCCCTTAATGAGCGCGTTGATTTGGTTTATTTTCAAACGATCCCACGATCGCCTCTTTTTCCACCAGATAAGTTAGCAACAAGCATGCCGTACTGAACGAGAATCCGGAAAACCTGAATAAAGCCCGGAGCAACACTCAATGACCAGTAATTACACTTGCTAACCTGTCTGCCGAACGACCAGCTATGTGACTGTATTTAAAGGGATTTATTTTCACTGTGGCCGTGGGAACTGGAACTGAAATCCTTAAAAGTATGAATTGAGCTTCTTAATTAGTGGTTTTTATCGATCCTGACGGGATACATAAACCAACCTGTGGTGCACAAACTGTGTCGTTATTGCAACACCTGAAAGCATTATGGTGCAATCTTGCTGCAGCTCCTGGTACGAATCAGGAAATCTTTATTCGGTCAGAACCCATGTACACTTTGCTTAACAAAACGCACTACGCACAACGCCCTTCGCACTGCTTTACACACTTCGACTTCGTACTTCGACCACGCACCCACCCGAAGGGTGCAGGGGTCAGAGCACTTTGAATACACTTCAAATTTATTGGTGGCCTGTGTTTACGTGCCGCTTGTACAAGTGTTCTCTTTCACATTTACTGTCTATCTATAGGATGTGTGTTATATAGAAATACATTGGGGTTCATGTTGTAAGTAATTTCACATTTTACGAGGTTGTCAAATTTGAGCATGTGAAAATACAATTTTGTGAAGTTTACTTCACAAATAAGTACTATCCCGCAAACTTATATTATCTAGATTTGTCCTGTCTGTTACCCAGATAATGACGACTGGAAATTTCAAACACCGCAATTCCAGACCGGAGGGCAGCAACTCGAAAGGGAGGGTTGGATGAACGGGAGAGGAGCATTACGCGCTTTACTTATCAGTTTCACCTGCTTCTTACTATTCCAGTTATCGTTTCAGAACTCAGCGTTAGCCGACTCGGCTTACCGTGTATCGGGTGAAACCAGAACGGTACTCGAGTCATATGATGGCCCCACGGGCAATGCCGCGCTTCCTGTGTACCAATATATCCTCCTGAGGATGAATAAAGGCACAGGAAACAATAGCGAGAAAGTGCGATTATATGGTCGCCTGGCAGGAGACATCAACGGTGAAGTGGATGCCGACAGCAGGATTTACTACGCCTACTATGAGAAAAAGGGATTCTGGCGCGACACGGATATAAGATTGGGAAGACAGTGGATAAATTCCGTAGCAGGCTCACCGATACTGGATGGTTTCCAGGTATCAAAGCGCAAGGCTGGAAGTATTAAATTCTCATTATTCGGTGGTGGATTTGTCACCCTGGAAGATGACGATTCCAATGATTATGTATGGGGTTTTTCTGTTGGTGAACAGGTTCTGGAAAACACCGACCTGTCGCTGAGCTACATGCAGAAGAGGGCTGGAGGCGACCTGGCCAGGGAGTATCTGGGGTTATCTGGTGTGACGAGGGTTGCCAGGAAAGGCTCCGCGTACGCTGAGGCACAGTATGATATGCTTTCAGAGATTTTCGGTTACTATCTCGCGGGAATAAGGTTGTCTCCTAATTCCAGATGGACGGTTAAAGCCGAATACTCGGGTTCAAATCCCGTTTTCGATTCCACATCCATTTATTCCGTGTTCTCAGTTGATGAATACAGGGAGTTATCCCTGAGCGCGGACTACCGCTTGGACAGAAATTGGACGATCTTCAGTAATTACAGAAAAGAGTATTATACGTCTTTTGAGGACGCGGACGTGATTGAAGCTGGATTTGATCTCTTCCGGCCGGCCGGTGTGGGGGGTTACCTTGTTGCCGTGCTCCGTAATGGAGACGAGGATCTAAGCGGCATTAAGGGTAATGTGCGAATTTCAAAATTCCATGGTATAAGACTTGATCTCGGTGCGGAGATCGATGTCTACAACAGAACCGACGATGATCTGGACGATACAACCGCGAAACGATTCTGGGCCGCAGGAGAGAGAAAAATCGCTGAAGATCTTGATTTAAGTGTAAAGGTAGAGAGAGTGGAAAGTATGCGCTATGACTACTATAACCGCGGGCGTGTCAGCCTCCGCTACGTATTCTAACGGGAGATAGCATGAGACTCCAAATAGCCTTTATCGCTTTGTTGCTCCTTATTTTGCCTTTATCTTCAAATGTTGGTGCGGAAGATAGTGATCGCGTATTCGAACATCAAGTTCACCTGGAGGAGAACGAACCGGAATGCGCAACATGTCATCTTTCCACTGATCTGGACGTCGTTCCCTCCCTTGAGCGCTGTCAGGATTGCCATGAGTCCGAGTTCATCGATGGGATCGAAATCCCCGGACGCACCACCCACGACAGCTTCTGGTACAGGGATCATAAATCCTCTGCCAGGGAAGAAAACAGCAATTGTACATCATGCCACAATGAACCTGAATGTCTCGATTGTCATAAAGCCGGGTTCGCTGACGAGCAGGGGATGATAAACGTGCACCGCAGTGATTTCAGAGTAACACACCCGATTATGGCAAGAGAGGACAGCCGAAGCTGTAATGTATGTCACGAGGAGCAGCGGTTCTGCAATAGCTGCCACGAGGATTTTTCTCGGGATGATCTTGCCTTCGCTTCGCACAGGAGAGGTTTCAGTGACCTGTCCGCCGGATTGGTAACTCATGAAACTTTTTCAACGTCGGATTGCCAGACATGCCACCCTAATTCCGTACTGCCAAGTCATATTTGGACCAGTGATCATGCCAGGGAGGCAAGGAGAAGTCTTCCTACATGTCGCTCCTGCCATCCCCAGGCGGAAGTGTGCTTGACTTGCCACAGCGCGCGCGAGGGTCTAATGGTCAATCCGCATCCCGAAAACTGGAACGATATCAAGGACATTCTAACTGGGGCAGGCGGTGGCAGTACTTGCCGTCGCTGTCATTAAAAAGGAGGCCTGTTAATGTCTCGAAATTTCAAGATCAAAATCGTATTTAGTCTAAGTCTGCTGCTGATCCTTGCCCTTGCGGCCGGGTGCGGCACCGCGCTTAAAGAGAGTGGAGGAGACCAGACAGGCATCGGAGATGGGATAGCCGCTACGGCGGAATTCGTCGGTCTGGACAACTGCTATACCTGCCACAACCAGACAAAATTCAACCAGTGGGCCAAGAGCCGCCATGCCAACTTCGACCTGGACGGTGGAACCCGTGTGGACTTTGTCACCATGAAGACTGCTGTTGGTGGAACCGATGTGGACATCTCTGAGATCGCCGGAGAACCCCACATAACCTCATATTACACAACGGGCTGTGCTCCGTGCCACATGGGCCCGGACAGCGGTGGAATCGTACTGGACATTAATTACGGGGAAGACGTTTTCACGGATCCCAATATCGGTATCCAGAACCGCTTTATAATCAGTTGCGAGGCCTGCCATGGTGGCGGCAGTTTCCACTATGGTGTCGGTGCCCTGCCATATCCCCAGCCGGCATTCGATCAGTGTACGACATGCCACGCTGAAGTGGCCCACGACCACCATGGCGTGGACGGATACCGCTACTGGAAAAACGCTGCCGGGGACAATGTCGGGAGCAGCAGTAACGCAGCAACCGCCTCCACGGTGACCGGCTTGGAGGTCTGGACGCTACCTCTTGTTTCGGCTTGGACAGGGACCTACGCCGGACCTTACTATTTCGAAGGTGACCGCACGATCAACGACACGCACTACAATGAGATCTGGATAACCAATGAGGACGATAAGGTAACCATATTAGCGGTCTCAACAGCCAAGCTGGGGTATGTGGACACCTCTCTCAGTTCGCCCAACAGCGGTATGGTAAATTCAACCTCCGATGAATCGTGCACGGCGAGCTGTCACGATGCGCACGTATTTGACCTGACTAAGAACCGCCAGTGGGCTGCCGGAGCCCATCGACCCATTCCCGAAGGTCCCATGACGGGGACCACGCCTAGCGCTCCGGCAAACTGGGGTGCGATCGATCACAATTTCAGCTCCAGTTGCCTGCGCTGCCATTCTTCCGAGGGTTTCGCCGAGATGGTTCCCGCCTACGGCAGTGTTACTGAGACAGATACCGGTACCGGCAGGTATATTACCTGCAACGCGTGTCACGACGGTACCAACTATCCATCATCGGCCAACAAGAGACTTCGCGTTACGGACGAGGACGTACCATTGTACAATTATGACGGTTCGGCTGAGCTCCTAACTCCTGACGCGGGCAACAGCGCGGTCTGTATTTACTGCCACCAGGGACGTTCAGACGGAACTCAGGTCGCCGCTGACATTTCCGCCTACACCGCCTCGCCCACAGGCAGCGCCCTAAGGTTCCGCAATATGCACTATGTGCCTTCCGCTGCTATGATCTACGCAGAGAAGGGATACGAGTACGCCGGAACCTATGGAACGTTCGCCGGACAGCACAGCGCTCACATCGATACCGCCGGCAACTGTGTGGGCTGCCACATGGATGAAGTAGACCCGGTTTCCGAGACGCTCGGCGGGCACACCTTCCATGTCGCCAATGCCACCAGTGAAAACACCGACTACTGCGACACCTGTCATACGGGCATATCCAGTTTCGATACCCTTACGGCTGATGGAGACTGGGACGGTGACAGCTCAACAGAATCGGCAAAGGATGAGATTGCCGGTTTGCTTACTACACTCCTGACGGCTATCGAGGCTGCCGATTTATATCCGGTCGACGGGACCACCGACATCTACCATCAGTCCGGATATCCATACTTCGGCAAGAATTCCGGACAGCTCTGGGGTCCGGAGACCGCGGCGGCGGCCTTTAACTGGCAGTATGTATACAAGGACACCGGCGCGTATGCCCACAATGAGGAGTACGCCGCCCAGCTCCTGAGGGATTCTTATCAGGACCTGACTGGATCCGCTCTGGGCGGTACAAGGCCATAGGGGTCGAACAAGAATAGAAATTAATTACATCATCAAGAAACGTATGAAGGCGCCCTTAAAGGCGCCTTCATACGTTTTTCGTCCTGAGAGGATTGGGGTCAGAGCACTATACTGAACACTCTACTAAAATATACACGTTGGTCATTGGACGTTGGTCGCACCAAACCCCCTCCTCCCTCTTCCCTTCTCCCTGTTTTAAATAAGGGTACAGGACTCTCCTTGATTTTCCAGAACTTAACCTATAGTGTTTCTGCCAAGGTGCCGTAAGTTGTACGGCACCAGGGGTATGACAATCTCCACGGGTTTTCCAAATGTTCCCGAGTTTTGAGCTAGTAAACTCCTACATCGCCCTCGTAGCGGTCCTGGTGAACCTCACCCTGGCCGCATGGGTCGTCCTGCGCTCAACACGCAACCTTATCTATACAACATTCATGTTCACCTGCTTCTCCGTAGCATTCTGGAACTTTGCCGATTTCATGATATATGCCACAGGCCACGGCCTGTGGCTCCCAGCGGGTACTATTCATCCAAGCGCATGGAAGTATTACGGCACCACAGGGTCGGCAATGGCGGTGGGTTTCCTGTTCCACTTCATGTGTTCCCTGGTGAGAGGCGCCCGCAGAAGGTACGAATGGATCTTGCTGGCGTATGTTGCCTCTGCTTTCTTCGCAGTTACCTCCCCCATGGCCATCTACTATGAACCGGTACGAAACTTTGTTGACGGAACCGCCTGGAACGTCTTTTTTGCCATTACCCTGGTTCCATTTATCATAGGGGGCCTGATAATGCTGATTGTCTCCATGACGCGTGCCCAGTCAGCAGATGAGAAGAGTCGATGGTTTTTTACAATAATTGCCATCGTGATCACTTTTGCAGGTGGTATGACCGACCTGGTCCAGAAGCTTCAATTTCCTGTACCACCCCTGGGACACATAGGTTCGGTACTAGGTCCCAGCATCCTCGCCATAGGCATTGTCAAGCACAGGCGTGTATTTGATGTCCTCACCAGGACCAGGGTGAAACTCGGAGCAATGAGTGAGATGGCCGCCGGGATCGCGCACGAGATCCGAAACCCCCTCACTGCCATCAGGGGCGCTGTAAAACTCCAGGCCGATGAACTCGCAGAGGGCAGTTGGGATGAGGCAAAGAGATACCAGGGCATTATAGCTGACGAGATAAGGAGGCTGGACGATATACTGGGTAGCTTTCAGGATTTCACCCGTCAGATAAAACTGACCAGGGAGATCCGTTCAATTAACGAGGTGGTGGAAAGAACCATTGCCATGGCCGTAATGGAAGGGTTGAACATTCAGATAACACCCGACCTGGGAAGCGGGATCCCGGAATGTGAAATTGATCCGTCGCTCCTGCGTCAGGTCTTTATCAATCTTGTCCTGAATGCTTCAGATGCCTGTGAAGACGGCGGCGAACTTCAAATCTCAACTGCCTGGGAAGATCCGCGGGTGGTGATCAGCTTCCAGGATAACGGCCCGGGAATACCAGTGGAACTGCATAACCGGATTTTCGAGCCATTTTTTACAACCAAAACAGAGGGAATAGGCGTAGGCCTGCCGATCTGCAGAAGGATCATCGATGCTCATGATGGAAGGATCAAAATTGTAAGGGAGACCAGCAAGGGGGCTCATTTCAAGATCTATCTCCCCGGCCCCAATTAGTTAAAAGGTTGAATCGACTGGAATATTGATCAGTTCAAGGAGGGTTCCATGGATGCAGTACATGAAAATAGTCACCTGATCCTGGTAGTGGATGATGATCCGAACATCTGCGCTGTCCTTCAGGGGCTTCTGGTCCGGAAGGGATTCTCATGTATAACAGCTTCCGACGTTGACCAGGCCGAGCGGATCATAGAAAAAGAAAACCTTGCCAGTGTCATCACCGATCTCAAGATGCCGGGCCGTAGCGGAATGGACCTGATCGACATTTGCCGACGGGAAAAACCGGGTATGCCGGTGATCATGATCACAGCCCACGGGGATGTGGACACTGCTGTTCAGGCTATGAGGGCTGGTGCCTACGATTTCATTACGAAACCTCTGGATGAAACAGAGCTTCTCAACGTGGTCAGAAAGGCCTTAGGAGAGGCAGAGGCTAACAGGGATCTGGTATCAACTTTCTTCGAGGACTCTGAAGAACCCTTCCCTGGATTTGTGGGCGCGTCACCTGCTTTTGCCGACATTATCAATACAATCAAAAAAATCGGGCCCACCGATTCCTCGGTGCTTATCACCGGCGAAACGGGTGTGGGTAAGGAGCTTGTAGCAAGGGCCCTTCATTTGACAAGCAAACGAGCAAAAAAACCGTTCATTAAGGTCAATTGTGCGGCTATCCCAGAGACCCTTGTAGAAAGCGAATTGTTCGGACACGAAAAGGGAGCCTTTACGGGAGCGGTCGTGAGTAAACCGGGGCGTTTTGAGCTTGCCGACGGCGGCACACTCTTTCTGGACGAGATCGGTGAAGTGCCCGTGCACGTACAGGTCAAGCTTTTGACAGCCTTGCAGGACCACTCCTTCGAAAGGGTGGGCGGGATCAGCACGTTGAATGTGGACCTGCGGGTCGTTGCGGCAACGAACCGTGACCTTGCGGCCGACATCGAAGAGGGCAGATTCCGGTCGGACCTTTATTACAGGCTCAATGTAGTTCCCATCCATGTCCCACCTCTCCGGAGCCGGATCGAGGACATGGATCTTCAGATAAACTATTTCCTGGAAAAGTTTGGCGAAAAGCACGGCAGACCCAATGTTTCCCTGGCCCCCGAAGTCATGGCCGCATTCGCCGCATACCAGTGGCCAGGTAACGTCCGCGAACTGGAAAATATCGTGGAGAGAATGATCCTTCTTTCCGAGGGGGATGTCCTTGGTCCCGAACTCCTGCCGGCAGAGATCGGACAGACAGAACAGGTGACTTCTGACAGCGGTTCACTGACCGATACTGTCGATGGCCTTGCAGCGGCAACAGAAAAACAGATGATAATGAACGCCCTGGAAAAAACCGGTAACAACAGGACCAAAGCCGCTGAACTGCTAGGTGTCAGCCGCAGGACCTTACAGAACAAGATCAAGAAATACGAATTGAAATAAGTTGTTTGTTGATAGTCAGAAAGAATGGGGTCAGAGCGCGTTGATCGGGAACGACCGTGTCCAATGACCAACGTCCAAAGTCCAACGTGGTTTGATAATTTTCTAATTTCTAATGCTCCAATTTCCAATTTCGATCTTACTAACAACTAATAACCAACAACTACTAAAAGATGGTGGATCATGAAAAAGACGCTCAGTTGTTTACCTGTTTTAGTTGCAATCCTTTTATTTCTCCCTGCCGCTGGAAATGCGAAAGCCCCTATGCGGATGATCGACCAGTATATTGATGTGTACTCCGGACAGGCCAATTATCAGGACAAGGAGGTAACGGCAACCATACCCGCTTTCTTCTTCGTAGCGGAGGAGACAGCTTCCAGAACTGTCTCTTTTTCAAATTCCAACGTATTTGGGGGAAGGTGGGGTTGCTGGTTCAGGGATTATCCACGATACGGCCTTGCCGTGGACCTGTCCTTCCTTGATATCAGCGGACAGGATGTTGAAATCAGCGCCATGCCGTTATCGCTAATGATGTTTTACAGACATCCATGGCTGACCAGCGAGGAATACACCAACGGCAGGATACAGCCTTATATAGGTCTTGGTTTATCATTAATCTCAGCCAATATCTCGGCAGACTTCACGCCGGACATTTCCAGAAAAGTTGATGGTAGTGCCAGCGGTACAGGCATTGACTTCAGAGCCGGAATCAGATTGCACGTGAGCAAGAAGTTTGGGATTTTCGCTGAACTGCGACATCTGGACGGTAGCATAAGAATCGTTGATGAACCTTTAGTGTTTTTTGAAGACGAGGCAAGTACAAGTATAAGCTCTCGGCAGATCCTGGTTGGGATTTCAGTAAAGCTGTGAAGATGAGAGTGATGGGGTCAGGTCCTGCCTTCTTACCTTTTTAAGATTTTGCAGGCATTTTTGGAAAAGGTAAGAAGGCAGGACCTGACCCCAGTTTCCAATGTTCTACCCCCACACGCCGATACTCCGTTACGTGTCAACCACCCCCTCCTTCCTCTTCCCTTCTATCTGCTTCATAACAACTGCGAATTCAGATTCGCACCTGAATATCAAATTCGCGCATTACCCTTCCCATAATTAAATCCATATCCAGGCCTATTTTTACAATAAATCTACAAATACAAGCACTTACAGCGTATTTTTTCATCAGGGGAAACTGGCAGCCTTCTTGCGATACAGGAAACAAGCCGTTTCAAGTCCAGGAGGAAAGTCTCTCAATTGGTGAGAGGTGTGAATTCCTCCAACTCGTGAGTGGACTTGGGAAAAAGCCCCAACCTGCGATGAGGGACAGCATGCTCGAATCGCAGGAGAGGGGAAACGTTTAGCCTGTTAAGGAGGTGTAAAATGGGTAAAAGAGTTTTTGATTCAGTTGCAATTGTACTGGTTGTGACTGCAATGGCGGTAGCGGCAGTTGGATGTGCTACTCCACCTCAGAAGATAGCTGCTACTTATGTGTCGCCTATGCAGTTTCAGAATTTGGAGTGCGATCAGGTCATTGCAGAAATGGAGCGGGTAAACAGAAGGTGTGGCGAACTATATATGAGCCTCAAAAAGACCGCTGATACAGATAAAAAGCAAATGGGAGTGGGGATGATCCTGTTCTGGCCCGCTCTGTTTGCCCTCGAGGGCGGTGATGGACCCGAGGCTACAGAGTACGCAAGGCTCAAGGGTGAGCGTGAGGCACTGGAAAAAGCCGGGATCCAGAAAAAGTGTGATACCAGTCTTTTTCCTCCTCGAATTGAGAAGAGCCTGGAGGAGAAGAAAAAGAAAAAGCCGTCAAAACCTTCCAAAGCACCCGCAGAAAACAAGAACGATAGTGAAATCAGCTAACCTCAAAGCAAAGGGGGCTTCGGCCCCCTTTGCTTTCTACCGTTGAAACTAGTTATCGGGGTCGTAGTTATCGGGGTCGTATCGTGAATTGTAGCATTTTATGACGATTTGCTCATATTTTCATGATTTGGCAAAGATTTTGCTTTTACTTCCAAGGATACTTTCCAAAGGAGGATTATCATGGCAAGACCGCTGCGAATTGAATTCCCAGGAGCTGTCTATCACATCATGTCACGCGGGATCAGGAAAAACCCCATCTATCTTGACGATAATGATTATACAAGATTTTTGAAACTCTTAGCCAATGTTGTCGGAAGATTCAATTGGCTCCTTCACTCATATTGTCTCATGGAAAATCATTACCATCTCCTGATAGAAACACCAGAAGGAATCCTGGGGAGAGGAATGAAATATCTCAACAGCGTTTATTCACAATGGTTTAATAGAAAGTACGGTCATACTGGACACCTGTTGCAGGGACGATATAAATCACGTCTCATTGAAACAGACAATGAATACCTCAACGCAGCCAGATATATTGTCCTCAACCCTGTTACAGCCCATATTGTTGATGAACCTGGGAAATGGCTTTGGAGTAGCTATCGGGCCACCGCAGGGTTATCGAGACCCTCTTATGGCCTCACTGTTGATTGGCTTCTTGGCATGTTCAGTTCTAATCGCTTCGAAGCTCCTAAATATTATAGAGATTTTGTCCATGCAGGTATCGGGTCGAAAGACGCAGAGGAGACCGTCAAATGGGACATTCTGATTTCTGACCTGAAATATCTTAAGAAGATAAGGCCCATCGTTGACATGAGTCACAACATATCTGAGATTCCAAAAAAACAACGGTTAATAACAAGGCCAACTCTAAATGAACTGTTCTCAAGGATTGATGACAACAACCGGACACAGAGGAACGAGATGATAGTTGAAGCTTTTGTCAACTACGGCTATACGCAAACAGAAATTGGCGATTCCCTGAAACTTCACAGAACAACGATCAGTAGAATTGCAACCAAATTTAAGTAAACGCTACAATTCACGATACGACCCCAAGGTTCCCCGACCCCAAGGTTCCCGACCCGAAGGTTTCCTGGGTTGATAATGGAGATTGGAAATCAGAAATTTGCGCTTTTTTTGTGAATCCTGTCGAGCTTTTTCCTGTCGTTGCTATCTAATACCTTTTTCCGCAGCCTGATCGAGGTCGGAGTCAGCTCCACCAGTTCGTCATCATCGATATATTCCATGGCCTGCTCCAGACTCAGGGTTTGAGGAGGTGCCAGGCGGATGTGGTCATCGCTTCCCGCCGCCCTCATGTTGGTCAATTTTTTCCCTTTGCCGGGATTGACCACCAGATCGTTCTCCTTGCTGTTTCGTCCGATAATCATACCCTCATACACTTCAACCCTCGGACCGACAAAGAGGACTCCCCGTTCCTGCAGGTTAAAAAGAGCGTAGGCGGCAGTCTCCCCTTTCTCCATGGCGATCAGGGAACCGTTCTTCCGTCCGGGGATGAGACCTTTATGGGGAGCGTATTCGTGGAAAGTGTGGGTCATCAGTCCTGTACCCCTGGTGTCGGTAAGGAACTCCGATCGAAAACCGATGAGACATCTGGCGGGAATAACGTATTCCAGACGGTTGATGCCGTCCATTGGCTGCATCGAGACCATCTCGGCCTTACGCATTCCCAGTTTTTCGATAACCGTTCCCTGATAGTCCTCCGGAACTTCTACCAGCAGGTATTCCATAGGCTCGCAGAGCTTGCCGTCTATCTCTCGATTGATAGCCTCAGGTTTGGAGACTGCCAGCTCATAACCTTCCCGGCGCATGTTTTCGATGAGGATTGAGAGGTGCAGTTCGCCGCGGCCCGACACCTTGAACGAGTCGGGACTTTGGGTCTTCTCCACGCGAAGTGAGATGTTAGTCCTCAATTCCCGGGACAACCTCTCAAATATCTGCCGGGAGGTGACGAACTTCCCTTCCTTCCCGGCCAGGGGAGATGAATTGACCATGAAATTCATGGCCATCGTTGGCTCGTCAATGGACACGTAGGGAATTGACTCCGGACACTCGGTGGAGGCAAAGGTTTCACCGATGCCAACCTCGTCAAAACCGGCCAGGGTCACGATGTCCCCGGCTCCGGATCCTGCCAGTTCAACCTGCTTCACCCCTTCAAATCCAAGAAGCTTGGAAACCTTGCCCGTCACCACGTGGCCGTCCTGTTTAACCAGGGCGATATTGTCACCGGTGTTCACACGTCCGCTGAAAATTTTCCCTGTAGCGGTTCTGCCGATGTAGTCATCGTAGTCGATGTGGGCTACGAGCATCCGGAAGGGCGCTTCCAGATCACCTTCATAGGGGGGGACGTGGTCTCGGATCGTCGAAAATAGCGGCTCCAGGTCTGTTGACTGATCCTCCAGTTCATATTTTGCGTATCCGTCACGGGCGCTGGAATAGACAACCGGAAAGTCCAGCTGTTCATCACTTGCGTTGAGTTCACAGAAAAGGTCGAACACCATGTCAACAACCTGGTTAGGCCGTGCGCCGGACCGGTCAATTTTATTGATCACCACGATGGGTCTCATTCCGAGGTCCAGGGATTTCTTGAGCACAAACCTTGTCTGGGGCATGGGGCCCTCAAATGCGTCGACCAGCAGCAGAACCGAGTCAACCATCTTCAGAATTCGCTCCACCTCACCACCGAAATCGGCATGTCCAGGGGTGTCGACAATATTTATCTTCATACCCTGATGGCGGATGGAAAGGTTCTTCGACAGGATGGTGATTCCCCTCTCCCGCTCCAGGTCGTGGGAATCCATGATCCGGTCATTTACGACCTCGTGCTCACGAAAGACGCCGGACTGCTTCAGCATGGCGTCCACAAGGGTTGTCTTCCCATGGTCCACGTGGGCGATGATGGCTATGTTGCGTATTGTTTCCTTCATTATTCTCTTAATCCTCTCTCGCCTTCGGATAAGCGAATATCCATAAGGCTGGCGCACTATGCAGACGATTATGATGTTTGTCAACCCTGAAAATTGATGGACTCGTAAAAAGTCTATCAATCGGGGTGTGCGCGAAGCTTACATCCTGGGGTGGGGGTCACGCCCCCCTCCTGGTTCATGTCTTCAAGCAGGCTCAACCTGCCGTCTTATTGGGGTCAGCTCATGAATTGTGGCATTTCAATCATTATGGTCAAGCATGCCATAATTCATGACCTGACCCCATGCCCGATTTCCCTTTGCTTTATTTCCCGGCTATGGTACAAGACATGGCCCGCAGGCCAGCTTCGGGATGAATAAGCTTCCCCAGGCAGGCCGCTCGAATGAATCATCCAGCGGATCAAGAGTTCCTCAAGGCACCTGAAGAAGTTTCTCTTACCTCCCGGTTCCCTGAAGTATTCCCCCCGACGATTACGTTCGACGAGCCCCAACAGGATCACTCAAAACCCTCTGCAGTATTTTGCGGGCCGCACAGGTTTGAGCCAGGAAAGAGACAATGAGTAAAATGACATTCAAAGAGTTAAATCTTATCGAACAGATTCAGCGTGCCGTGCTGGATGAGGGATATACGAATCCCACCCCCATTCAGGAGGCCTCCATTCCCAGTCTTCTCAAAGGACGAGACCTTCTCGGCTGCGCACAGACCGGAACGGGGAAAACGGCTGCCTTTGCCCTGCCGATCATCCAGCGGCTTCACCGAGAACAAAGACCCGCGGCGCCCCGTTCAGCCCGAGTACTCGTACTGACACCCACCCGTGAGCTGGCCGCGCAGATCGAAGCAAGCTTCAGGGTCTACGGCCGCCATCTGAGTCTCAGCTGTACAGTTGTTTTCGGGGGAGTGGGCCAGAGCCCCCAGGTGAAAGCTCTTTCCAGGGGTGTAGACGTACTGGTTGCCACACCTGGACGCCTTCTCGACCTCATGGGCCAGAAACACCTGCGCCTGGACAGTCTCGAGGTGTTTGTTCTGGACGAAGCGGACAGGATGCTGGACATGGGATTCATCCACGATGTTCGCAGGATTATCGCCACCCTGCCGCAGAAGAGGCAGTCGCTTTTCTTCTCCGCCACCATGCCGCCGGTGATCATCCGACTCGCCAACAGCATGCTCACCAACCCGACAAAAGTGGAAGTGACACCCTCCGCCACTACGGTGGATAGTGTTGATCAGAGGGTAATGTTTGTAAGTCGTAAGAACAAACGCAATCTACTGGCACACATTCTCGACGACGCCGAGGTAACGAAGGCACTGGTTTTTACCCGGACCAAACACGGGGCCAACAAGGTTGTGAGACAGCTGGAGAAGGATAAATTCCAGGCCGAAGCGATCCACGGCAACAAGTCACAAACCAGTCGTACCAGGGCACTTGATAACTTTCGCCGGGGAAGGACCCGGATCCTGGTCGCCACCGACATCGCCGCAAGGGGCATAGATGTTGAAGGTATTACCCATGTAATCAACTACGACCTGCCCAACATCCCGGATAGCTACGTTCACCGTATAGGCAGGACGGCCAGGGCAGGGGCGGATGGGATCGCCATCTCCTTCTGTGATACGGACGAGACGGCTTATCTGAGAGACATCCAGAGGCTGATCAGGACACAAGTTCCCGTATCAGAGGACCATCCCTGGCACATCCCGACCGCGCCTATGAAAACCCTCCAACCTCAAGAACGGGATCAGGGAACACGGGGCAACGGGAATGGAAGAAGCCGGAGGAACAGACCTCCCCGCAACCGAAATAGCAGACGCTCTTCATTCAGTAACCGTGGCAAAAGGACGGAATCACCCACACACCCCAGACAAGGGACCTGAGAAAATAGTGGAGATCAGAAGGAAATTAAATCAGAATAATGTTATATTGAGAAAAGCTCACATACTAACAGGAGGGTACTATGGCGAGACGAACTAATTACGGATTTGAAAAACGTCAGAAAGAGTTAAAGAAAAAAAAGAAGCAGGAAGAAAAACGGCAGCGTAAAATGGAAAAGAAAGAGCAAAAGGCCGCAGAGAATGCAGAGCTGATTGAAGAGAACGCAGAGCTGATTGAAGAGAATGCAGAGCAGACCCAGGATGAGGAAGAACCCAGCGACGAAAGTTGATGACTCTGTAAAGTAAAAACCCACGGATGGACTTTTTGCAACCCTGGCAAAACCAAGCTCCAACGGTTTTCTTCACCAGTAAAAGAGCTTTGTAGGTGAGAGATAATCCGTTTATCGCGTTTCAAATTATACTCCCCTTATACCCCCTTTTAAATCGTTACGCCAAACCACCCATATTTGTGGATTATGGGGTCAGACCTCACATTCTTACCTTTTCTTTTTTTGGGTTGTTTTCAAAAAGTAAGAATGTGAGGTCTGACCCCAAGTTCAAGTTTTACAAATTTACCAAGCTCAAAATTGTATTTTATTTCTGAAATGCTTATAGTATTGCCTGCTTTGCAGAAACAGATTGATGTGTAAGCTTAGGTGCATTCCTCCATAAACCTGACAACTTGAATGATTCCGGCCGGTTTTAAAGCATCATGGAAAGGTGAAATGTTTACTGTAGTGGTACCCACCTACAACGAAAGAGAAAACATCAGACCTCTCATTGAGCGGGTGATGGAGGCCTTCAGGGCGATCCCCGAACCGGCCGAGCTCCTCTTTGTTGATGACGATTCTCCGGACGGTACCGCCGAAGAGATACGTACTGTCTCCAAAGAGGTGTCCGATGGGGGAAACGATAATTTTGAGCGCACGATCCGGGTTATTGTGAGGGAAGGTGAGAGGGGTTTGGCCGGAGCTGTAAACAGAGGGTTTCGGGAGGCATCCGGTGATATCCTGGTGGTAATGGATGCCGATCTTTCCCATCCTCCCGAAGTGCTTCCGAGCCTTCTCGAAGCGATCAGGTCCGGGGGGGTCGATGTGGCCGTAGCAAGCCGTCGGGTCAAGGGTGGCGGTATTGAGAACTGGCCCCTGAACAGAAGATTCATTTCCTGGGTTTCAGGGCTCCTGGCCCGGCCGCTGGTGCCGGTGAGGGACACGACCTCAGGCTTTTTCGCGGTGAAGAGGGAATGTATAGAAGCTGTGGAGCTGAGGTCCATCGGGTACAAGATCGGCCTGGAGGTTCTCGCCCGGGGCAAATATGAAAAGGCCAAAGAAGTACCTTTCGTGTTCATCGACAGAGAGTTCGGACAGAGCAAACTCGGTGGAAAGGTCATGCTGGCCTATCTGATCCAGCTGGGCTCTCTGTACAGAGAGCGCTGGCCCAACATTGTCCGGTTCATACAATTCGGCCTGGTGGGGCTCCTGGGAGCTTTTGTGGACGCGGCTGTGTTTAACACCGCCATGTGGTACGGCAGTTTCGCCTCCCTTGGCCACACTCTCGGAGGGTTCCTGTCCCAGTCCCTGTCCTATTTGGTGGCGGTATTTTTCAATTTTGCACTCAACAAGCGGTGGACTTTCCACGAGCAAAAGGCACAGGCCAGTCTTTTATCCTTCTTCGTTGTCTGCACTCTGGGGTATCTGTTAAGAAGCGCTGCGTTCGTACTGATAATCAACTCGGATGCGTGGCTTGGAAAGATCCTGAATCCGGTGGCCCTGGCGAATACGGCGCTCGCCGCAGGCATCGTCGTTGCCAGTTTCTGGAACTATTTCGCCAGTAAGCGCTGGGCTTTCGGAGTAAAGGATTTCTAGGGGATGAAAGGGGAGTTGAGTCCTTTATGGGGGGAGGACGGACGTAAGGATGAGGCTGTCGTTTTGGGCTTCATTCTTGTTGTCATAGCTGTCAGGCTCTTCTATGCCTCTGCCTTGGCCCTGACCGCGGATGAGGCCTATTACTGGCAGTGGTCCCGCCATCTGGCACCGGGTTACTACGATCACCCTCCCATGATCGCCTATGTTATTGCCGCTGGAACCTGGATCGCCGGCATCAATCCCCTGGGAGTCCGGATGCTGCCCACCATCATGTCAGGCGGAATGGCCTGGATGGTGTACAGGATGACCCTGAAGATGAATTTCCGGCGGGAAGCAGGCCTGTGGGCTCTGGCCCTGGCGATTTTCACGCCGATCTTCAACGTTGGAGCTGTCCTGAGCACCCCGGATTCTCCCTTCATGTTCTTCTGGACAGCATCAATATGGCGCGCACAAATAGCTATCAATAGTTCGCGCACCAGGGATTGGGTGGGCGCAGGGCTGCTGATGGGCTTGGGAATGCTGAGTAAGTTCCCCATGATCCTGCTTCCAGCATCAATGCTCATTGCGATGGTGAGCACGGTAAAAGGTCGAAGCGCGCTCAGGTCTCCGGGACCATGGCTGGGAGCCCTTGCAGGAGCGATTTTATGTCTGCCGTATATCGTCTGGAGCTTCACCGGCGGCTGGAATTCGGTTTTTTATCAACTCGGCCACGGAATTGAAAGTTCTTCAGGTGGTTTTAGTATCAACTTGTTTTTCCTGTTTATTGCGGGGCAACTCGGAGTCACCGGCTTCCTTATCTTCCCCATTGTGCTAATGGCTCTTTTCCAGGGAATGAAGGGATGGTTGGCCAGGGAAAAATCTGAGATCCAGCGAACGATGCTGGCACTATTAACGGCCCCTGCCCTGCTGACCCTTCTGGTGTTCGGAGCGGCAAGTTTCTTAAGAAAATCCGGTCCCAACTGGCCGGCAGCCATGTATCCAACCTCCTTTGTCCTCGCCGGGATGCTGGTCTCGAAATGGAAATCAAAGGGCAAAGTATTCGCCTTGACGGCAATAACTCTGGTGGCGTTGCTTTCCATTTACATACAGGTAGAGACTGTCAGGCCGCTGGTTGCTTACCAACCAAAAGGCTTCTTTTCCAAAGTTCAAAACAGGGATGAATTCGCTCGTTGGGCTGAGGAGACACGAAACACACGTGGGGAAGAGGGAAAGAGTGCCCGCGTACTGGCTGACAGTTACCAATTGGCAAGCCTCCTTGCCTTTTACCTTCCTGACCACCCTGAAACCGACTCTCCGGGGGAGACGGGTTCCGGATCGGAGTATTTGAGATGGAGAAAAGGTTGGGAAGAAGGGGAATCGGCGTGGTTATTCACCACAACTGATTGGGTACCTGGCTATTTTTCACGTTTGGAAACGGTGGGCACACTGACTGAAAGCAGACTTGGATGGGAAGTACGCACTATTTTAGCGAAATTCGGAAGACTGAAAGCGTATCAACCCGACAGACGTTGACACGATCTTGCATACGACTGAACAGTAGTCAAGGGGTGAATCCGAATGTGTCGAAATTCCTTCTAATTCATGCTTAGCAGTCCTGGAAGGTGCCGTCAGGTTTTGTTAACTGGAAGAACTGTTCTACTTTTACGTCCGGATAGCATGGGTTTCAGAATCCCCCACGACAGTTTCAAAATAAATGGTATCCAGGCATAGACCACGAAAACAGCCGACTGCGCCCAGGGTATGCTCCGCAGCATCTCCCATATCTGACGTAAAGGGTCGATGCCTGTGAGGAAGGCGTTCCGGGTCGGCTCGGCCTTGATCCGTGTAACGATCGTCAAAACCCCGGGTCGGAGCTTACGAATCTCCAGCAGAACGGCTCTTTCCAGCTCAGCCGGTTTCATGGTCCTCCAACCGGGCAGGTGCAGCAGATTCCACACGTAATCTGTAGACCCAAACCCGTGATTGTCACTGGCACCGGTGATTATCAGGCTGTTTTCCCGGGCATAACGAACCAACTTTTCCCGGTCCTCCACAGTTAAATCAAGTCCCCTGGGAGATGATTTAGCCAGTTCGATCCCGTTCAGGCCTGCGAGCACAAATGGATCGAGTACTTCAGGGTGTTTCCACCAATCAACGTCGACAGTAGCAATTACGAGGGTTTCGGAGTTGTCTCTGTTATTGAGGAGCGGATTCCGGGCTTTATTTAGTATCGGACTGTCGGTATCAGGATTTTCCACATCCGGACCGAGGACTATCAGGTTGAAGGAAGACTGTGAGATCTCCTCACCCCTGAAGGGAATGGGGGTTGTGCTTCCTGCTATTGCCGCAAAGGCAGCATTTGTTTCAAGGGCACTGTAACGGCTGTTGTGGTTGGTGACAAAAAAGGCGTCAAAACCGCCGGATCGCCGAAATTGGATCTGCTTTGACAAAGTTGCTGTTTGACGAACATCCCAGGAACGATTCGTATGCGTGTGAAAATCGAGAACCATAACTTCCGGGTCCGACACTTCGACGGTGAGGAGGGGCCGTGGCACCAGGATGAAGAGAAAAATACACAACAGCACAAACGCGTTGATTCCAATAAAACGCACCATTTCCGCAAGGACAGCCCTGATCTTAACGCCCTTACTGAAGAGGACGACCACCCTCCACACTACCCAAACGACGTTGATATAGATCATGAAGATGAGCAACTGCCTGATGCTCAGTATCGTCACACGGTCTGCAATCTGGAAAATCGGCGCAAATAAAGTATAAATGACCGGGTAATGAACAGTGAGCCCCTCAACAAAATTACCGTTAATAATGTCCCGAACCGGGGCAGGATATGATTTAAGTTGACCAACAAAAATGAAACCTGTCAGGACTACCGCAAAAATGAAGGGGGGTTGCTTCAGGAATTTTTCGACATGTCGCATCTGGTGTTTTTCCCAGGGTACTGTTGAGGAGTTTTGGTTTTGCAATATAACTTATCGATAAATCCAAAGCAAAGGTTTAACGAACCAAGGGGTTATTAGAGGTCAGTTCTCGGTACGCTGGTCCGTTGGTACCTCGATCTGGTACAGCTTTATGTTGACGCTACGACCCTATCTCCCTTAAAACTATTAAGGTTATATATAAATTACGTCAACGAAAGAGGAACAAAATGGAAGATCCATTAATGCAAAAGTTCCAGGGGCTGGGCAGGCTTATCGGCAACACCCCGCTGCTGGAGATAGATTTTACATGCAACGGTAAAAGTGGGAGCATATTTGCCAAGTTCGAATCCTTGAACATGACGGGCAGCATCAAGGACCGCATGGCGCTCCACATCCTGAAAAGAGCCTATGAAAGAGATGAGATAGAACCGGGAGACGTGATCGTTGAGGCCACGAGCGGCAACACAGGCATCTCCTTCGCTGCCATCGGCCGGGCGCTGGGCCACGATGTTATGATTCTCATGCCCGACTGGATGAGCCGCGAAAGGGTGGAGCTTATCCGGAGTATGGGAGCAACTGTCATGCCGGTAACCAGGGAGCAAGGAGGATTCGCTGGATCCATAACCCTTTCCGAGCAGTACGCCCAGGAGCAGGACAATGTATTCCTGCCCAGCCAGTTCGCAAACCAGGCTAACATAGAGGCCCACGAGAAGACTACTGGTCCGGAGATATGGGCCCAGTTGAAACTCGTCGGAAGGAAGCCGGACGCCTTCATCGCGGGCGTCGGTACCGGTGGCACCGTTATGGGTGTGGGAAAATATCTTCGGCACATGAACCGGACCGTGAAAACTCACCCGCTGGAACCGGCCGAATCCCCTACCCTCTCAACCGGCCACAAGGTGGGGAATCACCGCATCCAGGGTATCTCGGATGAGTTTATCCCATCCATAGTTAACCTGGAGGAACTGGACGGTATTGTAAAGGTTTCGGACGGCGATTCCATCCTCATGGCCCAGAAGCTGGCCGGCCTGGGGCTTGCAGTGGGTATCTCCTCCGGTGCCAACTTCCTCGGCGCATTGAAGGTGCTTCAGGATCAGGGCATGGACGCAACAGTGGTGACCGTGTTTGCGGATGACAACAAGAAGTATCTGAGCACGGACCTCCTGCGTGTTGAACCCCCAAAAGAGGATTACCTTTCCCCAGGTATCGATCTTACGGGCCTGCGCGTATTCAAGAGGGTATGTGAAACCTGCTGCGAGATGGAGGATTGTCCCAAGGTGGACTCGGAAGATTGTGTGCGGTAGGTATGCCACAATTCATGTCCTGACCCCTCTATTTACCTGGATTCCCACATAACACCCCCACCCACCGATATGCGGGCCCCACACCTCCTCTTATATATACCTACTCATACACATATTGGTGATTTGAGAATGTGCCCCTTTTGGATTCCATTAGGCAGATGGAGAAATAGTAAGAAAGTGAGGTCTGACCCCAATGACCCAGGAGAACCTCGCTGATGTGATCCGAGTCGTTGATCTCCAGGACCTTAAAGAGGACAGTATCCGATTGGCTATCAACGCTAATTCGCTGGCTCAGCACGTTATTTGTTATCTTGAAAGAGATGCGCAGAAGGTACTCTGACACCACTGGTTCACCACTGGTTCGCTGATCGCTGTGTTTCGCCCAATTAACAACAAAGGGGTTATGTCGATATTAACATAACCCCTTGATTTTACTGGAGCCGGGAAGCAGACTTGAACCGCCGACCTACTGATTAGTTATTTGTAGAAAAAGGCTGATTCACTAATATTTAAGGTGAACTTTTTTCTGGGGGCAGGGCTACACCAAAGTACTCTGATCCCAATTTCAAGTTATTTAACTCTCTTGTCCCAGCACTTTTCTGACTTTGGATATGAGTTCTTCGGGTCTGTAGGGTTTATGGATAAAATCAGCAAGTCCCTGACCGGTGAAAGCGCTGACCGCATCTTCCTCTGTATAACCTGATGAAAGGATCACCTTAACTTCAGCCCAGTGCTGCTTGAGATGTCGGAAGGCCTCGATGCCTCCCATACCCGGCATGCTTAGATCCAGAAGGACCAGAGATATTTCGTCAGCCCTCTCCTTGAAAAGCTCCAGTGCTTCCTCTCCATCACTGGCTAATAGAACTTCAAAACCAAACTCGGCCAGAATAGCAGTAGCAATTTCTCTAACACCTTCCTCATCGTCTACAACCAGTATGGTTCCTTCACCTCTATAATCAACGTGGGCCAGTTTCTCCTCAACTATCTCATCAGCGGTCTTATCGCTGGCGGGGAAGAGTAACTTGAATGTCGTGCCACGGCCAGGCTCTGAAATTACCTTAATGGCTCCGTTATGCCCCCTAACGATCCCGATAACAGCAGATAATCCCAGACCACGACCACCCTCTTTGGTGCTGAAGAAAGGATCAAAGATACGTTCTATGGTCTTATCATCCATCCCACTGCCGGTGTCAGAAACTTCAAGATATACATATTTTCCTTCAGGAAGTTCATCGCCAAACTGAAATTCAGAAAGATAGGTCTTATCGCACATTTTAACTCTGGTACTTACAACCACATCACCGCTCTTGCCATCATAAGAATCTGAAGCGTTCGTTAGAAGGTTCATCAGGATCTGGTGGAGTTGGGATGGGTCAGCCTCAACAGCTGGAAGATCTTTGTCCAGTTCGTATTTTATAGTGACGTTCTTGCTTACAGAGACCTGGAGTAGATGGCTCATTTCCTCTATAGCAGAGGACAGGTTGACACTTTTTACAACAAATTTACCTTTACCGGAATACGCAAGCATCTGATTGGTCAGTTCAGCAGCACGCTCTGCTGCTGCCTGGATGCTACTTAGATGCGTATGCCCTGGTGACTCCGGGGATAGCTTTATCTGGGCCATGCCAACATTACCCATGATCCCCATGAGGAGGTTGTTGAAGTCGTGAGCAATGCCACCTGCCAGAACACCCAGACTCTCCAACTTCTGGGCATGCTGAAGCTGAAGCTCCAATTCTCGCCTTTCCTCTTCCGCTTTGACTCTTTCCGTAATGTCTGAAAGGCTCACTATAAATGCATCCACTTCGTCGTTTCTAAAGATTGGGCCTATCCTACCTTCGAAAATTGCAGTTTCATCATCCTTCCATTTGCCAGCCACCTCGTACATTCCTTGTTCCCCAGTCTGTCTCACCCTTTCAAGAGTATCCCTGGTTTTCTCCTTTAATTCTTCTGGTATGTAATCGAACAGGTTTGTTTTTTGTATCTCCTCTACAGTTTTACCAGTGTAGGACCGATTGACAAAGGTGATGTTGTAGTCGAGATCCAGAGTAAGGATGTAGTTTGGTGAGTTTTGGGTAATGGACCTTAAATTATCCTCGCTCTCACGAAGAGCTTCCTCTGCTTGTTTTCTTTCAACAACTTCACTCTGCAGCGTCCTTGTTTTTTCTCTAACAAGGTGGTTTAAAGTCCTGTTTAAAACAAATAGAAGGATGATAACGAAGAAGGACAGCCCCGCAGCCCAAAAGATCCATTTGGGCAATAATCGAACAGGGGTTTCAAGTTTAAATGCAGAGTTAAATAATTGATAATATATTGATTGTTTATCTGACTTTAATATTTTGAGATATTTATCTATCGCTAAAATAAGGTCTACATTTTTCCCTTTTGGCGTAGCATAACGGACTTCTGTCGGGCTAAAAATAATGTCTGTTTTTTCAAGATTAAATTGTATTGCATTGATTAACCCAAATATCCTGTTAACAATAACAGCGTCAGCCCTCTGTTCACTTACAAGTTCAAACCCTTCAGTGTTGCTGTTTACATCAATTTCCTCAAATTCAATGGCGAAAGATTTTGCCAGTTTATTGAAAGCCGGCGAAAGGATAGACTTTTCTAATATTGCCACCCGTTTGCCGTTAAGGTCGGTAATGATGTGGATATCACTATCGGGCCAAGTATAAACTATACCCCAGTTAGCTATTAACGCTTCATTAGTAAAGTCATATATTAGCGCCCTTTCTTCAGTGTATGCGATGTATACCAGAACATCGATTTCGCCATTTTCGAGCCTCTTGAGATGCTCTTTAAAAGTTCCAAATACAAATTCAATATTCCACCCCTCTTGTGCTGCAATGTATTCAAGAACCTCAACTCCAAGTCCACGGTATTTTCCGCTTTTATCCTGGAAAGAAATGGGGGCATTGTCATAGACACCGACCTTGACAGGACGTGCATCTGCAAGACCAGAAGAGGTGAAAAGAAGAATAAATGTAAGTGGTAAAATTATGGCGAGAATTCTTTGTCGGCTGAGCATATCTACCCCCATGCAATACACAGCGCAAAGCCGGGCTATCAACAAACAGCCCGATTTTCAGGATACATGGCAGATATTCAGTAATCAATCTATTACTTTATAAATATCGGGAAGTGGGGTCCAGATCATCTGGTTGCCCAATTCGATGAAGCCTTCAGCTATGGTGGACTACCTATTGCCCAAAAGTGTGAAAAGCGAGAACTGACCCCCATTTTCCCATTTTACCTTTTGTTCCTGAAGGGTAAAACCTTTGAGGTCAGGAGGTGAATTGTGGTATTCCGGACAATATAAATCAGGCACGCCACAATTCAGGTCCTGATCCCTGATTATGGTAGAATAATATCCACCGGTGTTGCCCCGGCAACGAACTGTTTGAGCTTCTTGAACTCGCTTAATGGCAGGAAGGAAAAACAGAAATGATTAACAAGCCAGTTAAATGGCCAATTCTGGCACCAACCGGAACCTGGAAAAAGAGATCCCTTCTTATTACTCTTTTTTTGCTGTTACCAGTCACAATAACCGCTTTTTTTACCTATAGGAGCACCAGCGTAGAGACCGGACTGGTGGAACAGAGCCTTCATCGGCAGGCAGAGATGATCTCAAGAGGGCTTGAGGCAAGCATGAATATCGGTTTGATGCACTCAGCCTGGACCCAGGACATCCTGGAGGATCTTCTGGATGCGAATATCAGCGAATCAGGTGCTAGTCTGATCTACTTATCTACACCCGACGGGCTCATCGCGGCGAGCAGCGGTCCGCTCACAATAGAAGAGTTGCCCGGCAAGTTAAAACCAGGGCCCGGCGGGATTCAGATCCCCGACATGGGTCTTTTTATCGAGGAGCCAGACCTCTTCGTTTTCCGGAGAACAGTCGATAAACAGAGGGCCGCTGGCAACCGTTTCCCTGGCATGGGAGGCATGATGATGCGCAGAGCGACGGCAATCCTGCCGGAAGGGGTAGCCATTACAGTCATACTGGATGCAACGGGCTCTTCCTACCTGAAGAAAAACCAGGCGCGTATGAATCTTATCACAGCATTTTTTCTGATCGTTTCCATCACGGGGATCGCCGGGTGGGGGTTCTGGAGCCAGAGAGCAAAAGAAACTGCGATAGCCCTTGCAAGGACCCGGTCCTATGCCGCCGAAATCGTTATGCGGATGCCAGCCGGACTAATATTGTGCGACACGAAGGGAAATATTACGGTCACAAACCCGGGGGCTGCCCATATCCTCAGCATACCGGAAGACAACCTGATGGGAATGACTGCCCAATCCATCTTCCCGGAACAGATCCTTTCATGTGAATCCCTCCGGCGGGGGATTGAACATCCCGTTACGGAAGGAACTATGGACGTTAACGGTCGCATGTTGAGGATTAATCTCTCGGCTACACCGGTCCCGGGAGAAGGTGAAGAACCGGGCGGTTTCCTCATCCTGTTCCAGGATATCAGCGAACTTGAAAGTCTCAGGGACAAGCTGGCCAGATCCGAGAGGCTGGCCGAGATCGGTGAACTGTCATCCACGGTCGCCCATGAAATACGCAACCCATTGAGCAGCATTCGAGGGCTGGCGCAGCTTCTTTCCGGGAAGATACCGGAAGAACAGAGTGCCATGATGGAGGTCATCCTTCAGGAAGTGGACCGTCTTAACAGGGTAGTGAGTGGTCTCCTTTCCTATGCCAGACAGGAAGATCTCCATCTCAAACAGTGGGAAATCTGGAATATCCTGCAGCATATTACTGTTCTTGCAAAAGGAGATGCCAGACTGAAAAACGTAGAGCTGAAAGTTCATGTCGCTCCGAAAGAACTCACCTGGTCCATGGACAGGGACATGGTCATTCAGGCTCTTCTCAACCTGGTAATGAACGCTATAGAAGCATCCTCGACCGGCCAGGCGGTAACGCTTGCCGCAGAAAAAGCAGAAGAAGGTCTTGTCCTTCGAGTCGTTGACGAGGGTGCGGGAGTGCCTGAAGACAGCGAGAAGCTCTTCTCACTTTTCGAGACGACAAAGGAGAGTGGAACCGGCCTTGGGCTTCCCCTCGTGAGAAAGGTTGCCCAACTCCATGGAGGGTCAGCTACGATCCACAGAATCACTGGTGGTGGATCGGAAGCCAGGATTATAATCCCGCAAAGAGGTGATGACTTCGCAAAAAGTCATCAACGCGCCCATTGAGGGGCGCCCAAATCAATGACTTGCACAGCAAGTCGTTGATTTGTGAGGAAAGTGAAAATGACACTTTTCACTTTCCGCGGAGTAAAAAGCCATGAATGGACTTTTTACGACCCTAACAAGAGGTGAAGCTTGAAAAACAGGACCGACCAGGTTGATAGAACCGTCCTCGTTGTCGACGATGACGACGCTCACAGGTTGATGCTGCGTGAAGCAGTAAGGAATTGGGGGGTCAGGTCGGTTGAAGCAGACTCCGGCGAGGCGGCGCTAAAGGTCCTTGAAACTGAAATTGTGGATCTCATTCTCCTCGATGTCAAGATGCCAGGGATAGGAGGCCTGGAAGCGTTAAAACACATAAAGGCTTTCAATCCGGCTCTGCCAGTAATCATGATAACCGCTTACGCCACCGTGCAAACGGCTGTCGAAGCACTCAAACTGGGGGCCGGGGATTATCTTATCAAACCGCTCAATATAGACGAACTGGAGGAGGCTGTTCAGGCTGCTATTCAACCATCTCCAGAAAAAGAAGCTGATACACAGGCTTCCATACCCGAGCTGGAAAATCTGGACCTGGTAGCCGAAAGTTCTGTCATGAGAGATATCATCGGCGAGGCGGTTAATGTTGCTTCAACGGACGCCACCGTCCTGTTGACAGGTGAAAGCGGGTCAGGAAAGGAAGTGCTCGCGGAGGTGGTCCACCGTATGAGTCCCAGGTCCGGGAAGAACATCATGACGGTCAACTGCGCTGCTATTCCCGACACTCTGATTGAAAGTGAGATGTTCGGGCACCTTAAGGGAGCCTTTACGGGTGCCGATCGAGACAAGGAGGGACGCTTCCAGGCTGCCGAAGGAGGAACGCTTTTCCTTGATGAGATCGGAGAACTGCCACTTCCGGCACAGGCGAAGCTGCTCAGGGTCCTTCAGGACGGGAAAGTCACACCGGTTGGGGGAACACGTGAGATCGAGACCGATGTCCGCATCATAACCGCTACAAACAAGGATCTTGAAAATGAAGTGAAGGAAGGGCGATTCCGGGAAGACCTGTTTTACCGAATCTCCGTTATTCCCATCCACATTCCACCCTTGCGGGAGAGAAAGATAGACATTCCACCACTTTCAGAGCTGTTCCTGAAACGGTTCACCGGCCGGCATGGAAAGAATATAAAAGGGTTCACTCCAAGGGCCCTTGCAAAGCTGCTCTCCCACGACTGGCCTGGAAACGTCCGCGAACTGATGAACGTTATCGAAAGGGCAGTCATCCTCACCAGGAGCGAGTATCTGGACGTGGCCGACCTGCCGGGGATCAGCTTTACAGACGCAGCCGACAGCAGCGAGCCGGGCTCTGAACGCCAGGCCGGCATCACCCTTCGGGAAATGGAAAAGATACTCATTGAAAAGACACTTGCCGACACTGACAGCAACAGGACCCATGCAGCCCGCATCCTCGGCATTACAAGGAAGACACTTCTTTCCAAGATCAGGGATTACGGTATAGAAGGGTAGAGTTAACTTCTGAACCTATTCCTCTGGGATACAAGACCTGACCTCTTTTCAACGCATATAACTGGGTAATTTGGTTACAGCTGCAGACCTGCCAGGTGTGTAGTTTCGACCCGGATCTCTAACCTCGGTCAGTCGTTCCTGGATCTGCAATTCCTTTTTTTCCTTTAAAAAACAACCACATAAAATATTTTGCTCTTATGAAGGCTCTTTGGCACGGGTAATGCTTTATACAGGACGAAAGCAGTTGCACAGCAACCAACAATCAACCTTACAGGAGGTAACAAAAATGAAAAGGACAGCAATAATCGCAGTTATTACATTAGCCATCATCGGCACTGGGTTCGGCTTGGCAAGTGCTCACGGCGGAAATGGCTCGGATCGTTCAGGTTTCATGGGTTACGGCGGTCACATGAGCGGCAACTACGGCGGTCATATGAGTGGCAACTACGGAGACCACATGAGTGGCAACTATGGTGGCCACATGGGCGGTAACTACGGCGGCCACATGATGGACTTTGCCGCTCCCGGTTATGGTCCCAACAACGCCCCTTCCTGGAACACTTCTGATTCCAGAGTGGACCTGACAGAAAAGGATGCCGAGGAACTCATTACATACCGTGTCACCCGCTCAAATCCAAACCTGATAGTTGGCAAGGTCAAGACAACCGAAAAAGGTTTCGAGGTTCAGATCGTTACCAAGAAGGGTAATTCCCTGGTTGACCGCTTGATGGTGGAAAAGGATACGGGCCGCATATACAGGATCTATGAATAAGGTTCATTCTCCAGAAGGGGGCAAATGCCCCCTTCTGGGGTTCGTATCTCTGGATACTAAATTGTTCTAGCTCCGGATTCACGGTGCAAGATATGTACTTGTCAATTTCCCACTTCGACTTCGTACTTCGACTACGCACTCAACAAAAAACCGCCTCCTGTATTAGGAGGCGGTTTTTTGTTGTTGAATCTGAGCTCTGACCCCAATGACCCCAAGGTTGCTATTTTGAATTTACGCCGACACGACTTCGTTTAACTCCAGGGAACGGAGTTAAACGCCTACTTACGTCTCTTCGGATTATGATCATTTATCTCCCGAACCATTTTGGCGAACTTTTTACCCTGTCTCCTTTCCTCTCGACGGGCGGAAACAGCCTTGCGGCTCTCAAGATTCTCAAACTCCAAGCGCAGCTTGGCATAGTTCTCGTACCGGTCCTTATCAAGACTTCCGTCTTCAAGGGAATCCAGTACTGCACATCCTGGCTCAGTGTTGTGTCTACAGTCGCCAAAACGACATGATCTGGACAGCTCGTCTATTTCCGGAAAGGTGCTTGCCAACCCCTCCTCATCACCCCACACCTGTATCTCGCGCATGCCAGGCGTGTCAATAACCGCACCGCCTTCATCCAGCAGGACCAGCTCCCGGTGCGTCGTTGTATGGCGCCCCTTGCTGTCGTGTTCACGCACCTCGGCCGTTACCATTCTTTCTTCACCGAGAAGTATGTTTACAAGAGTTGACTTGCCCACCCCTGATGAACCAAGAAAAGCCGCTGTCCGTCCTACCCCGATATGCTGACGCAGCTCATCGACACCCTCACCCGTTTCCGCGCAAACAACATGCACTGTTAACCCGGGAGATACTTTCTGTGCCTGATCAGCTATACCTTTAATATCCTCGCACAGATCGGCCTTGTTAAGGATAATGACCGGAACAGCACCACTGTTATAGACAAGCGTCACATAGCGTTCCAGGCGTCTTTGATTATATTCTCCATCCAGGCCGGCAACCACAAAAACAGTGTCAATATTGGCCGCAACCACTTGCTCCCGGGTAGCTTTACCTGCTGCTTTTCTGGAAAAAGCGCTGCGCCTCGGAAGCACGTGGACTATAGTCCCGATGCCATCTTCTCCCATACGAAAGGCGATCCAGTCACCCACGGCAGGCCTTTCAGAGGCCCTTACCTTCCCGCTAAGGGATGAGGGCACCTCGCCATACACACTTCCGATGATGTAATCATAGGCGCTCTGCCAAATAACCCGGCCAGGCACACAATCCTGAAGTTCCAGCGCTTCAAAATCGCTCGCGTGATCTTCGTCCCAGCCAAGGGCACCAATATTAAAAGTTTCCTGCAATTTTTTCCTCTCTATATTTGCTCCAGTACAAACTTGTCGGTCGATTCGCCCACAAGTCCACAGGCAATATTATATCAGTTATGATAAATTTATAGTGGTGCAGGGAACAGGTTGGACATTCCATGGGGTCAGAGCACTTTAGTCCTCGGACATTATCTAGGTAAGCGGGTACTCAGCCGCCACCCCTCGACAGGCTCGGGATTGGCGGTCAGCCATCGATCAAAAAGAAAAGGGCTACTCGTCATGAGTAGCCCTTTCTTTTCGATGGTGAGCCGCCAGGGAATCGGCCCTGGATGTTATATTATAAGCCTGACTTAGAAGTTTACTGAACGGTCCGACTCTAGTAAGTACTCTGCATAATCTT